>Ga0126373_10000136_pt1 | contig 50630 bp, 75 predicted proteins | sample PanSoiMetPlot_11_FD_92545 | JGI IMG/M metagenome (GOLD analysis project Ga0126373, IMG submission 92545) | Tropical forest soil microbial communities from Panama - MetaG Plot_11 | ecosystem: Environmental > Terrestrial > Soil > Tropical forest > Bulk soil | place: Panama | collected 2016-02-17 | reverse complement strand
CTGACCAGTCCCAAGCACCAACAGCAGCACAGTTCTTGCACCTTGTCGCAGGCTCGTGAGACGCCGCCCATACCCCCCCGGTCGCACCACAACCGCTGGGCTCGGGTGGTCCCATCAGCAAGCGAGAGCCGCCGCGCTGCTCGTGCTGCAAGACGGCATCGACCGCTGCCCGTATTGTCACCGGCCCATGTTCAGACGACAGCGTCTAGATCTGGATGACTACCCGCCACGGGCGATCGCCCTGCCCCGTGGCATCACCCCGATCAAGCGACTGTCACACGCCACGTGCAACCGCAGGGCGGGAGCCCGACTGGGCAATGCGCTGCGCGCACGGCGACCACCGCAACAGCAGCGCACTACGCAACGCCGGGGCACCCCGCCACCCCGGCGCCGCACATGGTGAACCGGGCACTCGATCCACACCGGGGGGCAGTTCCTTCAGGGAAAGGAACTACCCACAAAAAAACCGGGGGCCAATGGTGAGACTCCCCTCCCGGTCAAGGCACTCCCCTCCCGGTGGGCAGTTCCACGGCACCACGGCGCGGCTCGAGCGTAGGGATCTGCTCGACCACCCCGACCACGGGGCGGCGTTTTTTTCCTGACGCCACGCTGAGGCCGCGGTCAGGGCGCATTTTTCTCTCCGCGACGTGACACGGCGCCGCCCGGCGCGCGTTTTGTGGTTCCCCAGGACGAACCGGGCGGCTCAGTCCGGCTGGCCGCGTCCCTTGACATGGATTATGTGAGGCAACAAAGCAACCGGGCTGTGCGGCGAAGTTTAGCGCCGCCGGCCCGCGCACTGGACGGGCCGGCGGCTGTAGCCCGGTTATGGCCATCAAAGCGCCAAGTGAGCCGCCGTGGCCCTCTCGGGCCGGTAGGCATTTCCCTTGAATGATGCCGGGCTGTGATGACAAGCGTAACGTTGGGGGCGCACCGCGCAAGCGAGGCCAGTGCTAGTCAGCCCGGCTGCGTCTGTCGTGGTCAACCGTGAAAAGCGCCGGGTGACCGGTTGCTGCCGGGGCTCGCCTAGTCAGCGGGCCCCGGTCACGTTCAGCGCGACGGGCCGGCCATTGACGGGCCGTCAAAGATGACGCGGGCGGGCGCATCTTCGCCGGTGACTGCGAGCCGTTGGATCGTGCGCAGCGGTCCCGCCCCGCCTGTATCCCACGGGCGGTGCCTGCCCTGGCCGCGCCACACCGAATCGAGGCCGTTGGGCTGCGGTGGCTGATGCGCGGGGCGTTCGCACCCCGGCCGGCCGGGGCAGTGCCCGGCGCAGTGCTCGCCGTGCGGGTCGCAGTTGTGCTCGGGCAAGTCGTTGCTCATGCGCTGACACTATCGCTGACGGGAGACGGTGTGTCGAGACACCTCGGGTACGACGTCGCGCCGTTCACGTCGCTCGTGCCGTTCCCGGGCAACCCGCGTCGCGGGGCGCTGGATGAGATCAAGCAGTCGCTTGCCCGCTTCGGCCAGTACCGGACGATCTGTGTGTGGCCGGTCGATGATGAGCGGGTGATCGTCGCGGGCAATCACACATGGCTGGCGATGCAAGAGTTGGGCGGGCTGACCGCAGCTGAGTTGGTGGAGACGTACGGCCCCGACTCGGCGGGCTGGGCCGGCGCGAGCACATGCCGTGTCGAGTTCACCGCGTTCGACGACTGGGATGAGGCGCGGCGCGTCAACGCTGCCGACAACAGGCTCGCTGAACTGGGCGGGTATGAGCGTGAGGCGCTCGTGGCGCTGCTGGGCACGTTCGGCAGCGACTTCGCCGGTACGGGCTGGCAGGCCGAAGATCTGCGCGCGTTGCGCCCCGACTTTCAACCGGACGGCGGCGCGCCCCCGCCGCTCGACGAGTTGGCCCCGCGTATCTGCCAGCGGTGCGGGTACGACGTCGCGAACGACCCCGAGCACCTCGGCGCGAAAGCTGCGACGTGAGCCTGCTCGTGGCGTCGTGCTCCTACGATGCGGCCAAGTTCGCGGTGCTGAACTGGCATTACTCGCAGTCGATGCCGCCACCGCGGCGGGTGCTGCTCGGCGTCTGGGAGGCTGAGCAGTTCAAAGGCTGCGTGATCTTTTCCCGTGGGGCGAGCGCGTCGCTGGGCACCGCGTACGGGCTCGGGCCGGCGCATGTGTGCGAGTTGACCCGCGTCGCTTTGCGCGAGCACGAGGCCCCGGTCAGCGCGATCGTGTCGCGGGCGCTGAGCGAGCTCAAACGCTCCGCGCCCGGCCTGCGGTTGGTGATCTCGTTCGCGGATCCCGCGCACGGGCACCACGGCGGCATCTATCAAGCGGGCAACTGGACGTATCTGGGCACGAGCGCGCCGCAAACGTGTTTCGTCGTCAACGGCGAACTGCGTCACTCCCGGTCGATGGGCGGCGTGCAGTTCGGGTCGGGGCGCAACACGCGCCAGTCATTGAGTTACTTGCGTGAGCACATCGACCCCGGCGCGTCTCAGGTCGTGCTGCCAGGTAAGCACCGGTACGGCATGCCGCTCGACAAGTCGATGCGCCGGCTGCTGGCCAAGAAGGCGCTCCCGTATCCTGAGCGCGCGGGCGAGGCGTCGTCGGTGACGCGCTCCACCTCCGGTGGGGAGAGGCAGGTTCGACCCCGGCCGCCCGCTCCACGGCACCGGCCGCGTGTCAGGCTCGTGTGATGGCCAGCGAACGACAGCGCCGCGAGGTCGCTGCCCGCCGTGAGCGGGTGCTGAGCATGCGCGCGACCGGCATGACGTATCAGCAGATCTGCGACACCGAGCCGACGCTCAAAACAGCGTCAGCAGCAGTGCAGGACGCGTCGCGGGCGCTCAAAGCGCACGCGGGCGAGCGGGTCGTCGAGGGCGACGCGCTGACGCTAGAACTTGAACGGCTCGCGTCGATGGAACGCGCAGCGCAGACAGTGATGCGCACCGCAGCGACAGCGAACAACCCGTCGCCGCGTGTCGTGCTCCAAGCGATCGACCGGCTTGTGCGCATCAGCGCGCGGCGTGACGCGCTGCTCGGCATCTCAGTCGCGGCCCGGGCGCAGCAGGGCCCGCGCGGAGGTGATCAAGGCTTTGACGAGGTCGCGGCACAACGACGGAAACGGCGAGCCGAGCAGGGTTGGTGACCAGCGCCCCCGGCTGCGCTCAGCGCCTATAGCGACGTCCTCTGCTGGGCCAGAGGCGATCGACTTCGCTGAGCGCGCCGGGCTGTCGCTGGACGACTGGCAACGGTGGACGCTGATGGGCGCGCTCGCTGAACGCTGGGACGGCAAGTGGCTGACCTGGGAAATTGGCCTCATTGTGCCGCGGCAGAACGGAAAAGGCGCGATCTTGGAAGCCCGCGAACTGGCGGGGCTGTGCTTGTTCGGTGAGCAGTTGATCATCCACACGGCGCACCAGTTCAAAACCGCCCGTGAAGCGTTCCGCCGCATGCGGATCATCATCGAAAGCAACCCGGATCTCGACCGGCGCGTGATGAAGGTCAACGAGGCGCACGGCGAGGAAGGTTTTGAGTTCCGGGGCGGGGCTCGGCTCTCCTACATCGCGCGCAGCGGGTCAAGCGGTAGGGGATTTTCCGGCGACTGCGTCGTGTACGACGAGGCGATGATTCTGGACGTTGACAGCGTCGGCGGGTCGCTGCCGACGCTGAGCGCCCGGCAGATGGCCACCGACGCCGGCCCGCAAGTGTGGTACACGGCCAGCGCCGGGCTCGGCATCAAGTCAACGCAGTTGGCGCTGATCCGCCACCGTGGGATCAAGGGCGACGACGAGGATCTGTGGTTCGCTGAGTGGTCAATCGACCCGCACCACGAATACTGCCCGCGTGACTGCGCTGAGCACGACGACCGTGACTCGATCGACTCGCTGTACAAGAGCAATCCGGGGCTCGGCCTGATACACAGCAACGGCACGGGTTTGACGCTTGAATCGGTGGACCGTGAGCGCAAGGGCATGTCTGACGAGGTGTTCGGGTGCGAGCGCCTCGGCATCGGGACGTACCCGGCGCTTAAAGACGGGTGGGCTGTCATCCCGAAAACGTGGTGGGAGGCGACCACCTTGGCTGACGCGCCCCGCCCGGCTGGCGTCGTGTTCGGCGTAGACACCACCCCGGATCGGGGGGCGAGCGCGATCGCTGTGTGCGGCTCAGTCGTCGATGGCGGCGACTTTAACGGCGGGTACGTCGAGATCACTGACCACCGCCCCGGTACGAACTGGCTGCTCGCCCGCGCGAAACGCCTCGACCGGCAGTACGGGCCTACGGTGTGGGTGATCGACCCTCGAGCCGCGGCCGGGAGCCTGATCGACGAGTTTGAGTCGTCTGATCTCAAAGTCGAGCAGCCTTCGGCTACGGACATGGCGCACGCGTTCGGCGCGTTTTACGACGCGGTGCGCGACGACCAGTTGCGCCACGCGTCCGACCGGGAGGTTGCGAACGCGCTCGCGGGCGCTGCTGTGCGCCGGCTGGGCGACGGGCAAGCGTGGGACCGGCAGCACGTCGCTGTTGACATCAGCCCGCTCGTGGCGTACACGCTCGCGTGGTGGGGCTGGCAGCAGCACGGCGGCAACGATTACAACGCCGTCGAGTCGGTGCATTTCGACTTGCCCGAGATCTTGCGGCTGTGCCGTCTGGGCGTGTACGCGCCGCACGATCTGAAACGCCTGTACGAGGCGGGGCTGATCGACGACGCGGGGCTCAAATTCCTTGCCGACAACGGCGTGCGCGTCTAGCCGCGCGAGTACCACCGCAGACCGTCATCGCGGATCCCGCCGTAGCGGTACGACACGCTGATCTCGGGCAGCGGCGCGTCAAAGTCGGGGCAGTCGAGCCACGCGAGCGTGACCGGCTGCGGCGGCAGCGCAACCTCGATGTGCATCGGCGGCGGGTCGGGCACCGTGAACGTCTTGCCGTCCCAGATGCCGCCAACCAGCACAGCGTCAAGGCCCATGCGCCTGAGCGTACGCGGGAGGATCTTTGACAGCGATCAACGCCGAGCCGGCTGAGCTCGTCGAGCGCGACACGCCTGCGCGCAATCTGCGCGTAATCCGGCGGCGGGTGACGCTGATGCTGGTCACTGTCGCCGCGCGGGTGTGGCTGCGGCGCACGAGCGTGCCGGGGTACGCGGGGGCGCTGGCTGTCGCAGCGGCGATCGGCGGCATCGTCGATTACGCGCTGCCCGGCCTGGGGTGGTGGGTGTTCTGCTTGTGCGCGGGCGTCGCGCTGCTGATCGTCGATCACAGGATGCCCTGATGGGCGTGTTCAGCGGCGGTCGCAACGGGGCGATGGCCTCGACCGGCCTGGCCAGCATCCTCAACCACGGCGCCGGCGTCGATATGGCGAAGCTGCGCGAGTTCTTCGGCATCACCAACTGGACAGACCTGATCCCGCTGCGCTCGGGCATGACGGGCTCGGGCATGCCGTACGTGTCGCCCGATCAGGCGTTGCGCAACTCGGCGGTGTGGGCGTGCTTGCGGCTGCGCGCTGACCTGCTGTCCACGTTGCCGCTGACGGTGTTCCGCAAGGTGAACATGCCTGACGGCTCGACGATCAACGTGCAAGCGCCGACGCCGCAAGTGCTCACCACGCCGGGCGGGCTGCTCAACGGGCAGCGCGTCGGGATCATGGAATGGCTGTACTCGTCGCAAGTTGACCTAGACCGGCTGGGCAACGCGATCGGCATCATCAGCGCCCGCGACGGCAACGGGCTGCCCGCTCAGATCGACCTGCAACTCGCGCAGACCGTGTCGATCAACACCCGGCTGAACGTCATCACGTCGTATCAGATCCAGGGGAAGTATTACGACCCGCGTGACATCTGGCACGAAAAGCAGTACACGATCGCGGGCCTGCCGGTGGGGCTGAGCCCGATCGCGTATGCGGCGTGGACGCTGGGCCGCTGGTCGTCAGTCGAGCAGTTCGCGGTCGGATGGTTCGGCGGCGGGGGCGTGCCCCGGGCCCGGTTGCAGAACAGCGCGAAAAAGATCAGCGGGCCTGAGGCGACGGCAATCAAAGAGGCGTGGCGCGCGGCGATCGTCAGCGGCGAGCCGTTTGTTCATGGCAACGACTGGACGTATGACCTCATCCAGGCGAATCAGGCGTCAACTGACTGGCTGGAGTCGCAAAAGGCGGGCGTGCTCGACGTCGCGCGGTTCTTGGGCTGCCCTGGTGACCTGATTGACGCTGAGGTCAACAGCGGGACCAAGATCACGTATGCGAACATCACGCAACGCCATCTGCAATTTTTGATCACGCATCTGCGGCCGGCGATCCGCAGGCGCGAGGGCGCGCTGTCTGAGACGACGCAGTCGCCCCGGTTCGTCAAGTTGGACACTGACGACCTGCTCGCGATGGACCCCGAAACGCGCGCGTCGTATCTGCGCGGGCTGATTGAGGGCCGGATCATCGCGCCGAGCGAGGCGCGTGAGGTGCTCGGCAAAGCCCCGTTCACCGACGCGCAACTCGACGAGTTCTTGCTGTTGTTCCCGACGCCGGCGCTCCCGCTCGTGCCGGTGCCCGGCCAGCCCGCGCCACCGCCGCAGCCGGCTGCGATCTCGGGCGGGGATGGTGAGGCACCGCAATGACTGACGACTGTCTCGACTGCCACGGGCGCACCAGGAGCGCCGTGACGATGACCGCGGTCAGGGCTGCTGTTGACAATTCGACGTGGGACGGGCCGGCGGCGATGAGCGCTTGCACCGCATCGGACACCCCGGCGTCGTGCTTTGCATCGATCTGCGCCGGCAAGAAGGCCGGCGACACGAGCACCCAAGAGGCGTGGGCGCTGCCCCATCACAAGCACCCGGGCGACCCGCCGAACGCGAACGGCGTCCGGTCGGCGCTGTCGTCGATCCCTAAGACGAACGGCCTGACGAACACTCAGGCGGCAACGTCCCATTTGGAGGCTCACTTGACCACGATCCAGAACGCCGAGTCGGCAGCAGCGGGTCAGGCGCGCATGGCGGGCCTCAACGGCGACGCGCGTCATGTGCCGTTCCGGCTGGAGCGGCGCGAGCCGGTGTTTATCGGGAAGCTGCGCGCCAAGACGATCAAACTCGGCGGTCACGAGTTCTACGAGGTGGAGGGGTACGCGTCTGTCGTCGATACCCCTTACACGATGTATGACATGTGGGGGCCGTACGACGAGGTGATCAAGGCGAGCGCGTTCGACGCGTCGCTTGCCCGCGACGATCTCGACACGTCGTTTTTGCTGAACCATCGCGGGATGACGATGGCGCGCACGACGGGTGATAACCCGTCGCTGACGCTGTGGGCTGACTCGACGGGCCTCGGGGCGCGGGCGCGGCTGAACATGAATCGCAACGACGTGCGTGATCTTGTCAGCGCGATCGACGACGAACTGATCACCGAAATGTCGTTCGCGTTCTACCTGGAGGCCGGCGGGTGGAACGAGCAGTACGACAAGTTCACGATCTACGAGGCCGACATACACCGGGGCGACGTCAGCGCCGTCAACTACGGCGCCAACCCCTTTACCTCGATCGGCGCGCGCGCCCCGCAGATCTTGGCTGACCTGCAACGCCTGCCGCTGGGCGCGGCCCGGGCAGCGGTCGTGCAGTTGCAGATGCGGGGCGATCTGGGCGACGTCGTGCCGTTGCTCGCGGGCCGCGACGACGTCGCGCTCGTGATGTCCCGCGCGGGCGGCGGCACTCACGGCGACTTCACTGGCGAGCACTCGCACGCGCACGCGGCCAACGGCACGCAGGGCGGCGACTGGCAGCACACGCACTCGCACACTCACGCCGGCGACGGCGACCACGGGCACGCGCACGGCAACGCCGCGCCCGAGCCCGACTCACAAGCATCGATGCCCGCCCCGGTCACAGGGCTGAGCGTCGAGATGGCCGCTGAACTGCTGCAAAGCGACGACGATCGCGATGTTGACGCAGGGCTCGCGGTCTGAGCACACCGCGCGAGCGCCAGTCATAGCGCTCGTGTCAGACCCGCCAGTCACAGCGGGCTAGATCTGCCGCCAGTCACAGCGGCGAGGCGTGCGCCCCCCGGTTCCAATTCAGCATGCCTATGGAGGGCGTATTCATGGACGGCAACCCGACCGTCAGCAAGTTGCTCGCGTCAGCGCAGGTTGAGCTCGACGCAGCGAACCACCGACGCGACCTCGCCCGCGCTGAGGTCGCATACATTCTGGAGACGGCGCGCAGCGAGGGCCGCGCGTCGCTGACCCAAGACGAGACTCAGAAGGTCGCGGCGGCGCGGTCGCGCCGCGATCAGGCCCGCAGTGACATCGAGGGCGTCAAGGCCAAGATCGCTGATCTGCGTGACCTGGAGTCGGAGGACGCCGACTATCAGGCGCGCGGTGCGGTGCTCGTACCCGCCGGCGCACCGATCAGCAGCGACGGCACTGCTCCGCTGTCGATCCCCGCGCCGCCTGGCACGGGCGTCGCGACGCAGGCTGATCACGCGAACGCGCGGCAGCGGGGCATCCCCGCCTACGATCAGGTTGCGCGCATCGGCAGTGAGCCGCGCCAGTACAGCAGGCAGAGCGACCCGTACGGGCGGCAGTTCATCATGGACGTTGCCCGGCAGTTCACCAGCAACGACGCGCACGCGTCACAGCGTCTCGCGCGGCACATGGCTGAGGAACGAGTGGAGCGCATGGCGGGCCAGTTGGAGCGGGCCGCCGGCGACACCACAACGGGCAACTTCGCCGGCCTGACGGTGCCGCAGTACCTCACCGACCTGTATGCGCCGGCGATCGCGGGTCTGCGCCCGTTCGCGGACGTGTGCAACCATCACCCGCTGCCGCCGAACGGCATGGCGATCGACATCAGCCGGATCACCACGGCCACGAGCGCGGCCTTGCAGGCGAACGAGCTCGACCCCGCGTCTGCGACGACGCTCGACGACACGCTGCTGACGATCCCCGTGCAGACCATCGCGGGGCAGCAGCGCATGTCGCGTCAGGCGATCGACCGCGGCACCGGGACCGAGGACGTCACGATGCAAGACCTGTTCTCCCGGTACGCGACGGTGCTCGACGCGACGCTGATCACGCAGGCGGTGACCGGGCTGAGCGCGGTCGCAACGTCTGTGGCGTTCGTGTCCGCTTCGCCCACGGGCGCGCTGCTGTACCCGAAGATTCTCGGCGCGTGCTCCGGGGTTGAGGCTGCCCTGCTGGCGATGGGCTCACCCGATTACGCGGTGATGCACTCGCGGCGGTGGTACTGGCTGGCGTCGCAGATGTCCAGCACATGGCCGATGATCAACACGATGGCCCCCGGCACGATGGAGCAGTACAACATCGGCGCGCTCGACGCGGGGTCGTCGTACAACTCCGGGGTCCGGGGCCGGCTGCCGGTCGGCTTGTCGGTCGTCGTCGATAACAACATCGGCACGACCCTCGGCGCGGGCACAGAGGACGAACTCTATGTCGTGCCCTCCCGCGAGTGCCACCTGTGGGAGGAGCCCAACGCCCCGCTGTACATCAGGGCTGAGCAGCCCAGCGCGGCCAACTTGGGCGTGCTGCTCGTGGTGTACGGCTACATGGCCTATACGTTCGGCAGGTACGCGAACGCGATGCAGAAGGTCAACGGCACGGGGATGATCGCGCCGACATTCTGACGCGCTGACAGCCCCGTACAGACGCGCGGGCGGGCTCGCGCTGCTCACGACGCGAGCCCGCCTGCCCGCTCGCCCGCTCACAACGAAAGGTTGTTCCCTCAATGGCGCAGACGCAGGTCAAGCCCACCACTGGCGGGGCGTGGACGAATACGACGACGTACGGCAAGAACGTCACGGGCATCAGCAATCTCGCGCCGTACGCACAGAACCAACTCATACACGCAGCGAACGTGTTTACGATCGCCGGCGGTTCGGGCGCGGCAGCGCAGCGCGCGAACAAGATCGCCGCGTCGGTCGGGCGCTCGTTGCAGTGGGCGTGATGGTCATGGGACTAGGCGACGTCGCTGATCTTGTTGGCGCGTATGACCTCGCTGTGGCGCACGGCAACGGCACCGCGCAAGAGGTGTATCGCAAGCGCCTCGCGGCGCTGGGGCTCGACGAGAGAGGCGTACCGATGACCGACCAGGCACCGAAAGCGCCGGCGGGCGAGACTGCGCCCGCTGCGGAGGCTCGTGCTGCTGCTGCCGCTGGCGATGAGACAGCAGCGAGCACCCCGCCGAAAGCGCGCAAGAGCCCGCGCGCACGGCAGTCGCAGACGACCAGCCCGCCCGCCTCGACGACGTCGTGACCGCTGTCCCGCTGCTGATCCGCGAGACGTTCTGGGAGTGCCCGAACTGCCCGACTGTCGCGCGCACTCTCGAGCCGCGCCCGCATACGCAGTTCCACCAGTGCGCGGGCACGCACGGGCTGACGGTGCCGCTTGTTGAGCGGGGCACCCGCTGCAAGATCGAGGCGCATCTGCGTGAGGACTACGTCAACGGCGACGACGTGCAGACCGCGCCCGCTGACGGCCAGCCGTATATGAACGTGATCACGACCCGCGACGACGGGCAAGACTGCACGGTGTTCGCGCCGTGCGCGACAGGAGTCATCAGATGAGCGAACCCGACGAGGTGACCCCGGAGTTCGCCGCCGCGGCTGCGCAGCACCACGACGACATCGTTGCTGCCGCGACTGCCGCGCGGGACGGCGCACGGCAAGCGCTCGCAGATCTCGCGGATCAGCACGCCGCGCAGATGGCGGGGGCGCAGGGCGCGCTCGACGCCGCTGAGCAAGCGCTGACCGCAGCTGAGTCTGAGCGTGATCGGTGGGCTGAGCTCGCCGGCGATACGCCACCACCGCCCCGGATCGTCGTCGTCACCGCGCAGGCGGGCACGGCGACGGCGGGCACGAGCGCCTCGCGGGGCAGGAAGGCGGGCAAGTAGTCATGGCGTGGTCGGGGAGCGCGATGTTCCGGCAGTGGATCGCTGACTGCCTGACACGCACGCAGACATCGCTCAACTTCGGCACCGACGTGCCGAAGGTCGCGCTGTACAACAACAGCATCACGCCCGATCAGAACGTCACAGCGGCGCTGTCCGCGTACAACGCTGGGTCGTCGCAATGGCTGACTGCGAACGAGGTCAGCCAGTCGGGGCAGTGGGCCGCCGGCGGGGTGGCGATCTCGGGCGGGTCTGGGACGACGCACTTTAACGACACCGCAGCGGCGGTGTGGTTCACTGCGAGCAACACGTCAAGCGGCAGCGCGGCGACGCTCGCGAGCGTGTTCGGTGACTTGTTCTACGATGACACGCTGACCGCGCCGGTCGCTGACCAGGGAATTTGTTTCAATTATTTTGGCGGGACCAATAGCGTCACAAATGGCACATTCACCGTTGTTTGGTCTGCTAATGGCGTGTGGCGGATCACTTGCACGGTGGCGTGAGGGGCTGACATGCCGGTCGGGCTTGGCGTACTGCTGAATTGGGGTCGTCCGTGGCAGACCGCAGCGGGCACCGTGCTCAACACGGCGACGACAGCGACGGTCAGCCCGCAGGCGACCGGGCCGGCTGACTTTAGCGTCGGCACCCAATACCTGTATTACGGGGCGACGTTGCGCCTCACCGCGAGCGGGATCTTGACGACGACAGCGACATCGACGACGGCGACGATCTTCGCCGCGGCGGGCTCGGGTCCGACGACGCTCGTCACGCCTCCGGGGATCACAACAGGGACGACAGTGCTGACCGGCATTCAATGGCTGTGGGAGTCGTGGCACACGGTCATTGAGATCGCCAAGACGGGCAACACGTTCAGCAGCTTCGGGCATCTGCGCTTGTTCAACGCTGGCGGGGCGCTGCCCGCCAACCCGAGCACGCTGGCTGCGACGGCGGGGCTCGACTTGCCCGCGCCGCTGTCGGCGGGCGATACCGCAGCGGCGGTTGACACGACAGTGTCGATGCCGATCATGCTGCGCGGCACGCTCGCCGGCGCGAACGCGACGATCCAGTGCAACCGGTTCCTAGTTGAGCACCTTTACAGTTAGGGGCTGACGTGCCGCTGCTCGCGGGAGCGCCGGCGAGCAGGATCACGCCGGGCACGCTGACCCAGCGGTTCGACGCGACCTATGTCGGGCTGGGCTCGGGGCCGGCGCCGTATCTGTTCGCGCAAGGGCAGAGCACCGGCTCGCTTGGCTCGACGACGTACCCGGTCACTGCGACGACGAACGCGGGCGACACGCTGCTGATCGCCTATCAGGTGAACAACACCACCAAGACGCCAACCGCGGCTGTGGACAGTCAGGGCAACACGTACGTGCTCGACGCGTTCGTCACCCCGGCGCCGCAATTCGGCGTGTTCCGCTGCCCCGGCGCGACCGGGGGGCCGGGCGGCGGGCCGACAGCGCCGCTGACTGCTGCTGACACGATCACGATCACAAGCAACGCCGTCAGCGGCAACATCACGATCAACGGGACGTGCGCGCCGGGCGTGGGCGCGCTCGACGTGCAAGGCACGATCACGTCGAGCGGCACTGCGAACTCGCTGAGCCTGCCGCTGACGCCGACGCAAGACGGCGACATGCTCATCGTGATGGGCACGACGCAGTTCGGCGGCGGGTGCCCAACGGTTGACCCGCCGTATCAGATGGTCTATTCGGTCAGCATCACGACGTCGGCGTTCACATGGTCGGCGTACGACAAGCTAGGCACCGGCACGGGCGGGGTCGCTCAGTCGTCGGTGACGCGCTGGGGCGGGCCGGCGGTCGTCACTAAGGGCTATGCGTGGGCGTTCAAAGCGCTCACGACTGCGACGAACGCGCCCGCTGGCACGGGCACGGGATCGGCGACAGCACCCGCGCCGGGCACGATCGTCGCGCCGGCTGCTGCGAGCCCGACTGCGGCAGCGACCGCGCCCGCGCCCGCGACTGTCGTCTTGGTCAACGCTGGTTGTGCGACCGCTGGGGCGACCGCGCCGGCTGCTGCTGCGCTGATCTCGCCGCCCGCTGGCCCTGCTACCGCTGGGGCGACCGCGCCGGCCCCGTCGAGCATCGTCGCGCCCTCGGCGGGATCGGCGACAGCGAGCGGATCCGCGCCCGCACCTGGCAAGACGATCGCGCCGCCTGCTGGGCTGGCCCAAGCAGCAGCGTCAGCGCCCGCCCCGGCCCCGTTGATGCTTGTCAACCCTGGTGTGTCGCAGGCGGGGGCTGTCGCTCCCAGCGCCACCCCGATCGTCGCGCCGAACGCGGGGACGGCGACCGGATCCGCGACAGCGACCGGGACGACAGTCACGACCGCTGTGATCACCCAAGCGAGCGCCGGCTGTGCGACTGCGGGCGCTACAGCGCCGGGTGTATCGTCGATCGTCGCGGCCCACGCCGCTACCCCAACGGGCGGGGCTGTAGCACCCTCCGCTCAGGGGTCGGTGATCGCCGGCGCGGCCCCCGCCACGGCGTCGGCTGTCGGTGGGATAACGACGCCGGCGATCACCGTCAACGGTGGTGTTGCGACCGCGAGCACGAGCGCAGCGGGCACGACGGCCACCTCTGCGAACGTCACGAACGCTCAGGCGTCGTGCGCGACCGCTGGCGCTGTTGGCCAGCCAGCAACGACACGAGTCAACGCGACAGCCCCGACCGCGACCGCCGCTGCGGCAGCACCGCAACCGGCGATCAGCGTCGGGTCGAATGCGCTCGCTGGCTGTGCTACGGCCAACGGGCTAGGGCTGGGACCGGGGAGCGCCGTTGCGCCCAACGCGGGCGTCGCGACAAGCGGCGCCCTCGGCCAGCCCGCCGCGCTGCTCGTGCTCATCAATGCGTCGCTTGCGCAGGCGTCCGCGACTGCGCCGCCCGCAAGTGTGTCGGCTGGAAAACTGGCGCTGGCGGGGCTCGCGCAAGCGTCGGCGGGGGCACTGCCGCCGGCCGTTCGGGTCGCGCCCGTCGTTGCAGCGGCGCTGGCACAAGCGGTCGCTGACCGGCCGGCGGCGCAAACGCGGGCGAGCGTGCTCGGGGGATCGGCGACAGTCGGCACGGGCGATGGGGCGCACGCTGTCTCGAGCCGCGCGGGCGCGTCGGCCACGATCGACGAACCGGGCGCGACTGCTGTGCTGTCGGGTGCGGGTGCTGGCGCGACGATGGGAGCCTAGAAATGCCGGTGATGGTCGGGCAGGTGTACACGAGCGCGATCGACGTTGTCGGCACGGACGGCAACCCGGCCACGCCGGCGACAGCGGGCCTGACCATTACGCAGGTCGGCGGGTCGCAACCGGTCACGAACGTGAGCATCACCCCGACGTCGTCGCATCTGTCGTATGACTTTGTGATGCCCGCTGAGGGGCTGTGGCGGTTCGACTGGGCGACGACGACGCCGGGCACGCCGCAGACGGATTACGTGACGTGCCGCGCCTATCTGGCCGCGGTCAGCCTCCGCGAGGCCCGCGAGTATGTCGGCGTCCAAGACACGCGCAAGGACCGGATTTTGCAACTGCTGATCTCGTCTGCGACGCGTCTCGCTGAGCAAGTCGTCGGCACGATCGTCCCGCGCACGTTCACTGACGACTGGATCGGCGGGGCGCTCGGCGCGTCTAAGCCCGTCATCCAGTGCCCGCACGGGCCGCTGACGTCGAACTCGGCGGTCACGCAGATCAAGTCGGCGCAACCTTCCGGCCCGGTGTGGGCGGGCGCTGACCTGATCCAGAACCCCGCTGCGGCGACGTGTTACCCGCGTAACTACATTCCGTTTTGGCTCGGGCCGTGGCTCGCGACGTACCAAGCGGGCAGGCTCGTGCCGTCTGACAACATCACCAGCGGCGTTCTAGAGATCGTGTGGGATCTGTGGGGCACGCAACGGTGGACGACCGGCGACAGCGATTACCCCGACCTCGCTGAGCTCGCGTCGTTTGAGCAGCAGATCGGCGCTGAGTACCGCATGCCAGGCCGGGCGGCTGAATTGCTGGAAGGCGAACGGTTCTATGCGTTCGGATAGGGAGACACGATGACTGACTGGGCGAGCGATCCTGTCGGCACTGCGGGCGCGGTGGCCAACCAGCGCACGGGCACGGGCAGCGCTGACACGGTGCCCGCCGGCTCGGAATTGCTGATCAACAACACCGGGGCCGGTAGCCACAACTTCGACCTCGGCGTCAATTTCTCCTACGACGGGCTGAACCCCGGCAGTGTCGCGACGGGGCCGGGCAAGCGCCGGTATGCGATCGCGGCCGGGGCGTGGCTGTTGCTGCGCGTCCGCGCTGACGCGGGCGACTCCAACGGGCGGTGCTCGGTGACGATCGACGGCACCGCGTCAGAGGTCAAGTATTTCGTGCTGGGCACATAGGAGCGTGAGCCATGCGGCCACTGGGTTACAACTACGTCGCGACGCGGGCCATCTTCGACCCCTCCACTGGCGCGCGGGCGTACAGCGTCGGCGCCGAGGTGCCTGACAGCGCTGTCGAGGGCGATAACGCGTGGCTCGTGCTGGGCGACGACGTGATGCCCGTCGAGGGCGCGCGGCTCGAAATGCCCAAGCGCAGCGCGTCGCACGCGGCGTGGGTCAACTTCGCTGTCGGGGAGGGCGCGACCCGCGACGAGGCCGAAGCTGCGTCACGCGCTGACCTGATCGAGCAGTACGGCGGGGAGCGCGCCTGATGGCGATGCAGCGCCGGCGCATCGGCCTGCCGCTGGAGAATCTTGTCATCCCCGGCTGCAAAGTCGAGTGGAACGTTGAGGCCGTACACGAGTTCGTCGATGATCCCACGGGCGAACTCGGGCGCACGCTGATGCACGCGCTCGGTGAGGTGGTGCTCGCCGGCGCTCAGCGGCGCTGTCTGCGGCGCACGGGCGCGATGCAAGAGGCCATGCGGTTTGAGGTGGACACCGACGAGTGGGGCATATTCACGGCGGTGATCAGCCCCGTGCAGAACAAAAAGAGCGGGTTCCCGTACGCGATCATGCACGAGGCCAAGAAGGTTCGCGACCGCCGGCCGCACCGGTCGCTTGTGCCCGCGCTGCGCGACATCAAAAAGATCGGAACATGAGCGATGACGGCGACGCAGATCCGCACGTATCAAGGGCCCGCGCCCACGAGCGCGGCAGTCGCAGCGCAGGCGGGCGGCGGGACGTTCGCGGCCGGCGCGCAGTTCTGGAAACTGACCGCGCTGGGGTGGTGGGGGGAAAGCGCCCCGTCGAACGAGGCGACTGTGTCAGTCGCGCTGAACGGCTCAGCTAACTTGACGTGGACGCTGCCCACGGGCGCGACCGGCGTCAAGGTCTACCGCGGCACGACGACGAACGCTGAGAACGCGCTCGTTGCGACCCTCGGCCCGGTCAGCGCGTGGACGGACACCGGGGGCGCGGGCAGCGCGGCGACCCCGCCCGCGTCGGGGGCGTGGACCGGCGTGACCAAGACAGGCGCGCTCCCGGCCAAGTCGAACGTGCCGGGCGGCACCAACCCGGGGCGGGGCAACATGCTCATGCAAGGGCTCATGTCGTGGTGCGCGGGCGTCGGCTCAGCAGCAGGCGGGACGGGTCCGCTGGCGACGATCGGGCGCAAAGAGGCTGCCGCTGCTGGGTGGAACGTGCAAGACGTCTGAGCTCGCGCAACGGGCTGTCAGTCCAACCACCTGCCCCGGTTGACCCATTGCCGTTCACGCCGGGCAATTGGCGCACGGTCCCGCCGCCCCGCCGGCCCGCTGCGCGAGCGTTGCGAGCCCGCGCTCACTCTGGCTGACGCGGGCTCGCGTGCGGGCCGCTGAGCCGATCACGCCCCGCTACGCGGGGACAAGAGTGCAGCAGCACCACGGGGGACACAGTAGCGCCGGCGTCTGACACGACGTCGAGGCACGCCGACTGATGCGTGCAGATATATCCGCACCCAACCGAGGGGATCTCAATGCCCGCTGTCACCGTTCCAAAGAATGCGCTCGCGATCGGCGCGGGCTACCTGTTCTGGGCCCCGCTCGGGTCGGGGCTGCCCGCTAACACCGTCGTGGGCTCGGTGTTCACCGACACGTGGCCGGGCGCGTACATCGCCCTCGGCGTGACCAAGACCGGGCATGAGTTCGATTACACGCTGAGCACCGACATGATCGACTCAGCGGAGTATTACGACCCGTTGCAGTACGTCACGACGGGGCGCACGTCGGGCATGAAGTTTGAGCTCCAGCAGATCCACGCGTCGAACATGGCGCGGGTGCTCAACGGGGCGACCAAGACGACCAGCGGCGCGGGCACGACGCTGCTGACGACGGTGACCGCGCCGCAGCCGGGGTTTGAGTCGCGGTGCATGATCGGGTGGGAGTCCACCGACAACACTGAGCGCATCGTGATCGAGCAGGCGTTTCAAATCGGGGCGCTGGCGATCAAACGGGATAAGGGCGTCAACAACGCGACGCTGCCCGTCGAGTTCCGCGCTGAGGTCGCAGCGTCGGGGTTCCCGTATCAGCAGTTCTTTGCTGGCGCGAACCGAGGCTGACCCCGATGCCGCCCAAGGGCCAGCAGCGCAAGCCTGCCCGCCAGTCCAAGCCCGCGCCGGGGACGGTGCTGGCTGACGCTGAGCGCGACGGCGCGGTGCATCAGGCGCAAGCTGCGATGCAAGGCGTCAAACTGCCCGAGCACGTCGAGTTTTTCGGCGCCGAGTACCGGCTCGCGGGGCGCATCCCGCTGATGGCGCTGCTCGACTTCGCTCAGGCGACCGACTCGGGCATGGACTCAGACGACCCGCGCGCGATGGCTGTGATGCGCGATCTGCTGTGGCGGTGTTTCATGCTCGCGCCGCCGTGCCGCACGTGCGAGGCGTGCGTCGGCACCCGCCCGCACCCCGACGATTGCCTGATGGCGGGCGACGGCCGGCCGGCGTGCGGGCGCTGCCCCGCGTGCGTCGGCACACCTGGCAACCCGGAAAAATGCCCGAAGTACGACGGCGGCGACTGGGCCGCGTTCCACCTTGCGGCGCTCGACCACGGCGCAGACGAGGTTGACCTGCTCGACGTCATCACTCGCGTGATCGAGGTCGCATCAGCCCGCCCTACCCGAGCGCGCTCAGACTCCTCGCGGTCGGCGCAGCCAACTTCGCTGAGATCGAGGGCCGACTTGTCCTCAGCGGACAGCGGTATGACGTCGGTGCCGGATCTAGCCCGGTCGCAGGGATGAGCGTGCGCTTGTTCTGCAACGTCGTGTTCGCGTGGCTGTGCGAGCGCGTGACAGACAACGATGAGCGTGAGCGTCTCGTCAGCGAGTTGTACGCGCCGATGGAGGGCGTTGACGCGGTGACGCGCACGTTCCTGTCGAATCTCGCTGCGCTGGCCGGGGAGGGCTGATGGCTGCCCCGCTGGCGACAGCATGGGTCAAGATCCGGCCTGACGTCAGCGGGTTCGCGCGCGAGACAGATGAGAAGGTCGCGCAAAGCGGCACGGAGGCGGGGAAAAAGCACGGGCGCCTGTTCGGCGTCGGGTTCGGCGCTGCTGCTGGTCTAGCGATCGGCGCGGCGATCCCGGCGATCACGAGCGGCGCCCGTTTCATCATTAACGCGGCACGCAGCGAGGGGATCGCGGGGCTCAAAGTCGCGGCGCAAAACGCGGGTGTGGCGTGGGGTCAGTTCGGCGGCAAAGCCGAAGAGGCTGGCCGCAGCATGCAGCGGTTCGGGTTCGATCAGGGCGAGGTCAACAAGTCGCTGACGGTGCTGCTGACGACGACCCGCAATCAGAAGGTGTCGCTTGACGCGCTGAGCGGCGCGGCGAACTACGCCCGGTTTAAGCACATCGACCTTGCTGACGCGTCGAGCATGCTGGCCAAGGCCGCAGCTGGGTCTACGCGGGCGCTCAAAGACGTCGGCATCAGCACGAGCGATCTGCCGAAGCATTTTTCGACGACCGGCACGCAGGCGTCGCGGCTCGAGTTGGTCATGCGCGTGCTGAACAAGCGGATCGGCGGCGAAGCTGCGGCGTACAGCAAGACGTTCGGCGGCAATCTCGACGCGATGAAAGCGAGCATCACGAACGTCGCGGCCCGGATCGGGCAGCAGTTGTTGCCGCCGATGACGCAGTTCGTGTCGGGTGTTCTGCCGGTGCTGCTGCCGCTGCTGTCTCAGCTAGGGACGCTGCTGGGCACGGCGGTCGTGCCGCTGCTGACCCAGCTAGGCGGGGCGGTGCTGCCACCGTTGATGGCGATCTTGCAACCGTTCGTCGTCGGGGTCGCGACCATCGTGCGGGCGTTCACCCTGCTTCCGGGGCCGCTCAAAACAGTCACGATCGCCTTTATCGCGTTGTTCGTCGCGCTGAAATACGGCAGCCAGATCATGGACGCTGTTGGCAAGAGCGCGCTCGCCAACCCGTGGGTGCTGCTCGCCGTCGCGATCGCCGTCGCGGTCGGGCTGATCGTCACCCACTGGAAGCAGATCAAAGCCGTCGCAGAGGCGGTGTGGGGCTGGCTGGCCAAGATCTTTGTGCCGTTCTTTACCAAGACGATCCCCGCCGCGTTCGGCGCGGTCGTGTCGTGGGTGCGGCGTAACTGGCCGTGGCTGCTCGGGGCGCTGACCGGCCCGATCGGGCTCGCGGTCGTCTGGATCATCAAGCACTGGTCGCAAGTGCTGGTCGGCATCAAAACCGCGTGGAATCTGATCGTCGCGTTTTTGAGCTCGATCCCCGCGCGGACGGTGGCCGCGGTCGGGTCGCTGGCCCGTACCCTGTGGCACGCCGGGCTTGACCTGATCCAGGGGCTATTCGACGCCGAGCGGAACGGGTGGATCGTCGTCGGGCGCTGGCTCGGCGGGCTCGGCGGGCGGGCGCTCAGCGCAGTCGGGTCGCTCGCGCGCACGCTGTTCTCAGTTGGCCAGTCGCTGATGTACGGGTTCGGCAACGGCATTTTGTCGTGGATGCGCGGCATCGGCTCGTGGATCAACACACATGTCGTGCAGCCCATCATCGGCGCGGTTAAGCACTTTTTCGGCATCAGTTCGCCCTCGACGGTGATGATGGGCATCGGCGGCAATCTGATCGCTGGGCTGATCAAGGGGCTCGCGCTGGCCAACCCGCTGACGATCGCCCGGCACGCGTTCGGCGGTCTGCCGCAAGCGCTCGGGCACCTGATCGAGAAAGGCCTCGTGAGCGTGTCGCGGCTGCCGGGCAAGGCGCTGCATGCGCTGATGGGGCTCGGGGGGAACGTGCTGTCGAGCATCGGCGGGTTCCTGGGCAATCTGTTCGGCGGCGGCAGCGGCGGCGGCGGCGCGGGCGTGGCGCAGTGGGCGCCGCTGGTGCTGAGCGTGCTGCGCATGCTCGGCCAGCCGTCGAGCGCGCTCGGCACGGTGCTGTCGCAGATCGCCACCGAATCGGGCGGCAACCCGCGAGCCCAAAACAATTGGGATATTAACGCCAAAATGGGCGATCCCAGCCGTGGCCTAATGCAAACCATTATGAGCACATTCTTGGCATATGCGGGGCCGTTTAGGAGCCTGGGCATATTTAATCCATTGGCGTCAATTTATGCTGGCGTGAATTATGCGATTCACAGGTACGGCGCGGCGTGGCAGCAAGTGCTCGGCCACGGCCACGGCTACGCCAAGGGCGGGGTGATCAGCGAGCCGATCACGGGCATCGGCCGGTCGGGCCGCAAGTACACGTTCGGTGAGGCGGGCGATGAGACGGTCGTGCCTGGCCGGTTCAGCGTGTCGCGGCTCGAGTCGTTGCTAGAGGCGCTGATCGGCGCGGTGCGGGAGAACGCGACGCAGACCGGCGACGTGCTCGGGGCGGTGCTGAACGGCACGGCGCGCAGCGCGGTGTACTCGTCGGCGTATGAGGTGCGGTGATGACTGCTGACTCGCTGGTGCTGGGACAGATCGAGTTGCTCATGGGCGGCGTCGCGTGCGGGCTGCCGGGGTGTGAAACTGCGGTGTTCCACCTGGGCGATTCCTATGATCTGAGCGCCCCGCAGTGGACGTCAGACAAGGTCGCGGGCATGCTGCTCGACGGCGAGCAGATCACGAACATGCGCGCGTCCAACCGGCAGCCGACGATCCCCGTGTCGATCATCGTGCCGACGACGGGCAACGATCAGGTGGACCGGACGACGCTCGCGACGGCGCGTGAGATCTTGCTCCAGACGTGCGCGCAAGAGTCGTGGCAGTTGACCTGGACGCGTGACGGCGGGCTGCCGCTGGTGTTCGACTGCCAAGGCGCGAACACGACGGTCGTCAGGTACTCGCTCAAATACGATTACGCGCTGGTGTCGCAGGTGACGATCACCGCTGACGCGCTGCCGTTCCCGCACTCCGAAGATCAAGAGTCGATTCAACTGACGTCGCCGTCGTCGTCGTTTGACCTGCCGCCGGCCCCGGTGACGCTCGACGATTACAACACCGCGACGAACTGGCTGCTCGGGGATCAAAGCACGTTCGACGCGACGATCGCGCAATGGCTGAGCGCGCTCAACTGCACGCTCGCGTACTCGACGACCAACCCGCGCACCGGGGCGGGCTGCATGCAGCAGACGGCGACCGCGACGGGCACGATGAACGCCCATCACTGCAACCCCCTGGTGGACATCGTCAACGGGGTCGCGCTGGCCGTCACGCCCGGCGACACGGTGACCGTGCGCGGGTGGTCGCGCGCGGCGACGACTGTGCGATCGACGAACGTCGCAGCAGAGTTCTATGACGCGAACGGCACGATCGTGCAGACGATCCGCGGCAGCAACGTGACGAACACGACGACCGGCTACACGCAGGCGACAGCGAGCGTGACCGCGCCGGCGGGCGCGGTGTGGGCGATCGCGCAATGCCAAGTCGTCACCCCAGCCGCGGGTGAGGTTCACAGATGGGATGACGTCTGGATCGACGGCGGCTCAGTCGAGTCGCACGTCGGCGCGGGCCAGTGGACGCAGAGCACGGTCGTCGCGGCGGGCACCCGCTCGGCGCGGTGGTCGCGGGCGTGGCATCAGGCACCCACCTACGACTCACCGACGATCGCGTCAAGCGACATCACGGGCCGAACCAAGTTCACGATCTTTGTCGGGCTCGCGACGACCACCGCGCAATGGTCTACGTGGCATAAGGGCGTGGTGAATTTCAAGGTCACGCTGTACGACAGCGCGGGCAACCACATCAGCGGGCGGGCGACCCGCGTCTGCGCAGCTTCGGCGCTGAGCACCGCGCCGCACTGGCAGTTGGTGACGATCCCGATCCCGCAGGTCGCGTCGGGGTTCGATTACACGACCGTCAGCCGATACGTGTTCACTGCGTGGAACAAGGCGGATCCGGGCGGCGGGCTCGTGTTGCAGTCGGGCGCGTTTATCAACCAGGCGCAAGCGGTCGCGACGTCCACGGCGAACAACTTGACCCGTGGGGCGCTGCACACCCTGCCGGGCATCATCGGCTCAGCGCGCGGGCCGCTCGGGTTGCAGGCGCAGCCGGGGCCGTCGTCGATCGCGAGCACGGCGCTGTTTACCACGGTCGGGTCTAACAACTGGACGTGCCCCGCTGGCGTGACGGTCGTCAGCAAGGCCGAAGCGTGGGGCGGCGGTGGCGGGGGCGCGGGCTCGGGCGGGTCGATTGGCAACAGCAACACGGGCGGCGGTGGCGGGGGCGGGGGCGAGTACGCCCAAGAGATCAACATGCCCGTCACGCCATCGAGCGTTTATGTGGCGGTCGTCGGCGCTGCCGGGGCGCACGGCACGATCAACAACCCCGGCGCGGCGGGCACCGACTCGACGTTCACTGCCGCATCGGGGCCCGTGCTGCGCGCGCACGGCGGTGAGTTCGGCGCGACGAACCCGAACAACACCAAAGGCCACGGGGGCGACGGCTCGACGAACTACATCCACTATCCGGGCGGCGACGGCCGGCCTGACAACGCGCTGTCTGAGACATGGGGCGGGGGCGGGGGCGGGTCCGGTGGCACGTCGGGGCCGGGCAACAACGGCGGGCACCCTGGCGGGGCGAGCGCAGTGACGGGCGGCGGGCCGGGGGGTGATGGCGGGTGGTCTGACCCGTCTAAGACGAACACGGGAGCAGCGCCGTCAGTCGGGCCGGGTGGCGGTGGTGGCGGTGGCGGGCACCGCGACACCGGCACTGACTCGGGGGGCGGCGACGGGCGCTCAGGGCAGGTGAAACTGACCTACGGCGCCAGCGGCATCATCCCGCTCGTGTCGCTGCTCGCGCACATGCCCAACAGCGAGCAGCCCGCCGCGCTGTCCCCGATCGTCGCGGTCGGCAACGGCGCTGACACCCCCAACGGGGCGACTGAGTACACGGTGCCCGTCGTCGGCGGGCTGCCCGGCCGGTTCGACGGCACATACACCGTGTTCCTGATCAACTCGGGCACCTGGGGCAACAACACAGTCAGCCGCACTGTGACCGTGACGATCAAGCAATACCCGTATTCCGGGGGCACCGCAGTGACGGCGACGCTGTCGCGCACGTTCACGCCGAGCACTGACATCGTCAACGGGTACGTGGACATGGGTCAGATCACGCTGCCGATTGCTGAGCTCCCGCCCGGCAACACGAGCGCCTATTTCACGCTGACCGTCAACAGCGGGCAGACCGCCGACCGTTACCTCGACGTCGTGTTCTTGGACACCCAAGGGCAGACGGTGCTGATCAACACCAGCGGTACGGGCTGGAATAACATCTGGCTCGACCCCCCGGATCGTGACCGCGATCTCGGGATGGTGCTCGGGTCTGACGCTGACCGCGACCGGTCGTACTCGCTCACTCAGTGGGTGGACCGCTGGCCGGGCGGCGCGTTCTACGTGCGCCCGAACACGCATAACCGGCTGCTGCTGTACGCGCAGCAAGGCTGCCCGTCTGCGACGCTGACCTACCTGCCGCACTATCTCGTCGATCGGGTATGACGTCCGAAAAGGCGTACGACGTTGAGGCGCGTTTCAACGCGCACATGTTCGCGCACTTGGCCAGCGCGGTCGGGTCGTCGCCGTCGCTGGGCACGTCGATGAGCACATGCATGTCAGCGGCGATCCCGCTGGCCGGCGTGACGTACGTCGTGCGGGGCGTGCTGCTGATCAACGCCCAGTCGTCGGGCGGCACGCTGTCGTACCGGGCTAACCCGTCCGGGGGGCTGACAGCGTCGTCGTCGCGGATCGCGTGGGCAGAGCTCAACGGGACCAGCGTCGGCGTCGTCGCGATGAACGGGATTGGCAACACGATCACCGGCTCAGCGATCGGCGGCGGGCTCGCTGACCGCATGGTGATCTTCGACGGCACGATCAACGCGAGCGTCCCCGGCACGATCAACATTCAGGCGGCGCTGTCGTCGGGATCCGCGACGGCGTACGCCGCTGGCAGCCATCTCGACGTGTGGCAGATGACTTAGGGAGCGGACTCATGGCAGCAGGCCAGCCGGCGACGATCGAGTTGATCAACGGGCAACTGACGCAGAACGCGGTGCGACTGCACGCGCTCATGTCGCAAGTCAGCGACCTGCACTTGCAAGTGACCAAACTCGGGCCGGCTGGGCTGCAAGCGCTGGGCGCGTCCGCGACTGACGCCGCTGACATTCAAGCTGCGTGGGATCAGATCTCGACGCTCGCGGCGGTCTACTTCGGCACCGCCGCGCAGACACCGGCGTATAACTTCGACGACGCGCTCGCGCATGTGCGCGGCGGGATCACTGGCGGCGGGTTCTGAATGCGGCCAGGGCTGACGACGCTGGTCACGTACCGGCCTGACGGCTCTCAGCCACGGGCGCTCGCGCAGTTGGGGCACGTCTCGCCGGCGACCTACAGTTACACGCTGCCGGGCGGGTGCAACGCGCTGACGGCGACGTTCGCCCGCCCGCCCCGGTACAGAACTGACGCGCTCGACCCCGGCCGCATTCTGCGCGCGTACCGGGGCGGCGCGGCAGTGTGGGCGGGGATCATCGATGAGCCCGTGCCAGGGGATCAGGGCTGGTCGGTCAGCGCGCACGGCGCGGGCACGTTCGGCAACGATTACCGGGCGATCTGGACCGGCACATGGGGCACGTCCACTGTCGATCTCGTCGTCAACAACGCGATCGGGCGGGGCCTCGGGTGGGTCAACCCCGGGGTCGGGTCACCCTCGGGGATGTGGGTCGGGCAAGTCATGGACTCGGCCAGCGTCAGCGTCACAGACGTGCTCAACAACGCCTGCACAAAGGGGTCGCTGACGTGGATCGTCTCGACCGTGCCGGGCGGCAACGTGCTCAGCGTCGTGCCCCGCCCGACCGCGGCCAACCGGCTGCTCGTGGTCGGCTCGCCGCTGGGCCGGTCGGTGGCGCTCGGGCCGACGACGCTGTACGTGCGTTATCAGACCGCCGGCGACAGCGGGCGCACCGCCGCGCAGTACGCGGTCACGTCGTCGTCGATCCCCCGAGACGGAGCCGGCCGCGTCGAGGATTACCTTGACCTGTCGAGCGCGGGCGCGCAGACCGCGACGCAAGCGCAAGCGCCGGCGTCAGCGGTGCTGGCCAAGTTTCAGCGGGTCGCGTTCACTGACTCAATGACAGCCCGCCACGGCGGGCTGCGGACGCTCGGCGGCGCGTTCGTCGATCCTGGGTGCTTTTTCACCGACTCGACGGTTGGCATGGTCTGCAAACTGCTGCTCGCTGACTACACCCCGACCGCTGACGTCACCGTGGGCGCGCCGTCGATCCTGGTCGGCTCGTATGAGTGGAACGACGCGACGCTGACCGCGACGATCACGCCGAGCGAGTCGATCCGCCACAATTTCTCGTCGCTGATGCAGTTGATCGCGGGCAACGCCCCGCACCGCACCCGCCCGACGCACCGCCACCACAAGAGCGTCCACCACTGATGCAGAACAACAGCGGCCCCGTGACGTGGGCAGTGTTCAGCGCGCTCAGCGAACGCGTCGCGCGGCTCGAGACGGTCGGCGCGACTGCTGCCGCAGGAGCCTCAGCGCGGAGGAATCGAGTATGGGTGGTCGTGATCGCGCTGATGACGGGAGTCGTCTGCCCGGTGATCGTCACAACGATCGTCACGCTGCTGCATCTGGCCGGCGACTGATCCTTGTGCCGTTGTGGGTGCTGGTCGTCAGCGTCGCGCTGGCCGTGCTGCTGATCGGGGCGCTGCTGATCAACATCATCGCCGTCAACCGGCTGCTCGTTAACGAGTTCATACCTGGCCACCAGTTGTGCGTGACCGCGATCGAGGCGCACGCAGTCAACCCGCACATCACGATCCCGCCGGCGTGCGGGCGGGTGCTGTCGCACCAGTAAGCGGCGGGGGCCTCGGGATTCAATCCCAGCCGGGAGCACGGCGTTCGCGCAGACCCCCATGCCCCGCCGCTGATCAACGCGCCGGGTGCTCCGTCGCGCTGATTTTACGAAACAAAGTTCCACAAAATGAAGGAGTGATCTCGCCCATGACCGCTGGTGTTGATTACGCGTTCAACCCGCACCCGTCGATCTCAGCCCTGCACGGGGCTAAGGTCGCGTTCGTCTGCCGGTACATCAGCCAGTCAGCAGTCAACGACACCAACGGCAAGAATCTGACCCCGCCTGAGTGCAAGGCGCTCAAAGACGGCGGCATCAAGATCTGCGTCGTCGTGGAAGAGGGCGCGTCGATGATGCTCGGCGGGCACAGTCAGGGCGTCGCGTCGGCGCGGCACGCCGACGCGGTCGTCAGCGCGCTCGGCATGAAAGGCTTGCCGATCTACTTCGCCGCCGACTTTGACGCCACCGAGGGGCAGCAAGCCCCGATCAACGCGTTTCTCGACGGCGCGGCGACTGTCATCGGCGGCGGGCGCGTCGGCGTGTACGGCGGGTTCTATGTCGTCAAGCGGGCGCTCGACGCGCGCAAGGCGCATTACGCGTGGCAGACCATCGCATGGTCGGGGGGTCAGTGGGATCGGCGAGCTCAGCTGCGGCAGGGCTTGTCGTTCACCCTCGGCGGGGCGAGCGTCGATCACGATCAGGCGATGAGCGGCGATTACGGGCAGTGGCCGCGGCCAGCAGCGCCGAAACCGCCCGCGCCCGCCCGGCCCGACGCGCCGGGGGTCAACCATTTCGACGGCAAGACGTCGCTCGGCCAAGTCGCGCAGGACCGGCATTACCAAGACGTGTGGCACTGGCTCGACCACGAGCGCTCGCTCAACGAGGCAGACGCCACGCACCTCGCCAGCGTCGCAGTGCCGCCGGCCGGCACAGTTTGGCATGTGAACCCGTGAGCGGCATCGGCGGCGGGCCGATCGAGGCCAAAGCTGCGGCTGCGCCGACAGTCACGCTGATCGCCGGTTATCTGGCCGGCCTGCTGATTCAGATCGTGCCGTGGCTCAAAGACAATCTGACCCCCGATCAGGTGCAGAACTTGCCGATCATCATCGCGTTTGGCCTGTCGGCGCTCGCCGCGTATCTGGCGCCGCACACGCACCGCCCCGACCTCGCCCCGCCTGTCGAGCCCGAGCAGCCTAAGCACGCGGCCCGCGCGCAAGCCCCGTGATACTCGGGACGCTGCCCGAACGTCTGATTGCGCGCGCCCGGTTCCGGTCAACGTTCCTGGTGATCTTGGGTTCGATCCAAGTGCCGTACGGGATCGCGCTGCTGCTGTCGCAGTACGCCGAGACGCCCGTGCGGTGGTGGCCGGGCGCGCTGCGCGAGGTGGACGGGGTATCGGTCACAGTCTGGGGCTGGGTGTGGATCGCGGTCGGGCTGTTCGTGCTCGCGACGTGCTGGCGGCGTTCTGACCGGCTGCCGTTCGCGGCGTGCGTGATGCTCAATTTCATCTGGGCCTCGCTGGCGATACAGCGGGGATTCACCCCGCCGCACGAGGCGGGCGCGTGGGGCCCGGGGGTGATCTATCTGGGGATCAGCGTGGGCGTGCTGATGATCAGCGCGTGGCCTGACCCCGTGACGCTCGATCTCGTCGAGGGCGGCGACGATGCGACTGCTGATCGACCTGCTCGCCGCCAGTAGCGGCGCGTCGTCGGGCATCCCGCTCGACACTGTCATCATCGGCGGGATCTCGGCGGCGCTGGGCATCCTGGCACTGATCAACTCGTCGAAAGCCAAGCAAGAGCGCGCGGCGGTGGAGGGGCACGCGGCGAATATCAAAGCGTTTGACCAGGCGCAACGGTTCTACGGCGAGACGAACGAGCGGCTCACCGCGGAAAACGAGCGACTGTCGCGGCAGAACACGCGACTAGCCCGCCAGTTGGACCGGTTTGAGCGGTTGATTCACGATCTCGACGTGGCGCTGCCCCCCGGCTGGCACGACGAGTCGCAGTGAGGCCAGCCTTGCGGGTCGCTGGCGAACTCGGCGCCGCTGATGTGGTCGCATGCCCCCGGAATCTCAGCGCCTTAGAATGCGCCTCATGGCCCCCGAACCCGTGCCCGTCACGCTCAACGGGCGGCGCATCGGCACACTCATCGACTCGCACACTGACGAACGCGGCGTCGTCGTCACGATCGCATGCGACGACGAATCTCGAGCCGCGCTGCTGAGCGAGCTCACGGGGACGATGTCATTCGCGACGGACGTCTCACGCGGGCTCGGCCAGTGGCACACGTCGTCGTGGTGGGTCGATGCGAACGCCGGCCGGATCCGCGCCATCGGCAACCGCATCGGCTATGCCGCACCCGACGCCGACTGATTGCACGCGCTGCGCCCGCCCCGGTCAGTGGTGCTGGGCGTGCGACAAGCGGCGCGATGACGACGACTGGCACGGCACGGGGCTCGCTGATCTGTGCTGGCACGCGCCGGCGCGAGTCGGGGAGATCATCATTGATCGCGGCGTGTCGATCTTTCACCCGGTCGCGGCGGCGCGGTATCCGCTGTGCGAGACTTGCGCGCAACGCTGGCGTTCGTACCGTGAGCCCGCGCGACTGCACTCGATCGCCGCCTGAGCTACCGATTAAGCGCGAGCATTGCCCGCGCGCAGCAGTAAGACGGACAGCGCCCCCGGACTCCGCGACGGGGGCGCTGTTCTGTGTCGTGGCTCACAGGCGGGTGACGTGGCACGATCCACCTCATACACTTTAACGCACCCGTTACAGCAGGCCAGGGAGCAGCGATGAGCAATCTAGTTAAGGCATTCAGCACGTTCTACGATCACGGGCGCCGGTTCGTCGGCGTGTCGATCGCGCAGCAAGATGCGATGATCGCCACGCACGCGACAGCGTCGTACGCCGAGGGCGTCGTCACGATCACCGCGCCGGGCGACGACCCGCGCGTGTACCCCGTCAACAAGCACTATCACCGCAGGGCGATCGTCAGATGGGTCGCTGAGTTCAACAAGCGAGCAGCCTAAGCAAGCACAAGCAAGAGCGCCCGCCCCCGACCGGGGCGGGCGCTCTGCTGTTGGGACGGGCTACTTGCCCGCGTCTTTGGCCGCTTGGGCAGCGAGTTTGCCGGCCATGTTCTGCACGGTCTGCTTAGCTGCCACGAGCGCCGCCTTCGCGAGCGCCTCGGCTGAGGGCTGATCTGCCATCGTCGTGACTCCGTTCTTGTCTGTGCTTGCTAGTGCTTGCTTCGCAGTGACCGCCACCAGCGGGCGATCGCATCCCAGACGATCTCCCACACGAACGGCTGATAAGCCAGCGCGTCACGCTCCCGCGCGCGCGGTTCGTCGGGGTCGGCCCAGTAGTTCATTAGCCGTACGTCTGCACGTTGTGAATCGTGCCCGACGTGTCTGAGTAGCCGTAGCCGCCGAGCACGTTTTTGCGCGCGTTGGGCTCATACACGACGGGGTTGCCGTGCTTGACGCCGGGCACGCTGTCGCGGTCGGGGTTGCCGTCTTGGTCGATGAACGACGCCCACGGCCACACCCACCAGCGATTGCACGGGTTGAAATTGATGTGGGCGGTCGTGCTGGTGCGGTTGTGCGTGACGCTGACGTCGGGCTTGCCGCAGCGGGTCTGAGCGCTCGACGCGCTCGCGTTCGTTGCCGCCAGCGGAACGCCGGCGAGCACGAGTGCAGCGCCGGCGATGATGATTGTGCGTCTGAACATGGGACCTCTTTCCCTTGACGTCTCGGGCGGTGTCTGCCCGATTGCACGGCGCTCGCGGAGGGAAGTCACCCGCGAGCGCCGCACGACCGGTCAGCGCAGCAGGCTCCCATCTGGGTTGACTGCTTGGCCCTTGTCGTTCCACATGACGACAAGATCGCTGTGCGGTTCGGCGGGGTAGTGGCCGGCGTCGAGCGCGCACATCATCGACGACCCGCGCTCGGGACGGTGCTCGCAGATCATCGGGCGCGCCCGGTCGCGGTCGTCAGCATCGACGACCGACCGTGAGACACGCACGGCGAGCGTGAGCAGTTCGTCGAGCGACTCGTCAGTCACGTCGCCCTTGGCCGCCCACAACTCGACGACACGGCGCGCGTCGGTGACCGCCGACGACGGGATCAGCGCGGTCACTCGCTCACCGCCTCAGCGGGCGCGGGCAGATGAGCGGCGATCTCGTCGAGCGGCACCACGTTGAACACTGCGCGCGTGACGCCCTTGATCCGGACGTCGGACCCGCCGAGCCGGTAGCACGCGAACGTGTCGTTGCGCGTGTCGGTGGTGATCACCCACAAGCCCCGGTAATCGGGCTTGCGCGCGACGACAGTGTCTTTGAACTTGATCACCGTGCCCAGATCAATCCACTGCACACTGAACGGGTCGTACGGGGTGTCGCTCAACTGCTCGCGGGTGATCCGCAGACCGCGCTGAGCGCGGTTCGGGTGCTCGGCGTGGTCGCGGACGGGGTCAAGCAGAATGAGTTGCCGACCGCGCGCTGAGATCTCCGCGACGCGCCACGCGCCGGGCCACTTGGGCGAATCGACGAACAGAACGTCATCGACTTTGGGCTGTGCTGCTGACATGTGATGTCTCCTATGTAACGGGTGAAACGCTCGGCTGATGCGCTCCGGGCGCGCGCCCCGCCCCCGCTGGGGCGCGCACCCGCAACGCGTCAGTCTTTCGCGACAGCTAGTGCGAGAGACGTCGCGCGGGCTTTGAGCGACTCGGGGCGGATCAGCGTCCGGTTGAGACGCGTCTCCCAAGAGTTCGCTTTGCGCACGTGATCGAGGTACTCACCAGCGGCTTGCACGAGCGAGTACGCGGTGCCGTTGATCCCGGCACCCTCGCATGTGTCGCTGGCGAGAATCTCGCGAACAGCGTTACGCGACCGCTCGATGTTGCTGGCGACGCGGTCGCTGATCAGCGTGTCGGGCGGCGAGGGGATGAACTCGGTTATAAACCGCTCTTGCTGCACGGGCGTGATCGTGACGCCGAGCAGGCGGTTCGACAGTTCGACGTAAGCGGCGATCTCACTGCGCACGCCCTTGATCGCTGCTTTCGCGTCGTCGATGCGCTCGCGCCAGTTCCCCGTGTGGCGGAACGTGAACGTCGCCCCGGTGCGCTCGCCTTCCATCTCAGCAGCGCTGAACGTGTTAGCACACACGATCCGCACAGCGGTCGCGCGGGCGACGACGCTGCCGAGCGCGTCATGGCGGGCAGTGAGCGCGACGAACGGCATCGCTTCGCTCTTGTCACCCGGCAGAATGATCGGCTCATCAAGCATGACGAGCATCCACACTTTCGACCCGCCGGCGAGACTGCCGCCCGTCTCTAGTTTGAGTTTGTCGCGGTCGCAGTCGAGCAACGCCTCAAGAATGTCGCCAAACGCGGTGTGGTTGATCACGGCGTACGTGTCGTGCGTCAGCGCGATCGTCTCGCGCGTGGTGTCGTTGCGAACGTTCTGCCAGCCCTTGATCGGGGCGTAGGCGGCTTTGACGATGGCGAGCAGTCGGTCGATCTGCTCGGTCGTCTTGATCTCGCCGGCGAGCAGAACGTCAGCGATCGCGCTCTTGATCTCGTCGTCGCTCATGGACTCCGCGAACACTTCCGCGACTTCGGGTTCCCAGTCGAGCCCGGCGAGCACTCTCGCCTCAGCGAACGACTGCGGGTACTCATTAACGATGTTCGCTTGACCGTGGTCCTCGCTCGTTCCGATCCACCACGGCGGTTTGCGGTAGCTGAACATCTGATCGACTAGTGCTGACACTGGATCACCTATCCCTTGTTGTGTGTCGTTACGCTTTAATTGTACGGCCTGAGTATGACATGATGCTAGTCGTTGTGTCGCGTGATACGCTTTAATCATGAGCACTACAGACACGGGGCGTGTGATCCACCGCCGGCCCAGCCGGGGCGTCGGCATCGACACGACCAAGATGAGACAGGCGCGCGAGGCCAAAGAACTGACGCGCGTGCAGTTGGGCCGGCTAGTCGGCAAGACGTCTGCGTGGGTTGGCCAGGTGGAAGCTGGCCGGTCACGCCCGTCGCCGCAGATGTTTCCCGAGTTGGCGCGAGCGCTCGGGCTGAGCGAGGCTGAACTGCGCGCGTCGTGACCGCCACGCGCACGCGATCGCGGCGCTGCCGTGCATGCGGCACGCCGCTTGATCCTGTTCTGCTGGCGTGCGGGTTTACGTTGCACCCGTGTTGCGAGTTCGACTGCAATCAGGGAGCACGAGTGACCGCGCCCGGCAAGTGGCATCTTGTCGTCGATCTTGGCGGCGACATCGGCCAAGTCTGGGCAGACTGGCGCGACCCGATTATCAGCGCGATCAACGCGATGCACGCGGCCCGGGCCGCGCAGCAGCCCGACCCGCCGCAAGCGCGCGCGCTGATCGTCCAATGGTGGGAGCAGCACCGCGAGCAGTCGCTTGCGTGCCAGGAGCGCCGCTGCGACCACTAACGAGCCCGTTACAACTGGTGGTGATCCAAATGATGAGCACAGACGACGACGCGTCGCGGCTCGAGGGCGCGCGCCGGCGGGCGCTCGCAGACTGCGCTGACGGCGCAGCTTCCTGCTTGACGCGCCTGCGCGAGTTCAAAAATGACAACTCGGTCATCTTGACGCAAAGCGAGATCAACGCGCTCAACGCGACGATCGGCGTGCTGCGCGGCATCCACTCGCGGACGCGTGTCCGATGATGGGCCGCACGCACACCGTCGCCGGTGCGTGCTCGTGGGCGGTGTGCATCGAACTCGCCCACCCGCACCACACGCTGAGCGCTGACCCGCACCTCGGCGCGCTCGCGCTCGGCATCCCCGTCGCAGCGTTCGCGGCGACCGTGCCCGACCTTGACCGGCTGCTCGGCCAGTGGGCGCACCGCAAAGCGACACACTCAGCGATCGGGCTCGCAGTGTTCTCGGGGACAGTTCTGCTGATCTCGGGTTCAATTCGTTCTGCCGCGGTCGGGCCGCTCGTGCTCGCCGCCATCGTCGGGTACGTGTCGCATCTGGTCACGGACGCGCTGACCGCGCACGGGATTCCGCTGCTGTGGCCCGACGACCGGCGCGTGTACCTGCTGCCCGAGCGGTATCGGATCAGCACCGGGGGCAAGCGTCGCAAGCACCCGCGATGGTGGCAGCAAAAGCGCGGCGCTCCCGTGGGTGAGGTGCTCGTGATGGGCTTGTCGATCGCTGCTGTTCTGCTCGCGTCGGGGGCTGTGCGATGAGCGAATGCAGGGGCGAGCATTGCACGCAAGAGATCGTGTGGGCGGTGCGGCGCGACGGCCGGCAACGGCACCCGTTCACTGTCCCCGAGAAATGCCCCGGGCCCGGACGGCGCTGCACGCACGAAGGCACGTTCGCGGTGTGGTGGTCGGGGGGCAAGACGTATTACCGCCCGCTGCGCTCGGGCGAGCATCTGACCGACGTCGAGCACCGCGCCGTGTCGCATTACGCGACGTGTGTCGATGCCGAGTCGTTCCGCTGCCCGGTGTGCAATCACAAACCGCACGGCGACCGGCCCTGCCAGCGGGCCGGCCCCGTCTCGTGCAAGAAGGTCGGGACCGCGATCGTGCGCGCCGCTTGGCCGTGCGGTTGCACGCACGGGGTTCCGATCGCATGAGCCAGCCGATCAAGCCGCCGGCGACTTACTTCGGGGGCAAGACAAGGATCGCTGACCGCATCGCGGCGTGTTTCCCCCCGCACGGTCACTACGTCGAGTTGTACGCCGGTTCGCTGGCCGTGCTGCTGGCCAAGCGGCCAAGCGACATGGAGACAGTCAACGACATCAACGGGGCGCTGATGACGTTCTGGCGGGTGCTGCGCGACCGCCCGCGAGATCTTGAACGGGCGTGCGCTTTGACGCCGCACGCGCGCGCCGAGCACGACGGCGCCGACCTGCTGGAGGCGGGCCTCGATGACGTTGAGCTCGCGCGGCGGGTGTGGGTCTGCTTGACGCAAGGCCGGGGGGCGCATCTGGGGCGCATCACCGGCTGGCGGTATTACCAAGACCCAGCGGGCACGCATTCGTCGATGCCCGACTATCTCGCCGCCTACGTCGGGCGCATGCCCGCCGCTGCCGCGAGGTTGATGCGCGTGTCGCTGGAATGCAGGCCGGCGCTTGAACTCGTCGAGTTGTACGGCAAGCACTCAGACGTGCTGCTGTACGCGGATCCGCCGTACCCGGGTTTGGCCAGGTGGTCAACGGACAAGCGGTACGCGTACGAAATGCTCGACGAGTCTGAGCATGTCGCGCTCGCTGAGGCGCTGAACTCGGCCGCGGCGGCGGTCGTGATCTCGGGCTATCACTCAGATCTGTATGACAAGTTGTACGCCGGTTGGCGCTGCCACGAGATCCCCGCGACCGCTGGGGCGGGCAACGGCGTTGAGCGGGCGCGGCTCGAGGTTGTGTGGAGCAACCGCCCGTTCCCGCACGACGCAGTTGAGGGGTTGTGGTGATGAGCGAGCATCCACACTGGGGCGCGTGGGCTGATCGTCTGTCGATCCGCTGGCAGCGCGATGAGAAACGCCGGCGTATCGCCCGCATGGTCATGTCAGACGTGCTGTCTTTCGGGCACGCGCACGTCATCGGCCCTGACGGGCACTGGTGCGCGACGCTCGCGCCGGTTGACCTCGTGAGCGCGGGCGCGCTGCTGTACGTCAAATTCCCCGACCCACCGACCGGCGTCTCAACGTCGCTCGTGATCTATGACGAAGCTGCGCTGTTCGATGAGTGAGTCGCCGTGGCGTCTGTCGTGGCGCGCTGACCCGACGCTCGCCAAGATGGCCGACCGGCATTACCCGCGCGTTCACGTCGGCGCTGATCAGTTCGTGCCGCCCGGCCGGTGCGTCGTGCTCAAAACGTTCGACGGGTCCGCTGGGTGGGTCACGTCGTGGCCCGAGGTCAGACGCGACCAGTGGGCGGGCACATGGATCAACACGCTGTTCCGCAATGAGGGCACGCTGCTGTCGAGCGAGCTCATCACGCTCGCCGTCGCGCACACCCGCCACATCTGGCCCGACGTGCCCGAGCACGGGATGATCACATTCGTCGACGCAGACGCGATCGCATCAGACCTGCCCGGCTACTGCTACCGGCGAGCCAAATTCCGCCACGTGGGCGAAACGCTGATCTACCGGCGACTGATCCTGCAACTGCACCCCGCGCGCATGCCGCCCGCGTTGCGCGTGCCGTACTCGCAGATGACACTCGACGAGGCGATCAATGGATGAGCTGACTGTCGGGTCGCTGTGCTCGGGGTACATGGGCGCTGACGCTGCGATCGCGGCGATCTTCGACGGGGCGCGAACGATCTGGACCGCGGACAACGACGGCGACGTTGCGACGCTGCTGAGCGAGCGGTACGCGGGCCCGAACCTGGGGGACATCAAGCACGTCGAGTGGGCGACCGTCGAGCGCCCGCGTGTCATCGTCGTCGGCTTCCCCTGCCAAGACATCAGCCCAGCGGGCCGGCGGGCGGGCATCGCCCCCGACACGCGGTCGGGGCTGTGGACGTGGATCGCATACGTGATCGCGACGCTCAAACCTGATTACGTGTTCATCGAGAACTCGCGAGGGCTGACCAGTGCCAAAGCACATAGCGACGTGGAATCCTGCCCGTGGTGTATGGGAGGGCTTGACTCAAAATCTGCTCTGCGCGCACTCGGACGTGTTCTCGGAGACTTGGCCAACATCAGGTATGACACGGAATGGTGCGTCGTTCGCGCGTCCGACGTGGGAGCGCCGCACGAGCGCGCTCGTGCTTTCGTTTGGGCGTGGCGCCGCGACGTTGCCGACCCCGGATGCCTCGCATTTCGAGGGCAAGCCCGAGACGTGGCAAGCGAGACGCGCACGCGAGCAGCAATCGAGGCAGGCCGGGGGCAGCGCAGCGCGGAACGCGAACGGGTTTGGCCTGACGATCGGGATGATCGCGAGCACGCTGCCGACGCCGCAGGCGTACGAGGCGGATCACGGGGGCAGTCAGCATCCCGACCAGCGGCGGGGGCATCAGGTGTATCTGAGCGACGTGATCGAGCATCAGATGATGCCGACGCCGAGGGCGAGCGACGGGCCCAAGGGCGGGCCGAACGCGCGCGGGTCGTCGGGGGATCTGATGATGGGAGCAGTCGCAGCGCGACTGCCGACGCCGGGGGCGGGCGACGGGAAACGGGGCGCGGATCCGCAGCTGAGCCGCCCGCGCACGGGCGACGACGGGAGACGGACGCACGAGGTGACGCTCAACGACGCAGCTTCAGCGTTGCTGCCGACGCCGACGACGAACCGGGCGTCGCACAACACGGCGGGCGATCTGCTGGTGCCGGGGGTGTCGTGGGCGCTCGGCGCGGCGAATCTGCCGACGCCAGCGGCGCGGGACTGGAAGTCGGGAGCGTCGAACCTGCTCGGGACGAACGCGCGCCCGCTCAACGAGATCGTCGAGACGGGGATGCGCACGACGATGCCGACGCCGAAAGCGAGCGACGGCAACGGGGGACCGTGGGAGTCGTCCACCAGGCAGGGCGCGAACGACTTGCGCACGACGTCGAGCCTGCTGCCGACGCCGACCGGCAGCGACGGCACGTCGGGGAACGAACGACGGGGCGGCGCAAGAAACGGCGAACTGCTGCTGGCGGGATTGACACGCGCGATGCTCCAGAGGGGTTCATCTGGCGAGTGGGTGACGACGACTTCACAGCGTCGATCAAAGCGTGGGAAGCGATCACGGGACGACCCGCACCCCTCCCAGCAGTGCCTAATCGAAATGGAGACTGGCGGCTCAACCCCCGGTTCAGTGAGTGGATGATGGGCTTGCCTGACGGGTGGGTGACCGGCGTTGAGAACTTGTCGCGCGCGGCGATGCTGCGCATCATCGGCAACGGGCTCGTGCCCGCGCAGGGCGCGCTCGCGATCCAGATCTTGACCGCTCGTGCTGCTGAGATCGATCTCGACGACGTCGTGTGATCCACCGCAAGAACGCGCCCCCCGGTCGGCTGCCGGGGGGCGCGTTCGACTATCTACTATCTAGAAACTAGATAGTCGGCATGTCGCTGTTCGCGCCCGCCCAAGTGGCGATCTGCGCGAGCACTTGCTCGGGCGTGCCCTCAACGAACTCGATCGGATCGTTGAAGTCGAGCCCCTGACGGTCGGGCCAGCGGGCGGCGTTCACTGCGATCGACTCATACCGGCCGGCGCTCACCAGCGGGGGCAGTCGGTCGTGGGCGAGCCCGCCGTCGAACGACGACACGATCAGCCCCTCACCGTTGGGCAAGTGGCCGTTCGGCACGTCGCCGATCCCGAAGTCGCACAGTTCAGCGTCGGGCACGCCATTGTCGATCATCGTCTGCACGAACTCTTGACGCGTCATCGGATGACTGTCGTTGATCGCTTCGGCTTGGGCGGCGAGACGCGCGTCGAGCAGCGCGATCACCCGGTTGCCAAGCGCGCAGTCGCGGGCGGTCAGCATCGCCGTCGCTTGCGAGTCGGTGACGTCGCACGCGTATTTGACGGCGTGCATCAACACCTCGTTGACGTCGCGGTAGTTCGCGAACTCGCGCACTGACGTGACGTCGAACGGGACGCCCGCGCCGGGGCACGCAGCGTCGCACTCGCCCGGCCAGTCTTGCTCGCAGACGAGTTGCATCTGATTGAGTTCAGCCATCGCCCAGCGGGCGATCGTGTCGTCGTCGATCGTCTTGACGACGTCGTCGTTGCTCATGGTCACCATTCCCTGATCTTGTGTCTCGGGCGGTCTGCCCGATTGCGCGACTGCTCGTTATGCGAAACGCGTTACGCGTAACGAACAGCACGCAAACGGTCAGCGGCAGTCGCAGCACTCGGCGGCGTGACGCTCGCGTATCGCAGCGAGCACGTCGAGCCCTTGCTCAGTGATCTCATAGAACGTGCGACCGGGGTCGGTCGCGAGTGACCCGTGCTCGCTGAACGCGTCAACGAGTTCGGTCTGCGCGAGGCGGTCAAGATGCTGCCGCCACGAGACGTGCAGCGCGCCCGGCTCATCGCCGGTCGTCGCGCGCCCCCGCCCCTCGGTCGCGAGCACGAGCAGCGCCGCCTGATCGTTGACGTTCAGCACGCGCCGGGCGAGCCGGTACTTGCGCCACCCGCACTCGGCGTTCTGCCGCTCGACGTCGCGCTCGCTCATGTGATCAACGGTCTGCCAACACGACGACTCGCTGTTGCGCCGGGACTGCGCGACGATCGTGATCATCGCGTGCCCCCGCGCGCTGCGCGCATCACGCGCTCATCGGTCGCGTACATGCGCTTGATCGTCGGGGTGATGTTCGCGCGAAACGCCGGCGTGTCAGCGACGTCGCTGCCGTCAGCCCAAGTGAAGTCAACGCCCAGCACGACCCCGCTCGCGCGCGACCCGTCGTCGAACCGGACGCAGTAGCGGGTGTGCGGGGCGTTGCCGTGCGACTCGACGTCAGTGATGACGCCGGCGAGCCCGCCGATCATGGGGATGAGAAACTTCGCATAGTCGGGGCTGCCCCAACCGGGAAAGTCAGCAGCGAGCCGGTTGCGCCGGCTCGCGAGCGAGACGACTGCGCGCCCCCGGTGGTGGTCGTAAACGTTGCTCATGTGGATCACCTGTCTGTGTCTGAACTGTACAGTTAAAGTGTATCGCATGGCGTTCGACCACGCAAATAGAGTTTAACGATCGGGGTGTGACAGCCAACACAACGCCCCGGCGCGCTGGCCGGGGCGTTGCGAAAGTCGCTCACAAGTCGTCGCGTGCCCCGATGCTCGGGGGCACGTACTCGCCGTCGATGGCGAACAGACCGTCAACAAAGCGAAGCGACTGCCCGCACGACAGATCGACTGTGCTGCCACGTCGCGCGCTGATCAGCATGCGGCGCGTCGAGATCTTGTCGAGTCCCATGTCGAGCAGTTCGGCGCGCATGCGGCGCTCGCTCGCGTAGAACGTCATCAGTTGTCCTCGCACTCAGTCTCGACTGATTCAAGCGTGGCGATCAGCACGGTCGCGGGCGCGTTGCTCAGCGCGACGTGATAGCGCTCGACTTGGCTGTGCGCGGTCAGCGCGTAGATCGTGACATCGACCTCGTCGGCGTCGAGCACGACGCGCATGATCGAAAAGTCGAACGCCATTTCGTACACGGCGCTTGCCCCGAACGGGGCGATCAGCGAGTCGCTCACGACGTAGTCACGATCTTTGAGGATCGTCTCGATCTTGCTCATTGGATCACCTGTCTGTGCGTTCTGAACTGTACGATTAAAGTGTATCCCGGTTCGCGCGGGAACACAAATAGACTTTAACGTTGGGGGTGTGAGGGCGGACACATCCACCAGGCGCACCGCGGTCAGTCGTGCGCGCGAGCTCAAAGCTGCGAAGCAGCGACGGGATTTGAACCCGCGAGCGCCAGTGCTGCACCACTAGCGCGGCCACGCGAGCACCCGTGCAGGGGAATACGCCCGCGCAAGCCACCGGACGGCCTCAACTGCTACCGGCCTACGACTGCCCCGCAGCCGGGGCTGAGCCTACCGGAATTGACGCGAGCAATCGTTAAACTCTATTTGCGTCCCGCGCGCGCGTGAGATACACTTTAATCGTACAGTTCAATCAAGAGATTGGTGATCTCAAGTGAAGACGTATCAACTGCGCACGTGCGTCAAGGGGTGTGCGTTTCACACCACGGTCGCGAGCACGTGCGAGATCTGCGGCGGGCCGCTGACCGCCCCGGTCGCGATGACACGTGAGCAAGTGCTCGCGACGATCCGCAACGACAGCCAGTATCAGCCGGCCAAAGCCGCTGTGATCGCGTGGGCGCGCAAGCAGCAGCAAGCGCGCTGACCGGTCGGGGCGTTCGCGTCGAGCACGTGAGCGCCCCAATCGGGCAGATTCGCCCGAGACGCACAACGATTGGTGATCAACAATGAATCTGACCACAGACACACTGAGCGCGTATCTCGCGACGGTCGCTGCCGACTTGGCCAGCGACCCGCAGGGCGGGCATTCCGCGCTCGTGACGTACGACGCCGAGTATGGGCTCGCCCGCATGATCGGTGACAGCGACGTCATCGACTACGCGTATGAGCGTGACCGTGAGAGCACGCACATAGGCGGGCTGTGGGTGCTCGCCCCGCGCGCCGGCGGGTCGTTCGCCGTCGAGCAGTTCGACTGTGACGTTGACGGCGTCGAGACGCCCGACAGCGTGACCCCGGAGCAGCGCGTCGTGTACGTCGCGCAAGGCCCCGGTCTGAGCGTCGGTCAGTCGGTGCTGCTCGGGGTGTTCGTTGACGACATGGCAGCGATGAACCACTGCAACACTGTCGCCGGCCGGTCGCTCGACTGGATCGAGGCGCAGCGCGGAGACTTCGCAACCGCGTCGCCGTGGCGCGGGGGCTGGCGCGCTGACGCTGGCACGCGACGCCATCAGGGGCAGTACACGCTGACCGCGATGCCGTTCGACACGACCAACATCAGCGCGAACGTCATCCCGAGCGCGACGCTTGCGATCTTGCGCGCGCAAGATCTCGCAGACCACCCGCACGACGCTGACTGCCCGCGCTGCTCGCGCCGCCAGTGGGACGACGGCGAGCCCGCGACGTGCCGCGCGTGCGGGTTCGTGATGGGGAGTGAGTAGACATGACTGACTGCGAGTTCGCCGGCAAGCCACACGACCCGCATGACATGTTCGGCGGGTTCGGGTGCCCCGGCGTGACCATCGAGCAGTACGCAGAATCGCTCGCCGGCGAGGGGCTCGACGATGCGAATCGCGTCGTGCTCGCGACGGCGCTGCTGCCCGCCGGCGGGCTGCCGCTCGTTGACGCGATCGTCGCGCTGAGCCAGCGTCTTGACGGGGCGGCGTTCGACACGTTGCGCGACCGTCTCGCGAACGTGTACGACGCGATCAGCGTCGAGGGCATCCCGAGCGGGCTTGTCGTCGTGCGCGAGCGCGGCCAGTACAGCCCGCACGTGGACGGCACGCCGCTGACCGACCCTCTCGACCCCGACGATCTGCGCGCGCTCGCGTTCGACGACTATCACGACGCGCTTGACCGTCTGCGCGTCTGGGCAGATGATCACCCGGCGCTCGACGGCGACGACACGATCGTGACGTACTGCAATCTCGACACGGGGCTGATCTGTGATCTGTTCCCCATTGAGCAGATCGCGCCGGGGACGCCGGGCAAGCACGACGCCGAGTTCTGGCGTCTGAGCGAGGGCGCTGCCGGGCGTGAGGCGTTGTGCGCGCTGTGCGGCGAGACGTTCAACCCGAACGGACCCGACGACATGACGCATCTGATGCGCGCCGACGAGCACGAGTGCGGCGGCCCCGGTGTGCCCGTGGGGTGGTGGCGGTAATGCGCGCGACTGAGTGCTGCGCCCGCATCGTCGTCGTCGAGAAAGGCGCGGACGGGCGCAAGCGCCGGCGCGTGCTCGACGAGACGTGCGGCAAGCCGCTGCCGCCCCGCCGCCGGCGGTTTTGCTCCGATGACTGCGCCCGCCGTCAAGAACGCGTCGAGCGCATCACCGAAACGAGCGCATACACGCGATCGCTCAGCAGGCAGATCGCGAACGTCGGCGTTCGCGCTGCTGGCGATCTCGACGCGCTGCGCTGGCTCAGTGACGAGATCACTCGGGCCAAGCGGACGCTCACGCTCGCTGTCGAGGGCGCGCGCGCGTTCGGCTACTCAGACCACGACATAGCGACCGCGCTCGGGGTCACGCAGCAAGCGATCACTAAGCGATACCCGCGCGACGGTGTGACGCTGTACGCCAAGCAGCGCGCGATCGTGTTCGCCCATTACGGCGAGCGGTGCGTGTGCTGCGGCAGCGCTGATCAACTGACGCTTGACCACGTCAACGGCGACGGCAAGACGCATCGTCGTGAGATCGGCCATTGGCGCTCGCAGTTCTACGCGTACTTGATCCGCGAGGGGTTGCCCGCCGGCTATCAGACGCTCTGCACGCGTTGCAACACGTCAAAAGGTCAGGGCGCTCAGTGCCGTCTCGACCACGCGGGCGACTCACAACCGTTCGCTGTGACTGAAAGGCCGATCTCGTGAGGGCGCGACGCGTGTACTGCGTGAGCGCTGAGGGCGCGTCTGGGGCTTGGTATGAGACTGCTGACGCCAAGCCCGAACACTGGGATGAGGCGGTCAAGGTCGCGACCGACCGCGCTCGTGTTGACCAGCGCAATTATGCGATCAGGTACGTCGAGGGCGACAGCGCGCGGATCGTCGCGACCGCGACCCCTGACGACGGGATCGTCTTTCCGATGTTCTACGCCAGCCCGCCGGCTCACCGTGACCGGGTGATGGATGAGCAGACGCTTTGGCTGTATGACCTCCAGCGCGAGCGCGAACGCGACGCGGGCAAGAGCGCGCTCGCCGGCGAGGGGTGGGTCGTCATCGCGCGGGGCGTGCTCGACGACGCCCCGCCGTGGATCACCGATGCGGCCAAGCGTGAATATCTGCACTGCAACGGTTTGAGATAATCAACCCTCGGGCGGCCCGTCTGCGGCGAGCGCGCAGGCGGGCTGCTTGATGGTTGGGGGCTTTCGCTCGGGCTCAGCGACGGCGACGGGCTGACGCTGATCGTCGGGCTCGGCGTCGGCGTGCTCCCCGCGGTCGGGCTCGCGCGCGGGCTCGGGCTCGGCGCGGGTCGCTTTGCGTGCCTGGTGGCCGGCGCGACCGGGTACGTCGGCGCGAGCGTCGCCGGCTGATTACAAAAATTACAAATCGTGTGAGAGGGCGCGGCTCGAGACGCGCGCGCAGTTGAGCTCGACGGCGACGGCGCGGGGATCACAGGCAACGGGCTGGTCGGCTGCACATGCGACAGCACCCGGACCAAATGCAAAGTGCCGACGAACGCGAGCGCCGGCAACGTCAGAATCGCGAGCACGCACGCACAGAACAGCAGCCAATCAGGCGGGCGCGAGCGCCGGCCCGTGCTCGGCGGCCGGCGCTCGCCCGCTGTTACTCGTCGGCGCCGTCGCCGCCCGTGAGCGCCCCCTGCTTCGGCATCGACTCGTCGTCGGTGCGAGCGTGGAACGCCGCGTCGTGCATCGCCATCGCCTGATCGGCGTCGGCGTCCCGCAAGATCTCGACCGACACGACCGCGAGCGCTTGCCGTGTCGCGTTGCCCTTGCGGTGGTTGATCGTCGTCGAGCCCGCTTGCCATACAGTCACCGTGACGTATTTCGCGCCGCGCTCAGCGCCTTTGAGCAGTTCCGACACGATCGCAGTGAACCCGTTGTACAGGTCCCCGGGCAGATCGCCCGCTGCGGTCAAACTAGGCCCGTCGTTGTCAGCCATGCCAGATCACCTCTCCTGATCTTGTTACGCGCCGAGCTTTTGCACGGCGGTCGTCCAGTCCTCAGCGATCGCATGCTGCGCGGCCCTGAGACGTCGTTGCTGTTCGGCAGCGTCCGACCCCGCGCACACCCACGCATGGAGTTTGTTCTCGACGCTGTCTTTCGGGTTGGGGATCGCCCCCGGTTCTGGCCACAAGTTCGCGGCGTCGTTGGACCCGCCCAACTCCAGCGACACAAGATGATCGAGTTCGCCCGCGAGCCCCGCCATGCCATAGGCGGGCTCAGCGACGTCGTACTTAAACCGCGACGTCTGCGACGACGGCGGGCGGTACGCGCTGGTCGTGTAGTTCGGGGCGCAGATCTCAGCTGCGGTCAGCGTCGGGTCGATGCTGCCGGGTGTGCAGTGCGGATCCGGAAGCTGCCCGTTCTGCCGGGCGTGGCACGGGCCGACGATTGTGCCGGTGATCTCGCCGGGGTCATGCACGCGCACGAGACGGTGATGATGATGCGAGACGCTCGGGCTCGCGCTGGCGCTGGGGCTGGCCAGCGGGCTCGGGCTCGACGTGACCGCATTCGGGACGAACCCGTTGCTCGTGCTGCTGCCGCAACCGGCGAGCGCGGCGACCGCGGCCAGCGCGATCAGCAGGCGTCTCATCAGTTCCCCTCGGTGGTGCCGCGCGCCTCGCTTCGGCGCGTCGAGCCGTTGGCCCGCAACCGCCTGCACGGGCGGCACGGGCAATTATCGGCATGGCTTACGACACCGAGTTTGCTGCCGTACACGGGGCGCTGCCCCCGGGGCAGGATGCGGCGGGTTTTCTTAGTCACTGCTCAGCCCGCTCACGTCATCGGGGATCTCGCTGGCGAGCGCTTGCGTGATGCACCACGGGTGGTAACCGGTGACGAGTTTGTCGCGGTCAGCGTCGGCCATGCCAGGCAGGGCGATCGCAGCGGGCACGCCCATCAGGTAGTGCTGCAATCCCTCGGTCGGCACGTGCTCGACGATCGCGCACCCGTGGCAGCGCGGGCAGTGCAGCGTCACGCGCAACGTCAGATCGCCGTCAGCCTGCATGTACTGGATCAGCGCCACTAATACCACCGCCTGATCACAAGCGTCCCATGATCGACGGCGCAGCGGGCGCGGCCCGCGCGGCAGTCGTCGATGCACGGCGGGCAGATGAACGCGGGCCTCGTGACGTTGTCACACATCTGGCAGCGCATGTCGCACCGCGCCGACGACGGGCTGCCGCACTGCCCGACGCAGACGCCATCGACGTACCTGACCACCTCGCACGGCGGGTCGCCGGCCGTGACGATCTCGTCAAGGTCGGGCAGATCGAGCGTGCTACTTGTCATCGGCGCTCAGTTCTCGGTGGATGGTGGCGAGGTCGGCCACGACGCCCCGGTACGTCAAGCCTCGCAGCCGCCCGTTGTCTGTCTCGTGGGACACGCGGTTAAGCGCTGACACAGTCAACGCGTCGAGCGCCGCCCGTTTGGCCCGCCACCGCTTCGGCGGCAGCCATGATGATGATCGCGTCGGGCTCATACTCCCCCCGCTGGGATGCGCGCCGGCGCACAAGCACCGGGCCGGCGTCGGTGATGGCGTTCGCGCGCAGTTCGCGGGTATGTGCGCGTCTTTCTATAACACGGCGCCAGCGTGACAATGTGCGCCGGGTTACGCCGAAACGTTGCGCGAGCTCAGCACTGCGCCCCGGCGTGCCGCACCGGTCCAGTTCTGCGAACTCGGCCAGCAGGCCGGGGTCATTGAGCCGCCACCCGCGCCCGCCCGGCCGCCGCTGCGGCGGGCCGCCGGCGGGGTAGCCGTTGTCCATCCACCGCGTGTAACACGTCGAGCAAAGCCCGAGATTGCACCGCCCCAGACCCGCCCGCCCGCGCACCCTCGGCCCGCCGCAGTGCGAGCACGGGTCAACGTTGAACGGGTCGTCGTACTGGTTGCGGTGGTGGTCGGCGGGCTCGTGCAGATGCCCGCTGCCGTTGAGCGCGGTCAGCGTGATCACGGCAGCATCCCGGTCGCGGTGAGCACCGATTCAAGCGCCGGCCACCACTCGACGCCGGCGAGCGCGCGCTCACGGGCGAGCGTCGTGTCGTACTGCACGAGCGGCACGCCCAGGTGAGCAGCGCCCATCGCCGCGCAGGCCAGCGCGTCAGCCTCATCGTTGGACTCGACGTCGGGGAACTTGCGCACCACCGAGGCGAACACGCGATCTTTGGCCGCGTTGCCCTTGCCAGTGGCGAACAGTTTGATCGACGACGGCGGGGCGACTGCGACGGGGATGCCCAGACGCCACAACCGGTGCGTGATCATCCACCACAACCCGGCGCGCTCGTGGTATCCCCTAAGACTCGTCTCGCGCGTGCCATCGCCCATCTTGACCTTGGGCACCCGGTAGATCGGACCCTCAACGACGACGAACGTGTACGACGGCACGGGCCGCGTCATGTCGATGCCCGGCTCACCAGGGCGGGCGGTCGCGATGAACGTGTGAATCCGCCCGGCCAGTTCGTCGAGGCGCTCGTGCCCCCGGTGCCGCGGCTTGATCGTTTCGGCCCACACGCGGGGCGGGCCGGCGTCGTCATGCACGGGATCGAGCACGCACGCGACCCCCGTCGAGGTCAGCGACAAGTCGAGCCCGTACACCCGCAACCGGGCGGGCCGGTCGATGTGATCTGTCATGGCCGGTGATCCTCTCTATCGCTGGCCGCGCTGCTCAAACGCGCGCATGCGGACAGTCGGGCGGAACGTCCGACGTTGCGTCGCCGCGTGCGCGCGAAACTCAGCCTCGCTCATGCCGCCGACGAGCTCATGCCCGCCGATCAGCATTACCTCAGTGAACAGATCGTGTGTCTCGCCGTCGTTCAGATACCGGGGCGACGGCACGCACCCGTGCGGGCATTTCATCGCCTCTGTGATGCCGTACAACCGGCAGATCAGCGGGCGTGCCAGGTAGACCGAGCAACGCCGGTTGACCAGCGCGGGGCACATCGCGCCCTCATTCGACAGCGCGACGATCGCCAGTTCGGTGACGGTGTAATGGGGGATCTTGACCCCGTGCTCGCGGATCCGCTGCCGCTCCCGGTGCGTCATGTCGATCGGCCCGCACGAGCCCCAGCACGCGCCCGTGCAGTTGATCGTCGGAAGCTGCGCGTACAGTTCGTCAAGCCGCGCGTCCATGTCTGAGCGCCTCATCGCCGGCGATCCGCTCGTGACGTGCGGCGAGGCTGCTGACGGCCCGGGCCGCGCATAAACGTCTGCTCCCGCTCATCGTCGTCGATCTCGTCGTCGAGGGTTTGCTGCTCCCCGTCGAACTCGCCTAGATCAGTGTCAGCGCTCAGCGTCCGCTCGGGCGCTTTGAGCCCCGGAATCGGGAACGGGAACATCGCCTCAATCGCCTGCTCGGGCTCGACAAGCCCGGCGTCGAGATCACGCTGCCACGCTTCGCTGACGATCGCGATAAGAGACTTGCGCCGCTCATCGTCGCGGTTTGACTGGCGATCAACGGTGGTGCGCTTGCGCAGATTAGGCCGGCCCTTGGGCGAATGCACCCGCTCAGCGGTCATGTCTTGGCCCTGCAACGGCTCGACGTAGCCGTTCCACTCATACGGGTTGATCCCGAGTTCATTGCGCAACGCCTCGCGCAGATCGTCGTATTTCAATACACGCTCAGCGCGCGCCCGGTTGCGCCTCTGCGTCTCAGCGAGCACGCGCCCGAGCCACTGACGGATGCGCGGGTCAGTGCCGGGCGGGCAGATGTTGATCAGATCGTCGATCGTGACTGTCTTGCTGGCTGGCATCAGAACGGCCTTTCGTCGTCGCCGCCGTGTCTTTCCAGACAGTCAGCGAGCGTGTGATGCGCGGGGTCGCGGCTTTGACGCAGCCACGCGATCCGCTGCTCAGTCGTTGGCGCTGGTCGTCGAGCGCCGATGAGGCGCGCGCGGGCCTCGGGATCGAGCGTGACGTTGTCCGAGTAGCCCGGTCGCAGCATCGGCACATCAGTGCGCGACTTGGCCAGCAGCGGCCAGTGATCACGCACCCAGCGTTGCTCCCGCTCGGCTTCCCACTGCTGCTCGATCTCGGTCGCGCGCGCGTCCTCAACGGGCAGCTTCGCACCTACAGAACCGGAGGAACCTACCCTTATAGGGGTGTGGGGTGGACAAGGTTGACCATTTCGCTGCTCAGCGGCTTGTTTCGGCACAGTGAGCGAAAGACGCTCATCATGCTCGCGGAACTCAGCTGCGGCGAGGATCACGACGACGTGCTGATAACAGCCCGTCCGGGGCACGAGCCGGCCGCTGTGCTGGCGTTCGATGAGCCCGGCAGCGTCGAGCGCGGCGAGGTGGCGTGACAGCGTGCGGGCGCTGATGCCGTACCACGCAGCGAGCATGCCCCGGTCGGCGTCGGCGTACAGCGTGCCGTCAGGTTTGAACTTTTCAGCGAGCCACAACCCGAACGCTCGGGTCGCTGGTGGCAGCCCCGCCGCGCGGGTCGCTGCTTTGATCGCGGGCCGGCAATCGTGGGCACGTCGCCAGTTGGCGGGGTTACGCAGGGCGGCGAGCACGGCGTGTCGCGACGCGTGGGCACTTGCGCCTGACGCCGGCGCCTGTATGATCAGCAATTGGATCACCAATCCCTGTCTGCAAGGGCAGAGCGTGAGGCCCGAGTCTGTGACGGCGCGGGCCTCTCGCATTTCTTCCGTGCTAGGGCTTGACCTTACGCCCGCGCAGCGCCGGGGCGAAACCCCCTCATCGCGGTACGCTTGATCTGCGTCTGTCTCATCGGCGGCGTCTCGTTGTAACGGGCGAGTCAGCGCCGGCCGCTATCCCCCCCGGCGGCCGGCGCTCGCTCGTTTTAGTCAGCGGGTGAACTGATCCAGGTGTGCCAGTTGTCATAGGGCGCTAGGCCCGCTTCGGGGTCGGGGTCGGCGGTGTCGATGAACTCGCGCAGTTTGGCGATCACTGTCGCGTGCTGGTCGTCGTCGAGCGCGGGCGGGTCGCTGACCTCCCACTGCGGCAGGATCGCCTCGACGGTGAGAATGCGCCGGTCGGGGGGCACGCCGATCTCATCCATGAGCGCGACGATCTGACGGATGTCAGCGGGGTCACGCTTCGGGGGCTCAGTCTTGGGCTCGCCCCGGCCCTTGCGCCGTTCGCGGGTTTGCTGCTGCTTGCCCGCCGGCGCTTTCGGTGCCTGGCCGCGCTCGACTTCGCCGTTGATCGTGCCCGGCCCAGCGTCCAGCGCCGGCGCGGTCAGATCGTCGTCGCTGACCACGGCCAGATCCCCGCCCGCCGCTGCGATCTCCGCGCCCGGCAGTTGGTTCGCTGCGATCATCGCCCGGTACTGATCGACGCGGTACTCAGCCGACGTCGGCACGCCCTTGCGCAGTTCGTGAATCCCCGTCTTGAGCCACGCGCTGATCTCCCACGGCCCATCCCATAGCTTTTTGTTTCTGGACGCTTCGCGGTGGCGCATGATCTCGTCGCGTCCCATGACGACGACCCGCGACACTGCCCCTGATTCGAGGATCGCGTACGCGAATACGCCTTTGAGTTCGCCCCGGTCGGCGTCGCTGGCGAGTCCCTCGTCGAGCGGCGCGAACTCGGGAGCCTCATGCGGGTGCCGCCCGCGCTTGAATGTGTCGCGGTCGCGGATCACGTCATACACGACGGTGCGAACCCCGCCGCTGCGGTACATCAGTTCGATCTCGCCCTTGTAATCGCGCATGCCGACGCAATACACCCCGCCCTGCACGCCCGTGACCTCGCCTTTGGGGTCGTTGAACGGGCCGACGATGTGATACGTCTCGCCCAGCACGAGCCCTTGCCGCGCGCACTCAGACAGCGCCGCCAGAAACGACCCAGGATTGCGGGTCGCAGCGACAGCGAGTTTCGGGCGCGCTCGCAAGTAGCCCATCGCCATTGCGACGAACGCGTCACCCGCGACGAACGCCGGCGACACGGCGTTGTAATAGCCCTTGCCGCTCCTGATGCGATCTTCGAGCCGCGCGATCTCTTGACTGCTCGCGCTCGGCTCGCCCTGACCGCGGTCAGATCGGTCGCGGACGTTTCCCCTTGCTGGCATTGCACTCTCCTGTCGTTGTAACGGTATGGGCGGGCGAGCCTACGCGCGCCCGCGAGTCGTGGGCTTGGGCTGCTTGACAAGCATCTTGTCGATCTGCTTGGCCTGCGTGAATTTGGCCAGCAGCGCCGGCCGGGCGGCGCGCAGGTCAGTCAGGTTGACGCGCCGTTCGTCGTACACCGACCGGGTTGCGATCACGTCGTAATCGAGCCCGTTCGGGTGGTCAGCGTCGATCCCCCTCGATCCGCGAGTGATCGCCCGCGTCGCTGGACCCATGAGTTCCCTGACCTCGTTCTCGGCCTGCTTGAATCTGCGCTCAGCAGCGCGGCGCGCAGCATAAGCGCGACGCAACCGGCGTGCGAGCGACTTCGGGATCCGCGCGTCGCGGTGCTCGACACGGGCGTGTATCCGTTTGAGCGCCGCCGTGGTGTCAGCGTGCCAGTCCACGTCAGGCGGGTCACGGTCGATGATGCGCTGCCAGAACTGCTGACCCGACGCGCGGAGAAACTCGACGTCTTTGCGCGCGTCAGCGTCGATGATCACCCGGTACACCCTGAGCTCGTCAGGGCCGTCGAACAAGCACGGCAACAGGCCCTCATCTGCGCCGGCGACGTCGATCTCATGCAAGATCTGAGCGAGGTAGTTCGCGGGAATCTCCCCGTCAGGGGCATCGCCCCAACCAGCGCGCGTGTTCGACGTCTTGATCTGAATCGGCGCACCGTAACCGGTCAGCCGGTCAAACGTCGCCTGCTGCCACGGGCGATCATCCGAGCGGTACAGCCCGCCCGGCAGAACAGTCATCGGCTGAATCGCGGGGTACTCGTCGAGCAGTTCAGCAACGAGCGACTCGTCGTGCCGCCCCCGGCGCATGCGCAACGTGTCGGGAATCCCCCCGCCGTCGATCTTTTGCCAGTAGAGGGCGAACGGGCTGGAGTACGCGCCTTCGGCCCTGACGATCGTTGCGATGTCTGACCCGCCGATGCCGCGTTGACGCTGCTCGTGCCAGCGGGCGGGGTCGTCGTCAATCTCGGCCTGAGTCATCACGAGAGACATGTGTGGGATCACCTTCCCTGCATATTGGTGGTTTGTCGCTTACCCGAACGTAACACCGGGTTACGACAAAACGCCAGCGCAACTCCGCGACAAACCGGCAGATGAG
>Ga0126373_10000135_pt1 | contig 51022 bp, 39 predicted proteins | sample PanSoiMetPlot_11_FD_92545 | JGI IMG/M metagenome (GOLD analysis project Ga0126373, IMG submission 92545) | Tropical forest soil microbial communities from Panama - MetaG Plot_11 | ecosystem: Environmental > Terrestrial > Soil > Tropical forest > Bulk soil | place: Panama | collected 2016-02-17 | reverse complement strand
GTGCCTCTCCCGATGAGGGGACTCTACCCAAGACTGAAAAACGGATGCCGAAGCATCCCCCTCGATCGGTCGAGGCCACTGAGTCGGCGCTCAGGTTGCTTCCCAGCAGGGCCCTATCCTCCGCTCAGTTCGCGCTGATTATAACCACCCAGTGGGGACGGTCGAAATTGCTCCTGCAAATCATAACTGTTGTTAGCAGGCGTGGCTGTTGAAAAACTCTTATCGAGTGTACTTCCGTCAGGAAATGCCTGGGTAAGATCGAGGTTGGAATTCCTCATCCTCGCGAACGTTCCGTGGTATACCGATAAGCTTCGCAGTATCACGAGCTTTCATGTCTGCATTCTAGATGAGTCCTCGAGGAACGATGTGAGCCGCTCCTTTTGCTCCCGGTTGTGGGGCAAGGCGTGAAAGTTATCCAAGTATTCGGAGGCCCGCTTTTGCGCTGCCACGATTTGATTAGGATCAAGCTGTCTCGCGAGCACCCCTTTTTCTCTTGCGATTTCGTCTCTCAATTGAAGGCTGCTTTCTTCGCAAATGAGATACCACATATATGAAGAGACCAAGTCCCGCGCCACGCCCCGGCCATCTCTATATTCGCGCGCCAAATAGACGTAGCTGAGTGGAAAGCGATCCCTCGAATAAACCCCGAGGTCAGAAGGCTTCCCTCCGTCCTCGCGAGCACTGGACGCTTCTGGGGACGGTTGGGGCGTGACTGCCTGACTGAGCGTCATGAACAGAAGTTCCACGCGATTAGAAACGCCCAACTTCTCAAAGATGCGGAACACGTAGTTCTTGATGGTGTGGTGGCTGAGGCCCATTTGATCGGCGATTTCGCGATTCGTCAGCCCTTCGGCCAAACCACGCACCACCTCCGTCTCACGGGCAGTCAACAGATTGAAGCCTTTGGCATTGGTAGCGCGAACCGTCGGGGTGGAGGCAAGCGCTTCGATCGCGTAGCCCATGTGTTCAGCGCGCGCCCAGATCTGGCCGTCATACACGCAGCGGACGCACTTGCATAAAGCCTGGATCGATTCGCATCGACTGAAGATTCCGCGCGCCCCGGAACGAAAAGCTTCCAACACGGTTTCTCGTGCAACGGAATCGAGCAGCATCACGCCGCGGATATTCGGTTGATCAGAGCGCAAACCACGCAGCACTTCCATTCCTCGATGTGGCGTGTCATCGAGGTAAGTGCTAATTGCAGCGACATCGACCCTTTGCTGGCGGGCACTGCCAAGCACCTCTACGGAGCTATGAGCAGAGATCACATCCAATCTGCAATCTTTTTGCAACGCCTCGGCCAAGAGTTCAGTATGAATGCGACTACTATCAACGACTAAGACACGAATGCGTGGCGCATTCTGGGTGACGACGCCTTCCATAAAATCCCCAAACCTGCCGCGTCGAGCAGCACCGCGACTAAAGTTTTTGAAAGAAACGTGCGTGGCCCGGACACAAAATACCTTCATAGAACCACAGGGTGGTTCCTGAAAAAGGGTGCTAGATATTCAAAGGGGAGGAAAAACTGAACCAAACCTGTGGCGCGTACTCTTCCAGCGCGTATCAGCCTACACTGAATCTGTCACGCAGGCAACAATTTATTGCAACGAATTGCAATCCCGCAACAATACGGACTTTCATTTCGGGAAAAAGGCGACTGACGGTCATGTCTCGTGGTCTGCCATTAATGGATGATTTGGTCGCAATCTGGACGACAACTCAAAGGTCCCCGAAATCGGTGCGAGGAGCGGTTCGGAGGGTGCGCTGGAAAGCTAACCGTACTAGGCCTGGCGTTGCAGCACTACGGTTGGGTCTTGATGCGCTTTGGTAAGAGAGTGCTGGTTACTCTGGGTACAGGGTAAGTGTTCTCCCTCCGGGCCATGAGCGTCCATTCCACTGTCCAGGGTGAGTCAGGCCCATGTCGGAGGGCAAAGTTTCACGGGGGCGCTGTACCTCTTGCAGGCCGGTGCACTCGGCGCTAACCTCCGATCATTCGAATCGGACAATTCGACACCGCCTCCCCTCCCTTGTCCGGATCAGCAACCTTGGCAACGTGAAATTTGTGCAAAACCGGCGCGTGTAGCGCAGAGGGCGAAGCTTTGAGCACCTGCATTCATCCGATCGAGACAGCCGATTCAGTACCGATCCACCAGGCGACTCCAGCCGAAGGGGTAGACTCCAACTGGTACGCGCTGATGACGCGCGCACGCAACGAACGCGTCGTGGTGACGCGACTGGAGGAATGGGGTATCGAGAGTTATCTGCCGCTGATCTCGAAAGTTCATTGGTGGAAAGACCGCAAAAAGCGCGTCGAACTGCCGCTATTCAGTTGCTATGTGTTTGTGAAGATGGAGATGACCAACGAACTGCGCTATCGAGCGAGCAATGTGGATGGGGCGTTTGGGTTTGTCGCTGCCCAAGGGAAGCCGCTGCCGATTCCCGAAGGGCAGATCGACTGCATTCGAACTCTCCTGACACAGCAGCTTCCCTATTCCAACCACACGTTTCTCAAGGTAGGGCAGAGAGTGCGCATTCGTGGCGGGGCGCTAGATGGAATCGAAGGCGTCTTGCAGGCCTGTAACGGTGAACGGACGCTGATTATTTCCATCGACGCCATCCAGAGATCATTGGCAATGCGTATTGACGGTTACCAGGTCGAAGCTGTTTAACCGGCCCTTATTTTCCACCCCCTGTGTTTCCCGGACCTCAGTCGACTCTTCTGCTTCTGGCGGCAAGCCAGGACCCGTCTACCCTTCGCCTTATCAAGACACTGGCCGACCGCAACGGGTGGGACACCGAGTCGGTAGAAATAGGTTGGGGAGTGCTGGGGAGATTGCAATATGGCAGCGCTCCCAGCGTGCTCCTGCTGGATCCCGGCGAGCAAGCCAATGGCATCAAGACCTTGCGTTGGATTCGCAAGCTTCATCTGAATCTCCCCATGGTGGTGATTGTTCCGGAACAGGACGGCGAATACGAGCAGAACGTACCGCGGCTGGGGGCCCTCGAGCTCGTAAGAAGACCTATACAAGAGAAGTCATTGGAAGCCGTGATCAAGCGCTTGTTACACCGCACGACGTGGATGAACCGTCGCCTCGGTTTCGACAAAGAGGACACAGAATGGATCGCCGAAGAAGATGCCTTCTTCGTGGCATCCAGCACGGTCATGCGCCAGCTACGCTGCCAGCTTGTCATCCTGGCACAGCTGGACGCGCCGGTTCTCATTACCGGGGAAGGCGGAAGTGGGCAAGAGATCGCGGCCCAGCTGATCCATCGCCTTTCGGTTAGATCGGGAGGGAAATTCACCACCGTCAACTGCGGAGCCTTTTCGGAACAGGTACTTGAGATTGAATTATTTGGGCGTGACTCGGAGGCTCGCGGCCGTTCCTTGTCATTGCAGCCAGGAAAAGTGGAATTGTCGGAGAAAGGAACCATTTTTCTCGAAGATCTCTCGGAAGCGTCGTTGTCCCTCCAGGCAAAGTTATTGCGCATGCTGCGCGAAAAGCAGATATGCCCCGTGGGAGCCAGCGGGGCCAGAGACGTCGATGTACGCGTAGTGGTTTCCCTGGAGACGAACCCGCAAGTGGCGATCGCCCGCAAGAAGTTGCTCGCTGATCTTTACTACTGGCTGTCAGCTTTTACAGTCCCGATTCCACCGCTTCGCCAACGAACCGACGAGCTGCTGTTCCTGCTGGATTGTTTCATGAGGCACCTGTCTGCCCAATACTCGTTGCCGACGCGGACGTTCCCTTTGCGATTGCTGAACGCCTGCCAGAACTACAGCTGGCCGGGAAATCTGCGCGAGCTCGAGAACTTTGTGAGGCGGTACCTGGTCATAGGGGACGACGATCTGGCGCTTAAGGAGCTCACAGGGGCAGCGAGCGGAAGCGACCCGGCCAGTGGAGCGATGCGAGGCTGCGTGATCACCGGTGATTTCGAGCAAGTGTCCAGCCTCAAGTCATTAGTCGATTCGGTGAAAGTGGAAACCGAGCAAAATGCCATTACCGCAGCGCTTGAAAAGACCCACTGGAACCGAAAGGCCGCGGCCAGGCTGTTGAAGGTGAGCTATCGGAGCCTGTTGTACAAAATCGAGCACTATCAGATGAGTCCTCCCGCCGATCTTAGCCCGGTTGGAGTGGACCCGGCGGAAGATCACCGATCGACGGTCATTCCTCTGTTACCGAGATCGCGTTCGCATTGATGGAGTTTGTCATGAACAAGATCATTCGTTTCCCCTGGTTGGAATGCTTCGGGTTGCTGGCATCGGTGATGACATTCGTATTGCCGTTGTCGGCGCAAAGTGCCTCCGCCCGCCATGGGGGTGACACGGCAGCCGCCGCGAATGTGGCAAAGATCGCAGAGGCTGGCACTGCGAACGTGGTGGCCGGCAATACGATTGCCGGGAAGCCGCACGATCCCAGCTACATCATCGGCGCTGATGATGTGCTTGCGATCAACGTCTGGAAGGAGTCCGAGATTTCCCGAACCGTCCCTGTACGTTCGGATGGAAAAATTTCGCTTCCTCTCGTGGGAGAGGTACAGGCTGGCGGGGTGACTCCAAAACAGCTGGAGAGCCAGATCGCGAAGAACCTGCAGAACTACATTTCAGAACCGGAAGTTACGGTGATTGTGCAGGAAATAAAGAGCCAGAGATTCAATATTCTCGGACAAGTCAGCAAACCCGGTTCCTACCTACTGATCAACTCCACCACCGTGCTGGATGCTATTGCCATGGCCGGAGGGTTCCGGGATTTTGCGAAACAGAAATCGATCTATGTACTGCGAACCCAAGCCGATGGCAAGGACGAAAGACTGTCATTTAACTACAAGGAAGTCATCAAAGGCGGGAGTCGCAACCAGAACATCAAACTGCAGCCACACGACACGGTGGTTGTTCCCTGAAAAACCATGGGTATCCAAACGATTCTCCTAACGATTCTGATGACGGTAGCATTGTCTTTGGCCTCGTTAGCGCAGATAAGCGATACGGACGATGACGCTCGACGCGAGCCAATCGCCGCGGTATCGGCTCCGCTGATCAGCGGATCACCGGCCTTTCACTTGGAACTGGAGCGGAGAAACTACATTAGCGCAGGCCTCGGGTTGGCGAGCACCTTCGATGACAATGCGCTGAGTGTCCCAAGCGACCCAAAATCCGATACCACACTCGGGGTATTTCCCAATATTGCGTTGAATCAATCGCTCGGTCGCCTGAATTGGAAACTCAACTACTTCGGAGGTTTCACAGCCCATCAGCGGTTCAGCGCCTACAACCAGGGATCTCATGATGTGGGGCTGGAAGGTTCGTTCAAACTCGCAGAGCACATTGACCTTTCCCTCCGCGAGCACTTCGTGATGACGACCGGATTCTTCGAGCAGATCAATCCTGATCCATATGCGGCGACTGGGTCGATTCTCCAGCAGCCGAATCAATCGGTCATTACGCCGTTAGCCGAACAGAACAGCAACATCACCACGGTCGCGCTCAATGATCAATTCAGCGCGAGCAGTGCGGTTGGAGGAAGCAGCACCTTCTGGCGTTCGTACTACAAGAACGTGCCACCAGGGTCCACTTTGATCGACACGCATTCGCAGGAGGCCGAAGGATACTACAATCGCCGAGTCTCGGCTCGCCACTCGCTGGGAGTGACCTACCGCTTTCAGCAATTCACCTTTTCCCCTTTGGCCAACGACACCACTACCCACAGCCTGCTCGCTACCTACGCTTTCCACCCCGGGCTCAATATGACCCTCTCGTTGTTTGCCGGCCCCGAATTTGTTGAGACGACCGGGCAACAGACAAGCGCTGCCATAGCACTTCCGCAGATTCAGATGGCAGCGGTTTCTGTAGGTCACCAATTCTGGAAGGAGTCCGGTGGCGCTGCCTACGTGTGGAACGGTCGTCGCACCGGACTCACCGCAAGCGTGGTACGGAAGGTCAACGATGGGGGAGGATTGCTGGGCGCGGTCAACTTTACCAATGCTAATGTGGCCTTCAGGCAACAACTTTCGCGGTGGCTCACCATGGGGCTGGGCTGGGACTACGGAATCAGCGATGCCATCGGAGCCGTCATCACACCATACTCGTCGTTGAAGAGCATGACCGGAAGCGCTTCGGTTACTCGCCTGCTAAGAAATAATGTCGGTTTCACACTCGGTTACATCCGAGAATTTCAATCACAAGATGACCGAGGGCGCGCGATGCCCAATATCAACCGGGACCGGGCTTGGGTATCGGTCTTCTATCAGTTCTCCAGGCCACTCGGGAGGTAGCGCATGCCGGGCGAATTTGAAGATGAAGTGACCGAACCTCTCGACTGGCAGCGCTATCTAGGACTGGTCAGGCGCCATACATGGCACCTTCTACTACCGTTCTTCTTGGGATGGCTGGCGGTGTGGATCGTGAGCTGGTTCATGCCCTCGGTCTACCGCTCGAGCACGCTGATTCTAATAGAAGAGCCTACTGTTCCGGCGCAGTTCGTCGTTCCCAATGTGTCCGGAGATTTGCAGGAACGTCTGCAAAGCATTACTCAACAGATTCTGAGCCGCACGCGCCTGCTGCACATCATCGATCAGTTCAATCTTTACCCGAAGTATCGCGACCGCTCCTCGCCCGACGATCTGGTCGAGCGAATGCGCAAGGATGTTGAGATTGAACTAGTGCGGTCTGAAGATCGTCGTGAACTGACGGCATTCAATGTTTATTACTCCGCCGACAATCCGCAGACGGCGCAGGCGGTCACGGCCGAGCTGACAAGCCTGTTTATCAAGCAGAACTTGGAAGTTAGACAACAGCAATCGGAGACCACCACCAAGTTCCTCGAGAGCCAACTGGCGTCGGCCAGGGAAAATCTTGCCGAGCAAGAATCCAAGGTAAGAGATTTCAAGGACAGATATCTCGGGCAGCTTCCCGGCCAGTTGCAAACCAATTTGCAGATTCTCGGCGGTCTCCAGAATCAGCTGCAAAATGAAGAGGATGCCCTCAGCCGCGCCAAGCAACAGAATACCTATCTGCAGTCGTTGTTAACGCAGTACCGCAGCCTGCAGAATTCGTCGAAGAGCGGCGACACCACTCTGGTCGGACTGCCGGCGGTGGACAAGGAGCTAGATCGGCTAAAGGCTCAGCTAACCGACCTGAGTTCCCACTATACCGACCGGCATCCCGATGTGCGAAAGCTCAAGGAGCAAATCGCAAAGACGGAGAAGCTGAAGCGTCAAATCATTGCGGATCTCAATAAGCCTCATGGTGGGGACCCTGCCTCGAATCCTTCCGACGCACCGAAAGATTACGTGGAACTGAGCGATGCTTCGCCGATGTTCCAGGTGCAAAGTCAGTTGAATGCCAACAACGTGGAGATCGCCAGCCACCAGCGTACCATTCAGCAGCTGCGGGGAAAAATTGAAGAATATCAGGCGAGGCTTGGTCAGGAACCGGTGCGGGAGCAACAGCTAGCCGACCTGACTCGAGGGTATGAACAATCGAAGGCCGACTACGACTCGCTACTGAAGAAGAAGAACGAGTCAGAACTTGCGACCAACCTCGAAAAACAACAGCAGGGCGAGCATTTCCGGGTCATGGATCCGCCCAGCCTGCCGGTCAAGCCTTACTCGCCGAACCGGTTGAAGCTGTTCGCCATCGGACTGGGAGTGGGGCTGACGCTCGGCTTCGGACTAAGCTTTGCCTTCGAGATGGCGGATGACCGGATCTATAGCGAGAAAGAAATCAAGAAGCTGATGCCCGCGAGCATTCTGGCTGAGATCCCGGTCTTGGCCACCGTCGATGAGGGGGAACAAGCCTTGCGACAGATCAGGCTGCGGTGGACCGGAGCAGGTGTGGTTTGTGCCATGGTTGTTGCTGCACTCGCGGTCACTTACTACCGGGGATAGTGCCACTTCATGTACAAGCAGTTCTTCAAGCTAAAAAAAAATCCTTTCGAGATTACACCCGATCCGAGCTTCTTGTTTGCGACCACAAAACACAAAGAAGCCTTGGCGGCACTTTACTACGGTGTACGCCAGCACAAAGGTTTCGTCGTCCTTACCGGAGAGGTCGGCACGGGCAAGACACTGCTGGTCCGCTGCCTCCTGCAACTGCTCAACCGCGACAGCGTGGCCTACGCCTACGTATTCAACAGTGTTCTGGCGCCCGTCGAGTTCCTGCAATACATCGCCGGGGATTTTGGCCTTCCCAGCTCTGGGAGGACCAAGAGCGACCTTCTGTTGCTTCTTGGGAATCACTTGATTGAGCGTCACCGCAAGAAGCAGACGACGGTGTTGGTGATTGACGAAGCTCATCATCTTTCACCAGAAGTGCTGGAAGAAGTGCGGCTGCTGACCAACCTAGAAACGCCAGAACAGAAGCTACTGCAGATCCTGCTGGTCGGCCAACCTGAACTGGATGAGAAACTCGACTCCTTCGAATTGCGGCAACTAAAGCAGCGTGTGGCACTACGGGCACGCTTGCAAGCCTTGACTCTGGAAGAAACCAGAGGATACATACGGCGCCGCTTGCAGCTGGCGAGCGCTGAGCCTCAGGCGGCCGAGTTGTTTGGGGATGAGGCGGTGGCTGTTGTCTATCGTTATTCGCGCGGGATCCCACGCCTAATCAATACCGTCTGCGAGAATGTGCTGATCACTGCCTATGCGGGCCAATCACAAGTAGTCACCGTGGAAATGGTAGAGGATGTTGCTCGAGATCTGCGCTTGCGGGTACGCTGTGCTCCGTGGCCCGCGGTGAAAGAACAACCCAATGGAGAGGTACGGAATGCGGTGAAGGTCTTGCTGCAGCTGTATGAGGCGCTCAAGGCGCGCGAGGGAAAAGTGGTAACCACCCGCACAACGGAGACGCATGAGCCGATTATTTGAAGCGTTGCAGGTATCCGCCTCGGAAAAGACCGGTGGTGCACCAGGGGAAGAACTCGCGCTAGTCACTGACATGTTCCAAGCCAAGGAGGGCAAGCCTCATAGCACAGACGACTGTCGCACGCTGCGAGTCTCGCCTTTACCGGAGAGCCGGCTGGTTTCTCTGGTCGACAGCCAAAGCCTGGGTGCCGAGAAGTTCCGTCTCCTGGCAGTTCGCCTGCGGGGGATGCAGCAGGCCAAAGGGCTCAAGCGAATCCTAATTACGAGTACGATTGCGGAGGAAGGCAAGAGTGTGATTTCGGCAAACCTGGCAATCACGTTGGCACGGAGGCGCCAGCAGAGAGTCCTTCTCATCGAAGGGGATCTGCGTCGGCCCACGCTCCTGCAACAGTTCGGCTTGTATGGGCTGCCCGGGCTCAGCGAGTGCTTGGCATCCGACGCTGGCATGCGGGCGAATCTCTATTTTCTGGAGGAACCCCACCTGTGGTTCCTTCCCGCGGGGCAACAGCCTGAGAATCCACTGGAACTCATGCAGTCGCCAAGATTGTCGGAGTTGTTGAGTCCATTGTGCAGTGCATTCGATTGGGTCGTGATCGATTCACCGCCCCTCCTGCCGTTAGCCGACACGACAGTCTGGTCGCGTGTCTCGGACGGAATCATCCTCGTTGCCCGCGAAGGGGTTACGGAGATGAAAGCACTGAAGCGCGGGTTAGAAGCTGTGAGCAGGACGAACCTCGTTGGGGTCGTGCTAAATAGCTGTACCGACGCCGATCACGGGAACTACTATCATCGCTATGCGCCTTCGCTTCCCCAGGCGAGCCTTGAAAACATAAGTTAGCCCCCCCAAACAAGCTTAAAGGTCGCGGCATACTCCCCAGCAGAGAAATTCTCTCATTAAATTTCGGCTAGAAGAGGAGAAGTATCTCGTGAATCCAAGTCGCCCTGGGAATGGCGCTCCCAAGAGTGTGTTCGCACTGTTTCCTATAGCTGCGCCGGAGCGTGGGATGCTTGATCAGGAGTTGTTTCACAGAACCATCTCTGTGGAGCGGAAGCGCAGCGAGCGATCGCGAAAGCCGTTTCTCCTGATGCTTCTGGAAACGGGAGCCGAACTCTGTGCTCCTTCCAGCCACGAGATCCGGCATGAACTGATTTCCGGGTTGATCCGAATGACGAGAGAAATCGATGCAATCGGTTGGTATCGGAGCAACTCGATCTTGGGAGCCTTGTTCACCGAAATCGGCAACGAAGACCGCAACAAAATCATAGCGACCATGTTGCTAAGAGTGACCTCTATGTTGCACGAGCATTTGACGCTTGAGCAATTCAGTCGCGTCGGAATTTCGTTCCACATGTTTCCCGAAAATTGGGACATCGAGGGGCCGGAAGGGCCGAGCGACCCCGTTTTATATCCGGACCTACCGAAGCGGGACGAGATGCGAAAAGTCTCCCGGCTAGTGAAGCGGGTCATCGACATTACGGGAAGCCTGTCGGCCCTGATTGTGGGGAGTCCGATTTTTCTGCTGCTGGCCATCGCGATCAAGCTGACTTCTAAAGGCTCCGTTTTTTTCCGCCAACAGCGGATCGGGCAATACGGAGTCCGGTTCTCACTACTAAAGTTCCGCTCGATGTACGAAAACAACGACAACAGCAAGCACAAAGAGTACGTGCAGCAGCTAATTGCGGGCGTAGCCGAGAAGAAGCCTTCGGACGGGAACGGCCAAGCTGTCTACAAGTTAACTGGCGATCCCAGAGTCACCCGAATTGGCGCGTTCCTGCGAAGAACCAGCCTCGACGAGTTGCCCCAATTCATCAACGTACTGAAAGGGGACATGTCGCTGGTCGGTCCCAGGCCCCCAATCGCCTATGAGGTTGAGACCTACGACCTGTGGCACCGGCGCCGACTGCTCGAGGCCAAGCCCGGAATCACTGGTCTGTGGCAGGTCAACGGACGCAATCGGCTGGGATTCGACGAAATGGTTCGGTTGGATCTACGGTACGCGAAAACCTGGTCCCCTTGGATGGATGTAAAGATTCTGCTGCAAACTCCCAAAGCCATGGCCGAGGGAGCCCACTAAGTTTTAAAGGAGTCGGACAATATGTCGTCCAATGTCAGCAGCGCCGTCGGGATGTATGATGCGATTCCCCATACTTCTCCCGTCACGAAAATCGTGGGTGCCGTCAAGTTCGGCGTAATCGGTTACGGTTACTGGGGGCCGAATGTAGTGAGGAATTTGCAGAGCCTGACCGGCGCGGAGATCACGGCGGTGTGTGACAAGAGCAGCGCCGCACGCAAGCGTGTACACAAGAACTCTCCCAACCTTTATGTCACTTCCGATGCCTCCGAACTCGTAAGTTCCTCCGATACCGATGCGGTCGCCATCGTAACTCCCGTATGGACGCATTACGAACTGGCGAAATCGGCACTCGAGAACGGCAAGCACGTCTTCGTGGAGAAGCCGTTCACCAGTAATACCAAACAGGCGGAAGAACTGATTGAGTTGGCAGAGCAGAAAAATCTCAAAATCATGGTCGACCACACCTTCCTGTTCACCGGCGCGGTGAAGAAGATTCGGCAGCTCTTACAGGAAGGAAGCCTGGGCAAGATCTACTACTACGATTCGACTCGAGTGAATCTTGGGCTATTCCAGCACGATGTTAACGTGATCTGGGATCTGGCGCCCCACGACCTCTCGATTATGGATGACATCCTCGAGAAGCGCCCCGAAGCCCTGGTGGCCACCGGACAGACTCACCTGAATGCTCATGAAGATGTCGCGTATATCACCATCTATTTCCCCGACAACTTGATCGCCCACATCAACGTGAATTGGCTCTCTCCCGTCAAAGTGAGAACCACCCTGATTGGGTGCGAGAAGAAGATGTTGGTCTGGAACGATCTGGAGGCTGACGAGAAAGTAAAAGTGTATGACAAAGGCGTCAACATCACGAACTCCGAAGGCTTGTATCAACTGCTGGTGAACTATCGCTCGGGCGACATGTGGGCTCCACAACTGGAGCAGGTCGAGGCGCTTCGCCAGGAGTTGAGCTACTTCGTCGACTGCATTGTGAACCGCCGCACACCTTTCAATGACGGCTCGGCTGGCCTGCGAGTCGTTAAGTTGCTCGAAGCGGCAAATGCTTCGATTCGGAAGCGTGGCGCGCTAATCTATCTGTAGGGAAAGAGCGATGGAATCCTGCCTGACGACCGAAAACACTCTCTTGTGCATCGCCTCCGACGTAAAACTCGGTCAAGGCGTGCGTCTTTCGAAGTTTATTAATCTCTACGGATGCGAGGTCGGCGATGAGACCAAGATCGGCGCATTCGTCGAAATTCAAAAGAACGCCAGGGTAGGGAAGCGCTGCAAGATTTCAAGCCACACGTTCATCTGCGAAGGCGTGACCATCGAAGACAACGTTTTCATTGGACATGGCGTGACCTTCATCAATGACAGTTTTCCGCGATCAACCACCGAAGACGGGGAATTGCAGACGGAAAAAGACTGGCAAGTGGAACGAACCCTGGTGAAGAGAGGGGCGTCGATCGGATCCGGTGCGACGGTTTTATCGGGCGTAGTCATTGGGGAAAACGCAATCGTGGGTGCGGGCAGCGTAGTTACGCGTGATGTTCCGGCCGACACGATCGTAGCCGGAAACCCGGCGAGGGTGCTGCGCTCGATCGCGGTGAAGTAACAAGGAGGAAAAGGTGGGGGCCATTCATGACTCGATTCCATTTCTTGATTTAGTGACTCCACATCAACAGTTGCAGGAAGAGCTGGTTCAGGTGTTTCGCTCTGCCCTTCAGACCGCAGGGTTTATCGGCGGCCCGATGTTAGAAGCATTCGAGCGAGAGTTCGCCGCCTTTTGTGGTACCAAGCACTGCATCGGCGTCAGCAGCGGAACTGATGCTTTGCGCTTCGCATTGATTGCTGCCGGGGTCCAACCCGGAGACCTCGTAATCACTGTTCCCAACACGTTTATTGCAACTCCTGAAGCCATCTCGCAGGCCGGTGCGCATCCGGACTTCGTCGACATCGATGAACGAACCTACAACATGGATCCGCACAAGCTTGGAGAGTACCTGGAGACGAAATGCTCTTACAACTCGGAGCGTGGGGAGATGGTCCATTACCGCACAGGACGTGTGGTCAGGGCCGTTATTCCGGTCCATCTTTATGGTCAGATGGCCGACATGGATCCCATTCTTTACATTGCCAATAAGTACAACATTACCGTGATTGAGGACGCCTGCCAGGCACACGGCGCCGAGTACTACTCTACCAGCGACACATGCTGGAAGAAGGCCGGATCGATGGGTAAAGTCGGGGCTTTCAGCTTTTATCCGGGAAAGAATCTTGGCGCCTGCGGCGAAGCTGGTGCAATCACAACCAACGACGATGCGGTTGCCAGTGTATGCCGCAGCGTGCGCGACCACGGTCAGGTGAAGAAGTACTACCACAATATCGAGGGCTACAATGGTCGCTTGGACGCGATCCAAGCAGGGTTTCTCCGGCTCAAGCTAAATCATCTGCACGAATGGAACGCTAAACGGCGCGACGCGGCGGCGCGGTATAACGAACTATTTAGGGAGTCAGGAGCTGCTGCCGTACTCCCCTTTGAACCATCATGGTCGAAAGCGGTGTACCACCTGTACGTGATCCGCTGTGATAATCGTGACGACCTGCGCGAGAAGTTGAACCAAAATGGTATAAGCACTGGTATTCACTACCCGATCCCGTTGCACTTGCAACAGGCGTATGTCGGCCTGGGTCACACACCAGGTAAGTTTCCGATTTGCGAAAATGTAGCGTCGGAACTTCTTTCACTACCGATGTTCCCAACGCTGACACTGGAACAGCAAGAACGCGTCGTAGCGACAGTTGAGCAATTCGCGGCGCATACCGAGACAATACCGGTGTCGCCTGTCGAGCGCTGAGCGTCACATGGACAAACTCCACCGGATCATTCCGCTGACCAGCAACAGAGATGCCGTACTGTTCAGTTTGTGACGAACCGCAGATTTGACACCAGCTCAGACTTCATAAGCACCGCACCATCGGGAAGTCCCAAGCACTTTATGACCACGGCTACGGACAGAGAAAGTGTTTTAGGAGCTGTTCGTCGGTTTACCGACTGGCTTGACCGTTATGGCGAGCTCTCGCATGATTACCAGACTTATTACTCCAGTCCTCTCGGCCGAAAAGCTAAGCAGCTGTATTACAAGTATTCGCGGGTAGGGCGGCTTGCGGTCCTTCCCATGGTGTTCTGTGAAGCCTTCCTTCCAACCGCGAAGTGCTTATTCTGGAAACGCCAGCGCTTTCCAATCGCTGACGCGCACTTCGCGATGGGGTTCTTGTTCCTCGCGCAGGTTACAGGTGAGGAACAACACTACAAACGCGCATTGCATTTCCTCAATGTCCTCGAGCAATCAAGATCTAGGAAGTACGACCATTACTGCTGGGGGTATCCTTTTGACTGGGAGACGCTAGCTGGTACGATCGAGCATGGAACCCCCCTTATCACAACCGTCCCTTATGTCTACGAGGCATTTAAGCAGGCATACCAGGTTGATAGGAATGGTAGATGGCTTGCCATTATGGAGTCTATTGCTGAGCACGTCACCAAAGACTATAAAGATTTCGAACTTTCCGCGACAACCGCAAGTTGTTCATATACGCCCGCCCCTGAGTTCGCCCCTGGGGTCATCAATGCGAATGCCTATCGGGCTTTTGTTCTTATAAGTGCGGCGGCCGATCTAGCGAACGACGACTATCGAAAGGTTGCACAGAGAAATCTCGAATTTGTTCTCAGCTCTCAAAACGCAGACGGCTCCTGGTATTACGGCAACGAGGATAAGAGGCTCCAGTTTACTGATCATTATCATACGTGTTTTGTGCTTAAAGCTTTGGCGAAGATCGAGGCGCTCACTGGAGATATCAAGTGCACAAAAGCGGTTGACAGAGGACTCACATATTACTTATCCAATCTGTTTGATGACCATGGCCTTCCAATACCGTTCTCGCGACGTCCGAGAATAACAGTGTATCGCAGGGAGCTGTACGACTGTGCTGAGTGTCTGAATCTCGCGACACTGTTAAGAGGGAGAGACGCACGGTTGGACAGCAGGCTATGTACGGTGCTAGACAATGTCCTTGCAGTGTGGCAACGAAGGAATGGATCCTTTCGAGCGCGTCAACTGCATCTTGGGTGGGATCACTCTATTATGCACCGGTGGGGACAATCGCAGATGTTCAGGAGCCTCTGTTATTTCTTGTGCAAGACGAGCCACACCTCCACAGGGCAGTGTCTGGAAGCTGAACCATCATCTGTGTTCGTTGGCTAGTGACATGCTGACCGCAAGCACGTTTTTGGGGCTCTACATCACAGAGCCCCAGTCATGCCTGTCATTTCACTGGGAGGACAAGCAGCACAGAAGGGAGTTAATTGTGTGAAGATAAGCATCTTTGGCTTAGGATATGTTGGCACCGTCTCCGCGGGATGCCTTGCTGAGGAAGGGCATGAAGTCATTGGAGTAGATCGCATCGCGACGAAAGTCGATCTTATAAATGACGGGCATTCCCCAATCATAGAAGCAGATATTGAGGAGCTAGTCGCGGCAGGTGTTAGAAATGGCAGGCTACGCGCATGCGGGGACACGGAACGGGCCATTCGGGAATCCGATTTATCCTTTGTATGCGTGGGAACACCGAGCCAGATCAACGGAGACCTCGATGTATTGTTTATTAGGCGGGTATGCGAGGAGATCGGACGTGCGATAAAAAGCAAATCCAAGCCTCATACCGTTGTGATCCGGAGCACGGTCCTCCCTGGCACAATGCGTGACGTCGTAATCCCGACTCTACAAGAGACTTCCGGAAAGCAAGCTGGCAGCGACTTTCGATTGTGTATGCACCCGGAGTTTCTCCGCGAGGGATCCGCTGTCAGAGACTTCAGAGCTCCTGGCAAAATCATTATCGGTGAACTCAACCGGGATAGTGGCGACGCCGTTGCGAGCCTTTATTCCAAGACGGATGCTCCATTGATCAGAACCGATCTCGAAACAGCCGAAATGATTAAATACATCGACAATAGTTGGCATGCATTGAAGATCGGTTTCGCAAATGAAATCGGCAATCTCTGCAAGGCGGTATCTGTCGATGCACATAAGGCTATGGAGATCTTTTGTCTAGATAGGAAGCTAAATATCTCTCCAGCCTACCTCTCGCCGGGATTCGCGTTTGGTGGATCTTGCCTTCCCAAGGACTTGCGCGCGTTAGCCTATGCAGCAAAAAGCCACGATCTAGAGCTCCCCATACTGGGCTCCATTCTTCGCAGTAATGAATTGCAAGTCATGAGAGGACTGCAGTTAATCATGCAGCAGGGGCAAACTCGCGTCGGAGTTCTGGGATTCAGTTTTAAGGCTGGGACCGACGACCTGCGAGAAAGTCCGATGATCGAAATTATCGAGCGGCTGTCCGGGAAGGGTTATGACATCCGGATTTACGATAGGAATGTCCAACTGGCGAAGCTGGTTGGGGCCAATCGTGACTTCATCTTGAATCGCATTCCGCATATTGCCCGAATGATGGTAGACAGTGTTGATGGAGTCCTTGCACACGGACAAACTATCGTCATTGGCAATGAAGACTCAGAGTTCAAGTCCGTCCCGGCACGCCTCCGTGACGGCCAGGCGGTGGTCGAATTCTGTCGTCTTTTCGAACCGGGAGCAGCAGAAGCCAAGTACGACGGAATCTGCTGGGGGCAAAGACCTTCCCGCTCGTGCCAAGCAATTTCGAGAACAGTATATGCAAATAACTGAACACGGGTCGCCGGACATGGCGTTGATATCACAGTCACAGCCTTCTGTGGCCCAGGAACGTCAGCCGATCTATCCACGGATTAAGTATGCCGTGATCACGCCAGCTCGTAACGAGCAAGAATTCATCGAGGGAACACTCGAATCCATGGTTAGGCAGACTGTTCTCCCGGTGAAATGGGTGATCGTTGATGACGGCTCTACCGACGACACTGCTCGTATCGCAACAAGATATGCTCTGAAGCACCCGTGGATTGAAGTTATCACAATGCCGCGGGCGGTAGATCGCAGCTTCGTCAACAAGGTCCGGGCATTTAATGCCGGCTATGAGAAAGTTAAGTCGCGCGACATCGAAATCATCGCGAACATCGACGCTGACGTATCATTCGGGGAAACTTACATCGAATTCTTGTTAGATAAGTTCACAGAGGACAGAAATCTTGGTGTAGCGGGCTCTGTCTTCAAGGAGGATGGATATAGTACGGATAAGAACAGCTTTGAAGGGCGGCACCACGTCCCGGGTGGTTGCCAGTTGTTCCGCAAGCAATGCTTTGACACAATCGGCGGTTACTTGCCTAATTCCCTCGGTGGAATAGATTGGATTGCAGTCACAACCGCTCGCATGATGGGTTGGACGACGAGGTCGTTCCGGGAGGTATCGTTTTTTCATCATCGACATTTGGGTACTGCGGAACGTAGCAGGATATCAGCACTGTTTTCCTACGGTCAGAAGGACTACTGTCTCGGAGGTCATCCATTGTGGGAGGCTTTCCGAGTCCTTTATCGTCTTCCCCGTGCCCCTTATGTACTTGGTGGAGCTGCGCTTGGTGCGGGATATGTATGGGCAATGTTAAGGCATGCGAAAAGACCAGTGTCTCGGGAACTTATGGCATTCCACCGCAAGGAGCAAATGCTCAAATTAAGTGCTATCCTGAAGCTTCTGCTCAAGATGCAGCCACTCGATAAATTCGCACTGCTCACCGAGTGAATTAACGTATTCTACAAAAGCCAAGGCATTTGACCTGGCACTCCCTGTAGCTGGAAATGCAGAGTTATCTGTACTCACCTACAATACTCTTCAAGCCAGATCAGTCATAAACCCTTAAGGAACGTACGATGTGCGGTATCTGTGGACAATATAATTTCGAGACGTCCGCTCCCGTTCAGTGGAAAGACGTCGCTTCGATGGCATACAGCTTAACTCATCGAGGGCCGGACGATGACGGCTACTACCTCGATGGTCCGATCGGGCTTGGCTTTCGCAGATTGTCAATCATCGACCTCGCGGGCGGCCATCAGCCCATGTGTGATCAAGATCGATTGGTATATGTAGTCTTTAACGGTGAGATTTACAACTTTCGCGAGCTTAGACAGGAGTTAGAAAGCTATGGTCACGTATTTCGCACAAGCTCTGATACGGAAGTCATCGTTCATGGCTACAAGCAGTGGGGTGATGAAGTACTCGCACGTCTCAATGGGATGTTCGGCCTTGCAATTTGGGATACTCGGCGAAGAAGACTTGTGCTTGCGAGAGATCCCTTCGGTATTAAGTTAATCTACTATAGGACTAGTCTAGGGCAGCTATATTTCGGCTCAGAAATACGGGCTCTGCGTACGACCATGAGCGATGGAGTCGACGTGGATCCTGTGGGGTTAAATCTCTTCCTGCGATATCGATACTCTCCTTCGCCCTACACCATATATAAAGATATTCGCAAGCTCCCCGCGGGTACCAAGCTCGTGGCTCAGGACGGCGCGATAGTGGTGAGCCGGTGGTATGGGGTTAAGCCGACGCCGATGACAAAGAGGAAATCGAGAACCGAGGTGACGGAGGAATTGCTCGCGCTTTACAAGGGAGCTGTGCGGCGGCACCTTATTAGCGACGTTCCGGTCGGCTTGCTTCTCAGTGGGGGCATCGACTCGGGTTTGTTGCTCGCCCTCATGAATCTGAACGGGCAGTCGTGGCCCACCTATAGTGTCGGGTACGGATCGAGCTACGCCGATGATGAATTAGCCGATGCTGCTGATACAGCCCGCATACTTGGGTCGCGGCATACCAGCGTCAGAATTACACGCGCGGTATTTGAGGATGCACTTCCAAAGATCGTAAAGACGCTGGAGGAGCCAATCGCCACGTCATCGATTGTCCCAATGTACTTCGTGTGTGAACGCGCTCGGCATGACGTCAAGGTTGCACTGATTGGACAAGGTCCGGACGAATTATTTGGCGGATACCCGAGACATCTTGGGATTCGTTACGGCTCGTTCTTCGCAAGCATGCCTGGTTGGATGCGCGATTCGATTAGTTCAGTAATCCGGGCTCTACCCCGAAACGAATCCCTAAAACGAGCTGCGCATTCTCTGGCCATACCTGATCGGATGCGCAGGTATCAGAACGTGCTATCCCTTCTACCGGGTGCACAAGTGGACGGATTGTTCCGGGATGGGCAACTGAACGGAAATGCAGGCGACAGGATACTGGACTGCTGGGCGACGATGTTTGATTTAATGCCAGCGGACGATGAACTCGGTGGGTTTCAGTTTCTCGAGCTGCGGTCGACCCTTCCGGATGAGCTTCTTATGTATGCGGACAAGTTGTCGATGGGCCACAGCCTCGAACTCCGTGTACCGTATCTCGATAAAGAGATAGTTGAGTATGTAGAGAGGCTTCCGGCTCAATTCAAGGTTAGAAATGGTTCTCAGAAATGGGTGCATCGCCAGGTCTGCCGGGACTATCTGCCTCAATCAGTTATGAAGCGTCGCAAGCGTGGCTTTGCATGCAACGTGGTCGACGAATGGTTCAGGAGCTCGGTGAACACTAGGATATCCGACATTCTGCTCGATCCATGTTCCAAGATTTACGAATACCTTCGTCCTAACGCAGTGGGCGAACTGCTGGAAGCCCACTCTTCGGGCAGAAGTGACCATCACAAGATTCTGTTCAGCCTTGTGGTTTTTGAGGAATGGCTTCGAATACACGCGGAACCTGTGGCAGCTGTAGCCTAGACCGGCATGAGAGCGGTTAGGTCGGTATGAAATTCGGCAGAGAGGAGAGGTAGGTTGTTGAGTCGAGCGATGGATGCTGTGCCTCGGAAGAACGACTCTCGAGCGGCAACTGACGATTCCTTCCTCGTTGGTTCGAGAGATCGGATTTTGGTAACAGGCGCTTCCGGTTTTATTGGCTCTCGCGTTCTAGGAGCTCTGTTGCAGCTCGGCTTCTGCAACATCGTTTGCTTCACTCGTGCATCAAGCCGACTCGATGCTCTGGAGAAGACCATACGCAATGCACCTGCGGGAGCACGCATCGACGTGCGCCAGGGGAATCTGCTCTGCCAGGAGGACTGCGACACTTCATGCGAAGGAGTCTCACTCATTTTCCACCTTGCCGCCAGTACCGGCGAGAAGTCCTTTCCGGATGCCTTCATGAACTCTGTGGTGACGACCCGCAACCTGCTAGAAGCCAGTCGGCGAGCCCCCAGTTTGCGTCGCTTTGTGCTAGTCAGCTCACTCGCCGTCTATGCAAATAGTCAGACGCCCGGCTCGAGAGTGCTGGACGAGTCTTGTCCCGTGGAAGAGCCTCCCGGGACACGCGCGGAGGCATATTGTTATGCAAAGATCAAGCAAGAACAACTCGTCCGCGAGTATGGGCAAAAGGCCGGGATTCCATATGTCGTCGTGAGACCGGGCAGTGTCTATGGGCCGCGCAAAGCCGAGATCGTGGGACGCGTGGGCATCGGTACGTTTGGTCTGTTTTTGCATCTGGGCGGCTCGAACACCATTCCCTTCACATATGTCGACAATTGCGCCGATGCGATCGTTCTGGCAGGCATCGTCAAAGGAGTAGATGGGGAGATCTTCAACGTCATTGACGATGATCTGCCATCCAGCCGTCGGTTTCTTCGAAGGTACAAGCGCGAAGTGGGGAGTTTCAAATCGCTCTATGTGCCGCACGTCATGAGTCATGCGCTCTGCTACCTATGGGAAAAGTATGCGCAATGGTCGAAAGGACAGTTGCCACCGGTTTTCAACCGTAGCCGTTGGCGTGCATATTGGAAAGGGGCGCGGTACAGCAATGTGAAGCTGAAGCGCCAGCTGGGCTGGACCCCCAGAGTGAGCACGGCGGAAGGCCTGTGTCGCTACTTTGAGGCCTGCAAGCAGGGATTGCGAGATGCTTAAGGTCGCTATCGTTGGGTGCGGGAAGATTGCCGATGCCCACGCGGAGCAAATAACGAATATTGACGGCTGTGAAATCGTCGGCGTGTGCGATCGCGAGCTGCTGATGGCCAAGCAGCTTTACGAGCGGTTCCCGGTTAGACGATACTTTAGCGCGGTTGACGCACTCTTGGCCGAAGCCAAGCCCGATGTAGTCCATGTCACGACTCCTCCAGAAGGACACTACGAGGTCGCCAAGTTCTGCCTGAGCCAGGGATGTCATGTTTACGTGGAAAAGCCTTTCACAATCGACGCACACCAGGCTCACGAATTGCTCGAACTGGCGGAGGAAAAAGGACTGAAGCTGACCGCCGGGCACAACGACCAATTTACGCAAGCAGCCCGGCGCATGAGGGAGCTTGTGGCGTCCGGGTACCTTGGCGGTACACCTGTGCACCTTGAAAGCTATTACGGCTACGATCTCGGCGACCCTAGCTATGCACGGGCGTTGCTCGGCGACAAGCGTCACTGGGTGCGCAGGCTTCCCGGGAAGTTGCTACAAAACGTAATCAGCCATGGCATTGCGAGGATTGCGGAGTTCTTGATCGGCGATGACGTGCGCGTGATCGCGCATGGCTTAGTCAGCCCGCTGCTGAGAAGTATCGGTGAAACCAAGATCATTGACGAACTGCGCGTCATCATCAGTGACACGAACGGAACGACGGCCTACTTCACGTTCTCTTCGCAAATGAAGCCCTCTCTTCACCAATTACGCATCTACGGCCCCAAAAACGGCCTTTTGCTCGATCAGGACCACGAAGTCCTACTCCGGTTGCGTGGAGAGAGATACAAAAGCTACTCGGACAAGTTCATTCCACCTCTCCACATGGCGAGCCAGTATATGAGCAACCTGGCCCACAATGCTCGTTTGTTCTTGACCCGGAATTTTCACATGGATTCCGGCATGCGATATCTTATCGAGAGCTTTTATTGTTCAATTCGCGGAAACACTCCGGTGCCCATTCCTTACCGGGAAATTCTGCTCACAGCGAAATTAATGGATGCCATCTTCGAGCAACTGAAAGTCCCATGCGTGACGGATGCTCGAGTCTTGGAATCATGCGACGCTCCGTTTGCCGGAGCTGCACTTACATAACCGCCATCGACCGACTAGTCGTGTCCCAAAGCTTTCATTCCACAACCAAAGAGCAAGAGGTCGGCTACCCTCCAAAGCCACAGCCTCGCTTCATCGCCCGGAAGTTACTGTCCGGCTCTGCGTCGAAGATAGCCAGCGTCGGTGTATCTGGAGTTGTTTCATTCTTTCTGGTTCCGCTTTTTGTCCATCACCTAGGCGATCGTGAATATGGCTTTTGGTCGATCGCGTGGACGATCATTGGGTATTACAACCTGCTGGATTTTGGGCTCTCGAGTGCCGTCTCACAATATATCTGCGTTGCTATCGGACGTGACGAAAGCGCACAGTGTCGAACAATTTTCAATACGGCTTTGCTTCTCAACATCGTACTGGGAGCCGTTGCACTGGTTGCAACACTGGCGATCGCTTTGGCCACGCCCTGGTTCTGCCATAGCCCTGCGGACGTGCCTGAGTTCCGAAGAGTGATCACGATTTTAGGTGTGAGCACGGCGTTGGAGTTCCCGCTGAGAGTTTACGCCGGCGTATTGGAGGCAACGCTTCGATTTGACCTTCAAAATTGGTCCGGCATTCTGCGAATCCTCGTGCGCGCTTTACTCAGCGTGTTGGCGATTCTATTGTCGGGCAGTCTGGTCTCGCTGGCATGGGCAACTCTCATCTCGGCACTGCCAATGGGTGCCCTTCAGATATGGTTTGCACAGCGGGAGGCGAAGTGGGCCCGAATCGTGTGGCAGCCGGCTGAGTGGAAGACGATAAAGAGTTTCTTCTCGTATAGCATCTATGTCTTTTTCAGCTATATTGCTGACCTCTTGCGATTCCAAGTGGACACATTGGTCATTTCAGGGCTAATCGGCCTTGCGGCCGTTACGCACTATGCTATTGCTGCAGTCATGGTTCGTAACTACCTTGTTCTAAGCGGAACAGTCGCCGTACTCCGTCCCGTTTTCAGTAGGCTCCACGGGGCCGCGGATGTCCCCGCTCTCCATAGAGTGTTTTTTCTTGGGACAAAAATCTCAATTTGCGCGGCCACATTTGGTTGCTTTGCGTTGATCGCGTGGGGAAGGCCCTTTATCGCCCGGTGGATGGGGTTGCGTTACGCAGATGCATATCTACCACTGGTTGCGTTGTCCATTGCGGTATTGTTGGATGTAGGTCAAAGACTGTCGATCGACCTGATGTACGCAACATTTCACCACAAATGTTACACCTATCTGAATTGGACGGAAGGTGGCCTTAATTTGATATTCAGCCTTCTGCTCGCACGTCCCCTTGGGATATTTGGAGTAGCGCTAGGCACTTTGATTGGAGCGTTATTCGTACGCGTCATTATGCAGCCATGGTGGGTGTGCAAGTTGTCAAATATTCCGTATGGAGATTATGTGCGATTCCTTGGCGGAAACCTTTTGCGCTGCCTTCTGCTGCTTGCAGTCGCAATTGGGATGTCATCGTGGGGGCTGCAGCCCAGTTATTCTCGGCTGATTGCATCGGCTGTGTGTGCGACGGTGCTCTATTTAGGGGGGGCGTGGCTTGTCGTGTTTAGCCGGTCCGAGCGCGCACGCGTAATGGAGTGGATAACGAAATCGCAGAAGCGTTATGGCACGCAGGCAACAGCACAGCTTGCCGAGTCATAACGGACGCGAACAGGTCCAGGTTCGGGATAGTATCGTTGCATGCTGGATCACTGACCGACCATGCCGTCATCTTTGGTGTTATTCGTATGGTTCGTTGTTCTACTCGGGTTGTTGATCTTCGACCCGGCGCGAGACAGGAGCGTTTCTGTGGCGCTCTGGATACCGGTGATGTGGATTGTTTTTGTCGGGTCGCGGCAACCTTCGGTATGGCTCGCATGGGGGCAGGGCAGCATCAATTCTCTGGACGTGGCAAACGCGTTTGAAGAGGGCGACCCGGTGGACCGTGTCGTCTGGTTGTTGCTGATTGTGCTGGCGATTGGTGTCCTTCTGGCGCGCTCTGTCGATTGGAGCAGGTTTGTCGATCATAACTATGCATTGATAGCGTTTGTATTGTTCTGCTTGTTGAGCGTCGCCTGGTCTGATTTTCCGCTAATTTCGTTCAAGCGGTGGTTTCGTGACCTCGGGAATTACCTTGTTGTCCTGGTGATCTTATCCGATCCACGGCCCGAGTTGGCGGTTCGTTCGGTTTTGCGCAGAGCTTGTTACCTATGGATCCCACTTTCTATTGTTGTCATCAAATACTCTCCCGAGTTAGGAAAGGGGTATGACGTATGGACTGGCGAGCCCGAGTTTCGAGGAGTGGCGGCGAGCAAAAACATCCTTGGAGTAATTTGTCTGGTTAGCACTTTATTTTTTGTTTGGGACACGCTGACTCGGTGGTCTGACCGAAAGCGGGGGAGGATGAGCGCGGTCATCCTCGTGAACGTGGCATTTCTCACCATGACGTTGTGGCTCCTACTTCAGGCCGGTAGCGCTACGGCGACAGTTTGCCTTGCGCTTGGCATCTCTGCAATTCTGGCAACTCGTACCAAGCTCTTTCGGCGGCGACCTGGACTGTTCAGGATGCTGATCCCTGTAGCATTTTCCTCGTACCTTGTACTGGCCTTCGCTCTTGGAATGAACGGACAATTCGCCGAAGCGGTGGGAAGAGACTCAACACTCACCAGCAGGACCACCATCTGGAACCTGCTACTTAGCATGCACACAAACCCGTGGGTCGGCGTCGGCTACGATAGTTTCTGGGAAGGCTCACGACTTGCGTTCGTCTGGGCTAATGTCGGCGAAATCGGCGAAGCGCATAACGGCTTTCTCGAAGTCTATCTGAACCTAGGTATCGTGGGGCTTACACTTCTTTTCGCATTCTTCGTCAGTAGCTATAGGCAGAGCTTGCGAGGCGTTAGCCAACAAGACGGATTAGCTCCTCTTACGGTGGCTTTCTGGGCGATAATGCCTTTTTACAACGTAACTGAGGCTGCAGTCCGCATGCATCTGATCTGGGTGACATTCCTCATTGTGGCGATACGGGTCTGTACACGTAAAAGACGGGTTGTTAAGATCGCAGCACCGGATCACGTCGAGACCTATTCTGCTGGACAACAGGTGGATAGGGACTCCGGTGTAATGCAGCCAATTGTTGATCTCAATGCACCACAGCTTGCAGAGCCACCGGAGGAGTGGGATTACCGGCTGAGGTCAGCGGATACGGATAAGTATAAGGTGTATAGACATAACTGAACCCTCCGGCACCAGTGGTTCCAGTGACGCAACCAGTATCTGAGGATGATTCGCAACGCAGGAGCGATGAAGCTTGAGTCGACGTGGACACTACATCGCAAGCATTGCCCGTAGCCCCCGGGTGAGTGCAGGCAGAGTCGGTAGGACTCGCGCCAATAGCAACAAAACTAGTGCCAGTTGATGGGTTCCACGCACCTGTGTTGTTCCAAAGATAAAGCGGATTGTAATTGCCGGAAACTCCGCCCGAGTGGTTGCTCGAGTTCCCAGAAGCACCGGGAGTATATCCCCGTCCGACTTGCGCTTGAAGGGGCCAGGTTCCCGAGCTGCAGTCTTCATCAAAGACCATTGTGACTGAGCCGGAACCAGCCAACGTATTGTTGAATACCAGCCCGCTCCCACCGCGGAACTTGAGTTGAAAGCCGACATTGTTTACCGAATGAAAGTCATTATTGTAGATTTCAGACCATCGCCCCCCGTTTTCTCCTCCATTTCCAGTGCAAGTGCCCGGTGAACTGCCATGGTCCTGAGGAGCAACGTTGTAGAAGTGGTTATAGCGGATCACCTGCTGCGCGCCGTAGTATCCCTCGATTCTGGACCAACTATTGTTGGTGGCATCAGTGAAAGTGTTGTTTTCGATATAAAAGAACGAACCAGATCCAGGTGTAAGGCTGGACTGCCATCCGCTGAAGTCCGTTGGTCCCGTACTTCCAAAGGGCTGAATGATTTCCGCAGCGGAGTGGTGGATTGTAAACGTGTTATTAGTAACCAAGCATGCACCGTTATGCTCAAGGTGCAGCTGGGTCGGGCCTGTACCCTGGTCGCTGACGTCATTGAACGAGTTGTTATCTACCTCGCATACGGCAGTCGATGAAGTTATCCCTTGCATCTTGACGAACGCATCGCAACCCGGCCCGCAGCCTTGGAAGCTAAAATTGGTAACCCGAGTCATAGCAGCCGTGTCAACCGTGGCGATCACCTGATAACCGTTGGCGGTAATGACGCAGCCATTGCCATTCAACGTGATGCCTTTGGACAGAGTGACATTGGCACTCCAAGTTGAGCTTCCCCCGTTAAGTGGTCCCTGTACTGTATCCCCATCCTTCGCTGGGTTAATCGCAGATTGAAAATCACTGGCAGAACAAGAGGCAGCCGTATAGGTAGCAGCCCAGCTGGTTGGGAAGATCCAGAAACAAAGGCACGCAGTCAGGATGCATTTCGTACTTCTTAACATAGTCCTTCCCCTCGCGCCTGGGGCTAAAGTGCAGTCTAGCAGGATTGCAAGAATTCGCAGTACACGAAAGTACAGGGGGCGCTGCAGAATTTGCCAAGTTGGAGCACATTTTGGGGCGTAACCTGCAGCATCACAAATGCTTTTGCGATTGCACGGTTGGGGAATTCACGAACTCTGAGGTGTTCCTCGGTCGGAAACAGGAGGCGGGTCCCCACCCGATAGCCTCGGGCCAACCTCAAGGGATGCTGACATGGACACGCAAGGTCAAGTAAGCGTTGAGGGCAAATCCTCGATGACGTCGCCGCGGGCACAAGACTCAATCATCGACACATGTCCAGCCGGTACCTTGGATGGGCTGACGATCATGCGGTATGCCCCCTTCCACAGCCGAGAACGATCTAATGGAGGGGTTGAGCAATATCTGCGTTGTCTCAATCGAGGCCTGTTGCAACGTCACGACCTGGCCATATTGCAGGTGTATCGGGTGAGAGACATCAGGGGATCTCGGGTGGATGTTGAACAGGTTGAACGAGGGCGCGTTTTTTGGGTTCCTGTACCGCACCAGCATACCGGGTCAAGGTTTAAGGACTTACCGGCCCGGGCACGATTTGTGTGGCGCCAGACAGTGGGATTCCCGCTTGAGCATCCGGAAACAAAATGTAAAAAATCGTTTGCCACCACACGGACCCTTTTCGAGCATTCGCTGCGCCACCTTAGACACAGGTCCGTGACGCTTAGCGATCCTCTATCCGAACTACTCTCTGCGTGTAAAGTTGACCTCTTAGCTGTCCATGGGCTCACATACGACGCCGACGTTCTGATTGATCAGGCAAAGAAGTCGGGTATACCGTTTGTTCTGATCAATCACTTCGACAATGCGCACTATTGTGACCCCCAGGTTCAAGAATGGATCCCTGAGGCGGCTGGGGTAGGGGCAGTCTCGGCTAGGGATGTGCCAAGCACGCTCCGCGGGAGCTGCGTCAACTTGTCAGATGCGGTTGATACGGAGTTTTTCGCATTGGAGCAGGCCCAGGGAACACACGTTCCGGCGTCCCCCATGATCCTTCTACCGGCACTCATTAAACCCGGGAAGGGTCATCAGGATCTGATACGAGCTGCGAAGATCCTCGCTAGAAGGAAGTTGGACTTCGAAGTCTGTTTTGCAGGCGCCGTGGAATCCGATTCTCTTTGCGGGGACCTCCGTAACCAGGCGACTGACGGATTGGAATTCCGCGTGCACTTTGTCGGTGAGTTGGGACAGAACGAAATCCGCAATTACTACCGACTTAGCAGTGTAGTTGTGTTGCCAAGTTATTGCGAGGGACTGGGCCGTTCCCTACTGGAAGCGCAGGCAATGCAAAGGCCTGTCGTTGCCTACGACTCGGGTGGGATATCCGAAACTTTATTGCAGAACGAGACGGGATTCTTAGTCAAGACTGGTGATGTCGAGTCTCTGGCAGACAAGATTGGTTTTCTGTTGACGAATGAAGCGGCCAGACACTCGATGGGCAAGCGTGGCAGAGAATTTGTCACGGAGCGTTTTAGTGTTGCTGCTTTGATTGAGCGGCATGAGAAGTTTTATCTCCGTGCACTGGCCCATTCTTCCCGACGCTTCTGCAGAAGTGATCAATTGGTCGAGAGGGCCTCAGACTGATGACGGTACTTCGAAACCGAGCATCCGTCGGCCTTCTGACAGGCGGCGGGGACCGCCCCTATGCCTTCGGACTGGCGACGGCGCTGATTGCGCAGGGGGTGGGATTTGATTTCATCGGTAGCGATGAGCTTGATTTCCCCGAGCTGCACGGCAGGGATGGGGTTACGTTTCTGAACCTGCGACGCAATCAAGGGCCGGACGCGGGTCCCTTGGAGAAAATCAGACGGGTTGTGGCCTATTACGGTAGGCTGCTGCGCTACGCGGCGACCGCGCATCCACCTCTATTCCATATCCTGTGGAACAATAAGTTCGAATTTTTCGATCGCACGTTGCTCATGCTTTACTACCGTGCACTAAACAAGAAGATTGTGCTCACCGTCCACAATGTGAACACGAATCTTCGGGACGGAAAGGACTCGCGTCTGAATCGGTGGACTCTGCGCAGGCAGTACCAGGCGGCCGACCACATCTTTGTTCACACCGAGGCGATGAAGAACGAGCTACTCGATGAATACAGCGTCGATGCCTGTCGCGTCACCGTCATCCCATTTGGTATCAATAATTCGATTCCGAATACCTCTCTGAGGCCGGCCGCCGCTAGGCAGAAGTTGGGTATCAGCGCTGATGACAAGGCGATCTTGTTCTTCGGGAACATCACCCCATATAAAGGCCTTGAGTATCTGGTTTCTGCTTTCCGGCGAGTGCAGACGCGGAAGCCCGGCTACCGCTTGATCATTGCGGGCAGGCCAAAGAACAGCGACGAATACTGGGCTGGAATCCGAGAAGGACTGCGGGAAGACGCTCAAAGGGGGCGCGTGCTAATACGCGAGGAGTTTATCCCTGACGAGGAGACGGAAATCTATTTCAAGGCGGCGGATGTTTTCGTCTTGCCCTATAGGCAGATCTATCAAAGCGGAGTCTTGTTCCTGGGATATGGCTTTGGGCTGCCGGTGATTGCTGCGGATGTGGGGTCTATCAAAGATGAAGTCCTGGAGCGAAAGACCGGATTTATGTTCCGGCCAGGGGATTCAGAGGATCTCGCCGACGCGATCGAGAGGTATTTCGATAGTGATCTTTATGCCAATCTCAGTGACCGGCGCCAGGAAATTGTGAATTACGCAACACAGCGGCACTCATGGGACATAGTAGGCCGGACCACAATGAATGTGTATACTGCTCTGCTTCACGGCCCCTCATGCGAAGCATTACTGAACCTGTAAGGCCTCGTCATTTCGCAGACATTATCGCATAGAAAGTTTCTACCGATCTTCAAACAAATGCCAACTAGCAAAATTGCATTCGTTACCGGCGCGGAAGGGTTTGTTGGATCGCACTTAGTGAGATTCCTTTGCGCCAAGGGGTGGGATGTCATCGGCGGGTACTGGCGTCACGGTGCCACTTTTCCAACGATTGCCAATCTTCGCTTCGTGCAGTGTGACCTTCGTGACGGCCAGCGGGTAGCGCACTTGCTTCTTGAGTATGCGCCGACGCATGTTTTTCACCTCGGAGCCCAGAGCCTGCCAACCGTATCTTGGACCGATCCAGTTTTGACTTTCGAATCCAATATCATGGGATCCTTGTACGTCCTCGAAGCAGCGCGTCGAATGAAGCGTCCCCCGGTCGTGATTTCGGCCTGTTCCAGCGCGGAGTATGGGAACGTAGCTGCTTCCGCCATCCCCGTACGCGAAGATCACCCGTTGCAACCACTTCATCCGTACGGCATCAGCAAGGTTTGCTTGGATCTTCTGGCGTCGGAATATTTTCGTGACTACGGTCTGCCGACCGTTAATATCCGACTGTTTAACACAACTGGACCGGGAAAAACCAACGACGCTCCTTCCGATTTCGTTAGGCAATTGGCCAGGATAAGAAAAAGATTACAGGCGCCGGTAGTCGAAGTGGGTAATCTGCAGCCTCGTCGAGCATTTCTCGATGTTAAAGATGCGGTTCGGGGCTTCTATCTTGCGGCCCTCAAGGGGAAGCGTGGCACAACCTACAATTTGTGCGCAACCAGGACGCACCGCATTAGTGAGTTGCTGGACATTGCAGTTCGACTGTCTGGCACCAATCCGGAGATCAGGAGCGTGCCCCGCCTGATTCGGCCCTCCGACGAGAAGATCATCTTCGGCAGCACGGAAAAGATTCGCAAGGACATCGGTTGGAAACCGGAAGTCTCGATCAAACAGACTCTGCATTCGATGCTGCAGTACTGGGGAAACAATACACTGGCTTGAAGGTCCGGCGAACCATACGCGGATCGAGCAGAGCCTAGGCACATTCCCATGGAAGCCACAGTGATGGACACTGCTGGGTTAAGTCGGGACCCGAATATCAAGGCTGTCTTGCTTGTAGGAGGGAAGGGAACACGGTTGCGGTCGGTCCTGCCGTCAACGCCCAAGCCCATGGCTCGAGTGGGCAGCCGATCGTTTCTTGACCTGCTGGTTGAGCAACTTCGGTATCAGGGAATCCGGCAAATCGTCATGTCTGTCGGTTATCTGCGGGACCAGATTGAGCAGGAATTCGGAACCGGACAAGGCAGAGACGTTAGCATTGAGTATGCGCGCGAGGACTCTCCGCTGGGCACGGCCGGTGCCATCAGGCTCGCCGGTGAATACATCGGCGAAGCATCGGAGTTTCTGGTCTTGAATGGCGATTCCTTCCTGGAACTCGACTTCTGGAAGCTTATTGACTTTCACCGAAACCACAGGGCTCTGGCGACCCTAGCTGTGCGTCCCGTTCCAAATGCGTCGCGCTATGGAACGGTTGAATTGAATGATGAAGGCCAGGTCACTCGCTTTGTTGAGAAGGTCGGCATCCACAAACCAGCGTTCGTGAGCGCGGGTGTGTATGTGTTCAACCGAACTCTTCTTCATTACCTGCCGGAGGGGCCTGCGAGTCTCGAAACAGATGTGCTTCCACGCCTGGTGGGACGCGGCTTTTATGGCAAGAAAGAGAACGGCATGTTTATTGATATCGGAAGCCCAGAGGACTACGCACTAGCGCAGGGTTTGGCCGAGCGTTTGTACCAAGCCGCACTCCGCCAGGGTCACGCGAGCGACGTACGGCACTGAACCCCGCCGGTCGTGTGCTGTATAGATGAACGATCCTCTTACGAACCAACTTTTTCAATTCCGCCAAGGACAAAAGATATGCTGTGCACTGATGAGCTCAGAAGCCGTGTCGACAAGTCCGTTCGAGCGTCAATCGCTACAAAAGAGCGACTGTTCAGCAGCCAGGAAACGCTGTTAACGGTTGTCGCAGTGAGCGAAAAGCTTACCAGCGCCCTGCGGCAAGGCAACAAGGTGCTCCTGTTCGGTAACGGAGGCAGCGCCGCCGACGCACAGCACATCGCTGCCGAACTTGTCGGGCGGTTCGCGTTCGACCGTCCCCCGCTGCCAGCGCTAGCGTTGGGGGTGAACAGTTCGTGTGTAACGGCAATCGGAAATGACTACGGATATGAATTTGTGTTTGCTCGGCAGATCGAAGGGCTAGGGGCACCAGGCGACGTCGCCATCGGCATCTCCACAAGCGGCAATTCGCCCAACGTGGTGCTTGCCTTATCGGCAGCCAGGAACATGGGGTTATCCACTGTCGCGTTAACCGGCTGCACTGGTGGCAAGCTCAAGGGCGTCGCCGAGTACTGTATCTGCGTTCCATCGCACGAGACCCCGCGCATTCAGGAATGCCACATCTTGATCGGCCACATCCTCTCGGAATTGGTCGAAGAATCCATCTTCTATGAACAGGGCCGCATTTCTCGATCGTGACGGTGTAATCAACCGCAAGCTCGAAGAAGGCCGATACGTGACGCGCTGGGAAGAATTCAAAATCCTTCCCGGCGTCATCGAGGCCGCTGTACTTCTAAAGCGCGCCGGATTTTTGGTGATTATCGTGACGAACCAGCGTTGCGTCGCGAAGCACCTGATTCAGGCGGCCGAACTGGATGCACTTCACCAACGCATGTGCGATTTCTTGGCCGAACGTGGGGCGAAAATCAATGCATTGTATTACTGCCCCCATGAAGCAAGCCCTCCTTGTGAGTGTCGCAAGCCTGCGCCCGGCATGCTCCTAGAGGCTGCTCGCTCGTGGGACGTTGATCTGGCCAGATCCTGGATGATTGGCGACTCAGAGATTGACATTCAAGCAGGCAAGCGGGCTGGATGCAACACTGCCCGGGTGATAGGGTCGGCCGTTATGACCAACCCAAGAAATGACGATCGCAGAGCGACGGCACCGGACATTGTCGCGCGATCGCTCCTCGACGCAGTAAGCCAAATCCTCAATCGCGAACAAGAACCTTCACGGCTTAACGAACAGCTAACGGAACAGCTGAACTTATGATTATCACTCGTACTCCACTTCGCATTTCGTTTTTCGGCGGCGGAACCGATTATCCGATCTGGTACCGTGAGTTTGGTGGTGCGGTACTTGCGACGACGATCGATAAGTGCTGCTATATAACCACCCGCTGGCAGCCGCCTTTTTTCGAGTACCACAGCCGTGTGTCGTATACCAAGGTCGAGAATGTCCTGACCAACGGCGCAATCCAGCATCCCTCCGTGCGAGCGTGCCTGCAATTCCTGGCCGTTGAGGACGGGGTCGAGATTCACCACGTCGCGGATTTGCCCGCGCGCGCTGGGCTGGGGACAAGTTCGGCATTCACGGTTGGTCTCCTGCTTGCCTTGTATGCCCTAAAAGAACAGATGCGAGACAAAGCTGCGCTTGCCGCCGACGCAATCCACGTGGAACAAGAGGTGCTTCGCGAAGCTGTTGGTTCGCAGGACCAAGTTAGTGCGGCGCACGGCGGATTCAATCGCATTGATTTCCGCGCGGATGGCCAGGTCGACGTCAAGCGGATGCTGGTCTCGCAAAGTCGCCTGTCAGAACTGGAACAAAACCTCGCACTATTCTTCACGGGATTTTCGCGGACCGCGTCCGCCGTCGCCCAGGAGCAGATCCGCGTCACTCCCCAGCGCAAGCGAGAGCTGCAAATTATGCGAGAAATGGTGGACGAGGCGGAAGCAATTGTGAGTAGTTGCAACCCTTTACTGGAATTTGGCCGATTGCTTCACGAGAGCTGGAAGCTCAAGAGGTCCCTGACACAGAACATCAGCAATGCCAGTCTCGATGAAATCTACGAAGCCGGTCGCAGCGCCGGGGCAGTTGGTGGCAAGCTGCTAGGCGCCGGTGGCGGTGGGTTCATGTTGTTCTTCGTGCCCCCTGAGCGACGGTCCGAACTACGCAAGAAGTTAAGAAACCTGTTGTGTGTTCCATTTCGGTTTTCAACAGCCGGCAGCCAGGTGGTTGTCTACGAACCTGAGCAACGATATGAACGGTCGCTCACCGACGAACGATTTGAAGTTTATGGCCAGACTGAACCTGCTCTGGAACGCATCTATTCCCAGCCGTAGCTCTACGACAAAATCACCATGTTGATGGCAAGGCCGTGTTTATGGTTTGGGAGGCCAGACACTTGCGGACGAGGAAATTATGAAAAAGAAAATCCTTATTATCGTCGAGAACGCTTCAGTTCCAGAAGACCTGCGTGTATGGTGTGAGGCTTCCTCACTCTACGCCAATGGATATGACGTGACTGTGCTGTGCCAACGTCGTCAAGGAGACAAACGATTCGAGATTATCGATGGTGTCCATGTGTATAGGCATCCTATGCCCAAAGAGGGCAACGGGGTGATTGCATACCTATTGGAATACATATGTGCTCTATTTTGGGAGTTTACATATGCCTGGTGGATCTATTTGAAGCGTGGGTTTGATGTCATTCAGGGTTGTAACCCGCCTGACGATATCTTTCTGGTCGCCCTGCCATTTAAACTGATGGGGATACCTTACATTTTCGATCATCACGATGTGGTTCCCGAACTGTATGTTGCCAAACATATGAGGGAAGGACTGTTGTATAAGTGCCAATGCTGGCTGGAAAAGTGTACTTTCTACTTTAGTGACGTCGTTATGTCGACTAATGGCAGCTATCGGGATGTAGCCATAACCAGGGGCGGCATTAACCCAGTGGATATTTTCGTGGTTCGTAATGGCCCCGAGCTCACAAGAGTAAGACTTGTTCCCACCAATCCGTCCCTAAAATATGGCAAGCCTTATTTGGTCGGTTATGTCGGGTGGATGGACGTTCAGGAGAGCATAGATATTCTCTTGGATGTTGCCCTGCGGGTTAAGACTCTGGGACGCAGTGATGTCCATTTCACGTGCGTCGGCGAAGGACCACAACTGCTCAAGCTCCAACAAATGGTGCGGGAGAGGGAGCTGGAGGACACGGTGAACTTCACGGGAAGGGTCTCCGATGAACAATTGATGGAGATTCTGTCAAGCTCCGACGTATGCGTCAATCCCGACAGACCATGTCCGATGAATGACATGTCGACGATGATTAAGATCATGGAATACATGGCGCTGGGAAAACCTATAGTCCAGTTTGATGTAAAAGAGGGGAGGGTTAGCGCGGGCGAGGCATCCGTGTATGTCACTAACGATGGCTACGTAGCCGATTTCGCTGCGAAGCTCTTATGGCTGCTGGACAGACCGGAGGAGCGGGCGCGCATGGGGGAAATTGGCCGTCGAAGGGTGGAAAACGAATTGGCGTGGAAATACTCCGTTCCTAACCTGCTCGCTGCTTACGACCGGGCCTTCGTTAAAAGGAGGCCTGGTCCGAGAGTAGAACCGGTGGGGGTCAGGGGAGATTAGAAGGTGTCGATCGAGAGGTTAGTTTCGAATGTTGGTTGATTTCCGGAAATGACAGCTTACTGTGCTGTTGGACCAAGGGATGGTCCACCCATTTACGCTGCTATCACAGCCCGCTCTCGTGACGCCGTGTCTACAACCATGCCGCTCGGACGCACAGGCCACTTCGGTGCGCGGTTTCATCTGGCGTGCAGTCGTGGCCGCGAAATCAGTGCTATCCGTCCGGCAGGAACGACCTCGATGTCCACGCCGGCTTAGGCCTGCGGCTCGTGCACAAAATATGTGCATACTTACCGATCTGCTACTCGACACTGTACGAGGGGCGTCTTACAGTAACCGAGGCAAATCTTATGACAGCTTTTTCAGAATCGGTCCACTCCCTGTTGAGCGAGTTTTATCGTTGTCCTCAAGTGGGCGCGGATTTTACACTTGCATCGGACCTATTGCCAATCCCGGGCTTCTTTCGCATAGAAGATGGACCGACCTACTACGGACGTTTGTGCAAGGCACAACCCGCTGCGACTACTGCAACAACACTTCCAAGAGCTTGCCTGCAGGTCATGCAGGCTGGCAGAACGGTCAGTCTAACGTTTGACCCGGCCGAGTTAGTTTCGAACCTTAGACTTGAACAGTACGCCGCTGATGGCGACAACAGCGAGAAGAAACGGGTCGCACTGGTTCGCAGCCTCTATCATCTGCTACGACCTTTCATGCCGGTGAATGTGCGAAAGCACTTGCAGAGACGCTACTTGCGCGGATGGGAACGAATCTTGTTTCCGCGCTGGCCAATCGACAGAAGTGTTGACCAACTCCATGAAATGCTGATGACTTTGGCGATTCGCGCAGAGGGAACAAACGAAGTTCCGTTTGTGTGGTTCTGGCCTGATGCGCATTCCAGCTGCATCAGCATTACGCACGACGTTGAGACGGCTGCTGGCCAGGCCTTCTGCACTCGGTTGATGGACCTAAACGATTCCTTCGGCGTCAAGACCTCGTTTCAAGTCATTCCGGAAGGACGTTATGAAGTGACGGCCTCATTTCTGAGTGAGATCCGGAATAGAGGATTTGAGGTCAACGTTCACGATCTTAACCATGACGGGCGATTGTTCTTCATTGGGCGTGAGCGGTTCATGGAACGAGTTCAGAAAATCAATCGTTACGGGAAGGAGTTCGACGCGAAGGGCTTCCGGTCGGCCGTGCTCTATCGCAGGGAGAAGTGGATGCAGAGTCTGGACTTTGCCTACGATATGTCGGTTCCGAACGTTGCTCACCTCGATCCCCAGCGGGGAGGCTGTTGCACTGTGATGCCGTACTTCATGGGCAATCTAGTCGAGATTCCCGTGACGGCTACTCAGGACTATTCGTTGTTTCACATACTCGGCGACTACTCGACGACGTTATGGGAACAACAGATGGCGATCATTGCCGGCTCGCATGGACTGGCCAGCTTCATAATTCATCCCGATTACATGATTGAGAGACAAGCTCGCAGCACTTATAAAGCGTTGCTGGCGCTCGTGGCAAAGGCGAGATCCTGCCAGAATGCCTGGGTCGCCAAACCGGGAGAGATTTCTGACTGGTGGACGGCTCGTTCCCGGATGCGCCTGCTTCTCCAAGACGGTGGCTGGCGTATCGAGGGTGAAGGAAGCGAGAGGGCTCGCATCGCCTATGCCAGCCTGGTCAGGGATCGGATTGAATATCGGGTTGAACAGAGTCCTCGTTGCTCTACCGCGGCGCTCACACATTAAGCAAGCTAACCTCGCTATAACTCAACTATATGGTGCTCGGAGTTGTGACCCATTCACATAGTAAGGCCGTTCACTCCTCGGACACTCCGAACGAACCTTAGGCTCCTTCCCCGGCGATTGGTAAAGAGGACATTATGATTTCCGAACAGCGCGACCAGATGGTGCTGGCTTGGCTCGGCCGAGTCCAATCGGGCCACGAAGGGTCGACCTTTCCTTACGATCATCGTCGAACCTTCGGTCAACCAGCTCATCGAGCGTCTAAGACCCTTCCTTTGCCTGCAGCTTGCTGGCCGCGGTTTGCAGCTTTATGTGAAGGCGAAGGTTTAGAGCCCTGCGAAGCCGTCCTCGGCTTAATACAAATCTTATTGCACCGGTACACGCTGGCAGAAACGGTTGAGATTGGTGTCGAGACAGACAGCGTGCTGAATATCAGGATCTCAATCGATGGATCGTCCAGCGTACGTGACATTCTTCTCGATGTGGCTCGTACAAAACGGGAACACGCAAACCACCCCTGCCACTGGGAAGACCTGGAAACGTCGATGAGAGACGTGACACTTCCACCTGAAGGATCACTGTTTCGTGTCTTGCTTCTCTTTCCATCTTTAGCAAAGAGCGATTGTGCGGCGACCAAGTTTGCCCGAAAACTGAGAGGCCAATCGGACCTTGTTCTAGCACTACGGCAGAATCCGAGAGCCATTGACCTCGAAGCAGAGTACGCCGCTGAGTTATACGAAGAGAAGACAATCCAACGACTTCTACAACAGTGTTGCTTCCTGATCGAGTCGTTCGAGATGTTGCTGGATCAGCGAGTCGACTGCATGCCCTTGTGCTTCTCGGGTGAAGTTCGCCCGCTTGTGCGGGGAACCGTCGCAGAACCTCAGAAGCTATGGCAACCAGACCAGTTGCACCGACGTTTTGAAGAGCAGACAAGCAAGACTCCAGATGCGATCGCGGTTACGATGCCTGGCATCGTGCAAGAGCAGATGACTTACTCACAGTTAAACGTGCAGGCGAACCGTCTGGCACGTTATCTGCGAGAAAAGGGAATCGGCCGCAATGTGCTGGTTGGCTTGTATCTGGATCGCACTCCGAGTCTCATTGTGGCTATGCTGGCCATTCTGAAGGCTGGGGGAGCTTATCTGCCCATTGACCTGAGTTACCCACCGGAGCGCGTGGCATTCATGCTGGCAGATGCCGAGAGCCCCGTGGTCATTAGTGATTCTCAGACAGCATATAACCTGCCTCCAACGAAGGCATCCGTGGTTCGAATCGACCAGGATGAAAACCGATGGGCCGACCTGAACCCCGAGAACCTGGAGCCAAACGGAACACCGGACGACCTTGCCTACTGCATTTTCACGTCGGGCTCGACGGGCAAGCCGAAGGGCGTTCTCATCACCCACAAGAATGTGGTACGGCTGTTTGATGCTACCGACGCCTGGTTTCACTTCAATGATGGCGATACCTGGACCTTCTTTCATTCCTGCGCCTTCGATTTTTCGGTCTGGGAAATATGGGGAGCCTTGCTGTATGGCGGACGGCTGGTAGTGGTGTCATTTGCCGACAGCCGGTCTCCCCGCCAATTCTACGATCTTCTCGCCGGGGAGGAAGTCACGGTGTTGAACCAGACTCCTTCAGCCTTTCGTCAGCTGATTGGCGTGGATGAAACGAAGGCCAATCAGAAGTTGGACAAACTCCGTCTGGTTATCTTCGGTGGCGAAGCACTAAACCTACAGAGTCTTGTTCCCTGGTTCGACAAATACGGCGATGCCAAACCGCAACTGATCAATATGTACGGGATTACGGAAACCACCGTGCATGTCACTTACCGTCCGTTATCAGCAACGGACCTGACGGATGCTCGGGGGAGCGTAATTGGCGGACCGATACCGGATCTGCAGTTTCATATTCTGGATGCGAATCTACAGCCAGTGCCGATTGGTGTTCCTGGCGAAGTTTTTGTGGGTGGCGCCGGCGTTGCCCGCGGGTATTTAAAACGCGAAGCCCTAACCGCGGAGAGATTCATAGCCAATCCTTTTGCTGAACGCGATGGAGAGAAATTGTATCGAAGCGGGGACCTGGCTCGCCGCTTGGTCAACGGTGACATTGAATATCTTGGGCGATCGGATCAGCAGGTGAAAATCCGCGGATTTCGCATTGAACTGGGCGAGGTGCAAGCGGCCCTGACCCGGCAACCAAGCGTGCGCGAAGCTTTCGTGATGGCCACCGAATCCGCTCCAGGAGAAACAGCACTCTTAGCATACATCGTGGCGGCCAATGGACAGAAACCCGCGGTAGACAAACTTAGGCACGACCTGCAGGAAACGTTACCGAGCTACATGGTGCCTTCGCGATTTGTGTTTCTCGAGAAGCTTCCACTCACAGGCAACGGAAAAGTCGATCGCGCGGCTCTGCCTGCACTCGACAGCCAGCGATCGAACATGCAGCAGGCGTTTCTCGCCCCGCAAAATGATATGGAGCGTGATATCGCCCAGATTTACCGAGACGTCCTTAACCTTGGTGAAGTCGGGATCGATGACGATTTTTTCGATCTCGGTGGAAATTCGCTATGTTTGGCAGAGGCGCACTCACGGCTGCAGAAAGTGCTGGGGCGGAATTTTTCTGTCACCGATCTTTTCGTCCATACCACGGTCCGCAAACTGGCACGGTCCTTCACTCAAAGCCAAGTTTGCAAAGGCCTCGGGGCGGAACTGCTCACGCGCGCGCAACACCAGCGTGAAGCGATGAGCGCGGGCAGGGGTCGAAGGAGGTAGCGATGGACGAAGTTCATTCAACGCCAGCGCCGGATGGAATCGCGATTGTCGGAATGTCGGGAAGGTTTCCGGGCGCCCGCGATGTCGATCAGTTCTGGAAGAACCTTGTGGAAGGGGTGGACTGCATTTCACGTTTTCACGAACCGGATCTGGAGTACACGCTGGCGAAACCTGGGACGGATGGTGATAAGTTCATCGGGGCGCGGGGAGTGCTCGAGGGAGTCGATCTCTTCGACGCTGATTTCTTCGGAATGTATCCGAGAGAGGCACAACTGATTGATCCACAGCATCGACTTTTTCTCGAGTGTGCATGGGAGGCTTTAGAAAGCGCGGGACATGATCCTGAACGATATGCCGGCTTGATCGGCATCTATGCCGGCCTCAGCATGAACACTTACCTCCTGCACAACCTGTGCACAGATCGAAAGTTTGCTGCCGATTTCAGCGCGAACTACCAGGTCGGTTCTTACCCAACCATGCTGGGCAACGACAAAGACTTCATGCCCACGCGGGTATCGTACAAACTGAATCTGCGCGGTCCGAGCCTTACTGTTCAATGTGCCTGCTCGACGTCGCTGGTGGCGATCTGCCAGGCATGCACCAGTCTTTTGACCTATCAGTGCGATATGGCGCTGGCCGGTGGGGTGTCGATTACTTTTCCGCAAAAGAGGAATTATGCCTATCAGGAAGAAGGCTTAGCCTCGGCCGATGGCACGTGTCGCACGTTTGACGCTGCCGCTTGCGGAACCGTGTTTGGACACGGTGTCGCGGTTGTCCTGCTGAAACGCGTGGAGGATGCGATCTCTGACGGCGACTCGATTCTCGCCGTGATCAAGGGATTTGCCCTCAACAATGATGGCTGCGACAAAATCGGCTATGCCGCCCCCAGTGTGAATGCGCAGTCTGAAGTCATCGCGATGGCGCAGGCCGCCGCAGGTATTTCGCCGGAAACCATTTCATACGTCGAGGCTCACGGCACCGCGACTCCGCTGGGAGATCCCATCGAGGTGGCAGCCCTAACGACGGCATTCCGGCGTGGGGGAGCCACTCGCAATCAGTATTGCGCCCTCGGGTCCGGCAAGACCCACATCGGTCACCTCGACATCGCCGCCGGAGCAACCGGGTTGATCAAGACCGTTCTGCAGTTGCGGCACGAATTGATTCCAGCGCTGCTGAATTTCAAGTCGCCAAATCCTAAGATCGACTTTGAACACAGTCCTTTTTTCCCAGCCTCTGCGCCCATCGAGTGGAAACGGAACGGGGCGCCACGGCGCGCTGGAGTCAGCGCGTTTGGCATCGGCGGGACGAATGCCCACGTTGTCGTCGAGGAGGCGCCTTTAACCGAGCTGTCGGGCCCTTCGCGAAAACAGCAACTTTTATTGCTTTCAGCTAAGACTCCAGCCGCTCTGGCCAGCATGTCGAAACGTCTTGCTGACTTCCTCGAGATTCACCCAGACGTTTGCCTGGCCGATGTTGCCTATACATTGCAGCGCGGGCGGCAGCAGTTCCGGCATCGCCAGGCGCTTTGCGCGGCAAATATCAAGCAAGCGGTGGAACGGCTCGGGGCCGCAAATGAAGAGAATTCCGTCGTGACGCCAGCATCAGCGCAGGCCCCATCGGTCGTCTTTCTGTTCCCGGGTCAGGGTTCACAGCAAGTCGATATGGGAAAGGACCTCTACGACGGCGAGCCGGTATTTCGCGGGGTCGTGGATAGTTGCGCCGAACGTTTGCAGCGTCACCTCGGGCTCGACATCCGGTTGGTGCTTTATCCCGATGCAGCTTCAAAGGAAAAAGCGCAGACGCAGATCAACGAAACCCGAGTCACGCAGCCCACAATCTTCACAGTAGAGTACGCCCTGGCCCGTTTGTGGATGTCGTGGGGCGTTAAGCCTTCCTTGCTCATCGGGCACAGTGTTGGAGAGTACGTGGCGGCGGTCCTTGCGGGTGTGTTCAGCTTGGAGGAAGCGCTCGCGCTTCTCGCCAGCAGAGCAAAGCTCATGCAGGACCTTCCCGGCGGCTCCATGCTCGCCGTGCGCAAGGGCGCTGCGGATTTGGGGAAGTCATTGCCCGAGAGTATTGCCATCGCCGCAATCAACAGCCCTGTGTTGACGACCCTTTCCGGGCCGACTCCGATCCTGCAAGAACTTCAGAAGACCTACGAAGCGTCCAAGATCTTCTGCCGAATCTTGCCGACCTCGCATGCATTCCATTCTTCGATGATGGATCCCATGCTGGAGCCATTCGCCGCCCTGGCCGCAAGCGTGCGACAGCAGAAGCCAACGATTCCTTGGATCTCCACGTTAACGGGGGGGTGGATGGAGGCTGCTCCTGAAGCTTCCTACTGGGCCAGCCAGGTGCGTCGAACCGTCTGCTTTGGCCGTGCGGTAGAAACTGCCATCAAGCATGGCGCGACCACTTTTCTTGAAGTCGGTCCGGGGCAGGCGCTGACGCAACTCGCCCTTCAACACCCCAGCCCCAATCCCTTGGCGGCAGTTACTTCGCTAGCTCCGTATGACGCGGATTCTTCCGACGGCGAGTCGATGCTGACCGCGCTGGGCCGCTTGTGGTTGAGTGGAATTCAGCCTGACTGGGCGGGGTTCTATGCAACCGAGAAACGGAAGAGGGTAAACCTGCCGACATATCCGTTTGAGCGAAAGAGCTATTGGATTGCGCCTCCCGCGCAAACGCATTCGGCAACTACTGACGCTTCCCCTAGCGAAATGGCGTCCGCAAAACTTGAGACCTCCCCCGTCGTTCCGCAAATCGCATCATCGTCCGACCAACAGTCGATGGCGGCCAATGGTGCACGATTGAAGACCTGTCGGTTGATCGAAAAGCAGGTTCAACTGATGACGCAACAACTGGAAATGCTTCGCAGAGGAGCGGTTAGGGGAAAATCGAATCATGGCCAATAACGGAAGACGTGAGCGAGTGATTCTGCAGGTTCGAGAGATCGCCCGGGATCTTTCCGGTGTCTCCCTGGAAACAATTGCTGAGGATGCCGGTTTCCTGGAACTAGGATTTGATTCTCTTTTCCTAACCCAACTCAGTGCCAGTTGCCAGAAATCGTTTGGCATAAAAGTCACGTTCCGCCAGCTGTTCAGCGACCTTCCAACTATTGCCGCTCTGGGCGCTTACCTTGAGCAGAAGATGCCGACGGAGCAGTCGATTGTTGGAGGAAAGGCCGAGGAGAAAGCCGCCGTGTCTGTCGAAACAAAGAACGTTCCTGACTCTGCGCCATTTGCCGCTCCTCCAGCGCCTGCCATTGCTCCTGCCTTGCCAAGGCTTCCACTGCAGGCTGATGCGGCAGCCTCGCTGATGCCCATCGCCATCGATGAACAATCAGTAACCGGAATCGAAGGCGTGCTTGTGCGCCAGCTTGAACTGATGAGTGCTCAATTGCGACTCCTTCAGGGTCTGCCTGCGGATATGGTGGTTGCGGTTCCTGCTGCCGAGGCCAGCCCTGTGCCCGCCGCGGTCCAGGCGTCAGTGGCTTCATCAGTTGAGGCTGTCAAGAAAAGTGCTGACAGCAGTGTGCTGACGGCGACTACCGAAACATCCGCGAAGAAGGAGGAGGCGGCTCTCAAGCCATCTTCTGCGTTCGGACCGAGCGCGGTGAAAAACGGCGGCTTGCCAACGCTGCCGGCGAATCAGCAGAAGCACCTTGACTCGCTGATCGAGCGGTACACGCGCAAGACCGCCGGTTCGAAGCAGCGCACACAGCGTCACCGAAGCCACCTTGCCGATCCTCGCACCGCCGCCGGCTTCAACCGCCGCTGGAAGGAGATGGTTTATCCGATCTGGGTGGAACGATCGCTGGGGTCGAAACTGTGGGATGTCGATGGCAACGAGTACATCGATCTGCTGAACGGGTTTGGCCCGCACTTTCTCGGACACGCGCCTGCCTATGTAACCAAGGCTATCGCGCAGCAGTTGAGCCGCGGTTACGAGATCGGACCGCAAACACCCCTGGTTGGCGAAGTGGCTGAAATGATCTGCCAACTCACGGGAATGGATCGTGCGAGTTTCACCTGTTCGGGATCCGAAGCCGTGCAGGCAGCCATGCGGCTATCACGCACATACACCGGCCGAGACAAAGTGGTTGTCTTCTCTCGCGACTACCACGGTAACTTCGATCAAGTGCTGGTGCATCAGGCCAACCGCGACGGCAAGCTACGAACTCTTCCCTCGGCCCCAGGTATTCCGTTCCAGAGCGTGGATGACACGTACGTGATGGAATACGGAACCGATGAGGCGCTCGAGCTGATCAAGAAGCATGCCGGAGAAATTGCCGCAGTGATCGTCGAGCCGGTGCAAAGCCGCCGGCCGGAGTTTCAGCCGCGCGAATTCCTGCACGAAGTCCGGCGCATCACTCGCGACACTGGAATCGTTCTGGTCTTCGATGAAGTTGTGACCGGTTTCCGCTGTGCTCCCGGCGGGGCACAAGCCTACTTCGGAGTGGAAGCCGACCTCGCAACCTACGGCAAGGTGATTGGTGGCGGCATGCCCATCGGCATTGTTGCAGGCCGCCGCGCCGTCATGGACACGTTCGACGGTGGATTCTGGCGCTATGGAGACGATTCGTTCCCCGAAGCTGGAGTGACCTTCTTCGCCGGAACGTTCGTGCGCCACCCGCTTGCCATTGCCGCTGCTCATGCCGCTCTCAAGTACATCATTCAGGAGGGGCCCGGCTTACAGCAGCGAGTTGCGGCAAAGGCCGACCGATTTGCAGGTTACGTAAATGAATTATTCCAGAAGTATGAGATCGATATCGAGTTGCCCCACTTCACCTCGCAAATGTATCTCCGGATTAAAGAGCAGGGAGAACTCGCGAACCTGCTGGCCTTTCATCTTCGCTATCGCGGTGTCCACATCGCGGAAGGATTCCCGTGCTACATGACCGATGCTCATACGGAACAGGATATCGAGCATCTGCGGTGGGCATTCACGGAGAGTGTGGAAACCATGGTGGAAGATGACATCTTTGGAAACCGTTCCAAGCTAAGGAAGTTTTTTCACGAAGCGGAGCGGCCTCCAGCGGCGGCGACCAAGGAAGAAGTGCAGTCGATTGCCGTGCCGACCTGCGCTCTGAGCAGCGAACATCCCACAACCGCCTTACAAAGAGAGATGTGGATCGCAGCGCAGATGCGCCCGGAAGCGTCCGCCGCCAGCAATGGCACTAATCTCGTCGAACTTGTTGGAGAAGTGAATGTGAGCGCGTTGGAGCGTGCGATTGAAGAAGTTCTAAAGCGGCACGAGGCGCTGCGCTCCACATTCAGCGACGATGGATCACGCGTCATTGTGCGTGACTCGATGCCGGCCAAGTTACGCGTACACGACCTTAGCGTGCTTCCTGCAGCCGACTCTGCTACCAGCTTGACAGAAATTCTCAGGCAAGACGGCCAGCAGATCTTCAATCTTGCAGACGGGCCCCTGGTCTCATTCCAGCTCATCCGCCTGGCGACGAACAAACACCTGCTGGTCTTCACAGCCCAAATGATTGTCTGTGATGGATGGGGGTTCAAGGTTGTGCTGGAAGAAGTCAGTAACATTTACTCGGCGATTGTGCAAGGACGCGAATGGTCGCTGGAGCCGCCGCGGCAATTGCGTGAATACACAGCTTGGCAAGCGCACGAGCTGAGCTCCGCCGCGACGAAAGATTGTGAAGAGTTCTGGTTGGCGCAATTCACCACGATGCCCGCCAGCTTCGACCTTCCCACGGCGAACCTTCGGCCTGCAGTACGGTCGTATGAAGCGGCCCGAGAGAATCTTCGCATCAGTCGAGAGTTCTATCAGGACATTAAGAGAGTAGCGCGCGAGCAGCGGAATACCCCATTCTCATTCCTGCTGGCATCATATTCCACCTGGCTCCACGGGCTCAGCGCTAAAGACGACTTCGTCATTGGAGTGCCCTATGCTGGACAGGGGGAACTTGGATTGAACAACCTGGTAGGCCAGTGCGTGCATACCCTTCCGTTCCGCGTGAAAGTGGATCGCGATGCGTCTTTCGTCGGACAGTTGAATCAGACACAGAAGTTGATCCTGGATGGGCAGGAACACTGGAATTCGAATCTGGGGACGCTAGTGGGAAAACTTAATCTTCCGCCTGATCCGAGTCGTATTCCCTTGGCGCCGGTGATATTCAACCTCGATCCCGCATTGACCGGTGTGCAATTTGCAGGTTGCCAGTCGCACATCACGTCAGGACCACGGTTCTATTTTCACTATGACTTGGGCTTCAACGTGGTGGACGAAGGCGAGACCCTCCTCGTGGAGTGCGACTACAACACCAATCTATTTGACGGCGATGTGATCCGGTACTGGCTGGATGGATTCCAAACTCTTTTGAAAGAGATTGTGGCAAATCCGAACCAGCGGCTGAGCAGCATCGTGTTTTTGAACGAGGCAAAGCGGCCCAAAAAATCAACGCCCGTTGGCAGGGCATCCGTAGTTTCGCGGGCAGCTTCGACCTCCGTCCCACAGGGCTATATCGCGCCCCGGACAGAGACAGAGAAGCGGCTAGCGCGTTTGTGGTGCCAAACTCTGAATCTGACTCGAGTCAGCAGCACCGCGAATTTCTTCGAACTGGGCGGCCAATCGTTGTCGGCGGTATCCTTGTTCGTGAAGATTGAAGGAGAATTTGGCAAGAAGCTGCCACTGGCCACGTTGTTTTCGTGTCCGACGATTCAGACGCTCGCGGGCGCGGTGGAGGGGGACAAGGTCAAGAGGGAATGGTCGCCTCTTGTTGCCATCAGTTCCAACGGATCGAAACCACCGCTGTTCCTGGTTCATGGCGCAGGGGGCAACGTGCTCCTTTACCGGAGTTTGGCGGAGCATCTTGCTCCGGACTTTCCTTTGTATGGCCTGCAGTCGGTGGGTTTGGACGGAGAGAGTCAACCGTTGCGAACGATCGAAGAGATGGCGGAGCGTTATGTGCGAGAAATGCGAACCGTTCAACGCAAGGGACCTTATTACATAGGAGGCTATTGCCTCGGCGGAACTGTTGCTTATGAGATGGCGCAGATTCTGTCTCGCGAAGGAGAAGATGTGCCTCTGGTAGCCATGCTCGACACCTACAATTACAGCCGGGCACTAAAAGTAAGTTTTCGCTCCTTCCTGTTGCAGAAAGCCAAGTTTCATCTGGCCAATCTTGCTCACTTGCGATTCAGCGACATGCACCGTTATTTGCAAGAAAAAGTTCGTCTAGGCATGGGAGGAGAGTTGGCAAACATAAGGACCTCCATGCCAGGATCGAGCAGCGCAGCGGGTGTCAGCCGCGCAGCCTCTGGAGTTGAGGCTGAAGTTCAGGCAATCAACGACTATGCAGCGGAGAATTACAATCCGGTTCAGTACGCTGGCCAAATCACACTTTTCAAGCCGCGATTCAACTACAAGTTTTACCCCGATCCGAACCTGGGTTGGGGAGGTTTGGCCTCAGGCGGATTAGACATTGTCGAGGTTGCAGTAAATCCGCATTCCATGCTGCTCGAACCCTACGTCAAAGCGCTCGCAGCCCAATTGAAAGAACGCATAGCGTCCCGCTTACCGGCCACACCGAACACACGTTCGGGCACTGCCACATCGGTTGAGAGTGAGTTGTTGTGTGCCTCCAACGATTGAGGCAGATCAATGCATCGTGCAGAAACACTGCAGATGCAGTACGGGTGTTATCGCGATCGATCTCCTGCACTGGCGAGAGATCTGTCCGGAGCGGATTTATCCGGCAGGGCACTCTCGATGTCTCAATCCCTGTTATGGTTTGCGATCGCGTGATCTGAGGTCAAGCAGAGGAACTTGGGAGTTGTAGTCAATGGGTTCATGGCTAGCCAAAACAGCTGTGCAGCACATCTTCAGCCGCCTTCCGCACCCGGAATGGTGGAACGGTCTGATGCAGAAGTACGTCACAGGAGGGCTTCGGCTTGAAGCTAACGGCGAATTTCTTGAGAAGCTTAAAGCCAGCAAGCGTCACTTCCAAAATTATCAGAGGTGGTCACCCCGGCCCAGTACGAACTTCTCCGTGGTTGAGGTTGGTACTGGGTGGTTTCCCATCATTCCGATCGGACTCTATCTTTGCGGGGCCGGCCAAGTCCTAACCTATGACACTGTCAATCTCCTTGAACCAGAGACGTTTAGAAAAGTGGTCGAGTATTTCTGCTTTTTTGTACGTACTGGGGAACTCGAGCAGATTTTACCGGAAGCCTGTCCAGACCGCATATCGGCATTTCTGGAACTCGCACGCTCATACAATCTCCCTCCCATTGAGTTTCTAAAATGCCTTAATATTCGAGCCGTTCTTGGAAATGTCTGCAAGCTGCCATTGGATCAGGAATCGGTAGACCTGGTATTTTCAAATGGGGTGCTTGAGCATTTCGCGCCTTCGCTACTGGCGCAGGCAATGAGTGAGTTCAGGCGAGTCTGCAGGAAGACGTCGGTCATGAGCCACTTTATTGGTATGGCAGACCAATTCGGATTTTATGACAAGTCCATAACTCCATATAACAATCTGCGCTATTCTGCTGCTGCATGGCGGTGGCTGGATAGCCCGATCATTCCACAAAACAGACTGCGCCCTTCGGACTATGTGCACGCTTGCATCGAAGCTGGATTTCAGATCGTTGACCGGCAGGATATCCACGGCGCGGAGAGCGATTTGGCCAGCATCGAAATAGCGCACGAGTTTGCTAAGTACTCTCGCGAGGATCTTTTAGTGCTCTATTCATGGCTAGTGGCGCGTCCGGTATCACCCACGTGCGTATAGGAACATGTTCCACAATTTCGACGTATGGGATCCGATAAAACGGAGCCTATTCATCCCGGCAATATCTGGGAAGCGGACTTGCGCTTGTCCACGTTAGGCTGCTTCAACGGGTCTCGGCAGTCAACTCGGAGAAGGATGCTGAAAAAAGCCGATCAACTTGTACTACTTGTCGCAGCACCACGCACCGTCCCCTCAAACGGTGCTGCCACCCAATCCAAATGACTGTGCTGTCGTTTGCTTCCGCATAGCGACGGATGAGATCAGGCATTCCGCAGGTACTTGGGTGCTAGAAGCAGGATTTCGAGCTACGGATTTAAGCAGGACTCCGCACTGATGGAGGGCGTAACGGCATGAGTACCAGCACTCAGAATGTGCTAGAGATGCAAGCCAGAAAACACGACGTTTCGCAAACCTCGGCTACTAATACTATACCGTTGCCTTTGAAGGCTGGAGATCTGGTTGTAGTCCGCAGTCTAGGGGAGATCCTCAAGACTCTAGATGCGAACGGAACATTGGACAACTTGCCATTCATGCCTGAGATGATCGAATGTTGCGGGAAGCGCTTCACTGTACTGAATCGCGTCGTGCAGTCAACCATCGATGATGCCTTCCTACCTCATCACACAGAATCATTCGTTCGCGAGTTCCGCAACAACGACGTGGTGACTCTCGGTGGTGTCCGCTGCTCCGGCCAAAATCATGACGCTTGTCAACGTGCTTGTGCGATCTTTTGGAAAGAAGCATGGCTCAGGAGACCCGGTAGTGACGACTCCAACCATGGCCGTTGTACTCAGGAGCGTCCGACCATGATTTCAGATGACCTCGATTTTATCTTGAAGACCAAGATAGATTCTCGAAGGTACTTTTGCCAGTCCAGTGAGTTTCTAAAAGCCACGCGACACCTATCCAGCTGGCAGCGTATGAAGAAGTGTTTTAGTGCTGTGGCTGCCGGTAATATTAGCGCACGGGGAATGATAAAGCTCTTGGTTGTGTGGGCACGTTGGAAGCTTCATTACAAGTTCATAGGGGAGCATCTCTGCGGCACAGTAGAGAAGACCCCAACTGAAGTTCTTGGGTTGAAGCCGGGAGACCTGGTAGAGATCAAGTCTATATCTGAGATTGCTGCAACGTTAAACAAGAACGGACGTAACCGAGGCCTACATTTCAGTGCTGACCAGCGTCCCTTTTGCTGTAAACGCTATCGTGTCAAAAATCGAACTGACAACTTCATTGCGGAAGGGACCGGCGAAATGAAGCACTTCCAAAATACCGTCATGCTGGAAGACGTACTCTGCGATAGTGCCTGCTTCGCCTTCGGTGGATGTTATCGCTCGGATCTTCTCTATTGGCGGGAAATTTGGCTTAGACGAGTCGACCAATCCCCGACAGTTGCCTCTTCGCAGTAGTAGCCATGTAACCCGGTGAGAATGGCAAGCCCACGGTACTGCCCCGGCTTCGCGGGGCTCTGATCATCTGTACAGCACCTTGTCGTTCTGCTGAGCTTAGTACTGTACTCTCGGTTCACTTCAGTACTTCGCGTCGCCACAACTCAGGTTATATTACCTTTCACAGAGTGAGGTGCACGGTTCGGGACCTTGGCAGTATTGCGAGACCTCCTGAGAGTCGGGTGGAATCATTTAGCCTCCAGGAACAAGGGGACCATTCTATGGCATTCCAAACCAGTAATCCGTTTGACAGCATCGAGAGCGCGCAGGATTATCTCGGCCTGCTCGCTGAGGAGGTTGCTCGGGTTTTAGAGGAAGTTGAAGCTGAGCGGGAATTCGTATCCGGACAAGGGGTAGACCGCCACCTGGATGCCCTTCACTTGGTCTGTTACAAACTGCAGAGGCTGCAGCAACATGTCCGCACAAGCCGACGAATCCTGAATGACCTTCGCCTTTTGCGACGTCTGTTCGAGAACAACAGTGATCGCATCCCGCCCGCGAAGGAAAATAGAAATGCTGTAACGGAGTACGGTGAACCGCTTGGCTGTTAGGTTCTGTGTGCATTTCGCGCAGACTCTGTGTCTCGGTTTCGCACTTTCCGTGCGTTGTGTCGGAGCACTCCGGAGTCTGGTCTGAAACGCGAGATATCGTAAGAGCCATCATATGCCATTTCCGCTCGCACATCCGGCAGCCGCCCTTCCGTTCCGTCGCTGGTGCCCAAGATATTTTGATTTTTCCGCTCTCGTCGTGGGGAGTCTCGTTCCCGACTTGGCGGCTAGCATCGATGACTGGGAGTACTTTTCCCACACAGTTCTCGGCAGTTTCATCTTTTGCTTACCAGTCGGTCTGCTGACACTCTGGATTCTCTATCAGGTTCGAGGTCCCCTCGTTGCTACGCTTCCCAACCGACACCGCGACCTCGTATCTTCCTTTTGTGTCGCAGCTCCGAATTCCCTTATCCGGATAACCATTTCGCTGTTGCTCGGTAGTTGGCTTCACATTAGTTGGGACCTGTTCACACACGAACACAGTTGGCTGGTGCGTCACAGCGTGCTTTCTACGGCAACACTCGGCGGCCTGCGACTGAATCAGGTCGTTTGGCTCGTCAGCAGCATCGCCGGGGTTGTCATACTATTGGTGAGGTATTTTTCATTACTCCGCACGAGGAACACGTGCACAAAAAGTCATGAGGGGTCAGACGGTCGTGCTTATGCTCTTTGGATTAGCATCCTTGCATTCCCGTTTATTGGGGCCATACCTCTCACTCTTCATGACTCAGGCTATTACCGCGGGGCCTTCCTTCCGTTTCTGGCTATGTATTACTTTGGTTGCTGCTACATCACACTTGCGGTGGCCGGGCTGCTGATGAAATATCAACAACGGCAGCATTATAGAGAGCAGTCATTGTGATGGATCCGGTCAAGTTCCCACTCATCTTCAGCATCGGGGCTGCGGTGTCGATGGCTTGCTCGGCGACGGGAATCTGGCTCTTGTAGTAGATGATCTCCTGCG
>Ga0126373_10000134_pt1 | contig 51624 bp, 39 predicted proteins | sample PanSoiMetPlot_11_FD_92545 | JGI IMG/M metagenome (GOLD analysis project Ga0126373, IMG submission 92545) | Tropical forest soil microbial communities from Panama - MetaG Plot_11 | ecosystem: Environmental > Terrestrial > Soil > Tropical forest > Bulk soil | place: Panama | collected 2016-02-17 | reverse complement strand
GTTTGGTTCAGCGAAGGTTGCGGTATAAAGCCGAGATCGCCTCCGTTCGACGCATTTGAGTCTTCTGAGTAATCCATCGCTAACTGTGAGAAGTCCGTGCCAGCCGCAAGCTGAGACTCTAGCATCGCAACTTTGCGCTTAGCCTGATCTGGTGTGGTCGCGTCATCATTTTTCCGATTGTGAACGCCGATATCGGGACGCGGCGTTACTACGATTTCAGCGATATGGAATTCTGGTTCCGCAATGTTAAATTGCGCCTTATTCTTCTCGTAAAAATCGGCCACCTCGGCATCGGTAATAGTAATCTTGGCAACTACCTCGCGATTGAGGAGCTTCTGGATCGACAGCTCGCGCCGAATTTCATTCTTCAGATCGTCAACGGTCAGACCGCTGGCCCGTAGCTTTTTCTGAAATTCGTCTTCGGTGAAAGAACTCTTGGATTGTGTGAAGCGATTCTCGACTTCCCCGTCGGAAGCCACGAGGTTGAGAGCCTTGGCGCGTTGGAAGAGGATCTCATTGTTGACCAATTGATCGAGAATACTCAGCTTCAGCGAAAGGGCTTCGTCGTGAGAGGGCGTCGCTCCTCCCTGCGATTCCTGGCGGCTGCGATAGTACTTCTCCACTTCCGCGCGATGGATCTCCGTGCCGTTTACGACCGCCCATGTGTCGCGGCTCGGAGCCTGCTGACTTCGGCAAGACAGCGTCATTGAGCAGGCCGCGAAGGCCGCGAGAAGCGCAAGTTTCTTCAGCAAGGAGAGACTCCTTCGTGACAGGCGAGCTGCTTCAAGCGGCTTTGCGAACACGCCCGGCGCGAACGCATGCGGTACACACACGAATATGCTTGCGCACGCCGCCAACAATTGCCTTCACGCGTCGCAAATTAGGATTCCAGCGACGCCGGCGAAGGTTGTTAGCATGGCTGACAGTGTTTCCGTAACTGGGCTTTTTGCCGCAAATCTCACAAGCGAGTGCCATTCTGACTCCAATTGAGAGGGGTAAGACTAACCCAAGCATTTTACCAGAGATTCGAAATTTTAATGATGGATTACCGCATCAGCGAGTCCGCGGGTGCTCGTCCGCCTGACCGAGAGCGCTTAACTGCGACTCCTCATCTGGCAGGAAATAGCCAACAACGATTCCCATCGCTCCATCGGAGATCGATTTACCCGTGGGATTGTTGTACGCGTCTGTGACTTCAATGACGTCCCCGCTACGCACCTGTACTCCACCATGGCCAGTAAACAGCTTGATCGGCATCGAAACCACGCGGCCTTGGGCGTCGGCGTCAGCTTCCAGCATCGCAATGGTTTGACTTGTTCGAGCGTTCTTCAAAATGAGCCACTGGCCGTAATCGTGCAAATGTCCGCCAACTCCCAATAACGCGCCGGAATATGGAACCTTGAACTCGCCCGTCTTCGTGCTTTCGCCGGCAGCAAGGTCGTAGGCCGACTCTCCGCAGCCCATCACGTCGAACCATGCCGGGTACACATTCTTCAGGCCTGTGGCATGCTCTTTTTCCAACTGATATTCAATGCGCACCTGCAAGAAAACGTCTCGATAATTCTCTGCCGTCGGATTTCCGAACATCGTAGTAATCCGAATGCGGTCATCTTTGTGCACGCGGTATCCAAAGCCAGGGATTGCCGGCCAGTCGTTCATTTCCGCGCCGGCGCCAAAAATGTGCTCTTCTTTATTCGAACAAAGGAAATCCGGCCGCGCGGTATCGTAGAAGGCCACATGATGCAGCAATTTGTTGGGAAGAGCTTGACCGTTCGCCTCGACAAGGCTTGGATGATAGGCCCTAAGCCAGCCGTTGATGGGAATCGTCAGCCAAAGCGTCGGAGGCTGAGGCACGGACATGTGCTCCGCGTTCGCAGGCAAACTCACGGGGCCAATTCGAACCGTCATCGTATGCGTGGCCGGGTCATCCACCACAGTCAGTCGGGCTGTCTTGGAGACAGGATGTTCCTCATCCCCTGCGTGCATCATTCCATGATGTCTTGCTTCTTGCTGTTCAGCCTGCGCCCAAGACGCTGTCGAAGTGAAGGCGAAAGCCACAAGAAACAGTACCGCGAATTTCATTCCCAACCTTTCATGATGACTTTGGCTCAAACTCGCATCATACCGTATTCACAGCGCTTTGGGTTCTCACATGCCCACAGACTTTGTCGCGATTGTAGCTATTTCCGAGAGCAATCCATTAGAATCGTAGAGCTGCTGTGGGCGTGTAGCTCAGCTGGGAGAGCACCTGCTTTGCAAGCAGGGGGTCGCCGGTTCGATCCCGGCCACGTCCACCAACCATCTGCCCGCAAATCAATCACTTCGCTAATTCGGCCTTTGCCCAACTTCGGCAAATTTGGGAACACTCGGGAACAACTGACTTTCAAGCTGATTGACCGCCTGTCTTTGGGCGCTCGTACTGGCGTGCGTGTAGACCTCAAGCGTGGTCGTCATGCGCGAGTGCCCGAGTTGAGCTTGAGCCACCTTTAACGGCGTTCCTTGCTCGTGCAACAGCGTCCCGTGCGTGTGTCGGAGCGTGTGCCAATCGATCCGCGCGATCCCCGCTCGTTCACACGCGGAAGTTAGTTGCCGCTTGCGCAGATTGTTCGGAGCGAGTGGCATTCCTTCTCGCGTGCAAAAAACCAACGCTGCGGCTGACGTATTCCGTGAGCGTGAGCGGTGTGCGAGTAAGGCCTCGACAACAGTTGACGGCAACGGAACTTCCCGGCGACTAGCTTGCGTTTTCGGCGTGCCAAAGTGTCCGTGGTAGCAAGTCTCCTCGACGCGAAGAGTTCCCTGCGTCAGATTGACCCTGCCCCAACGAAGCGCCAGGATTTCGCCGATGCGCAGTCCTGTCATCGTTGCCAGCATGACGATAGTGCGCACGGGTTCTTCCGAAGCCGCGACCAAAAGACGTACTGCTTGTGCGTCGAGAAACCGATGCGGGCGTTTGTACGTGCGTTCCGGCATTTTCACGCCACGCACGGGATTGTCCGAAAGATAGTTCCAACTTACCGCCGTACTCATGACTTTGCTCATCACGTTGCGGAGGTGATTCGCCGTCTCCCAGGCGTAGCCGCTCTTCAGCTTTCCGATCACGAACTGCTGAATGTCGGCACGCTTGATGTCGCACAATCGGCAATCCTGGAAGCGTGCAAACAAATGCTTTCGCAGAAGATACGAGTAACTCTGCTGCGTCGCATACTTGAGTGTTGGAAGAATGTCAGGCTCGAACCGTTCCACCACAAAGTTCCCAAACGTCATTGTGGTTTCCGCTCGGCGCTGACCTGAGTTAATTGACGCGAGACGATTTTGCAAGAGAATGCGAGCTTCACGCCGTCCGGCAATTTCGCTGACCGGTCCCAACGTTTCCGAACGCAGCACACGCAGCACCGCGCCGTCCGGTTGGATTACGTCTTCTCTCCAGCGTGCGACCCACATCTTTCGCTTCTTGCCTCGAATGAAAAGACAACCACTTTGATACTGGCAGTGAGCCATCCTTTTCCTCTCTTTCGAGTGGTTGGCTTCCCTGCCTTTTCCTATGTCGCATCCGAGTGTAAACCGGAACTCAGGCACCATGCCAGTCCCCGCGCTGAGATTCGACCCATGCCAATATTTCGGCCTCGCGGAAACGCCAGTATTTTCCCAGCCGATAGGCTGGCAAACGTTCTTGAGATCGTTTGCGCATTCGTCCGTAAACCCAAGAGACCGGCACGTGGAGGAGGCCCGCGACTTCATGAACTGTGAGCAACTGGTCCGTCTCTCGTTCTGTCTCCACTGTGGTTCCCTTCGCGTGGGCACTCTCTCCAAAACTTAACCTCCCGCTTGCGGAGGAAATTCGCGGAGATGATCCCTCCACTTGCTCGCGAGTCTGCGCATCAGGCGGGCATGAATCATTTGCCACTAGGCGCGAGCCATGCTGCCGCCGAGGCGGCGCTGGGTTCTTGCGCGGGCCGAATTGGGTTGTGCGGGATTGCATTGGCGTTTTTCTTGGGTTATCCGTCGGTCTCCGTTTAGGCTTGACTTTCCGTATGCGTGCCTATATGTTTGCATACATACATTATGGATGCAACCATTTTCTGCCGGGTTGCATCTGACGCTGTGAAAGGAAGGTTCGCCGGATGCCCAAGAAACTCGACAACGACGAGAGGCCCTTGCAACAGCAAACCCTGTCTCTTCGGATCAGCGACGCATTGCGCACGCGATTGGAGCGGGCCAAGGAGCTTATATCCTCGAAGACCGGCGAGGCTGTGACGACTTCCGATGTCGCCAAGCAATTCCTTGAATCGGCTCGGGAGGACCGCTTGGAAGTTGTGGACCTGCTGGCCCAGCCGACGGAAACGCTTCTTCAAATTCGCAGGAAAGGCGAAGCGCAGCACGTTCTGTCGCGCGCGGAATGGACGATCCTTGCCTACTTTGTACAGCAGGGTTTGGAAGCCTTTTCCGACCGGACCCCCAACCCTGTTTCGCGCGAATCTCTAATTGGCGTTTTGGATGCGTTCGTCGCGGTGTTTGAACTTCGGAAGGAACGCACCTCGAAGCTCGACGAGTATTACCTTGGCAATCTGCCGACCGAGTGCCGGCCTGCCAAAGCGAAAGACACAAGCGAGCAAGCGACTCCCGAAATCGTGCGCCGGACGGTGCTGGAGACTCGCAAACGATTGAGCGATCCGGCAACGAAGTGGGAGCCATTGCTGGCCGCTCGAAATCTGTATGTGGTTCTAGAAGAAGAAAAGCTCTCCGGGGCCGAGGCGCTAGACCGCGCTCTTCGACCCTTTTGGCCCATTCTCTGGCGGTTAGCGGCACGAGGCCACTACTTCGTGAAGCAGCAGCCTCTTCGCCCAGCATCGACTCCCAAGGATTCTTTCTATCAGCCTCCGATCCCCTCTGTTAAGGAAGGTGAATTTTCAGTTTCGTTTGCTCGTGGGGAAGGCAGCGAGTTCTCTCTTCTTCTGAGTTTCCCGGGTCCTCGCGGCCCTATGTATCCGGTCGAGGGATATCCGAAGATCACCGAGTTTCGCGCGATGCTCGCGACGTTGGGGCCAGAAGGAGAGCGACGCTGGAATCGCGAGTACTTCCTCGGATATACCGCGCCATCGGAGGAGGGTAAGGGCAAGGAAGATGTTTGGTTCCGCGCCCACGCCAATGCGATTACGTTCGGTTTCTCGGAGAAGGAGTGGAAGTCGGTACAGACCTTGTTTCGCCGCGCTTGGGAAATCCCCGAGGTACGTATGGCCTGGGATGAACTCGCGCTCGAATACGGAGAGTTGTGAGGATGCGCTGCTTCGCAGCGGGAGTTTTGCGGACACGCCACCCCAAATTGGGTGCTGCAAAGCGCCGCGCGGCGCTTTTGGTTAACGCGTTCTCGCGGCGTAGGTTAACAAAATCGCGGCGCTGACGGTTAACCTTCGGCGCTCCCAGTTAACTCATTGATTTTGCTAGCCGAAGTAGCGAAGGGGTTTGAAGTTCCTCAGGGAGGTTCCTCTTATGCCTGCCGATCAACTGCGGAGCAGAACCGTAGGTTGCAAGATGACCGAGGCCGAATGTGAGCGGCTAGTTGCCGTGGCTGAGCGCGACGGTTTGACGCTCAGCGAATGGTGCCGCGAGGCACTCTTGCAACAAGCGGGTATGCAGAAACCGCGGGCATTGGAAGAAACGGTGCTGGCAGAGATTATCGCGCTGCGGACAATCCTCTTGAATGCGCATTACAAATTGGCCCATGGAGAGGCGCTCACTCCCGAGGAAATGCAAAGGCTCATTGAGCGGGCAGACCAAGAGAAATTACGCAAGGCGCAGGAGCGCCTTGCGGCGGCTGCAACTGGGGGTGCGAAATGAACCAGGAATGGGGCCGAAACCAGTATGCAGGTGAGTGGCCGAATCCGAAGGCCGCATGGACCATCGCAACAGTGCTTCTGGCCGTGGCAAGTGTGGCGGCGATTTGCGCCTACCGTTATACCTACCTACTGACACCTTTACAGAAGTTCTATTTGACGACGTACATGCGAAGCGGACTGCGTGCTGGAATTGGTTTCAAAAGTGGCCGTTACGCGCTGTTAAATGTTGTGGATCGGCGAGGCAGTCGGCTGGCACTCAACGAAGAGGTAGTGCCCGTAACAACTGCCACGGGTGAGGTGACGTTTTCCCTTACGGATGAAGCAGTGAGAATGGGAGACCAACGGCTCGTCTTCCAGCAGGGCCAATATGACAACGCGAAGCTGCATGCGTTCTTAGGTCATTGGATTTACCGCGACCAAAGCTTCACGGGCTTTTTGAGGCCCGCCCTTTGGGGTGGGCTGGGAGTGTTCTTTGTGGGCTTGCTCGTCGCCATTCCCAAGGATGCGGCGCGCGCCCGCGCACGGAAAGAGGGGCGCAGACTCAAAGGGCCGGAACTTGTGACCGTGCGCGAGTTCAATCGCCTAAACCGATCAGATGGCATCGGGTTCGAACAGAAGCAGAGTTTCCTACAGAAAACGTTCGGAAGGGTTCCCACCCTAAGGCTCCCTCGCGCTATTGAGCCGAGCCACATCCTCATCATGGGCGATACCGGGACCGGCAAGAGCACGCTCATCCGAAGAATCTTGTTGCAGGTCGAGGAGCGCGGCGAGACGGCCATTGTCTACGACCCGGCACTCGATTACACGCCGGAGTTCTACTCGCCTGAGCGTGGCGACGCGATCCTGAATCCGCTCGATGCCCGGATGCCCTATTGGGGTCCCGGCGAGGAGTTGAGGCACGACGCCGAGGCGCTAACGTTAGCCGCGTCTCTTTTCCCTGACCGCCACAACGAGAATCCGTTCTTTGTCGAAGGTCCGAGAAAAATCTTCGCGCATCTTCTCACGTTCAGACCAACACCCGAGGAACTCGCTTGGTGGATGTGTCACGAGGAGGAAATCGACCGGAGGGTGAAAGGCAGCGAGTATGCCGCGATGATCGACCGGCAGGCTCCGGCGCAGCGGAGCGGTGTGCTGGCATCCCTGAACATGATCGCCGACACCCTCAAGCTGCTTCCCTCAGAGAAAGAAACGACGGCGCGATGGAGCGCGGCGGAATGGTCGCGACAGAGGAAAGGTTGGCTTTTCCTTACGAGCACACCTGAAACGCGCAAACGGCTTATCCCCTTGACGAGCTTGTGGCTCGATACGCTTGTGCTGCGTCTCATGAATCAAGGAACGAACATCCAGGGACAGACTAGCCCGCGCAAAGTCTGGTTTATTTTGGATGAATTGGCCAGCTTGCAGCGGTTGCCACAATTGCATACCGCCATCACGGAAAACCGCAAGTCGAATAATCCGGTTGTGCTCGGCTTTCAGGGACGCAGCCAACTTGAAACGCGCTACGGGCATGAGGCGGAAGCAATGCTGTCGCAGCCCGCGACAAAAATCTTCTTGCGCACCAGCGAGTGCCGTGCAGCCGAGTGGATTTCAAAAACAATTGGTGACGTTGAAATCGAGAGACTCCGCGAGAGCCGTTCAAGCGGACAAATGGACCGACAGCGGAACACCAAGAGCTACAACCTGGAACGCCAGGTCGAACCGCTTGTAATGGCGTCGGAGATCAGCGGGCTTGCTGACTTGTGCGGGTATCTCAAGAAAGGAAACGTTGTCGCGCGGATGAACTTCCCGTTCATCGAATTGCGGAGCAAGCACCCGAAGTACATCGAGCGACCACTGAGAAAACGGGCCGAGGAGCCACCGCAAGCAGGAACGGCAGTCGTTGGAGCGAACGAGATGCCCGAGCAGAAAATTATTCTGAGTGAAGTAAAGCAAGACCGGGAACATCAATTGGCCCGAACCGGCCCGACACAAGAGCACTTCTTCGAATAGGCGATCCGTGCTGACCATCTCGAATCCCTTGAGTGCAAGCCAAGCCCAGGCGTATCACGCCGAAGAGTTCTCGAACGCCCGCGAGAACTATTACACGCAAGGCGACCAGATACACGGCGAGTGGCACGGGAGACTTGCCGAGCAGTGGGGGCTCAAGGGTGAAGTGCATGAGGAGCACTTTCAGAGGCTCTCCGAAGGCCAACATCCGGTCACAGGCGAGCAGCTCGTCCGCCACAAAGCCGCACGGGAATATGTGAACGACCACGGCCAGAAAGTACGAACGATGGAGCACCGTGCGGGTTGGGATGCGACGTTCTCCGCACCAAAGAGCGTATCGCTCACTGCTCTGGTGGGCGGAGATGAACGGGTGCGCGTGGTGCATCAAGAAAGCGTAGCCGTCGCCCTCGACGAACTGGAACGATACGTCCAAGCGCGAATCGGCGGAAACCTGCCAGCGGAAACAACCGGCAAATGGGCAGCGGCAAAGTTTGAACATGACAGCGCGAGACCTGTGGACGGCTATGCCGCGCCTCAACTGCATACCCATGTGGTTTTCTTCAATCTTACGGAAACGGAAGGCGGGGAAACCTGCGCGCTACAGCCCCGAGAACTTTACAGGACGCAGCAATACGCGACAGCAGTGTACCGCTCCGAACTGGCCATGAGGCTCAAGGGATTAGGATACGAGGTCGAGCGCGGAAAGAGTGGACAGCCGGAAATCAAAGGTTATTCCGAAGAATACCTCGCCGCATCAAGCCCGCGTCGCCAGCAGATCGAAGAGCACCTGGCTAAGGAGAATCAGCGAGGAGCCGACGCCGCGCAAATCGCCGCGCACAAAACACGTCAAGCAAAGCTCAACCTCTCGCACGAAGAAGTGAAACTACATCATCGGGACATGGCGAAGGCGTTCGGAAATCAGCCGGAACACGTGAGGGCCGCAGCCACGGAGAAGGCAAACCTTCTTGAACACGAAGCCCCACACACAACGGCGCGGTCTGCGGTGACATTCTCGAAAGAGAGAAACTTAGAACGGGAAGCTGTAGTCGAGGAGCGCGAGTTATTGCGGGATGCGTTGAGGCGCTCGATGGGAGAGGCAACACTGATTGAGGTTCGCGCCGAATTCGAGAAACGCATCAATGCCGGTGAATTCATCGAAGTAGAAAACAAACTCTACGCACCAAGCCGCGTATACACAACTCAGGAGATGATTGATTACGAGCGCGACACGATCCAAATCATGCGCGATGGACAAAACAAACATCTGGCGATTGTTAGTGCGGATACCCGCAGAAGAGTCGAGACAGGCCATCCGCATCTAAGCGAAAGCCAGCGACGAGCTGTCGAGCAAATCCTCGCGAGCAGGGATCAGGTCACAGCACTGGAAGGTGTCGCTGGGTCGGGCAAGACTACTTCTCTGGCGGCGATCCGCGAAGCCGCCGAGCGCGACGGTTACAAAGTGGAAGGCTTCGCGCCAACGTCCCGCGCGACGCAGAAACTCCAAGAATCAGGAATCGAGTCGAGTACGTTGCAGCGGCATCTTGTACGAACGGATGAGCGGCGTGACGGACAGAAGCGATTGTATGTTCTGGACGAATCGAGTTTGGCGAGCACGAAGCAGATGAACGAATTGGTCCACCGACTCAAAGAACATGATCGGGTACTTTTGGTAGGCGATACACGCCAGCACCAAGCTGTCGAAGCCGGAACCCCATATCAGCAACTCCAGGAAGCAGGAATCCAGACTGCACGGCTTGACGAGATTGTGCGGCAGAAGGACCCGGCGCTCAAAGAAATCGTGGAACAACTCTCGCGTGGAAATGTGCGAGAAGCAATCGAGCGACTCGATACGCAGGGCCTCGTGCATGAAATCCCGGATCGGGACGAGAGGCTCAAGGAAATCGCCAGGGAATACGCGAAGCAACCGGAGGGAACGTTAGTTATCTCACCCGATAATCAATCGCGCATGGAGATCAACCAGATCATCCACAGCGAAATGCAAACGCGAGGGCAAGTGGGCCACAGGGAGCAACGATTGAAAGTCCTCGTAGCCCGCCAAGAAATCACTGGAGCAGATCGGCAGTGGGCCGAGCAATACCAGCCGGGTGACATGGTGCGTTATACGAAAGGCAGCAAGGCACTCAATATCGAGCCAGGAGAATATGCTCACGTGGAGCGCACTGATGAGAAAGAAAATTTAGTGACGGTGAAATCCGAGAACGGTGGACACGTGAGTTACAATCCGCGCCGCCTGCATGGGGTCACGCTTTACCGCGAGACGGAGCGCGCGTTCGCAAATGGTGATCGCGTGCAGTTCACCGCGCCCAATCGCGAGCAGCATATCGCTAATCGCGAATTGGGCACCATTGACAAGATCGACCCGGACGGGAATCTCAAGGTCCGTCTCGATTCAGGCCGCACAGTCACATTCAACATCCTGGAGAATCGACACATCGACCACGGCTATGCAGTCACCAGCCACAGCAGTCAGGGCCAGACCGCCGACCGTGTATTGGTCCATGTGGACACCGAACAGGGAGAAAAACTCGTCAATCAACGGCTGGCATATGTGGCCATCTCGCGCGGGCGCTACGACGCGCAAATCTATACGAACGACAAAACAGGTCTCGCTGAACAACTCTCGCGCGATGTTTCGCACGGCTCCGCGATGAAGTTGGGATGGGGGCGGGGAGAAGCGGCAAACCAATCAAACGTGCCTTCCTCTTCTGCTCCTAGTCAAGCAGTGCCACACGGAGTGACGCAAGGGCTTGGAGTGGGGCGCTGATCTCCGCGATTTCCCAGCTATACTCTTGTGGGCCGGAAAATGGAGCCCAGTAGCCTAGAATTTCTGCACTTCACTCAAGTACCGCTATGAAGCCATTCTGTTTTGTATTGATGCCTTTCGGCAAGAAGTCGGACGACAGCGGTCGAGCCATCGACTTTGATCAAATCTACAACAGCATAATTGGCCCTGGTATACAGCAGGCTGATCTTGAGCCGATCCGGGCCGATGAAGAAGTGGTCGGTGGTTTCATTCACAAGCCGATGTTTGAACGGCTTATGCTTTGCGACTATGCCGTCGCAGACCTGACTACAGCTAATCCCAACGTCTTCTACGAACTCGGCATTCGACACGGCATCAGACCTCACAGCACCGTGTTGTTATTCGCGAAGGGAATGCGGTTGCCCTTCGATGTTGCTCCCCTTCGTGCCCTACCGTACATGACCGATGCGCAGGGTGCACCGAACGCGGTGGAGGCTGATCGGAATGCCCTCGCGACTCGTCTTCTTGAATGTCGGAACCCTGTCGAAGACAGTCCGCTGTTTCAACTTGTCAGCGATTTTCCCAGACCGGATATTGCTCGGCTCAAGACCGATACTCTGCGCGATCTAGTAGAGTATTCGCAGAAATATAAAGCAAAACTTAGCGCCGCCCGTAAGGAAGGTCCCAAAGCCGTTAAGGATATTGAGCAAGAACTAAATATCAGGGATACGGATCCTGCAGTAATTATTGATCTGTTTCTTTCGCACAGAGCAGTGGAAAACTGGTCAGCTATGGTGGATTTGGTGCCTAAGATGTCGCCCATTCTCGCGCGCACGATACTCGTGCGTGAACAACTCGGGCTAGCGCTGAACCGACTCGGTAGGCGCGAAGAGGCTGAAGCGATCCTTCTGAAACTCATTGAAGAACGTGGACCTAGCAGTGAGACGAACGGCATATTAGGTCGCGTTTACAAGGACCTCTGGAAGAACAGCAAGAATTCCGGGAACCTTGCGGCAGCTCATGGCTACCTTCGAAAGGCGATTTCGACCTATCTAAAGGGCTTCGAATCCGATTGGCGGGACGCTTATCCAGGCGTCAATGTCGTTACGTTGATGGAGATGGATAACCCTGTCGACGCCCGCCAAGCGGAATTGCTGCCCGTTGTGCAATACGCAGTTAAGCGGAGGCTTGAGTCAAGGTCTCCAGATTACTGGGATTACGCTACGTTACTTGAACTTGCCGTTTTGAAAAACGACCGCACGGCAGCCAAGACCGCACTGAGTGATGCGCTGGCGGCTATCAGAGAGGCTTGGGAACCAAAATCGACCTCAGAGAATCTCCGAATGATACGTGAGGTACGGACGCAGCGAGGAGAAGACGGAACTTGGATCGAAGAAATTGAAGACGCGCTCAATCGCGTCGGAAGTGAAAGGAGCCACTCGGATTAGTCGGATTCCGAAGAATCCTATTTTTTTCTCAATTCGCCCGCTAGATTCGACCACGGCACTATTTTGATCTTATTCTTCTCGATAAAATCAGGCAGAGGTTGGGGTGCTGACCCTCCGCTGTGGGTCGCAATCACCCTTTTTCCCAGTTCTATGCTCTTCTCCACTTCCCAACGTACCCAGCGACTATTTGTCGTGTCAGAAGACAAATACACAACCGTTGTAGAGCATTGGTTTATGCGTTCACTGATTTTTTGGCGTATGTAGTCGGCACGCTGGCTGTCAAAGGGGTCTTTGACTGACAGGTCGTTGAATTCGATATCGGTGTTTTCGTTCTTCGCTTGCCCTCGCAGAAGATTGACAGCATCTATATCTTCGTAAGCAAAGCTGATAAACACATTTTTGCGGCCGGTGTCCCCTTGCTTAAGGAGCTCCTTGGCGCGATCTTCCAACTGACGCGTATCACCCAACGAACTGCTACTGCCGCCTCCGCCGCCACCCATTTAATTCTCCTCGAAATGAAATTCGCGACACGAAATACATTTCCCACAGGGACGCGTTCCGCCAACATGACAGGAATATGTTCTCCTGATCTTCTTTTTGCGAGCTAACTCCACAACATCTCTCTTCGTAAAATCCATAAGCGGCGTCAGAATCTTAACCGGACGCCCGAGACACTCTGAAAGCAAGGATTCCGCCCCTGTTGCGAAATGTGAAGTTTGGTCCGGAAACAGGCTAGTGCTCTCGCTTAAAAGTCCAATCGAAACTGCATCTGCTTGGACCTCGTAAGCATAAGCCGCTCCAAGTAGAAGGAAAAGCAAATTTCGTCCAGGTGTGAATGCATCCTCGAAAATGTCGAGGCTCCTGTCCGTGAGTCCCGACCGAATAAGAGTTCCGAAACCAGGGACGTTCATGACCGAGGGTTTAGGTAGGTGGTTCATGCGTAACGAACGGCGACAAGCGGCCAACTCCTGCCGGAGTGCTCGCTGGCCGTAATTCACAAACAATGGAAACTGCTGGACGTGCGCCTCTTTCGCTAACACGGCCATTACGGTCGAATCCAAGCCCCCGGAGACCAGCGTTACGATGCCCATCGACAGTCGATCCTAGATGCAGTTCGCATCACAATCCAGATGGCCCAATCGAGCAAGCCCACAGAGTGACCCAAAGATTGGGCATGCCGTTGCAATTGATTCTCATAGTGCTCGTACCTGCTGATCGTTGCAACGTGTAGCGCCTCGACAGAACAGAGCTTCACTGCCCTCATGTAGTGAAGCACGTGCCGATCCAATATCGCTAGATCATACGACCCAGCAGCATTCCGCAAGAACATGCTCGCTTGCTTGGGTCCAACCCCCGGTACATTTGTCACCAGCCACGAACGAGCAATGCGCGCATCAGAATGGTGGCTCAACAACTCATTGAGAGAACCCCATTCCTCACGAACAACGCAGAAAGCCGCCGCGATTTGTGCGGCCCGAATATTTGGAAATCTGTATCTGCGACAACGACCATCAAAGGGAAATGGTGTTGACAGTAGCTCAGCCAACTCATCCCTTAACTTCTCTTGTTTCAGGAATTGGCGCTTGCACAATACTCCAGTTTCGTCGATTCGCAGTGCGGCTGCTTTGGCGAGATCATAAGGCACTTGGCTACTTAGAACACAGCACGTGAGCTCCATCCACAACTCTCGGTCATTAATGTGCGTCGTTCTTGGGCGACTACCCAAGCGAACGGCAATGTCCTCTGCGATGCAAACAACAACTTCTCGAATGCGATCGGCAGTAATGGAGGTCATCCGAACACTTCCGGCACGACGTTTTCCAAAAGTCGCATGCTCTCCGTTCCACCGGGCAGCTTGGCCGTCAGGAATCGTTCAATCTTCCCGTTACGGAGATGATCTCGAAGCTCCGTCATCCATGCCGCAAGAAATTCTAAATTGTGAAAAATCACCTTGCCTGCATAGGCGATCTTTGCGCTAGCCACCGCTTCTTGTACGAGCTGCGAGGCTGCATGCTCAGATTGCCACGAAAAGAAATCGTATTGTTGCAGATGGTACAAACGGCCTGTTTCGGCGTCGGCCACCGTGCGGCACCATTCCAACCCATCAAACCAATCAGCACCCACAGCACTGAAAATCGCGATGCTCAACGGGTTTCCGGTCCCCAACAAGTGCAAGGGCTGATAAAAGCCGAGTCCATTTAGTGCGTTTCGGATGCTGTAGATCATTCGCGCCCGTGCAAGGACGCCACTCCCCAATTCACGCTCTGGGATGGCGACCGCAACCGGATGCAATTCCTGACTGATGCGTTTTATCGCTTCGGGGATCACTTCAAACAGGATATCTCCCTGAGCGTCCCGTGGGGCGTGGATGATAGGCAGTACTGGTTTCTTGGTCTGCTTTGCATCCCGCTCGACTGAACTGACGACGCTTCTAACAATTTCTTCGACATCGGATGGCGGATTGAGTTCATCAAAGCACAATGCGAGATCATGTGGCGTGATTTGGAGTGCCTCATGAAGTTTCTGTACATCCCAGCTCTTATCCTGTTTTCGTGACGCCTCGTAGTTTCCAGAATCCAGAAGGACTAAAGTGCCGACCGACTTGGATGACTCTAAATCAACGATCATTTGGTTTCGTTGCTGCTCAGGTTCATTAACAATGTCATATGCCGAGACGAGCAGCGCATCGGGAGGAACGAGCCTAAGGGCATGGAGAGCCGCTGTCGGCCTCAAAGCAGTCTCATGGGAGGACACCGAGCGAAAGAATACTGGCAGGTGCAATCGTTTATCACCAATGTTCAGAGCCTCTGGCCGTGTGAGAATAGTGTTTTCAATGTTTCGCAATAAATCCTGAATGCAACGATCCGTTTGCTCACCGTTCCAACCGATTAGATCGACGGTGTGAAGGCCACCAAAGCCAAGGGGCGAGTCCACAGGCTCGATCCTTATCGGCAAGAGCGGCACATGATGTCTGGTGGCGAAGCTCGCCTCATCTAGGACATTTTGATTCGTCCGGGAGGATTGGCACCAAACAGGTATAACGCATCTTGCAATCTTAAGTTGTCGTTCGATTTCAGCTCGGTAGTCACCCGCATGGATGTGCTGGTCCCACCAGACCGAATATCTGGCGGACAAAACGTCGACCAAGGCTTGGACGACCTTTTTGCTCGAACGAGCGTAGATTAGGCAAATGTCAGCCACAGTAGGACATGCTAGATAACGAGATAACTCTCGGGCCTGAATAGTACTACACGAAACTGACCTCATAACGCGAAGGTTGTGTGATCGATAAACGCCGCCTCTGAGCACGCCCTTGCCGTCCGCTCTGTCCGCACGCAGAGCTACATGCGGCCAGCCCCTCGATGCCGAATGCAGTCAAAGCAGTTAGGTGTTAGTTAGTGCACGCAAACGACGGCTCTCTTCGAAATGGCGTGTTATGCTGCGACAATTGAAAACGGGCGATTTGGCGGCACGATTCGAGAGGCGGTCATCCCAGAGGCATGCCTGTACTCACGGAAGCTGATACTTGTCGAAAGTACGTCCTCCCGAAGCTCTACGCTTCGGGTTGGACAGACGATCACATCAACGAGCAACGTACTTTCACCGATGGCCGCATCGTCGTGGCCGGCAACCGCACGATCCGCCGCAAGCAGAAACGAGCCGATTATCTCCTCCGCTATCGGCCTGATTTTGCCATTGCCATTGTTGAAGCGAAGGCCGATTTCAAAAAGCCTGCCGACGGTCTCGGCCAGGCGATGGAGTACGCGCAAATCCTTGGCCTAAAATTCGCTTATTCCACCAACGGCCACGGAATTGTCGAGCACGACTTCACGACCGGCCTCGAAAGCACACTTGAAAACTTCCCTTCTCCCGATGAACTCTGGCAACGCCTCAAGCATGGAGAAAACATCCCTAGCCAGATCGTCGAACGCCTTCTCACACCGTACTACCATCTCTCAGGAAAATCGCCGCGCTACTATCAGGAAATTGCGATCAACAGCGCGATCCGGGCCATCCTCCAGGGCCAAAAGCGCGTTCTCCTCACGCTCGCCACTGGCACCGGTAAGACCGTTGTTGCCTTTCAGATTTGCTACAAACTGTGGAACACCAAGTGGAATCGCGATGGCGATCCGGGACGCCGCCCGCGAATGCTCTATCTCGCTGATCGGAACATCCTCGTTGACGACCCGAAGGACAAAATCTTTGCTCCGTTCGGTGATGCCCGGCACAAGATCGAACGCGAAGCCATTAAGAGTCGGGAGATGTACTTTGCGACATACCAAGCTATCGCCAAGGACGAACGCCGCCCCGGCCTGTATCGCGATTACCCCAGGGACTTCTTTGATCTCATCGTCGTGGACGAGTGCCATCGCGGCAGCGCCAAAGACGATTCGAATTGGCGGGATATCCTCGAATACTTTCAGCCAGCTTACCAACTCGGTATGACCGCCACGCCGAAGCGCGAGGACAACCGCGACACCTATCTCTACTTCGGCAATCCGCTTTACACGTACAGCTTGCGTCAGGGCATCGAAGACGGCTTCTTAGCCCCCTACCGCGTCCACCGCATCGTCACGAGCGCCGATTCCGTCGGTTGGCGTCCGAATCGCGGCCAGGTTGACCGTCTGGGACGTGAGATTCCCGATGCTGAATACACCACTAAGGATTTTGAACGGAAAGTTTCTCTTCTCCCTCGCACGGAAACCATCGCCCGCAATCTCACGGATTTTCTGAAGGCAAACGGAAGGTTCGACAAGACTATCGTTTTTTGCGTTGACCAAGAGCACGCCGAGGATATGCGCTTTGCGCTCAACAACCTCAATGCGGACCTGACTCAGCAGTACCCGGACTACGTTGTGCGTGTGACGGCGGATGAAGGCAAAACAGGCCGAGGCCATCTCGACCGTTTCATGGAACTCGAATCCATCACTCCAACAATTGTGACGACTTCTCAACTCTTGACGACAGGCGTAGACATTCAAACCTGCAAAAACATCGTGATCGCCCGCATCATCAATTCGATGACTGAGTTTAAGCAGATCATCGGGCGCGGCACTCGTGTCAAAGACGATTACGGCAAGCTCTATTTCAACATTCTCGATTACACCGGCAGCGCCACTCGCCTTTTCTCTGACCCTGATTTCGATGGTGAACCCGCTTTGGTGACTGTCGAGGAAATGAACGCGGCAGGCGAGAACGTCAAAGCCGAGATCGAGAAGCCCGAGGAAGTAATCGCCGATCCTTTGCCACCACAAATCCTCGAACCCGGCGGCAAGGCGAGAGATGAGGCTCGCAAGTACTACGTGGATCAGGGTTCCATCGAAATCGTTGCCCACTTCGTTTCCGAACTGGACGCTGACGGCAAGCAGCTCCGCGTTGTCCGCTTCACCGATTACACGGGTGAGAAAGTCCGCAGCATGTGTCCGTCCGCAGCGGACCTCCGGTCAAAATGGTCCGATGCAGAACAACGCGCCGAAATCATCCAGGCTTTGGAAGAGCGCGGCATCACTCTGGAAGAACTCATCGCCGCTTCGAACCAGCCCGACGCAGACCCATTCGATCTTCTCTGCCAGGTTGCATATAGCGCACCGGTTCGCACGCGGCGGGAACGGGCTGAACGGCTCCGAAAAGAGCAAAAGGCGTTTTTCGAAAAATATTCAGACAAGGCGCGGCAAATCTTACAAGACATCCTGGACAAGTATGTAGACTATGGCACGGCGCAATTCGCTATCCCGGATATTTTGAAGGTTCCGCCAATTTCCGAACGCGGGACGGTGATGGACATTTCGCAGATGTTCGGAGGCGCGGAGCACTTGCGCACCGCAGTCAACGAATTACAAACGCTTTTGTATGCATCCTAGGGGGCGGAATCTGCTGCAATGCCATCGGGTTTCAATCTCGATGAACCTTACTTTCGCATTCGCTTAACAGGGAATGAGGAATCCTTTCCCTCTTTATTGGACGTGTCGAGCTTCTTGTATGACCTCAATCTCTTGTACGAGATCAGCAGGCTAGCAACCGATCCCAAGTATCACGATTTCAGTTTTTCGAATTATGCCTTCTACCGCCGAGGACGCCCTCTGGATGAACGTGACAGGCTTTACGTCCAATCGCTCTCCCATCGTTCACCTATCGCAATCGTCCTGGTTGTCACCGCCGTCGCCACAGGGGTTGGCGGAATTTGGGGAATAGTCCAGATTGCCGAGAAAGTGGCGAATGCCCGCCTGAATCGTCGTAAATTACAGGCCGAAGTGGAGAAACTGGAGCGTGAGAATCGAGAAGCGACAATGTTACCCGAGCCATCACCCAGCGATGAGGAAGGTTTTAGAAAAGTGCTTCGGGTTCGCGAAGCGGAACACTTTTACGATAATGTTGCGGGTCGGCTTCAACGATCTTCGGTTCGTATCAAAGAACTCGAAATCGAAGTCGTACAACCGAAACCTAAAAAAGAATCTCAGTAAAGGTTGGATAGCGGAAATATGGCACGGCAGAAAACAGCAAAGAAGGAACTACCTCAGTCCACCGCCCAGCAGCTCGCTTCGATTGTCAAAGCCTGCCGCGACATTATGCGCAAGGACAAGGGTCTCAACGGCGACCTTGACCGCCTGCCGATGCTCACTTGGATCATGTTCCTCAAGTTCCTTGACGATATGGAGAGCGTCCGCGCCGAGGAAGCCAAAATCGCTGGTAAGCGTTTCCGCCCTGCCATCGAGACGCCTTACCGCTGGCGCGATTGGGCGGCAAACGTGCAGGGTATCACCGGACCGGAACTAATCGCCTTCATCAATCAGGACGAAGCTATTCGCCCGGACCGCAAGCGCGGCGATGGCCTCTTTGCTTATTTGCGCTCTCTGCGCAGCGCAAACGGTGACCGCCGCGATGTAATCGCCAAAGTTTTCCAGGGCACGTTCAACCGAATGACCAATGGCTACCTTCTCCGCGATGTGGTCAACAAGGTCAACGAAATCCATTTCACGTCTAAGGATGAAATCCACACGCTCGGCTTACTTTACGAGTCCATGCTCCGAGAGATGCGAGACTCGGCAGGCGATTCCGGCGAATTCTACACGCCACGGCCAGTCGTGAAATTCATCGTAACCGCTATGAATCCCCGCCTCGGCGAAACGATTCTTGATCCTGCCGCCGGCACCGGCGGCTTTTTGGTTGAAGCATTCACCCATCTGCAAAAGCAGTGCAAGAAGACCGAAGACTTCAACCGCCTGCAAAAAGGCACTCTCTTCGGAATCGAACCGAAGCCGCTTCCGTACTTGCTGTGCCAGATGAATCTTTTGCTTCACGGCCTCGAATCGCCCGATATTGACCCGGAGAACGCCTTGCGCTTTCCACTGCGCGAAATCGGCGACAAAGACCGAGTAGACATTATCATGACCAACCCGCCCTTTGGCGGCGAGGAAGAACGCGGCATTCTCTCCAATTTCCCTGAAGACAAAAAGACGGCGGAAACTGCCCTTCTTTTCCTCCAACTCATCATGCGCAAGCTTCGTCGTCCGCTAAGCAGCGCAAAAGCAGGCCGATGCGGTATGGTGGTTCCCAACGGCACGCTTTTCGGCGATGGCGTTTGCGCCCGCATCAAGGAAGAATTGCTAAAGGAGTTCAATCTTCACACCATCGTCCGGCTACCCAACGGGGTTTTCGCGCCCTACACCAGCATCCCGACGAATCTGCTTTTCTTCGACCGCTCCGGTCCGACGAAGGAAATCTGGTATTACGAGCAGCCAGTTCCTGAAGGGCGGCGGCAATACAGCAAAACCCAACCACTTCGCTTTGAAGAGTTCGAGAATTGTCTTGCGTGGTGGTCTAGGCGGGAAGAGAACGACCGCGCTTGGAAGGTTAAGGCCTCTGACGTATCCAAGTACGACAGTGAAGGCAATCTTCTCTCTGTCAATCTCGACATAAAGAACCCGCGAGCCAAAGACGCTTACGAGCACGCCGCCCCTAAGAAGCTAGTCGAAGATATTGTTGCCAAGGAGAGTCGCATCCTCGAAATCATGAAGGAGATCAAGTCTACGCTGGAGTTGAACTAGGTTGGCGACTTGGCCGCACGTCGAGCTACGTGAAGTGCTGCAGACCGATCTAACACCGGTGCCGATCAACCCTGCAGAGACGTATGAAATGGCGGGCGTGTATAGCTTCGGCCGGGGTCTGTTTCGAAAAGAGCCGGTCTTTGGCAGCAATACTTCATACAGGTTCTTCTATCGGCTTGCATCAGACCACTTCGTGATGAGCCAGCTATTTGGTTGGGAAGGCGCGCTTGCACTCAGCTCGCCCGAGTTCGCAGGACTATATGTTTCGCCACAGTTCCCAACATTCCGATGTGACGAACGACGGTTGAGTCGTTTTTTTTTGGGATGGTTCGCACGCACTCCGTCGTTTTGGGAGGACCTAGCAATGCGAACGCGAGGCATGGGAGATCGCCGTCGAACGCTTAATCCCCAGGCACTGCTGTCGTGCAAAATTCCTTTCCCGCCGCTCGACGAACAACGCCGCATCGTCGCCCGCATCGAGCAATTGTCGGCAACAGTCATGGAAGGCCAAAAACTTCGTACGGAGAGTCTCGAAGCCTCATCCAGTGTCATCACCAGCCTGCACCTTAGTCTGAGCGGAGAACGTCTGCGCTCACTTCGCGATATCCTGAAGCTCGATGAACGTCGTGTCCCCGTCTGTCCTAACGGCACGTACCCGCAGGTTGGAATCAAGGGTTTCGGAGGCGGGCTATTTGCCAGAGGCACTCTGGATGCCATTCAAACGACATACAAAGACTTCAATCTCCTGTTCGACGGGGCACTAGTTTTGAGCCAAGTCAAGGGCTGGGAAGGCGCAATCGCTGTTTGTAACGAACGTTTTGCGGGCTTGTATGCATCTCCAGAGTATCGAACGTTCAGTTTCCTTCCAGAAGAAGCCCTGCCCAAATACATGTCGGCGATAGTTTCCTCGCCGTGGTTTTATGGAAAACTGAAAGATTTAACTCGTGGCGTTGGTGCACGCCGAGAACGCACGCGGCCCGAGACATTCCTGGAGATGCAGATTCCCATGCCGACCGTTGCACAGCAGCGTTCCGCATTACAAGTCTTTGAAAAACTAGATGCCTTGAAGAAAATGCAATCTGAAACCTCAGCAGAACTTGACGCCCTGATGCCTTCGATTCTCGCGAAAGCTTTTCGCGGCGAGCTTTAGAGATATGCGCGATCCGCACCAGGCACTCAAACACGAGCAGATAGCCAAGGGGCGATCCTCGACCGCCGGAGTCGATTTCTTCCTAATTCGCGGCCAATGGGGAAAGCAGGATTTTGGTTTTAGCCTGCACGCCGCTCCAAATCAGTTCAGCACAAGTGGCGTTCAAACCACGGACTTTCTGGCCTCACTAGGATTCGAACGGTCGGGCTGCACGTTTACTGGTAGAGGCGAATGTTATGCGAGATGGGTAGGCGACGGCTTTGCGATGGATCAATTTGTTGCAAATTTTGATGGGGCATTTGCGGCTTTCAAACAAGCAGCAAGAGAGCTGGAGGATTGCGGAATCTTTATCGCGCAACTTGAAGGCTGGGGTTTTTTCTACGGCAAGCAATCGCGTGGCCGCGCAAAGCGGGAGTTCTACGATTTTGGAGACGGTCATACCGCCTCAGAATCGAAGGAAATGAAACGGTCGGAGGATCAGGCTTTTCAGTACCGCTTTGTTTGGGTTGTCACGGGTGATGGCGTGAAAGGCTGGATCACCCACTATCGGCCCAAGAATCCTCCGCTTTCCGTAGAGCTTGAAAGTGTTTTCCATTTTCTTGGCCTGATACCATTCGCGCAATGCCCTGAATTTGACTTCGAGCCGTGCTGCTGGTCCGCTGTTCGCTTTGAAAAACGCGATCACGAATTTTTGGATAGTAATGCCGAGGCAGCCCACCGCTGGTTCGACAATCACTCCCAGAAATTTTCGCCCGGCGTGGAGAACCTGCTGCGTGCCCATTCACTGCTCGAACCCTTCGGAATGAAATTAATTCCCATTCCCGAAGCAGGTGCTCGGCTCCAGGAAGAGTTTGCGAGACATACTACGAAACCCCCAAAAGAGGCCAACAATCCACAATTCCCCGGCAGTTTCGACGTAGCCATTTCCTTCGCGGGACCTGAGCGCCAATACGCGGAACAACTCGCCAAACATTTGGTAGATGCCGGGTTTTCAGTTTTCTACGACGGCTTCTATCCCGAAGACTTGTGGGGCAAAGACCTCGTCCAGACCTTTCATGAGATATACAGCAGGCGCTCCCGGTACTGCGTCATTTTCGTATCGGAAGAGTACAACAACAGAGCTTGGACAATCCATGAACGCCGAAGTGCTCAGGAGAGAATGCTAAAAGAAAAGGGCCAGGAATATATACTCCCGATCAAAGCAAACACAGTGGACTTACCAGGACTCCCTTCGACCATCGGTTACGTTTCGCTCAAGGAATTTGGGATCGAAAAAATTGGTGCGCTTCTCATAAACAAGCTCAAGAAGTAGATGTTCGCACCATGGGCACGATCATCGGCGTCGCGCGGGAAAACATCATGTCTTTCGCCACCATTTAGGTGGGTGTCTAAGAAAAGCCCGAATGTTTGCGTATTCCCAATACAACGCTTCTGGAAACATCTCCCGCCATCTGTCGCGCGTCGCCGTCGAGGGATCGATAATGCATAGTCTGAACCTCCTTCCGCCCAGTCCAAGGGTGAATAGCTGCTGAGCCTTGATGTCGGTTGGGGGTAAAGAATATCCCCATACAACTAGCGTGCCCACTTTTTCCAGTCTGGCCAGACAATCACTCCACAGTTGTCGCCACGGTCCACGTTCAATTCGTTTGTCCCAAAACGGAAGAAAAATCGGAAAGATCGTCCCTGTCCCGCTGTGTCCTCGATATCCCGGTGAATCGTCGAAATCTTCCCAAGCGCTAGTCAGCACTTCAAATTTCTTGTCGTCTATTGGCAGCCGCCAATTTGAACTGCCGTGCAATTTCAAAATCGTTGGCAGCTTGTACTCTGTCGGCTTCTCTGCAAGACCATAAACCCATTCACCGAAAGTGGCGCGGCGTGTAGGCGCTATCTTGCGAACCGCCCTTTCAACAACCAAGTCATAGTTGAATGAAATAACCGCGTCACCGCGTCCTAGGGGGCTGAGCAGCGCATTGTGATTTTTGCAGAACTCTTTGCCGTGTGCGGAGCGAAGAAGTGCCTGGATGCAGCGTGCAAAATTCGCCACAATGTCGTCGTCTGAAGGGCCAGCATTCTGAGTGGCCTTCAGTTTCTCCGCCATGTATGCCCGAAGGTGGAGGGTGTAGAAAGACCGCTCCATTGAGCGCCTGTAATCGTGTGGCAGCGTCTGAATATGTTTTCGCACGAACTGAACGGCAGCAACATCTTCTGTACGTGGCTCAAGACGATTCAACAGATCGAAGAAATCGGAGTCCAGGGGGGATGGTTGCTCGCGTTCGTGCGCGTAGCTCACGCTGCGACTTGCCCCCGCTCCCAATACAACGGCCCGTGGAAGGCGATCCAACTCTTTCTGTTTGGCTGTTGTCGTCATTGAATCGCGCCTCCATTCAAGCGATCCCGAGAATCCAGCCTTCTATTTCGGCGGCTGTGCGTTCTTGCTCGGTCAGGCTGGGACTGAAAAATCGTCTAAGGCTGCCGTCCTGGTCGCTTCGGCGTAACCATTCCGCAGCAGCGTAGGCATCCTGCTGGTCGGTATTGCGGTCATCACGCGGGAAGCTGTGGCTCCACAGCGCGGGATAAACCTCGGCGACAGCCGATTTGTCCGGCGGCACCATCCAGCCATCGAACGGCCAGAAGTGCGTCCGATCTCCGACCCGATTGCGGAGATAGCGCAGCCAAGGGATTCCAGCATGGGTTGATTTAGCGACCGATCCAGGCACATCGAAATGAAACACGGACTTGGCACCTGCCCGCACTTCCGTGATCCGTCTCCAGCGAGAATCGCCACAGCGAGCGGCACCGTTTCCACACTCCCCTTCACGAACGAAATCTACGTAGGTGTTCTTCTCGTCTGTGGGCCAATGCCCTTGGAAATCATTCAAGAAAGCTGTCCATTCGTGAGGCAACCCGTACTTCTCAAAGTATCGCAGCGGGAATGAAAAGCCGTGGTCAATGCCCACCAGCGTAGGGGATGGCTCTAAGAGCCTCTCGACTAGCCACTCAGCAATTGCCTTACGTGTCCAATATCTACGGAGTCCAGGAGGCGGCGCGACTTCGTGTGGTTCGCTCGAATGATCCGCCACATAGGCGCGCAGGCCCTTGAGGCTGGAGTTGCATGTTTCCGCACCGGAATAGTCGATCCCGATATACCGATTGAAAGCAGGCTTCACTCCGTTGCCCCGATTCTCGTTGTGATTCGCCGAAGGTGCCGAGGGATTCGCTGCGTCCAACCCTTTAGTTTCTGCGCGCTGCCGCGCACTCTATAACAGAAACGATTTCTTCCACGCCCCAGGGAGCGATGGGAGCACCGATTTCCGTCAAGAACGGCGGCGTTCTTCCGTGTGATCCCTTTAAGCGCACACCACAGAGACCTTTACCCAACTCCTCGCCCGTTCGAAGCTCCCAGTCCACCCAATCTCGCCATGCCGTTCCGTTGCCGATCAGGCAGAGCACAACCGATGAGCGTTCAATCTTCTGTCGAATGACGCGTCTGACGTAGGAGCTATTTTCGCTGTTAACTGGCTCCCTTAAGCTGCCGTCGTAAAAATCAGACTCAACATTCCGGTTAAGGCCCATCAGCCGGAACCCATTGACCTGAGGCAAATCTTCCCGATGAAAACTGATGAAAGTACGCCTTCTTCTGGCGTGAGTGGTAAGTTGGCCGCGAAACGCGGCGAGAAGCTGCGTTAGAGAATCAAAACCACGTTCCTGTAGCAGCGTGCCAAGCGTCATGTCCCCTCGTGCGTTCAAATCGATTCCATAGCGGGCCTCGACTGTCCTTACGAGGGTGTCGTCTCTCTTTGTTCGGAACATCTCACGATTGCCTATTTCGATTTCGTCTTCGCAGCTTCCTCACGCACGCTGACCCATTTCGCGTGCTCCTGCGAAATCAGTGATTCTACGCGTTCTGCCAGCAGAGCGTGAGGGTCAGAAGCGGTTGAATAAGGGCCAGCCGTAGCAGAGTATAAGTACTTTTCGTGCTTCAATGCCTCGCACGTTGTTCGATACGCAATCCAGTTCGCGTGATATTGATTCAGCGACTGGATGCCCTCGAGGAGGACGACGAGAACTCCGAGCGTACCCGTCACAAATACCGATAACCGCAATCCCGCAGAAAAGGGGATCAGTGCAGCCGCTACGATCTCTGCGCCCTTGAGTAGCTTATACGACCGCTGGTTATAGCGGCTCTTCCGGTCGTACCATTCAATCTGTTCCTCAAGCCGCCCGATTGTTATGTCTTCTGCTGTCAAGACTACGGTGCCTCCGAAATCAGCCGTGCCAGATAGTTGGGGTCCCATGCGTAGAACGATAATTTCGTTCGTGCGATGAGCGTCGGAAGCGTCGCGCGCTCGATTCCTTTTAGCGCCATCGCGATTATCGTATTTCGCTTCTTTGCGCTTTCCTCCAGCTCCCAATCAACCCACCGGCTTGTGTACGTCATTTCCCCAATGAGGCACACAGTTACGCTCGTTCTGGCGATCTTCTCTCGGATAACGCGTTTGACGTACTCCGCTTTGTCGCTGTCCACAGGTACGCGGACGGACTCATCATAGAATTCGAGGTCAAAACCCGGATTCGAAGCCAGAAGTCGAAGGCCGGCAACTTGCTCCTTGTCCTCTGCCTGAAAACTCAGGAACACACGCTTCCGCGCAGAGAGGCCCGGCATAGCTCTCCTTTGTCGGTGATATAGCGACGGCTTACTTTCGCATGATTGAAAGCCCTTTCTCAAGCCGAGACCACATCGGCTTCCGCTAGCAACAGTCGCGCCAGGTAAACGGCGTTCTGTCGCGCCCGCTGCGACCCGCTCCAGCCGCAAACTGCGAGTCGCTTCTGCCCTTCCGGTGAGTGCGTTTCGATTCGGTCCCTGTGCCTGGTTGAAGGGACCGAATCTCAACTCACCGAAAGGACAAGAAAATGAAATCAGAACAAATCAAGCAAATCACAAGCAAGGCAATCGAGGAACTGGTCGCAGCGCTCAATGCCGGTCGCAGTGAAGCGTTGACGAATTATCTCGCAGCGATGGGACGATTCCACCTTTACAGCTCTTTCAACGTCATGCTTATCGTGCGCGCCTGCCCTAATGCAACGCACGTGGCCGGATATCAGACGTGGAAATCGCTCGGACGCTACGTCAAGAAGGGCGAAAAAGGGATCATGATCCTTGCTCCTCTCTTTCGTCGCCGCACGAACGAAAACAATGAAGCGGAGAATGCCAACTTGGATTCCAGCGACTCCCGCACGCTGACGGGCTTTCGTGCTGTTTATGTTTTCGACGAGAGCATGACCGGAGGAAATCCGTTGCCCCAAATCGGCTGCGTCAACGGCGATCCGGGCACGCATCGCGAGCGGCTCGAACAGTTCGTTCGGGACCAGGGCATCGCACTGGAATATTCGGCGGATATCGCGCCTGCGAAGGGTCTCTCCGAAGGCGGGAAGATCAAGCTGCTACTCGGCCAGTCTCCAGCCGAAACCGTGGCCACGTTAGTACATGAGCTGGCCCACGAACGGCTTCACCGCACTGAGCGCCGCGCGAGCACGACTAAGCGCCTCCGTGAGACGGAAGCCGAGGCCGTCGCTTTTGTGGTTTGCCAAGCCATCGGCCTTGAAACCGGAACGGCGAGCGCGGATTACATTTCATTGTGGAATGGCGACGCCGCTGCGCTTCTTCAGAGCCTCGACCTCGTGCGGCGCACCGCTGCTGAAATCATCGCGGCAATCACGCCCGAAAAGCCCCTGCCTCCCGAAAACGGAGGCTAGGCTGTCACAGCTGGTTGTCACAGCTTGTCACAGTAACCTGTCACAGCTTGTCATAGTAACGGCTGATAGTATTTGGTGGGGTCTGTGGGGCCAGTTCCAACTTCGCTGACCAGGCCCTTCTCTACGAGCAGTTTCAGGTCACGTTGCAACGTTCTTCTGTTCACCTTCAACTCCTCTTCACATTCGGCGACAGTCGCTTTGCCTGCCCCAAGCAGGAAATCGAGGAGTGCAACCGGACGATCTTTCAGGCCATTCCTTCGAGCTTTGGCCAAAATCACATCGCGGCGGATCACGTGTTCAGCAGTGATCTGGACTTCCCGCATCTGAGCGCTCAAACCTTCTGTGAAGTATTCGAGCCAACCCGTCATGTCCATTTCGCTCTCGCGCACACTCTGGAGGGCTTTGTAGTAAGCGGGTCGGTCGCGGTCGTAATACTCGCTGATCGTGAAGAGGCGCTTGAAATCGTAACCCGTCCTATAGAGACAAAGAGTCGAGAGCAAGCGCGCTGAACGCCCATTGCCGTCTACAAAGGGGTGGATGTGAACGAGTTGAAACTGCGCAATGCCAGCCACAATCACTGAATTGATTTGAGTCTCTTTTTGTAGCCAACCGACAAAGTCGGTCATCATCGGCGGAACTTCGAGCGGTGGAGGCGGGGTGTATATTTTTTCTCCCGTGCGCGAGTTCACGATGTAATTCTGAATCTTGCGATACTGTCCGGGCGATGCTTTGTTTCCTCGCACGCCTTGGACAAGCCGCTTGTGAATTTGCCGAATCACGGCTTCGGTGATCGGTTCGCCGCTTTCCAAGTAATCCGAAACCAGCTCGAACGCCTTTTTGTAGTTCAGCAGTTCCCTTGCATCATCCGGCCTAGCTCCCTGGACTTTTTTACCAGCCAAAATGCGCTCGGATTGTTCAAGCGTCAGTTGAGTGCCTTCGATATGCGTCGTATGGTGAGCTTCAAGCACGAGGGCGCGCTTCTGCATTTTGCCAATCCAGTCTTCCGACAGTTTGGCCGCATCCAGAAATCCGCGGGCGCGCTCAATCCTTGTCAGCGCCGCTGTGATGGCATGCGTAATCGTGAATCGCGGTGCGAAGCTCATGGCGGTTCATCTACACCGCGCTTATTGTGCCAGATGTTTCCGAGGAAGACATTGAAGAGTGGCGCGACTCCAATTGTTTTGGCCCTAGAACCGTGCAGTTCGTTCCGCGCTTCAGTTGACGCTCAGGATTATTTGGTCGAGGCGTTGTTCCCAAGTTGTTCCCGAAAAGTCACGAAAACGACCCGGAATAATCGATCCCAGGTAGGAGATCATGAATTCGGGAACAACTTGGGAACAAGTAGTGCCAAATACCGTCAAAAACCGTCTATCACGACATAGGTAAAGGCAAGAAAAGACAGCCACATAGTATTCTCGGTTCTCATTTGCAAGCAGGGGGTCGCCGGTTCGATCCCGGCCACGTCCACCAACTTCTGCCTGCAATTTCAATCACTTACTAATTTGGCCTTCCTGCGATTTCCTCAATTTGGGTCCATTTGGGTCCAACTAAGAGCTTCTCCACTTCCTCGACCGCACGGCGTTGTTCCGACGGAATCGCGTGCAAATAGATTTGCCTCGTGATCTCCGGCGAAGCGTGGCCCAGAAGCGCCTGGACCGTTCCTAGCGGTGCTCCTACAGCGTCCAGCAACGTCGCGTGACAGTGACGCAAGCCGTGCCACGTAATTCGCGGCAGGCCAAGCTTCTCGCACATCGGTCGCATGTATCGCTGCAAGAGATTTCGCCGGCACAGCGGCTTGCCCGAGTGGGTTGCAAAAACTAACTGCTCGGGTTCACAACCGTTCCTGCGAAGAGCGGAAAGAATGGAGACAACTTGTCGGCACAATGGAATTGCGCGGACACTTCGTTTCGTCTTCGGTCTATCGAAGTGGCCGTCGTACACCGTCTGCGTTACGCTCAGCACTTGGCCGTCTAGGTTCACGTTCTTCCATCGGAGCGCGAGCAGTTCGCCGATCCTTAGTCCCGTCAGCACCAAAAGAAGTGCGATGGACTTTGCTGGTTCCGATAGGGCCATGGTCAGACGTGTTACATGCTGAGGCGTAACGACGGGCAGTTCCGAGTTGTATTCCCGTCTTGGGAGTCGCGTTTTTCGCACTGGGTTGTTGGGGATGTAATTCCAATCCTCCGCCGTGCCCAGCACTTTGCTCAATGCACACCTGAAGTGATGAACCGACTCCCAGGAATAATCCTCGCGAAGCTTTGCCAGAAGGAAATTCTGGATCGCTTCACGCGAAATGTCAGAGAGTCTGCAATCACCAAAGGCCGGGAACAGATGCGCCTTGAGAATGTACTTGTAGTGCTGCTGTGTTGCGTATTTCAGTGTCGGAAGCACAATGGGTTCCCATTCCTTCTGCACGAATTCCTTCAGCGTGCATGCAGGTCGTGGCCGTTGGTTCCCGCTGTTCAAGACACGAAGCCGCTCCGAGAGAGCATGCATTGCGAGACGGCGTGTGGCGAGTTCTGCGACTGTACCGATCACCATCGACCGGCGCACTCTCGCTGCTGCTCCGTCTGCGTGAATGACATCCTCCCACCAGCGGGCAACCCATACCTTCTCTCGTTTGCCACGCTTAAAGAGCGAACCTCGTTGATACCGTCTGCGAACCATCGTTCCTCCTTCGATGGTTCGCCTGGCTTGTTCTGTGTCGCTTCTCAGTGTAGTCGGCATGTCAAGCGGCCTTTCGACCCTCGCGCCGTTGCGCCAGCCACGCCAAGACTTCTTCCTTGTCGAAGCGCCAGTATTTTCCGAGGCGATATCCGGGCAATCCTTCGAGCGAGCGTTTGCGTAAACGCCCGTACACCCAGGAGACGGGAACTTGCAGTAGCTCGGCGACCTGCTGAACGGTCATAAGTTCACACTTCGATTGCGTGCTCATGACGGGGCTCCTTTTAGGGCGTTTGTAATGCGGAAAATTGCTGCGATTTACGAGGGAGTTTTACGACGGATTTTGACTGCGAAGTTTGTGCCCTATTTGATGAGTGAATTTATCTCGCTCTTGAGCGGCCTTTCTTCCTCACTGTGGTCCCGTGATTTTTCCGGCTTGTACGACGCGAGAAATTCGTGGAATTCTGCATCCTTGCAGAACAGACGTTCGAGAGCCGCAGTCACGACGTATGAAGCATTGGCATGGATGAATTCGGCGTAGCGCATGAGCTTGAACTTTAAGTCCTGCGATACCCGCAGTTGCAAGGTTTCGTTTTTTGGCTCGGCGGGCGGTGCTTTGAGAATGGCCATACCGGTCTCCTTTCGATTGTGAGGAACCAAAACAAACTGCTGGAATGCTGAGGTCGTGAAACTCGGCGGCAGATGGAGTCAGCGCCGAGTAGCGAAGAGTGACCCTCTACTTATACTAATGGGCAGGAAGTGAGCAAAATGTTTCAAAAAAAAATCCTTTCACGCTTCGATGAAAAAGTTGGAAGTACTGGTCATCACTCTGCGCCGAATAGCTGCCGTGACAGCCTAGTGGCTATGGGCGAACTACAAGACGCAAGACAGAACGCATGGAGCGATTCATCCTGCCAACACGGGCGGGAGTGACCCCACGAAATGTTTTCGGGGCCGCAAGGCGTGCGAAAACATGGGGTCGCTCCCGCCCGTGGCAGTGTTTTGTCCGCGTACTGCAGAGGGTATCTTGAAGCCTGCATGTAGCTGTGGTCACGATGGTTGAGCTTGCCCGTGCGCTGAACCGACATCTGAAGGGGATGCTGAACCGGGCAAAACCGCCCCGTTCAGGTCATTACGACGGCCCCGATGCGAGCGCCGCCACTCTGCGACACGGTGGACGCTTGCTGTAGCGACCGGATTATTCATTGAACGTCAGGCGACAGCAACGCGGCGCTGACGAGATCGGTTTGGGCGGTAGCGACCCCCAGCACTACATTTGGGCGGCATTTTCGCCCAAAACCGGGGGTCGCTACCGCCCAAACCGGGGTTTTCGTTCGCGGTCTTTTTTCAGCACCAGAGTCTGCAATTCATTTCTCAGCGAAGCGTTGGCGCGACCGGTAGGTGAACGCAACGCCTATCTTTAGGGGTGAACACTGCGAATATTCCTGTGTTCACGCCTAGCTGCGCACCGCAGAACGCGAGCGGTATCTTTCGACCAGAACACTGCGTGTGTTTCTGTGTTCTCCTAGCGCAGGGTGAAAACCAGGCACCTGTTTGTAGGTGAAAGCGGCGTGCAACCGTGCTTTCACCTCTTCGTGCATCTGAGCCAGGCTCCTGAACAGGTGCTGAACCGCCATTATTTCTCCCCGTTCGGCGAAAAACCGATTTCATCCTGACTCGAACGGTACTGATTTTCCCCAAATCTGTTGAAGGCCAAGATCGTCTCGCAAGATGCCGGGGTATAGCTTCAATGAGCTGCTCGCGTAGCTCTTGGCCTTCCCAATTGTTCACTGAACTGCGTAAGAGGGCTATTATGTCTCTCGTCAAGAGCATTGCCTCGGCATCGTTTGAGGTATCGCTCTGCGGGGTATCCTTATCCCTGTAACTTACTGGCTGGTTTGGGCTGGTGCAGTGCCACCGAACCACAGAATTGTGCGCAGACAGACCTCACATGAACCGCGTCACCCAGCGCGTTGATGAATGGAAACGCAAGATAGTCGATCTATCGCGCCGGAATCGTTCCTTGTATTTCGTTCGAGCGCGCGGATCAACCCTCAGGATTACAGAACCCAGCATCTCTGAAGTGTTTGAAAGGCTCGTAATTTCTGAGAAGCCGTGGGAATTCTTGATGCCCCCAGACGCTCCCGAAACCTCCGAATCGGAGAAGGGCTCGGATGACTCGGAGCGACTCCTGCTTGAACGTCAAGCTGGTGAACAACCTGCAGAGCCGGAGGACAAGGTCCTGCCGGATCGGGGCACGGATGAGCTTGTGACGGACATCAGAGACGGCGCAAAACTGCGGAATATCTTGCGCAATTTGTATCGCCGGTCTCGAACTGATTTTGAAGAACGCGGAGTTCGCATTCTATTCCTCACGCTGGGCCTGCTGGAGTGGAAAGAGGTAGAACAGTCCGAAATCATTAAATCTCCCATACTCCTGGTACCTGTCGAGCTCAAACGTGAGTCAGTCAATGATCCCTTCGAGTTGTGCCCGGTGGGCGAAGAAATCGTGATTAACCCCGCGTTGGCTGTAAAGCTGGGCGATGATTTTCGGATCGAGCTGCCGCCTGTTCCTGACGACTGGGAGTCGATTTCGCTAGAGTCATTCCTTGACGCCTTTCGCATTCAAATCTTGAAATATGGTTGGACCGTCAATCAGGATTGCTGGTTAGGGCTCTTTTCCTTTCACAAATTAGTCATCTACCACGATTTGAAGAGCCACGGCAGTTTATTGGAAGCACATCCTTTAGTCCGGTGTCTGTGCGAAGAGGAGAGACCAACTGCAACGAGCGAACCGCCAGAACCGCGCGACCTTGACAAGAGGATTGTGCCTGATACCAGCTTTCTTGTCGCTGACGCGGATAGCAGCCAGCTAGTGTGCATCGAAGCGGTCAAGGCCGGAAGCAGTTTGGTCATTCAGGGACCGCCTGGCACGGGAAAGAGCCAAACGATCACAAATCTGGTTTCGGAATTCATTGCTAAGGGGAAGAGTGTTCTGTTCGTCAGCGAAAAAATGGCAGCGCTTGAAGTGGTTTTCCAGCGACTTCAAAAGGCCGGACTCGGACACTTCTGCCTCCAACTTCACAGCCATCGAGCCAACAAAAGAGAGGTAATCCAGGAATTCCACAAGACGCACTGCGAGCAACTTCAGCCCAAAAAGGGTTTAACGGAATTCGAGGCCAAGCAACTCGTTGAGAGGCGAAAGAAGCTAAATGACTACGTTCACTCGCTTCACCTGATACGACAGCCATTAGGCTGTAGCGCCTTCGAGGCTCTAGGCTGGGTTTCGCAATTGTCAGAGGTGCTCTACGTTCCATCTGGCGCGTTCGATGCATCCCGTCTTACTCCGGAACGTCTCGATAGTGCGGAACAACTTGCCAAGCGGTTACAGCCTCTCTGGCATGTCGCTGTGGCCGGTCACGACTTTCCGTGGTTTGGTTGCACTCTGAAGACGTTCTCGCTGGCGGCCAAAGCGGAGCTACAAGAGGATCTCAACGAGTGCATCACATCCGTTTCGGTAACGATGCAAAGTTCGGAGCGCCTTGCTCACACCCTGGGCCTAGAAAGGCCTTCCAACACTAAAGCCGCGGGCTGGCTAGTGGAGACCTCGCGGCTGCTAAGCTTTTGCCCTGGAATCGAACGAGGGTGGGCATCCGGCTCGAACCTGAATGAAATCCTGACAGAGACAGAGCGCTATCGGCATCTCGCGGCAATCCACGGAGAGAATCGAAGCGTCCTCAATTCTCTTTACTCATCCGAGTTCATGTCGCTTCCGCTTAATTTCCGGGATCGATTGAGCGACGGCCTAGCAAAACTGACTTCGGTTCTACGGTGCCCTTTACAAGACGATGCCAGTTTTGTGGTGAATCGCGGACTACTGCTTGAATGGACCCGGCATATTTCGACGCGGGTACAAAATTGGTTGACGGATGGTGCTGCGTTGCAGCAGTGCTTGGGACTCCAAGGTAGGCTGAACATGGCTCGCCTTCGCCAATTGGTGAGGATCGGCCAGTTGTGTGAGTCCGAAGACAGGCCGGACGACAAATGGTTTGAGGTAGCTCGATTGCGAGATGCTACCCAGGTCTTTCCTTCCATCCGCGAGAATTGTGAAAAGAGAAACAGAGATAGAAAAGCCTTGTTCGCAGAATATGAACCGGATGTTCTCGAACTAGACATTAAGGATCTGATTGAGAAGTTCTCCGGACGCTATGCTTCGGCGTTCCGATTCTTCAGGCCTTCTTACTACAAATCCAAACGCCAAATCCGACGCGTTCGCAAAGAAGGAAAGTTTCCGGCATCAATTCTCACTGATCTGCGCAAGGTTCAAACTCTCAAAGACTCTGAGGCCCGCATCGTTCAAGAATTCCCCCAATACAGGGAACTTCTCGGGACATGTTTCAAGGGCTTTGAAACCGACTTCGGCAGAGTGTCGCGGGCCTTGGACAACGCAGAGGAATTGGTTCGTTTGGCTGGCGTACAGCCTCTTCCGGGCCAATTCACTCGCCAAGCGTCTGCGCAGGGCGTGGCTACCATCGAGCTACGCACGACCGCTGCACGGCTGAAAGACACTATCGACGATTGGGAAAAAAGGCTATCCCAAGTTAAGCCATATTTGCCGGCAGATTTCTGGGACGGCTCCGAGCTGCCAATCGAGGAAAGACCTCTGGAGGATGTGAAACAGTGGTCTGAACAGGTTGCTGTTGCGGCAAAGGAAGTCTGTGAGCTGGCAGACTCAATTCTCGCCAGCGCACGAGTCCCGGAAGGGCTTACGTGTCACCGAGTTGTAGAGGACCTTGAGAGGCTCGGCGAATTACGCAGAATCGAGGGGGAAATCGCTTCAGAATCCGGTCGCCTGCGAGAACATCTGGGACAAAGGTTCCTCGGAATAGAAACGGCATGGGACAAGCTGCTTGAGGCAGTGCAATGGACTGCGCGCTTCATGGCTCACATGGGAGATAGAGCAATTCCTGAGAGTCTCTTGAACATAATGGTTGCCGGAAAGGAGAAGGCCCCGCAAGAGGAGGGCTTGGAAAGCGACCTGAAGCGAGTTGGTGGTGCCCTCGGAAAGCTAGGGGATAAGTTCGCAAGCGGCTTTCCGGCGATGAACGGCGTTCCCCTCGGTGAGGTGGATTTCATCGGAATGCTGTTACGTCTGCGCGAGATGTTGCAAGAGATTGAGGCTCTTAGAGATTGGGTAGACTTCAAGGCGTTAGGTGGCAGTTTCCAAGATTCAGAACTTGGCGGATTCTTTGAAAACCTGACTTCCAAAGGGTTGTCCGTTCGCGCCGACGATCTTCCCAATGTGCTGCGCAAATCTTTGCTCCAGGCATGGTTGAACCGTGTATTCGCGGATGATGTGTGCCTTGGGGGATTCCGAGGCGAGAATCACGAAAGACTCATCTCGGAGTTTCGCGACCTGGACAGGAAACACTGGGAACAAGGGGTGCACAGCATCATCCGGGAAATCAATCGATATAGGCCAACAGCAAGCGTAATTATTCCTGGTGGTGAGCTTGGCATTCTACTGAGAGAGGCGAACAAACAAAGACGCCACCTCCCGCTGCGGAAACTCTTTGGCCTTATCCCGAATCTTCTCACACAGCTGAAGCCCTGCCTGCTTATGAGCCCCATATCGGTCAGCCAATTCCTCGATCCAGACAAGATGAAATTTGATCTCGTAATTTTCGACGAGGCTTCCCAACTGAGGTCTGAGGACGCGGTCTGTTCGGTTTATCGAGGCAAACAGTTGGTGGTGTGCGGCGACAACAAACAATTGCCCCCCACAACATTCTTTGAGCAGGGGATGTCAGAGGAAATGACTGACGAAACCGATGATCCCAGCGGAATTGAGGCTTTTGACGTATTCGATAGTGTCCTGGACGCATGTGCGGCAGTGATGCCACAGCGCCAATTGAAATGGCACTACCGAAGCGAGCACGAATCGTTGATCGCGTTCTCGAATTCTATTTTTTACGACTATAGCTTGATAACGTTCCCGTCCTGGCTGCAAGAAGATGAGGCTTTCGGCGTTAAGTTCGTATACGTTCCCGACGGTGTTTATGATCGCGGAGGCCGCAGGGACAATGTTCGTGAAGCCGAGAAAGTTGTTGCCCTAGTAGAAGAGCACTTGCGTCGAAATCCAGATCAATCTCTTGGCGTCGTGACTTTCAACATCGCCCAGGCCGATACAATCGAAAATCATCTCGAACAGTTCCGTCGCCAAAAACCAGAGCTCGAACGATACTTCGCTCCCGACAGGTCGGAGAAGTTCTTTGTAAAGAACTTGGAGAGTGCCCAGGGGGATGAGCGGGACGTTCTCATATTCAGCGTTGGCTATGGCAAGGACAAGTTTGGCCGCCTAACTATGAATTTCGGTCCCTTGAATGGAAATGGTGGGGAGCGGCGGCTGAATGTGGCTGTGACGCGCGCAAGAAAAAAGGTTATCGTTGTCAGTTCGATTCGCGCTTCGGATTTCAATCTGGAGGAAGTGAATCGAGAGGGTGTGCGCGTACTTCAGCGGTACTTGGACTTCGCAGAGCGAGGCCCTGATGCCCTCGCGTTGCGAACCCGCGAAGGTGATTTTGAGTCCCCGTTTGAACAATCAGTGGCATCGGCAATTCGAAGCCTCGGCTTCGCCGTCGTTCCCCAAGTAGGATGTAGCTCCTTTCGCGTTGATCTCGGTGTAATTGATCCCTCCACTCCAGGTAGGTTTATCCTGGGCATCGAATGCGATGGCGCTACGTATCATTCCTCCGCGACAGCGAGAGACAGAGATCGAATTCGGCAACAGATTCTTGAGAGGCTTGGTTGGAGAATTCATCGAATTTGGTCTCCAGATTGGGTAACACGCAACGGCTATGAAGCGAGTCGGTTGAAGGACGCTATCGACGCTGCCCTGAGAGACCGAAAGGACAGTCCCCGTCCGTCGACGCCCGGAAATTCCAATGGGCCAGTTGTCAACGACGGGCCAATTGTCGTCGAAAAAGAAATACCCGACATTGACGACAAATTTGTGCTTCCGAAATGGGTGGAGGCATACAAAGTGTGCAGGTTGCGAGCGCCCCAAACAAGCTGGCAGTTCCATGATGCTGAAGCTCTGCCACTGCTGAAGCGCATGCTGTCGCAGATAATCGAAACGGAAGGACCAGTTCACAAGGATGTCGCAGCTACGCGTCTGGCACGAGCCTGGGAATTGGAACGTGTTGGCGAACGGATGATGAACGCGGTCAAATCTACCTGGAGATCGCTTAGCCGGGAAAAGTTGCTGCGAATTGAAGGTGAGTTCCTTTGGCCTGTCGCAGAATCCTTCAGAGCGACGGTCAGACGTCCTGACTCCGATGATGATCAGTCACGTCGCTCCATTGAAGAAATCCCTCCAGAAGAAATTGCTCTGGCGATGAAAAACCTTACTCGCGATAGCTTGAGTATCGAACGTGACAAACTTTTGGTCTATGTGGCCCGGATATTGGGGTTCGAACGAAGCGGAAATCACATTCAGCGGTCTCTCGGAAACGTCCTTGAAGACTTGCTAGAATCGCGACAACTTGTTCTTCTGGAAGATCGCGTGTCGCTACCGAACTGAGCGGGTGCAGCCCTACGTACGAAGGTGCTTCAGCTGGCTTGGTCCCGCAATCTCGTGATGCGTTCTCGGTCGTTGGTTACAAATGTGCGGAATCAACGATAGTGGCAAGTTCTCGGTAGCGACACAGCGCGTTGGCGAGTTCCATGTGACGAGGAGTGCGGCATTCTGGCTCAAATAGACGCGGGCTTCCCACCAGAATAACCACCGACATTGCCCGCGAAGTTGCAACATTGAGACGGTTCAGGCTGTACAAGAACTCCATCCCGCGCGGCGCTTCCTCTGGGGATGATGTTGTCATCGAATAAATTACTACAGCACTCTCTTGGCCCTGAAACTTGTCCACGGTTCCAATATGCTCTTGCATCCGCGGCAGGCGCGCCGACAGGTCCGCTACTTGTGCGTTATATGGGGCAACAATGAGAAGATGATCCTCTGTGAGTTGTCGCACGTTTCCTGCGCCACGAGCCCATTTCACTTCCGGCTTGAGCAAGCCTTCCACGATTCGCGCCACAACGTCGACCTCCTCAGCGCACGAGTTTCTGTTGCCCGCGTGTTCGACTGGAACAAGCCACAAGCCAGCTCCAGTCAGCCAAGGGTGCCCCTGCAATAGTTGGTTTTGTGTGAATGAGCGTGCATGAAGCCGCCCTTCATAAAATGTCTCCGATGTGAAGTTGCAGATTCTCGGGTGAAGCCTCTTTGTTTCGTCGATGAATAAGCCCAAAGACGCAGGCATGGTTTTCAGCTGGCCCGACTCAGGGTTCATCAAGATATGCTCCAGACCAGACAACTCGGCACCCGGAGGGTGTGAACCTTCTCCGGGACGAGCTAGCTGTTGCGGGTCCCCAATGAGCACAATGCTCTCGGCGGCCGGAGAGATCGCCACTACATCGGCGAGGGACACTTGACTGGCTTCGTCCACGAACAAAACGTCTACTGAATCTGCGAATTCTTCACGGGACCAAAGAAAAGCCGTTCCCCCCAATACGTCTACCTCGCCATTTCGCAGGGCAGTCAAAGCCGCCTGATTAGTCGTCGTGACCGCTATTCTCTCGCTCAATCCATCGTATTTCTTATCCGACTTGTGCATACATCGCACGTCGCCTGAGCCTTCGATGCCAATAGTCCTCAACAAATTGCGTATGACGGCGTGACTTAACGCGGACACACCGATTTTCATTTTCCTCTTGGTTACAAGTGCGTCGATCACTCGTGCAGCGCTGGTTGTCTTGCCGGAACCCGGGGGGCCTTGGACGGCGAGAGTCGAGCAGCGGAGTGCGCCGACGATTCGAGCCAGTTCGTCGCTAAATTCCTCGGTATCGCTGACTCTCAAGGTCTCAGAGTCCGAAAGCTCCGGAGGCTTGCGAAGCAGGAAAGACCGCGCGGCTCGCCAAGGGCCGAGAGCATCGATTCCGTGGTCTCTGACCCAACAGCCGAGCCGATATAGGGAACCCTGCTGTTCCTTTGGGTTTCGGTACGGTTCTTTGACGAAAATCGATGTGGGATGGAAGCCCAGGGCTTCGCCGGTATGCTGTATATCAATAGTTCGCGCGATCGGATCCATTGCAACGACTTTCCCAATTCGGCGTTCCCTATGGTGGACTTCTTTCTTGTCATCCGGTCGAATCTTCGTTTCTTGATTAGGGAACGAGTAGCGATCAGCAGCTACGCCACCAACCGATGTCACGCTTTCCATCCAGACAAGTCCAGTCAGTGCGTCTGTCTCCTCCAACAGGTCCGCATCGTCCATCCCTCGTAGGTCGAAATAGCGCCATGCTTTTGGCTTGGCATCTCGTCTGTGCCAGTCCAGAAGCTGAGCCAACAACCAGCTTGCCTGTTGCTCTGTCGTGCGGTCCTTGGGGTTCTTCGGTATATTGTTAGTAAGCTGCTCGACTAGCTCCGCGACTCTCGTTTGCTGGTCCTCTACAGTTTCCGAGGCTTTTTCGTCTCTGTCGGAAAAGCGAGGAACGTTCGTTCCACTGTCTACCAATTTCTTGCGCTCGGCTTCCAGCCAATCCCGTAAGCGTGCAGTAGAAAAGCAATCTTCCGCGTTGTAGCCCTCCATTGCTTCGCGCTCTGCGTCTGGTAGCACGTCCTCGCCCCAGCCCAACTCTAGGCGGCGTTCCACGTACCGCATCGCTGCCCGAGAAACATCGGGTGGTACCTTTCGCTCGAACCCGTAAAATGCCTCAATCTTCTTTAGCGAATACTCTTCCACGCTCGCGCGCACGCTTTGCTTGAACGCCTGGTGCAAATCCACGAGCACGCCTGCCCTAAGCATTCGGTCAATTTCGTCCTCGCGCGTAGCATACATTCCCATCAATCTCTTGAGTGCGGATGGCTCGTATGCACCAAAGTGATATACATGCATCGTGGGGTCGCTTTCCCGCCTCCGCATGATTTCGTCCACTAACCATTCAAACCCTTTCTTCTCCTGGTCGCTGCTAAGAGCCCATCGCTTTTCATAAGTGAACTCGTCATTGGCGTTTCGAGCCGCAAATCCAAACAAATATTCCAGCCCTTGGTTTTCCACGAACGGGTCGCCCTCGAAATCCACGAATAGGTCGCACGATGAAGGCTCCGGCAACCGACAAAATCCCATGCCCGCCACAGGAGGAAGGATGAGCTCATGCACAAGTCTCTGTTCTGTTCGCCCCTCGACCTGGACACGCGCTTGCTTGCACACACGTTCGTGGGCGTCTTTCGACCCGTGCTTTGGTCTTTCTTTCAGTGGAATCGGTAGAAGCGATAGCTTCGCCATCGTCTCCGCATCCCAATCCTCAAATTGGTCCCGCTGTTGCCGCCGGATGCCCGCAACCAGAGACAAATGATCATCCGCCCGCCTTCGGCTATCGCACTCGAGGAACCATCGGCAAACGTGGCAATGTTCAACAGGCTCTGGGTAAGTTTCCTTAGCCAACTCCTCACCCACCACCTTCCTCAACCGCTCCCGGACGTATCGGTAATATGCTGCGTAGTCAGCAACGCGGTATTTCTCCTCGGAGAACCCTTTGTTGGGTGTCACCACGCAGAATGACTCGGGTTGCGTCCCCTGAATTGTCTGCAGCAGATCGGAATACAGCGAGACCTGCAAGATCGTCGTCGCTCGCGTTTCCTTCGCCAGCTTTGTGTCTGCCACCTCGTAAGACCATGCCCACCGACTGGATTTCGTCTCAACTCGCCGCAACACGTCCGGTCGCCCGAACCAGGCCTCATCGCTCAACGCACCTTGCGCAATCACCTGTATGCCACTCTCCATTAGCGCCATGGTTTCGGAGAGCAACCGTTCTTCTTGCTCAAGGGGGATATGACTTAGGCTCTTGACCATCAGCCCTTGTGTTGACAAATGTGCAAGGTAGTCCTTTTCGAACCGCTCTCCGAGTTCTCGAATAGTGGCCAGATCGCCCGCAGCCCACTCCGGCTCAGTGCGTTTTCCTTGCGCCACCTGTAGGTCCAGCGCCGTCAAGTGCCGGCACGCCAGATGGTTTCCGAGGTCCGTCGCGGCCAGTCGAATTACTCGGCTTAGTTGTTTCATGGTTTCAACTCACGCCTCTACAATCCGGATAAGACTGAGGAAGTAAACTTCAAGTTTGGTTCAAAGGCAATTGCCTTATCTTGAGTGAGTAGGCTCAGGATTATCGCTCAGAATGTGGCATAATGTGAGCGATAGAAATATGCCCTATCGCTCATGACCTGGAATTGGCAAAAATCGGACTGGCCCAACTTCCGTTGGGATCGTGCGCGGCTGGAGGCTGCTGAAAGGCAGTTTCTGGTTGGCGGCGGTGTGTTCGTCGGGACCGTTCGGCACTTGGGAAAAGACGAACGCGATCAGCTCACAATCGAGGCGATGAGCACGGAAGCGGTCACGACTTCCGAAATCGAAGGCGAGATTCTGGATCGGGCGAGCGTGCAATCCTCGCTCCGCAAACAACTAGGCATTGCCACAGGTGAGCGGCGCGTTCGGCCTGCGGAGCGAGGCATTGCGGAAATGATGGTTGACCTCTATCGGTCTTTTGCCGGGCCGCTCTCCGAAGACACGCTGTTTCGCTGGCATCGCATGGTCATGAGCGGCAGCCGCACTCTGAGGGATGTCGGACGTTACCGAACAGGCGCGGAGCCCATGCAAGTTGTTTCCGGCTCCGTTCACGAACCAAAGGTTCATTTCGAAGCGCCGCCGTTGTCGCGCGTGCCATCGGAAATGAAACGATTCATCGCCTGGTTTGTTCAAACTGCTCCGGGTGGCGAAAAGGCTTTGCCTGTGCTCGCGCGAGCCGGGATCGCTCATTTATATTTTGAGAGCATCCACCCGTTTGAGGACGGCAACGGGCGCATCGGACGCGCCATCGCGGAAAAGGCATTGGCGCAGAGCCTCGGCCAGCCGACGCTCACGGCTCTGGCGGCAACGATTCTTGCGCGCCGCAAGAGCTACTACGAAGCGCTCGAAGCGGCGAACAAAGGAAATGAGATCACGAGCTGGCTGATGTGGTTCGCTGGCGTCGCCATCGAAGCGCAGCGCCGAACCATCGCGCTCGTCGAATTTCTGATCGACAAAACGAAACTGCTGGATCGGCTGAAGGGCCAACTCAACCCTCGACAAGAAAAAGCGCTACTGCGCATGTTCCGCGAAGGGCCGGATGGCTTCAAAGGCGGTCTCTCTGCCGGAAAGTACAGCACGATCACCGGAGCCTCGCCAGCGACTACCACACGCGACCTCGCAGATTTGGTCGAGAATGGCGCATTGGTTCGCGAAGGCGAGCGCCGCTACGCCCGCTATCGCTTAAGTGTTCCCACGCGCCCGGTCCGACACGTGGTTCTCACTGACCATGGCGAGTTGGCGGAACAATGAGTCGGCTATAGGCGGGGATCGACCGGTTCGCTTTCAAGGGCGAGCACGCCGAAGACACACTCGTGCACGCGGCGAAGCGGTTCTTGTCGGACGAATCGCTCTATCCCTTCGATGCCTAGAGCGAACTCTCTCAGGGCTAGTGACCGTTTTGTCGAAACAGACCGGTTGCGGAGACGCTCCAAATTCTCTGGCAGTAAGTATTCGGGGCCATAGATGATCCTGAGATACTCTGGCCCCCGGCACTTGACTGCAGGCTGCGTCAGGCCGCGCCGACCCCGCACAATAAATTCCAGCGGCTTAAGTACCATTCCCTCGCCGCCTCGACTCGTGAGGTCTTCCCACCAACGAGTGGCCTGCTCAACGCTCTCAGTGTTCGTTACATCGACCTGCTTGTAAGGGGTGTCAAGCAGGAGCCCATCGCCGGCACGACACAGCTCGGCGAGCTTTTCCATGTGCCACACGTGATCCCGTTGAACATGCACCTGCCCTTCCGTCGCGAGCAAATGAAAAGGCGCAAGCTTCAGGTCGTTCACCGACTCAACTTGCCAGCAGTAGCGGCGATACGAGTCTACGTAACGATTCGCGGCTTCGAGGCGTTGCCGGTATCGTTCGACGAGAGGCAGCGCGTCGCCATTCTTGGATGCAAGTCCATCTAGCACAGCGACAGTTTTCGATAATGACGCCTGAGCGGCTGCCCCTACAGCGGCATATTGCTGTCGCAACAATTCTTGCGCCTTGGCAGACCACGGCATCAACTCTGCATCGAGGCAAATCCAATCGCTCTTGAATTGTTCCCAGAATCCCGCCGCACCGACAGCGCCGTGCACATTTTGGAGGAACGCCTTCTCAATTTTCGGGTCGTCGAAAAATCGTCGGCCCGTTCGCGTATAGCAGATGCCGATGCCCTCCCCGACCACACCGAAACGTCTCCGCGCAGCGTCTTCATCGCGACATACAACGACGACGGCCCGCGAGCCCATGTGCTTTTCTTCGCACACTACGCGCGGCACTCCCTCCCGGCGGAAATACCCGAAAGCTTCTGCTGGATGTTCGAGGAGTCCCGGCTGTGAGGTCGTTTCCGTGGGCGACATCGTAGGCGGAAGATAGATGAGCCATTTCGGATTCGCAGCGAATCGGCTCATGACCTCCAGCGCCGCCAACGCGTTCTCTTCTCTCACCGTCACATTGTGGTGGAGCCCCGTCGTGACAATGCGTTTCCCGATTACGTCGTCGATATCCAGCAAGTCGTCGTGAATCTGCTGAGAAGTGAGCGCCGGAGCAGATTCTGTCGATGCGGCAAGGGGTCGGGCCGGCTGAGCATACGTAGCCCGCGCTGGCACGGATACGAGTTCCTTCTCCGGGTAACGCAATGCAGTCAGACTTCCGCCGAACACACAACCTGTATCGATGTTAATCGTTCGATTTAACCAATCCGGTTGTGGCACTGGAGTATGACCATAGACAACCATTGCCCTGCCGCGATACTCAGCCGCCCAGTTATAGCGGACTGGTAGACCAAATTCGTCTGTCTCACCCGTGGTTTCGCCGTACAGAGCAAACTCTCGCACTTTCCCCGAACCACGGCCCTGCATCTCTTCTCTCATTCCGGCGTGGGCAACGACCAGTTTCCCGTCATCCAGAACGTAGTGGCTAACGAGATCGTCCATGAATTCCACCACGTTGGCACGGAATTCTGGCGATTCCTTTTCGAGCTGCCCTAGTGAATCAGCAAGACCGTGCGTGATTTGCACGTCCTTCCCGCGTAATTTCCGCATCAGTTTGATATCGTGATTGCCCGGAACGCACAGCGCCGTGCCTGCCTCGACCATGTTCATTACCAGGCGGAGCACGTCAGGTATCTTCGGGCCACGATCCACCAAGTCGCCGAGGAAAACTGCTTTGCGGCCTTCTGGCGGCTTGACCGAATACTTTGGCGATGTGTCGCCGTTAGCCTGCGCCTCGACGGAATAGCCAAGCTGCTTGAGCAGGTCGAGAAGTTCATCGAAGCAGCCGTGTACATCGCCGATGATGTCAAAAGGCCCACGTTCGTGTTTCAGGTTGTTCCAAAGCGGCTCGCGGACGATCTCTGCAGCATCAATCTCCTCGGGCGACCGCAGGATATGCACGTGCCTGAAGCCTTCTCGTTCAAACAAGCGAAGTGCGTTACGCAACTGGCGGCTCTGTTGCCGAATGACGTGCGGCCCAAAATCGCGGTCAGGCCGATTGCGATTCCGCTCTTGGCATAGCTTCTCCGGGAGATCGAAGACAATCGCGGCTGGAATGCAATGGAACTGCCGCGCCAGAGCAACGATTGGCTTCCGTGCTTCTGGCTGAACGTTCGTCGCGTCGATTACGACCAGCTTCCCGGCCGCAAGCCGCTTGGCCGCGATGAAGTGAAGAACTTCAAACGCGTCATTTGTCGCCGCTTGGCTGTTTTCGTCGTCCGACACAAGTCCACGGCAGAAGTCAGAAGACAGTATTTCCGTTGCCCGAAAATGCTTTCGCGCAAAAGTCGACTTGCCCGACCCCGAAGGGCCCACAAGAGCGACAACTGCGAGTTCTGGAATCGTCAGTTTCATTGACGAACAAAAATCCCCATCTGTGTAGGACTGCCCAGCGTCGGGTCTTCAGGTCCGATTGGCAAGAAACGAACGGAATAGCCAAATCGGTCAGCTATGCTGCCTGCCCACGATTGAAATTCATTTCGCGTCCACTCGAAACGATGATCCTTGTGCCGCATCTTGCCAGCCGGTAAGGTTTCAAACTTGACGTTGTACTCGACATTTGGCGTCGTCACGATGACTGTCTGAGGACGGGCGAATTCAAAGAGAACACGCTCGAACGCCGCGAGGCGCGGCGGGTCTTGGTGCTCGATGACTTCGACGACGGTTGCAGCGTCGTAACCCGCGAGGCGTTTGTCCCGGTAGGTCAGCGATCCATGAATCAGGCGGATACGCTCCTTCTGCATTCTCGGCAAATCCTCAAGACGCAGTTTCTGTGATGCAATCTCCAACGCGCGGTGCGACACATCCATGCCGACGATTTCCGCAAAGGCTTTGTCCCTCAAAAGCTCTCGCAGAAGCCGACCTTCGCCGCAACCAAGGTCGAGAACACGCTTCGCAGCGCCGCTGCGAAGCGCTGCCATTACTGCTCCCATACGCTGTTCGGCCAGACTGATTGGCTTCTCAATAGCCTCTTCTTCCCGTGCATGAGTTTCGGCCACTTCGTCCGCTGCAGGCTCTTCGTCTCCAATAAGGCGGCTTAGTGCCTCGCGGGCCAAGCGCTTTTGGTGCTTCAAGTACCGATTGGCAATCAACTCGCGCTCGGGATGCTCTCGAAGCCAGCCCTCGCCGTGGCGCAGGAGCTTTTCTATCTCCGCGTCCCCAACCCAGTAATGCTTGTCGTCATCCAAGACGGGAATCAGGACGTAGAGATGCGTTAGCAAGTCACTTAACCGAACTGCGGCCTTGAGCGTGACTGTGAAATACGGGCTTTCTCCCCATTCAGGGAATTTCTCGTCGAGCGGGTGATGCTTTGCGGTGACTTCGTAGCCCAACGGCTCGAACAATCGGCGCAACAAAACTTCTCCGCCGCGACAAGGCAACACGGAAATCAGTACTTCCAGCGGCAGCGGTGTCTCAGCCAGTTCCTGCCGCTCCTTGCTCCTTCCAGTCATCGCTGTCCCAAAGGTGCGTGCGATGGCGACACTTAGAAAAGATGACGCGGCATAGGGTCGGTCATTTACGTACTCTTCTAGGGCGTGCGCCTCGCCGCTCGGCCCACGTCGGTTCCGCACGAGTCCGATGGAATCAATCTCCAGTAGCAGGGCGGCAGTGCAGCGGTCAGGCGTGGTCTCGGGATAGAAAACGTGAGCTTTACCGAAGACCTGTTCGAACGAATGGACGCGAAACGGACTCTTATGGAGCAAATAGCCGAGGTCCGTCGCGGGTTTGTGCGTCGTCGTTATGCTTAGCAGCATAGGAGAAGCGCCTATTCTCGCAAACTTGCGACTGATTGACCGCGATTAATTCGGCGAGCCGAGTTTTTGTAATCGGCCCAGGTAGGGAGTCAACGGATGCGGTTGCAAATTCGATTTGGGTCCAACTTGGGTCCAAGTTTTTTTGAGTCCAAGTTGGGTCCGTTAAATGCCAAATTAGATGAAAAATCGGGTACTAGAACACAGAACAAAGCCAAGCGAACCAATCAGATAGATTTTCTTATGTCGCTTTGCAAGCAGGGGGTCGCCGGTTCGATCCCGGCCACGTCCACCAATCATCGCAATCGTCCCCGCTTCATTGGTTTCGCCGACTCAAGGCGGACCAGCGCCCTGTCGAGAACCAAAACCGACGTGACGCAACGCATTGTTCCGGCAAGCGAACCTTTGTTGAAGAGAACGGAGACTGTGATGAGTAGCAAAACCATTGCAGCAGTGGTGCTCCACACCAATTCGTTGAGTGCATCCACACCATCAGAAGTTCCTAGGCGTCGCTTCAAGTAATCTTTGCGGCCGCGATGCCGCCACGCAAATTCTTTCCGCCGGTTTCGTTTGCGATTTTTCGACATCGAAACGCTTCCGTGACGCAGCTTACGTTCCAAGCCGGTACATTTCTTCCAAGCAACGAATTCCCAGATCGGGAACCGCCTAACTTCCTTGCTTGCAGTCTCTCCTTCGTGGTTTCGCTTTTCCCTCGCTACAACCTTCGCTTTTCTTTTGTCGGGGCAAGACGGCATCACATGTTCCATTGTGAACCGCCGGAGTCCCCAAATGGATTTGCGCTCTGCGCGGAGGCTCCACCTCGAAGCGATCACTCTTAGTGAGTCAAATTTTCAATTTTCCTGCTTCTGAGTTTTTCTGATGGAATAAGCTAAGGACATAGCGCCCACTAGAGCTTATGGCGGGTTGCAGAGGAAAAATGATATGTTCAGGCTTCAAATCGTACGATTTGGGACTGCTGCACTGCTAACGCTAGTATTTGTGTTGCCGTTTTTTAGCCAACAAAGGTACGAGTTGCGCGCTCAGCAAAACCCGAAGCTGGATCCTGCGACGCTGAAGTACCAGCTTCCAAGTCGAATACATTGGGTCGACGATGCGATCGGCGCGAAATCAGCAGTGCTTCTGGGAGATCCTTCGAAGCCCGGCCTCTACATCATGCTCGTAAAGTGGACTCCTCACCACATGAGCCATCCACACTTCCATCCGAATGATCGTTTCATTACCGTGCTTTCCGGCACGTGGTGGGTCGGCACGGGAAACAAGTTTGACCCTGATCGGACTGTGCCGATGCCCGCGGGAAGCTTCGTCACGCACTACGGCAAACACGTGCATTTTGACGGCGCAAAAGATCAGGAAGCTATGCTCGAAATCGTCGGCGAGGGCCCTGCCACGGCCACGCCAGCTGAGGTGAAGTGAGCGCAGGCCCTGTTTCTAAGCTTAGAGAATTACCGCTACTCCAGGAAGCCTCGCCTCACCACAATAACTTCAACCCTATCTGGATTTGCCGGGAGGTCGTCGCCGTGGACGTAATCACGCCGGCCGTCGGCGATGGTCCTCCCGTCGCGGCTGTATAGGTAACCGGATTCGGCGTATTGAGGTTGGTGTGATTCAGCAGATTGAAACACTCCGCCCGAAGCTGTAGATTCAGCCGTTCCGTAAGATTGAACTTCTTCGAGGCGGACAAATCTGTTTGAAAAAGGTTTGGCCCCTGCAGGATGTTGCGGCCTGCATTGCCGTACGTGCCAGCCAGTGGCTGAATAAACGCATTCGGATTGAAATACTCGCTCGGCCCCCCGAGGATGATCGGCCCGGAAAAACTTGGATTCAGTGAAGGCCGCACCGGATTCCGCGAGTCGCCGTCATTCGAAGGGTTGTAGGACAATTGCGGCGTAAACGGCAAGCCCGACTCCATGGTTTCGATCGCGCTGACTTGCCAATCGCCCGCCAGCCGATTCTCCCATCCTGATTTTCCGCGTCCGAAGGGAAGCGCGTACGTCCCGTTGATCACCGCCGAGTGCCGAACATCGAACGACGCGCGTCCGTAGTCCGCCATTGGTTCGAGCGGATTTGAAACGAAGGTCGGTGAATTCGTCGCGACGCTGGTGTTCATGTTGTCTCCGTCGTCCAGCGCCTTCGAGAACGTGTACACTCCGCGGAACTGCAAGCCTTTGTTGAAACGGTGATTCACATCCACTTGAAGTCCGTTATATGAGCTGACACCTTCAGAAACCCACGTCGTCGTGTTCGTCAACGCGCTATTCGCCAGCGGCGAACCCGACGCGTAAAAGAACGCTCCCGCTGGATAGCCCGCAGGACAGGGTGACGCAGGACAAATCGTTGGAGTCGGCAGGTTGGCGTCTAGCGAAAGCAGTCCGTGATATCCATGCGAACCGATATAGCCGATGCTCAGTGAAGTATTCGCCGAAATTCCTTGCTCGACCTGCAACGTCCACGACTCAACCGTCGGCGTCCATAGGTCCGGTTGCACGCCGCTGGGCGTCACCTTCTGTCCAGTATAAGTAGTGTCCGGCGCGATGCTCGAAAACGGAATGCCTTTCACCGAGAAAACCGTGTTGAAAGGAGTGTTTTGATCCAAGCGGTAACTCAAATTATCGAGCAGCGCATAGTAAAGCCCAACTCCCCCGCGAACCACCGTCTTTTTCAGTCCAAGCGGTGACCACGAAAACGCCATGCGCGGGGCCGGCAGAAACTTCGCGCGGTTTGTCGTAAACGCGGAACCGCCAACGAAAGGCTCCGTCTCGATCACGCCGTTCGCGAACGCATAGTTGGATGAACGCCCGCTTGCTTCGTTCCAGCCGGTTGTAAATTCATCGCGGAAGCCCAGCTCCAACTCGAACGAAGGCTTCGGTCGAATCGTATCTTCGACGTAGAACGCGCTTTCCGAAGATCGCCAGGAAAGTGGCGTGAGTGATGGAGCAAACGTATACGTACTCACGTTGCCCTGCAAAAAGTTCTGCAGATTCGAGAAAGAGACTTGCCCGAACTGGTCCTGTTCCAGAGTGTCGTTGGCCTGCACACGTTCGAACCAAACACCAAAATTGAAAAGATGAATACCGCGCGTCAGCGTTAGTTTGTCGCTCACCGTGAACAAATTGCGAACCGCGGTCAGGTTGCTGCCCGCGTTTGTGCCGCCATTCGTAATCTGCGACGCGCCGTTCAGCGTGGTGCCTCCGCCGACAACGACTGCTCCCACCGGATCTCCCGGCTGAACCCAGGCTGGCAAGCCGACTGTGGTGTTCGTATCGAAATAAAACGCTCCTCGCGAAAAACCCGCCGTCGCTTCATTGAGCAGCGTCGGTGAAAAAATGTGCGTTTCGCTCAGGCTTACCACTTGCTCCCGCAAGAAAATATTCGCAAACGTTTCTGGGTTGCTGCTTGGCGAGTCCGCTCGGCTATCGTCAATCGTGTATGTTGCCGAAGACGAATCCTTCGCTGAGATGACTTGGTCAAACCGCATCGTGCCATAGTCCTCGCCGATATGCTGCACCGGACTAGAAAACGCCTCAGCGATGCCGCTTGGCGCTCCTCCCGAGGCGAGAATTTCCGGCCCATTCGCCACCGGCCACAAAGCCAACAGCGGCTGAATGCTCGGCACTGCGCTCGCCCGCGAAACGTCATCCGGCACAAGCGACACGTTGCTCAATCCGAGGTTCTGACGGAAGCCTTCGTAATTTCCAAACAAGAAACTCTTGTCCTTGCGAATCGGCCCTCCCAACGCCGCGCCGAAGTTGTTGCGCTGAAACTCCGGAATATTCCCGAAATCGAAGAAATTCCGCGCGTCCATATCGCTGTTGCGCAGGAATTCGTAGACCGAGCCGTGAAGCTCGTTCCCGCCCGATGCCGTCACGATATTCACTTGCGCGCCGGGACGTTTCCCGTACTCTGCCCCGTAATTGCCTTGCACCACGACGAACTCTCGCACCGAATCCACGCCAAGCAACTGTCCGCTTACTCCTCCTGGCGTATTGTCAATCTCCGATGCGCTGGTGAACTCCACTCCGTTCAGTAGAAACAAATTTTCTTGCGGTCGCCGCCCCGAAGCGGAAAACATATTTCCTACCACCGAATTCGAAGTGCCGGTCGCACCCGCACGCTGCGACGTGTAATTCACCACTCCCGGATTTAGCGTCAGAAGCTGGTCATAGCTTCGTCCGTTCAGCGGTAGATCTTTTACCTGACGCTCTCCAACAAGTCCCGAAACATTCTGCGTAGTGACAGACACAGCCTCCGGCTGCCCATGTACTTCGACCGTCTGGCGAACATCGCCAACTTCCAGCGCCAGGGAGACTTCTTCCCTTTGCCCAACCACCAGCGTGACTCCGCTGGCGGACTTTGAACGAAAACCCGTCTGTGCCGCCGTAATTTCGTAATGCCCCACAGGAAGCGCCGGCGCGTCGAATTTTCCCGTCTGATCCGTCGTGACCGTGCGTGTTGCTCCCGTCTCGTTGTTCTTGATCGTCACCGTCGCGCCGGGAATTGCTGCTCCGCTTGAATCGGTCACCGATCCCCAGATCGAACCAACCGACTGGGCCCGCGCTGACGGTGAGATCGAGAGACTGGCGAGAATTGCAATCACGACGACAATGAATGAGTTTCGGCGTAGGAATGAAACTGCTCTGCGAACATCCATCTTAATTTCTCCCCTGACAAATATCGGCAAGCGATGTGTGATCGAGTATTCCGGCGGCGGCGTTCCGCACCGAAAGGAAAACGCGAAACAGTGCACTGTGCTTTTTGTCTCGCTCAACCAAGCGGCGCAATGATTCCGCGTCTTCAAACGGCGCCAGCGGGCCATCAATCGTGCGAATGATCTCGCCAAGAAAAATCTTGGACGGCGGCCTCTTGAGCTGATACCCGCCTTTCGCTCCGCGAATGCTTTGCACAATCCGCGCGTGCTTGAGTTCCAGCAAGATCAGTTCAAGAAACTTTTCCGGCAACTGTTCCTCCACTGCGATTTCGTGAATCTTGATTGCGCCATCGTTATATCGGCGGCCCAGGTAAATCAGAGCTTCGAGCGCATACAAGCCTTTTTGTGAGATCTGCATTCCGGCTCAGATAAAGACCCTACTCCATAAAGTCTACCGACTTACTAGACTTTCATTTGCACGTGCACGGCCATAGCCCCTTGCAAACCGGCCAGACGTATCACATTGAGAATCAATCGGTTAGGGCGGCTTAGCTTGAGAAGTTCTGTGCGCCGGGAGGCCCATCGGTTTCCGCGGAGAAAAGTTTTTCCTTTATTTGGAAGCGAAAGTTCGGATAGCCAAGTCTTGTAAGACCGCACAAACACGCCTGCAACCGTAGTTTAATGTAGACGCGCGACATCTTCGGCCAGTTGGCAGCACGCGCGCCCTTGTGAAATGATGTAGCCTCCAAACAGCGATGACCAAGAACCCTGCAACGCTCACGGCGGATACATTTCGATTCTTTCGTGAGCTCAAGAAAAACAACTCCAAAGTATGGATGGACGCGAATCGCGACCGCTACAAACAGCACGTTATCGAACCGCTGCGCGGGCTCCTTGACACTCTCGCGCCCG
>Ga0126373_10000133_pt1 | contig 52328 bp, 57 predicted proteins | sample PanSoiMetPlot_11_FD_92545 | JGI IMG/M metagenome (GOLD analysis project Ga0126373, IMG submission 92545) | Tropical forest soil microbial communities from Panama - MetaG Plot_11 | ecosystem: Environmental > Terrestrial > Soil > Tropical forest > Bulk soil | place: Panama | collected 2016-02-17 | reverse complement strand
TGCGGGTGGCATCGAATGCATCAACGGTTACAGCCCCGGCATCCTGGTGCTCAACACGCCAGGCGGGCAGACAAAGATCTACACCTGCATCGAAGGCCAGTAACCGGCGGCGAGCCCGTCCAGTCCCGCTCTGCTTCTAAACGGAGTGATGCTCGCTCTTACCTGGGACTCGACCGGTCTCCACAGCCGTGACCGCCACGGCCAGCGCCTGCCACACGTGCCCTGAGATGCCGTACAGCGGGCCCTTGTTCTTGATCGTGCCGACAGCCCTTGGCTTGCCTGGACCGAAGCGATCGAGCAGTGCCTGGCGCACGTGTGCGTCCTTGGCCACGATCTGGTTGCAGAGGTGGTGCTTGACCTCTTTGCGGTAGACGATCACCGGCTCTGTGTGGGTCTTGCGATACCAGGCCTCGATGAAGCGTCCGATCCACACACAGGTATCGAGCACGTCCTGTCCGACTGGCATCCCGAAGGACTGCATGCCCTCGATGACGCACCGGGTAGCGGACCAGTGTCCGAGGATGTTGAGCAGCGAGGCGTTTGGCTCCTCGTCTGCCCAGTCGAGCGGTCGTCCGTCGGCCCAGTCGTAGATCAACCAGGCGCTGACCTCGTCCCCTGGGTCGATGGCAATCAGCGTCTGAGCCCTTCTGAGGCTTTCTAAGGGCCTCTGATTGTTTTCCGCTGTCTGGGTAGGGGTTAGGGCTTGCATGGCCTTAGAGAGCCTCTAAAGGCGTCTGAGAGGGTTTTTCGAGGGGTTCAGGTGGCCGGTTGGGAGAAGTTCGATGAACGCTGAGCGTGCCTCGAAGCCCACGCAGGCAGCTCGCTACGCTCCTGGCCGAACTCCTGCTGCCATCCATTCGCAAAGTTGGCCGTCTCGATGTAGGACATGTAGCCCTGCGGAGCGAGCGTGAACGGAGCGTTCAGCGCGGCTTTGAAGTCGACATTTCCCACGGCCCCGGGGAATGCCATCGGATGGCCGACAGGGGTGTTGGGATCGAAGTAGGCGGGCAGCGCAAAGTTAGCCACGGTGATGCCGTTGCCGATGTCGTAGCCCGTGCCCTGCACAGGGTCCCCGACCTCCAGCGCATACAGGCGGCTACCGTCGCCCGTCAGTGCCGACAGGTTGATGTGCGGGTCTGTGGCGAGCTCGAGCGCCTCATGAGATGCCACCTCAGAGGGCTTGTCCCCACCGTTGATGGCGTCCTGGACGAATACCTTGGCGTTGGGCACCTCGTTGCCGTCCTCGTCGTGGTAGCCCAGTGCTCCCTGCTGGTCCGAAGTCTCCAAGAAGTGCAGCACGCACTTGCCCTTGAGCATCGGTGGATCCGGAGCTCCGATTGCCTTGGGCACATAGACACAGCGCACGTCCGAGCGCCAGAACGGGCCGTAGTGGTAGACGAGCTGGTGGTTGACCGCCCAGCAGATGTTGAACACGTCCTTCTCGGACAGCGACTGGACTTCGTTGACTGCGTAGATCGTGAGCATCAGGCTGCCTTTGGTGGTAGGGGCATGTACTTGACTGCAATCGGGACTCCGTCACAGTCCGGGGCAGCATGCAGACCGACTCGATCACACTTCTGGCACCAGAGCATCCAGATATCCGGAGGATTGATAACGGCTGGGACAGCTGCTACAGCCAGCGTCTCCTCGGCTTCGTCAGGAGTGGGCTCTGGCTCAGGCTCGGAAGGTAATGCGGGCTCAAGGAGCTGATCGGTCTGGTCCGGTGGAGTGGGCTTACGACGTTTTCGCATGATGACCTCCCAGAATTTCCAGTTCATGAGGCTCCTCGAGTGCACCGCCCGGGAGTCGAACCCGAGTTGCCGCTTGCTAGGGCGGCGTGCCTACCCGGCTGACGGTGCATCGGTTTCCAGTCTTGTGATGACCAGCTGCCCGTCCCTGAGCTCAACACGAGCGGGCTCAACCGGTTCAAGCTCGTTGTTCTCGGCCATCATCCAGATCTCTGCAGACACCGGCACATACCAGCAGCGGTCCTCGTGGCTGTAGTAGGCGCTAGGAGGCATCTTCTTCTGTCTCATCCTCGTCCTCGCCCGGGACCGGGTCTCCGAACGTACTCGCCAGAGCCTTGTAGAGCTCCGGATACTGGTCGTAGGTGATCTGCTGATGGTGGGCCACGACCTCCTTGCCCTCCTGGATCAGACGGGCTCGGTCAGGCTTGCCCTGCTTCCACATCTCCCGGCGTGCCGCCTGACAGATCGGACAGGTGGCGATGATGTGCGGCTCAGGCTCGGAAATGCTTGTCGAGATACCAGGTGAGTCCATGACGTTCTGCGAATTGCTTGGTCGACTGCGGGATAGCTTTGCGCGGCACCCGGATGCTACGAGCCTTGTCGAAGGCCGCATGATGGTCTGCGCACGACCACACCCACACAGCTGGAACCCAGAGCGGTAGGTGTTCTCGGCGCAGCAGCTGCTGCGGAATGAGGTGCGCCTGCTGCATGGGCCCTCCGCACGGTGGCATCGGGCCCTCGCGCTCCCATATGCCCTCTCTGGCCAGGAAGCATGCAGGCTGCTTTCTCACACGGTCAGGACCAGGCCTGCCTCGGCTGCCGGTCCGGGGCTGACAGTGATCGCTACTGGGGCTACGGTGAAGGGATTGCCTGCCGGATCCGTGGCTCCCGCGATGTCGACCGAGACATTGGCGGTGCCCTCCGCTACGGGCGTGACCTTGGCCGACAGCGGGTTGGTCTCGTCTGGCGTGACCGTCACCACACCCTCGTTGTCCGAGGCAAAGGTCACGACCGTGCCGTCCGGCGCTGGAACAACATCACCGTGATCGTCGGTGAACTGGACTGTCGCTGCCTCGTTGGTGGTATCGACAGTGATCTGACCTGGCATAACTGCTCCCATCTGTAGGACCGCTGCTGTAGCAGCGGTATCGGGTAGAACGTCGACCTCAATCTGCACTGCGGGAATATGAATGATGTACTTAGGCATCCTCGTGCGCCATGTTGGCTCTCAGGCGATCAGCTATAGCACGGGCATCGGACGCAGCCTCCTCGGCTTCAGCCATCTCGAGAAGTTTGTCAATATCGGCCGCAACGTCAGTGCGAGCCGTACTGGCTGCCTCAGCGCGCTCGACCACTGAGAGCCCTACCGCCGATGCAGCGAACTGAGCCCAGTCGGTCAGCAGCAGAGCCAGGGCCGACAGGACCGACACGAATGCGACCGAGCTGAACCAGGTGACCACGAAATGGACTCGGAAGAGATATCCGACAATCAGCAGGAACCAGGCGATCACTCGAATCAGTGCGCTGGCAGTCATCAGCACGGCAAAGTGCTTGGTCCCAAATACAGTCGAGCGCTTGCCGAATTGGTTTAGCAACCATTGCACAGGCTTACGACTTATCTCACGATCTCGCGCAGCGTGTTCTGCGACTTGCGCTTCTCGCGTTTGACGATGCTCTCGACCAGCTTGACCACCTCCCGGTTAGGAAGGGGTGGGGCGCATCGCTTCTCGTTGACCAACAGACATATCTCCCGTGTCTCGTCAGCACTATGTCCGAAAGCAATCCAGTGGCCCGCTAGGGTCGTCAGCTGGCTGTTGCGCTCCCCAAGCCTAACGCCCTCTGCAACTATTGCCGTGTAATCCTGGGAGAACAGCGGGCGCTGGCTCTCGTGTTCGACCAGGAGCGTCAGAAGCCACATCGGAATGTTGGCCATCTCGGCCTCCTCGTCCACCTGGTAGATGCGATCATTAGCACCCACGGAAGGTCGTCCGAGTACATAGCCACCGTCCCCACGGATGTCCAGTCCAGGCCCTGGAAAGCCGGTGGTGTTGTGAACCTCGCCCTGTCCCGGGTGGGCGAAATAGAAGTGCTGGCCGCCTCGAGGCGTCACCACCGACAGCGTCTTCGGGAGCTTCTCGTACTTGGCCTCCAGTGCGCGAAGAGAACTTGTGCCCTCCTCTCCGTCCACGTCCAGCACCACGATCCCCGACTGGATCCCGCAGCGGATAGCCACATTGTGCGCAGGATGCAGCTGCCAGAAGGCTGTGATCCGCGCTACGTCGACCGTGGCGTCAAGGAGACCGTGCTCGGTGACCGGCTTTTTGCCACGCGGCTGTACTGGAAAGACCTGCCAGCCGAAGCGCTTGGCGAACTCCACGGCCGCTGTGCCCAGCTCGGAAAGGTGGCCATTCTGGGAGCTGGGCGTACGGCCATTCGAGGATGAAGTTGGGGATGAAGAAGGAGTGAGCACCTGTTTGCGCCGGTCGGCCTCATCGGCCAGCGCCAGGCCGTCTGCCACACGCTTGGGATCCGCGTAGATCAGTTCCGCGTCTACGCGGCGTTGGGCGGGCGTGCCGATAGCCATGCGACGTCCGTTCACTACGTAGGGCAACTGGGAATATCCGTAGGCGCAACGAATCAGCTGCTCCTCGGCAAATCCGTCCTTTGCCCTCAGGCGTTCGAAAACATTGCGAGCTCGCTCTCCGCCCTGCAGCTCTCGAGCTTCCGGATAGCAGAGCTCTGCCCATTTTTTTAGTACACGGAGAACTGCGGGCCACAGCTCGCTCTTGCGCATGCTCTGGTCCTCTTCCTTGCGGAGTTTCTTGATCGTCCGGCGCGCGTTTGCAAGGAGATAGGAGAGCGCTTCGAACTGCTCCTTCTGCTCCTCGATGATTGCGATGAGACGGGCGTTGTCAATGACCTGCCCGCATGAGCGGCATACACCACCGATGTCATGAGAGCCACACTCAGTGCACGCGCCCGGCGTAGCGGAGTTTTCCCCCTTGTAATCCACGTGTTGCGCCTTTCCACGGTGTAGGAACTAAACCTGGCCAAAATTCAAAAGTGTTCTATTTTGGCCAGGTTTCGGGCGACCCTGGCCGGGGTCGCCCTCGACCTATAAGAGTTTACTCCGTCGGCAGCTTCAGGCGCAGTGCTCCGACGATCTCATTCCAGGCATCGCGCACCTGGTCTCGAGTCGGCGGTTCACCATTCAGAGCCTCACCGTTAGCGAACGCCTCGATGAGGTGGACCGACGAGAACAGTGGATGTGTGTCAAGGAACTTCGTCCAGTTACGGAAAGCCTTGCGCTTGTCACCACCCGTTGTCACCCAGCTGTCAAACACCTGAGCTGCGTGAAAGAACGCGGGGCCTTCCTTCTTCTTGCCGCTGGCATCGGTGCCGGTGGCATCCTCCTGCGCTTCGTGTTCTGACTGAGGCGTACCCTGCGGACCGATATAGGCCTCGCGCAGATCACGGACCCCGAGCGAGCGAGCATCTTCAAGCGCCTCGACCACGGACTTCTTGTTGGCCTCGATGGCAGGGAGCACGATCTCCATCTTCGAGGGCTCAATCTCAATCACATCTTCCTCGGGGATCGCCCGCAGTACCACCGTCTGATTCCAGATCCGAACCATCCGATGGAACTGACGCTTGGACATGCCAATTTCTGGCTGAGCGAGCCACTCGCCCTGGCTGTCATAGCCCAGAGCCGTCCAGCCGTGTTCCTCATTGAACTCATACAGCGACTTGGCAAGCTCCCACATCGCTGCACGTCCACGTCCGATGGCGTCCTTGATTGACACCTCGAGCTGGTAGCAGTTCTCCCGGCGAACCTCAAGTTCCTCTTCGGAGAGCTGCTCCTCTTCATCCATGACCACGACAGCCGTTTCTTCTAGATCTTCCATAGCGGCTTCCACTAGTTACTCCTTTCGATCCTTTCGATGGTCCATACAGGTAGCGGCGTACCTACGCGCCAGCTTGCACGGACATAAACGTCAAAATGGCACCCGCTCATCTTCGTCTGCAGGTCGACTGGAGCTGGGTGCAGTCGGCAGCCCAGCCGTGTCAGCCGGAATGTCTGACGTGATCTGAGCAACATCCGTATAGCCCATGATGCGCCTACGCATCTTCGTGGGATCCCGGTTGTCAGGCTCCTCGCGCACGATCACACCGACCTTGCGGTTGTGCAACCGATCCACGCAGGCGTCTGTCAGCTTGCCCGTCTCGGGATCGAACTCACCGTCCTGCGGACGATCCACACCTGCCGCGTCGAATACCATCACCACCTTGCCGATGGTGTTGGGCGTGATTACGAGCCAGTCTCGCAAGGACCCAAGCTCATTCTCCACGCGCAGCTCAACCTGCGGGAACCCGCCGCTTGAGTCACCGCTCATCGGATTGATGATGGTGACCACATGATCACCGATCGGCAGTAGCTGATCCTGCACCTTCCAGGCCTCGGCTCCGCCGTAATCAAATGACGACATCCTGCCTCCTTTCCTTACTTCCGCCCTTTGGGGCGCACGTATAAATTCGTTTTACCACCTTTGCGCACCGCCATGCTTCCTCGTGCGGTGCCCTTCTTGCTACGTACCGGCCTGCGTGAACCTACGGGACCGGAGATCATTGGGCCCGCGATGATTCCCTGTGCAGCCAGACCACTTTCGGAGAGAGCCACGTTATGCCGCCTTTCTGCGTGAGCGCGTTGCTACGCGCTTGTTGTGCTCCTGAGCAGTAACCGAAGTGGTATCGGGTCTGGGGTCCGCCTCCGGTTCTGGTTTGGGTTCTTCTGTGCCAACGTTGGCACCACGATCAAACCGCTTGACTTGCTCTCCGCGCTCGTATGCCTCAATGGTGTTCAGCCATTCTGAGATATCGAGCGGCCTCCAGTCCCCGAGGCAGTCGAAGCGGTCCCCGCCGTTACGGCCCTTGAGCGGGATCAGCTGGGCGATTCCCTGCTTCTCGCCATTGTCCTGCTCAATCACGGCGGTGTAGCCGAGGATGTCGACCATGCTGGCCAGCTTGGCTCCGAGGTCCGCGCTTCCGGCCTTCGTTCCGGTGAATGGGATGAACACCGTCTCATCGCCGTTCTGCATAACCATGTCCGTGCAGACAATCACCGTGTTGACGTTGGGTGCCATGCATAGCGCCCGGATGAATCGCTCCACCTGGACTGAGACCTCCCCGTAGGTGGGCAAGCTGGGTCGAACCGAGCGGTTTGAGAACTCCTCGAGCAGTCTGCGGTAGAGCTCATCCACCTTGTCCACCACCACCGTCTGGATCATCGTCTGGTCGGGCCGCTGGACCTCCTTCATGACCGTCATCATGAACGCGAACAGCGGCCTGGAGCCCTCCACGAACTGCGGAATCTCGGGCTCCATGATCGAACCGTCAGGATGGCGTAGGTGTGCCTGACGGCTGGCGTTGGGAAGATCGAAGTTGAGTAGCAGAACGCCGGGAGGAGCCGAAGCTGCTCCTATCGTTTTCCCTGATTTTGGCGGGCCGCAAAGCAGTATGTTGGCCCTCGGAGACTCCGGAGGCTTGATAAATTTGAGTGCTGTCACGACTTCTCCTTCTTGGGCTGCCGTCGGTTGGCTGCCTGATCCTCCCAAGCCACCCATCGGACATTGCCTGGCTCGTAGTTGCCATCGTTATTGATCCGGTCGATTGTCATACCCGATTCCTGGGCATGGGGTAGCTGAGTGATGTACGCCAGCCATACATCGAACTGATGCCAGCCCGCATAAAACTTGATACCGCGCCCGCCATAGTGTTTGTAGTCGGGATTGTTCGGATTCATGCATCGTTGCTTCTCGTTGTTCCAAGTGCTGTAGAGACGATGACGCACCTGCCCGTGGAGGGTCATCCGTGCAGCCGATACATCACGTCGGAGACAGCCACAGGAGCGAGTGTTGCCGCTTCGTAGCTTCTGCCCATCGAGCAGCGTCGTGTTTCCACAGCTGCACTGGCACCACCATTGCGCCCAGCCGTACCGATTGTTGGGTCCTCGTCGTACTACAGTCAGCCGACCGTAGGTGTTTCCCGTTTCATTCTTCATCAGGAGTCCTCAGTCGTTTAGGCGGCTTGCGAACGAAGAGGGAATCAACGAGCATCCGGTCGCCTGGGTTGGGACAGATTTTGCGGAAAGCGCAACTTCTGCAGTTCGCTGGTTTCGCATTCCTGATTGGGAAAAGAGTTCCCACATCTAAGTCGTGGATGAGCTTCGCCGCCGAGACCAGCTCCTTGCCAGCCTCGTCCAGCTCTCCGTCCCTGAAGGCGATCGGGATGCGCTGACTCCAGCGGCGCTCACGTAGCGCCAGCACCGTCGAGAAGTTGGGTTCAACCCCCAGGTCGGTGCAGGCCTCCAGGTAGGACTCTGGCGTGCAGAGCTGGTCCTTGGCTGTCGAGGGCTTGCCCGACATCAGGATGCGTGGTGGCTTGGGAGGCTGATTCCAGCGCTCGTCCACAATCACGCCCACGATCTGGGGATCGAGGCCCTGCTGGCGCTGCACCTCTCGCAGGGCCCAACCCATCCACCGAGGCTGACGGCTGAGCACCACCTGCTCTGCGTCCTGCAGGCTCAGGCGCAGCTTGAACTCCACGATCCACTGGTGGTCGTACTCACCGACCGTGTAGCCATCGATGAAGCACTTGAAGCGATACTTGTTCGAGTAGCCGGTGCCCTTGCGGGCCTTGATCGGAACTTCGATCTCGCCCTCCAGCCGCGTAAGGTTCTCAAACGGCGGCGTGTTGGCGATGTAGTGCTCAAGGATGTTCTCGACCCGAGCCCGGCGCTCCACGGCATCCCCTACGAGCGCGTAGAAGCCATTCTCAGCCATTTCTGCCCTGTCCTGGGCATATGAGTCGCTGAGCGCCTCGAAAGCCCTCAGCGAGGCTCCTACGGGCCCCAGGGGGTCATAGGAGGCATGCCAGGCGGCTACGGCAGCGCCCCAGGCACGGCCATCGGAGAGAATCGGAGCAATCTCCCTACGCTCCAGCGTCCAACCGTCGGTCAGATGTCCGGTATAACCGAAAGCATGCTGGGCCTGGCAGGTGCTAGCGCGGGAGATCTCGCTGAAGCTGATGCTCCGCCACATGCTCGAGCCTATGAGTGCCGTTCCTCACAAGGCCAACCATACTAACGGGACCGGACAGCAAAAAGGCCCGAGTCTCGTCCGGGCCCTTGCTCTTCGCTATATGCGGGGTTTAGCCGATGTGGTATGCGACGGTATCAACCCCGGAAAACCCAAGCGCTTGGGCAAGGGTCTGATTCAGATCCCACGAGCGTCCTGCTACGAAGGGCCCACGATCATCGACTACAGCCGTGATGCTCCTCCCATGGTAGGAGAACATCACGCGGGTTCCGCAGGCCAGGTAGGGAGATGCAACGCCGTACACAGCGTGATAACCACAAGCCGTCTGGCCTGCCGTATCGTAGTACCAGGACGCCACCGCATAGGACATCGGCGGGGTTGCAGGTGCCGGTGTCGATGCTGGCGGCGGACGCTTCCTCCTCCTCTCCTGCTGCGCCCGGTCTGCGTGCTGATGACAGCAGGCCGGGAGTAGCGGAGGTATCGCTGCCACCGTCTCTACGGGCATCGTGGTGGTCGCTGTCGTGGATGCGGGTAAAACAAAGGCGACGGTTGACACAACCGTCGCCGTAAGAAAACGTCTCAAAGGAGAATCCCTCCTTGGACAGATACGGTTTACCTAGAAAAGACGTCGCGCGTTGACCTCCCTACTCGTTTACATTCGGGCGCGCGGCGTTGTTAGCTAGTAGATGCCTCCTCTCGCCTGGTGGTTAATTCAGACCATAAAAGATCGGCCAGTAGAACTGCCTGATCCCGTGTCTGGTCGTCGATGTTGGAACGCTCAACAAGCATGCGCAGCGCATGATGGATCAGATTGAGCTCCGGCCTCGGCACTAATCTGATCCAGCCGTTGCGCGTCATTGTCACGTCTTGTTCCGGCGCTGCACCTGGTCGAGCTTACGCACGCGCTCGTTGACCCAGGCAGTCTTGCGCCATCCCTGACCTCGCTTGGCCCTCCAGCCCTGAGCACGCAGCAGCTGAAGCTCGCGATGAGCCTCCAGCCGCTGCTGCCTCAGGCTCTTATCGGCCACTGGCTGCCTTTCGTGCGCGTCGGAAGGCAGCGAACTCGTCAACCTCTGAGCCCAGCCAGATCCGCGAGGCCCTGATCTTCGTACATGTCTCGGGCACACCAGGAACGTGGTCCACGTTCTGCACGCGAACCTCGAGCTCCTCTGCTACCTCGGCCAGGCCCATGATGGGTCGGCCTTCGATCAGCAGCTCTCGTGAGCCGTCTGGTCGTGTTTCGATCCAGCAGTCGAGTTTCTGTCGCCGGATGCGCTTGGATGAAATGGGTGTTGCACCCATCGTCAGACCTCACTTCGGTTGTGGGTTTGGTAGGCATCCAGCACTCGCCGTACCCATACATCATCGTCAAAGAAGCGGAAGTCCCCTTCGAGAAACTGCTCCAGCTGCATCAGCCGCTGGCACTGTCCGCCTCGATCTTTGGATTCCGAGTCAATCTGATCGAAGATCTCGACAAGATACACACCCGGCTGGCACTCCCCGACGACCAGCGCCTGGAAGGTCACTTCCCCCTTCTCGATGCCCAGCACCCAAGACCCGACAAGTGTGCCGGGTCCGAGTGCTGATTCGAGAATGAAAGTCCGTCGACTGCGCCCCTCACCAGGTGGCTCGGGCCCGATCGGCTCTGACGTGTCCTGTGTTTCAGTCTCGTCAGTCATGTCTTATCGCGACGGAGACTTTACCGGCTTCCGCGTCGGGCTCTTGCCTGGCTTGGCCGGTTCCTTGCGCGGGATCGCTGGCCTGGTGGCTGGCGATGGCGCTGTACGTTCCCTCTGTGGCACCGGCTCAACGGCCGGTTGTATCTCAATCGTTCTGATCTCTTTCCCGATATCCACGTCTTCACCTCTTTCTAGAACGGCAGTGCTGCTTTGCCTGGTTTGAGGAAATTACGGATGCCGACCGGCACTCCGTAAGCCTGTTCGATTGGTTCTGCCAAGGTCCAGGCTTCAAAGGGAACCCATAGCTGAACGGGATATGCCTTGGCTGCCCGCCAGCCCTGAGTCCCTTCGACCACCTTGCCCCAGTTGGCGATCTGTCCAAGCACCATCACGTAGCCAGACTCCATGTCATACCAGTGGTAGGACATGGACATCAGGTGCTCGAAGTGCTTGGCCGAGTAGAACCCGCAGCTGCAGTGCTCACCCGGCACGTTGTCTTGGCACTTGCCGCACTCGGCCAGCGACACCTTTCTCGGTGCCCAGTAGTAATCACTGTGGGTGGCCGAGTACAGCTTCGGAGCAGTCCCGAACTTCGGAAGCTCCGCCGAGCACCGCCAGACCCGCCAACCCTCCACGGCTTCGATCAGATCCGGAACCTTGAAGTTCGGGTCTGGCAGCTTGTCTACATCAAACGGATCCCTAAACGTCGGCATCCTTATCCTCCCCACTTCCATCTCCGAGAAGTGCCGCCAGTCCCGCATCCAGATCGCTGATGTCGACATCTCCGGCCTTCTTGGCCTTGGGCTTGGCCTTGGACTTGGGAGCAACCATCTGATCAATGCCAGTGCTCTCGCCGTTTGACTCCTTGAGCCGCTTGATGAAAGCATCCGGCAGCGACCACGTGACCTTGGGCCCTCCACCCGGAGGGGTCTTGACGACATGGATATCAGTGGCTGCACGGCGCAGCGTTCTGGTTGACAAGGCGTACTGCTTGGCATCCTCCTCGACCTTGGCAGCCGGAACCGGCTGACAGTCCCACACCAACCACAGGTAGTTGGTGAGCCACTCGGCAGCAGCTGCCCGCTTGTCCGGTGGCCGTCCAACTCCGCGCCTACCCCGGTCAGCGACGATCAGCCTGCGCGGGTCAAACTCAAGCTCATCGTCATAGAGCAGGAAGGGCACTGGCCCCACATCCTCTACATCACCCTGGTCTAGCTCGAATCCAATCGCCGGAGGAATGTCCCGGATGTTGGACTTGATGTTGGCCAGGATGCGCCGGTCCTCATCGCCAGGATCGACTCCGAACAGATAGGCCATGCGCGCTGCTGCCGCCAGCCCCGAACCCGAACCGCCAATCGCCTTGAGCGGGTGAGCGTAGGGCGAGACATGCTTGAGCACGTGCTCCACCATGCAGGTTGCGGTGCCTGTCTGCTCAATCAGACGAGCAAGCGGGCTGAGCACCTCCCTGATGTTGTCGGAGTGCCGTGAGACACCGCCCATCAAGTGAGCCGCGAGCGGATCCATCACCAAGAGATCTATCTCTTCGTGAGTGAGGATGTACTCGAGCTCTTCGAAGTCATCCTGCTGTCCACCCAGACGAAAACGCCACAGGTGGATGTTCTTCATGTTTGCGCCAGCCGCCATCAGACGGGGAGCCGTCATCAGCTCATGCGAGTCTTCAATAGCCGAGTACAGGACCCGGCCCCAACGGTAGGTACCGTCCTCTCGCCTGATCTTCATGCGGCTGACCTCTGCCGCAATGTGAGCCATGATGAGACCCTTGCCCTGGTCAGGCTGTCCAGCGAAGATGGTCATCATTCGCCTCGGCACCCTGTCTCGCCAGAGCCATTCGACTGGCAATACCTTGACCTTGTCGGCCCTGATTGGACCTGACACCTAGCTACCTCCTTTGATCGGCCTACTCCTTTCCCAAGTAGAAAAAAATTATACTCAGAAGGGCAAGCAAGTCAAGGATTGCGAACGCCTCGGATGGCATCCTCGAGACGTAGAAAGGGCCCCTGCTCGAGCTTGTGAGGAACGGCGGGGCCCTTTGGGATGCCTTCTATTTTAGGCTGGGGTGAGCTAACCGCTCAACGCCAGTATTGCAAACCTCGGTGACGGTGCCAACGTTGGCACAAGTCAGGGCGTAGCCACCGGAGTCTGCGGAACAAGTAGTTCGGGAGGGATCTCTACGCCGTGAACGGTATGGAGCGCCTGAACGACTTCGCCTCTAGCAGTATCGATATTGAGTAGCTTGAGCTTAGTCAAGGCCTCTTCGTCGCTGTCTGCCGATATCAACACACTCAGTTGGTAGATAGCCATTTGGGCACCTCTTAGGACTTGACGAACTGCATGCCGTGAGCTCGGTGGATCAGTTCCTGCCAGCGCCAGCCCCGGTGATACTCGCCCCAGGTGGGCTTGGCATCCTGGTTCTTGGGATCGTGAGCGACGGTCCAGACACGATCCGCCAGCCACTTGAGCCGGGCCTCGAGCTGAGGCAGATAGTTCTTGTACTTGTCTGGCTGCTGGCGAGCTCCGTCATATTCCTGAACCACCTCGCGCTCGTTAAGCTTGCCCCACTTGCGTGTCAGGAACGGCCCGGTGGCGAAGCGGTCGTAGTGCAGCGGGTTGACGACCTCTGGGGCAGGCTCTGGCCCGAATAGGCTGTTGAGCGCCACGTTCCCGTCAAGGTTGCGGCTGGCGTAGCGATCGGTGTACTGCTGGACATCGAAGCCCGGATGGCTGATCTGTGCCACGTAGGTATAGTGAGCCACAATCCGGGTGATGTTCGAACCGTAGTGGGCGAGGTTGTCCTGCAGACCCTGGTTGTGCCAGTAATCCCAGTTGGCATATACGCCGGGCTTCTTGTGGCCTCGAGCGAACTGCCTGCTCAGCCAGCCGGGGACCTCAGCGATCGTGGCGTCTCCCAGCTCGCAGTCAAGCCAGTCCGCGTCCTGGCTGGCGTTAACGGCATAGCTGAAGATCCGGCCTGCACTGTGCAGCGAGGGATAGGCGTTGCACAGCGGACTGTAGGTCGGCCACCAGCCTCCCACGTAGCCAGCGCACCAATAGAACTGCAGGCCGCGTAGCTGAGTGATGTCGACCGTATCGAGACCGAGGCGAAGCTGAGCCGTGGCCTCAGGGATCAGATCTGCGAAGTAGGACTCCGGCTTGGCATCTGTGGTATCGACGTCCACGCCGAAGAAGTCATTGGTGTGCTCTGTCTGGTCGGTAGGTGCAGGTGCCTCGGTTGTCATAGGATTTCCTTACTCGTCTTGTGAAGGTGCGACGTACGCCCCACGCCTTGAAGCCGGTAGTGACGGGGGTTCGAATGTGGTTACAGCCGATCCAGCGGGTACGACAGCGCCCTGGCGGCGAATATGCTCAAGGCGCTCACGGGCCTGAAGCGCATCGAACTTCTGCGAGCCCTCGAGAAACTTCAGCGTGGCGACGACCTGACCGAGCAGACCGGTAGCGGCCAGCGCATAGCTCTCCCACGAACCGGGGAAGGCCTTAGCCAGGCCAGCGATGAATGCCGCCAGGCTAGTGATTACGGTCGCAATTACAGCCAGACGATTGGGCGGCAAAATTTGAGTAATGGGCACGATGTCTCCTAGCCGCCCGATATCGGAACCAGGTCTACCTGAAGGCGGCTGAGGATAGCCTGGAGTGAATCAGGTGGTGCGTCAAGAGTGAGAGCATTAATGCGCGTATCATCGTTGTAGTTGGTGGAAACGATACGGCGATAGGCCGGAATCGCTGCATCGACAAAAGCAATCTGGTCTCCCGCTCTAACCATGTAGGCAGGCCAAATCACACCCGTATCATCCTCGACGTATCCACTGAGCTGCGCAGACCCAGCCGAGTTGCGTTGCTTCTGCTCCGCAAGGAACGCTGCGCCGATAGCAACAGCCTGAGGTAGCGTACTCGTCGATTGCATACTGAGCGGCGCATATTTACGCAGCCCCTGGTTCCACTGGTTGATCGGATTCAGCGGATCGAGATCAACAAGCGATGGATCTGTATAGGAACAGGTTGTCTGTGCCCACTGCGGTACGCCATCACCACCCGGGCCAACTGTGCGCGAGATACCAGCAAAGTCCGTGAAACTGACGACCACACCGTTGAACAGGCGATCGATCTGCGGTCCGGTGGACTGAAGCTTGGCAGGACCCATTCGACTCCGCCACCTTCTGCCGATCGAATTTCGTGGAGCCCAAAAGAAGCATGGATTATCGTGATCGCCTTCATACACACCCCAGTCGTTGAGCTCGTAAGCACTGACTGCGTGGATCATGTCGTTCACCGTGCCTGGCGTCAGAAAGACAACCTCTGGAATCACGAAGCTCGATGGTTGGATGGTGCTGATGCCCTGCTTAGTGATAGTGAGCTCGGGCGCGTACTTCGGTATCGCATGCTTGAGTACATCGCTCCCCAACACACCCATCACCACTGCGTGCATCGGACCGGTACCACCTGGACCTGAAGCACTCAGATCGGATTGATAGAGCGGCAAGCCTTGCTGACCAACGATGGTCAGAACTCGAAAGTAGAGCGAGTACATGACGCCATCATTACCGGTGGCAGCAGTGTTGTAAAGCTGCACGAAGGCAAAGACACGAGCATTGCTACCGGTCAGCACGCCAGCATTCAGTTGCCCGCTGATCGACTGACTTGATACCAGCGAAGATACAAGGGAGTTGGTGTCATACCGAAAGCCCGAAGCATCGGCAATCCAAGTAGCACCACCGTTGTTTGTGATCGCGAGTGCATCATCGGCAGACAGGCCCACATTGGCAACCCAGCTGCCTGGTAATGTCGCAGGCGAATCGCCCGTAGCCAGCGTGCCCGTGGATGCTGTATTGGCTTGGTAGAGGATATATCCGATCGGCAGCCCCTGAGCGTCGTACCAGCCTTCAGATATATGCTCTCGGGTCCAAGGACCCTGAAACTGACAAGCCAACGCCGGAATGAAGGGATTGACCGCATCGTATGGATTGGGCGTAACGATGCTCCCCTCGAGGTCATAGGGGATCGTCGCAATGTAGGTCATCCGGTTCAGCGTCGGGCTCTGCCACTTGGTCATATCGTTCTCGATATAGAGCTCGCGAGCTGAGTTGTCATCCGTCAGAACACTCTGATAGCCAGCCGCACCCGGCGTGAACGACAGCTGATCACCCGACACGCTAGGGATGGTCTCGAGCCTTCCTTGCCACGCCGTGTGTCCGCCCACACCATAAATGGTGACCCGCTGCAGCTCTTTCAAATCGTGGTAGAAGCGCCGAGGATCGCGTATCAAAGTCACATCGCAATGTTCAAACCCTCCGGGCAGCGTCGTAGAGAACGTGAGCCCCTGATGGGTCTTCAGCGGATTGGTCTCGGCTGACGACCATCGTGTCTGGTAGCCGTCCGGCGTCAGGATGTTCATGCTGAGACGTAGCGGTGCGAACTCTGCGGTGAGGCGCAGGTTCGCTGGCGCATATACGGTTGGAATTCCTACAACATCGTCAGCTGGAATTGCCGTCAGGAAGGCAGTGAAGCCAACGATACTTCCGCTCGATCCATAGACCCCTCCATAGAGAGTCGCCCCGAACAACTAGAGCTCCACTTCGGTCTGGCCGATGTCGCGAAAGTCTCGCGCCGCCTGCTCTGCCTTCAGGGCCTCCTGCCTCCGAGCGTCGAATGCTTCCTTGACCTGTTGTCGTTGCTTGGCAGCGATCTCATCGTCGCTCAGCCCTTGCCATTGCTCGTCGTCGTCAGCCCAGATGATGTCCTGGTGGTCCGAGTAGATCGTGACCTTGCGCTCTTGAAGCAGGGTAGGTGGCTCAGCATTGAAGGCATTGACCCGGCCATTGCCATTGCTGGTATGAGCGACAGGATCGTAGCCTTCTGGTATCTCCAGCGCTGCCATCACGGGGTCGTAGTTGGGGTTCTCGACCTCCACGTGCTGGACGACTTCTTCTGTCTGCGCATGAATCAGCCGATAGACACCCTCGCCGGGATGATGAGCATGATGAGTGACGACGCGCTTAGCCATTAAGCAATCCTCACGATGTAGGAATCACATTCGTATGGAGGCAGATTATTGTGAGCCTGCGTCGAACCAGCCGATGCGCCACCCGATGGTGTCGTCCCCAGATCCCAAGGGATCGTATGCCCGTGGTACCAATGACCACCCAGACCGTACGTTCCACTAACGTCATAGTCATAAGGATTACCGGAGTAGCCATCACCGATGGTCACCGAGGTAGAGGTCGAGGTGGAGGTAGAGGTGGAGATAGACGCATAACCGACATCCGAGCCTTGTAGATACCAGTGAACACCGATCGCTGTTCCGCCTCCGATAGTGCCGCTCTGCGGATTACTTGCCCAGACACCTGTAATGCCCTGTCCCGGACCCAATCCATGCGTATGGCCACCGTCAGACGATGACGAAGACGAGCTTGAGCTAGAGCTAGCACTGGCAGGTACGTAGTGCTTGTGATTGAGGTCGGTCTGCGACAAAGCATTCCAGTGGTTATGCACGGGCCCTTCGGTAGTAGCCAGCGTGTGGTTGACCTCTCCCGCCTTAGCTCCGACCGCTAGCTGAGCGTGAGCATTATCGTTGGCCCCAGCGCCTGCGGCAGATCCCATGTTGATCGCACCGATCGAATGTCTACCACGCTTATCGGGGATGCGTACATTGCCAGAACCAGGATCTACACCGCCGTTGTAAGCATGCCCTACACGTGCGAAGAAATCTGCATAGGTGGTTGTACGAGGACCGATCAACCGCCCATCAGCTATTACCCAGTTGCTCTCCGGAGGATCACCTGTGCCCGCGTACGGAATGATCGAGCCGACCGGCGAGGTCTGAATGTCGACCAGCGTCACAGCCTGAGCCCAGACAGCACCGACATTATGCGCAATCGCAGTAGTGCCCTCCTGGCCACGGAGGATCGTGCCCGTCGTAGCTCCTGCGGTATAGGCAGTTAGCCAAACGATCTCGAAGCTTGGGCTGGGCGAAGGGCCCTGTGGGGGATCGAGTGCCAGCGGGATGTAGTTCGGAGAGACGAGCGTAGCGAAAGGCGGAGCACTGGCGAACGTAATCGTTGTGGCCGTGTTGGTGAGCGCTGGCGAGCCCAACGTACCTGCTGCATTGTTGTACCTGAGCCTGGCCATAGCTCACCCCTCCTTACAGGATGAAGATGCCGTTAGTTGAGTCCCACGCTATCGCGACCGGCGTACCGCTAGGGAATACTGGAAGCCCACTGGCTGCGTCGATCATGCAGATCAGCGGCGAAGTAGCATCGCTGCCTGTGTTCTTGTAGACGATCAGGAACACGATGGCCGACCCGGAGACGCTGGCAAAATTCACATTGGCCGCGTGCGCCTGACCTGCCGTCGATGACAGACTGGACAGCGCAGCTCGAGCGGTGATTGCGCCGCTCGGGATAATGCTGACGAACTGGTCAGTGTTGAGGCTGGGAACGTAGGTATTGGTGCAAAGAAGCACCCCGAACGTATCGGTGTTCCAGTTGATGGCCCCCGTGAGGAAGCTCTGCCGGGCTGTGGAGTAAAGACGGCTCATGCTCGGTGAATATGAACGGGCCGATAACGAACCTGTGCCGTGAAGCTGCCCAGACCGATATCTGCCTGCTGTGCCAGATCCCCTCGGCTCATCATCAGAAAGAGCTCAACCGGTCGGTTCTCGACTCCGGAGGGCGGTAGCCTCGGAAGGTCTCCCACCACATTGGCCATTGGACCAAAGTATGTATTGGTCGTATCCGACCGATACATACCGTCGTAGCGCAGACTGGCGCTCGAGTGCGCATAGCAGACCGCATCGTTGGGAGCAGTTGGGTACACCAGGAAGTTGTCGTACTGCCGCCTGATTCCCGCATCTGCCTGATACTCAAACAGCCCTGCCTGACCCGACGCCAAGACACCACCGCTGGCCAGATCGCTGTCATTGACAAGCCCGGCAGCCGTACCGTTGAGATAAGCCCTGGCTATCCCTGCAGAGGTGATCGAGAGCTCCAGGCGATTGGTAGCTGGCAGCACCGGCAGCTTATTGACAACGACCGATGACATGACCGTGGCCGTATACGAGCTTGCCGAGTTGACCTTGAGTAGTTGCACAAATGTCGTACCGAAGGTATTGCTCGTGGCAAGGTAAGTGATCGCTGCACCGAACCAGTGCAGTCCATCCACCCATCGGCCCAGCACACCGAAGGTGAGGGCCTGTCCCGTACTGGTCAAGGCGAAACTTGCAAAGCCAATATCAGCTGAGACGTCAACATCGGTATGACTGACTCCGCCCAGCGTCAGATAGGAGGGCCCTGGGTAGCTCAGGATGGCTGTCTTGAAGATATTGTGATTAGTTGTGTCATACCCGAAGTTGCCGCTGCTGGTCCCGATGTTCGTCTGCGTCCAGTTACCACCCAGGTCAGCAGCTACGGTGCCGCCTGAGAGGTTCGGACTTCCGGTCTGGTTGAAACCATCGCGCGCAGCCGGACTGGCGAGTGACGACACGCTCTTGCTTGCCGTCGCATAGCCAGCAGAATCATCCAAGGGCTGCAGATAGATCTGGTCGATCGCAACTGTCTCACCGCCGTTCTGTCCCTGTCCTTGAATCTGCCCTTCCCAACGCAGTGTCCCGATTGGCGGGAAGTCCACTCGAATCTCACCCAGATCGATGATGTAGAAGCTGGAAGAGCCCGGGATCAGAACCAGGTCGTTGGCAGTGATGCCAATGGCTGCACCCACTCCCCAGACCAGACGCAACCAGACGTTGGTAGTGGATGCCGTATACACCCGGGCCCGGATGCGATAGGAACCCAGATGCGTCATTGGACTACTGCCGCCCACGTCAGTCTGCACAATCGGAGTCCAGCTAGGCGAAGCTGGTAGCGCCGGGCTTATGACCGTGGTTCGTCCTGCTGTTGTACCCGTCGTAGCCGGACTGATCGGGTTCAGCGCGCTGGCGCTATAGACCAGGTGAGCCGTGGACGATGGGTCGTAATAGGTCTGACGGAAGGCCCAGATAAGACTTGTCTGGTCAAAGCCGCTGGTATCTGTGACGATGATGTTTGCCCGCCCCATATGATCGCCCTGGATCACTGCGTTGGAGCCGCTCAGTTGCAGAGCTCCCGTAAGCGCACCGCCCGAGACGGTTGCCACGTCCAGGGTGAGCTCATCTCCGTAGAAGTCCGGTGAGCACTCGAGGATCAGATTGACGGATGGCTCGATCCCTCCCGTTTCACCCCAGATATCCGGCAGAGTCAAGACAGCATCGACGATGTCGGCATAGGTGGCGGGCCCTCCCGCTCGCTGGCGCATCAGCCAGCCGCCGCTCATCTGGATCGTTCCGACCTTCTGCTGGAGCATTGCCCGAACCTGCTCCTCAGTCAGACTACCGCTGGGATCGTCCATCAAGAACAACGGAATCGTGACCTTGCGGTTGGGCATCCGAAAGTCGATCTTGATCGAACCCACGCGCCTGTCAGCCAGGTAGGTCTGAATCTGTGAGTCGCCCCAGTCGATGCCCTTCTGGTCAATCAGGATGCCACCACTGTTGAGCGACAGCGCAGTACGGTTGGCCGGTGGCGATCCGGCAATGGCCGGAGGATCGATCATCACGGTCCAGCTCATAGTCTCGCCCTAGTCATCTCTGGCTTACCAATCCTCCTGCTCGTCCTGGTAGTCCTCGACGTGCGTGTCGTGCTGCGGTACTGGTAGACATCTGTACCTGCTGCTCGACATCATCGAGCCATACCCGGGTGGTGTTGTCCTCCATCCGGATCAACATTCGCATCGGCTGCTGGGACTGGGATGGCTGTGCCGCTGGCGTCACCGTCTCGCCACCGTGAGCAATGATCGTTCGAGCCTCACCGAGCGGCCCTGGTACGACACCGCCCTCCTGGAACGATCCGGCAAACGGAGGCATGGTCCTCAGAGCATCGGTCAGGATCTTGAAGCCCGAGGCCTGCGATGCCAACGCCTCGGCCTGGATGACCATTCGCTGTGACTGCAGATTCATCAGGTTCTGCGCATCGGCCAGTGCGCTCTGATCGCCCGATGTGTTCTGCGTCGGCTGCGTCTGCAGAATCTGATTGATCTCGTTGGTCAGCGTCGGGATCGTGATGTAGCGCATCGTGTCGATGTTGACCGCTTGTAGCTGACCTGCCGGATCGATGATCTGGTTCATCTGTCCGATAATGCCGCCGACTGTCTCCTGCTTTGAGTAGGCAGTCTGACCAGACAGAGCATCGAGGATCTTCTTGTTCTTGGTCACCAGCTGCGTCTTGGTGGTGATCAGCTGGTCGAGGTCGATGCGCTTGTGTGCAGCCTTGTCGTATAGCTCTTGGCGAGCTTGGTCCTCCTGGTACTGCAGTGCCTGTACGGCTGTCTCGGTATCCAGAGTGATCGTGTAGTACAGCTTCATTGCCGCAGTGTTGGCCTGATCACGCAGAGTGGTGATGTAGTCGGTAACGCCAGCGATCTCCTTCGGGCGCTCTTGGGTTCCCCACAGATAGTCAGCATTGGCCTGACCCGTCTTCGGGTTGCCCATACCAGCCGCCACCCAGTTATAAGGTGCCTTGCCAGGGATTGCAGCATCCATGTTGGCCTGCAGCTTGGTCAGATCGTCCACAGTGATTGCACGCAGTAACTGACCCTTCAGCCGCTTGTTGCGGGACTCCTGACGCACTTTGTTCTTGAGCTTCTGATAGCGATCCTTCAGCTTGGTAGCGATGTCGCTCTTGTTAGGAGCGATCAATGCCCGCTGCTGCTTCATCCGATCAATCCACTGCTGGACGAGGCCGGGATGAAAGTTGCTCTGGTCGTCATACCAGCCGATTGTCTGCACCAGCTGGTTCATCTCTGCCTGAGAAGCTTTCTTGACGATCGGCGCTTGTGCGACCTGTTCCCACCACTTGGCCAAGATCAGGTTGTTGAGTCCGAGCTCAGTAGTTTCGTCGGTGACAGCCCGGCTACCCAATGCCAGATGAGGACCGATCTCGCCCAGGCGCACATCCAGGCCGTATGCCCACTGTCCCGTGCTCGGATCAGTCATGCCCCAGTTAGGAGTGCCCACACCACCCGGAGGGAACTGAAGTATCGGACCGGCAGGTATCGACGTATAGGGAGGCGCAGTAATGGGAGCCATGCCCTTCACATTGCCCCAGTTGACAATCGCTGGCTCGGGAAGATTGTTGGAGGGATCGATCGGTGAGATGATCGCGGTGACAGGCCACAGCGCCTCTCGTCCCTGGACGATCGACAGCTCCTGCTGCCACTTGGTAACCAGTGAGTCGTCAGCATTGATTGTTGCCAGTGGCCCAGCAACGCTGGCTGGCATCTGCGGAATGATTTTGATCGGCTTCAGACCCTTCGGGTGCGGATAGCGCGTAGGCTTGTGTCCAACGGACTTCTTCGGGTTATTACGCGACCCACCACCGTGAAGCTTCTTGGTCGTTATCCCCTTGTGACTGCCTCCACCTGTCTCAGTGGGTGGATGAACGGACGCAGCTGTCGCATGCGGATTAAACCCACCACCACCCTGGAACCCGGGAACGAGGCCGCCCTCCTCAAAGAGAAGGCCACCGCGCTCCTTGTATTTCTGCAGAACGGACTTATCACCTCTCTGCAACTGGGCGAACTCGCTGGCAGTCAGCTGATAACCCGGCTCACCAACAATGCCTCCTCGAGCAAAGCCTTTCGGATGTCGCCACCAGGTGAAGCCCATCGACCAGTTCTTGTCTATGTGAGGTCCGCCCCCACCACCTCCAGACTCGAAGAACTGACCGTTGATCTCCATCATCGTGTGACCGTGAGGCCCGGAGTCTGCGCCCCAGACGCCCACGGTGATGTACTTGCCGGGACCGGGCTCGCCCCAGGTCTTCAAACCACCCGTCAACAGGTGGCCTTGCGGATCAAGCCCGGCTGCATTGAGCACCGTTGACACGTAGCCCGAGCAGTCCTCGCCTGAGGCAGTCAGGCCGTAGCCACCCGAGATGTACGGCTTGCCAAGCTGACTCTTGGCTGCCGCCAGCGCAAGCTGTACCTGAGCCGGTACGGGCCCTGCTTGGATCGCGAAGTGAGGCAGCGCCCCTGGAGGCAGCTGCGCCATCATCGACCGGGCAGATGCGCTGAGGATGTAGGTGTTCGCCTGTTTGGCTATCTTGTCAAGCGCGCCCTGGGTAATGCCGTGGATAGCACCCTGACCTGTGACCTGTGGAGCACGGACCGTGGGCGGCGCTGCGGCTCCCATTCCCCCGGCAAGGATCGCTGGCACGCCACCGTGCAGGTACTGCAGATAGGCGTGATTCGTGTAGGTAGCCCAAGCACCGAGCCCCTGACTGCGCAACTTGGACACGGCCATTTTGGCGTTCGTCAGTGGATCCCATACGTCTCCTGGGAACGGCAATCCAAGAATCTGCCACAGACCACTGGCCCCAGATGGATTGTGCGCAGTGGGACTGCCCGTGGACTCGGCCAGGGCAATCGCCGCCATGATCGGGGCCATCTTGGAAGCCCCTCCGGCACGCTCCCAGAGACCCTCGAGCTGGCCGTAGGAGAATCTTCCGCTGGCACCTGGACGAAAGACCTGCCCGCCCTGCTGGAAGCCGGGTACGAAGCCGCCTTCCTGGAACTTGGCGTGTGGCGTATTGACGGAACTGAAGAAACCAGGCAGTCCACCGTAGTCGGCCAGGCGCGTGTTCATAACGGCCTGCTGATGAGCATTGAAGACTGCAACCTGTTCGCCCGCACCGACCATGATCGGCTGTCCACCAACCTGCATCGGGATGGTGTCCTGGCCACGCTGTCCGGCCGCGCCTACCTGAACGAGACCACCAGCCTGATGAAGATGGACCTGTCCATAGCTCTGTGATTGAAACTGCTCCACCAGCTTCTGGACGTTCCCCAGCCCTATCTGAGAGAGCGACTTGGCACCGAACTCCTTGAGGATGGTGTTGGTCGCCTGGCTGATCAGCTGGGCACCCCGGGTGGTCGAGATCGCTCCGCCCTTCCATGCGGTGTCGATACTTGTGGCCAGGTCTCCGAAGTGCTTCTTGGCTGTTGCCGCAGCGTCCTTGGAGTGACCCTCGATCAGCGACTTCATCGTGCTCATACGGGTCCGCGTGTGGTCGACCATCGCCTGGAAGTGCTTTCCAGTGTCGGTCTGCAGTCCTTCGTAGGCAGTCACTGCTTGAGTGCGTGTCGTACCGCTCGAGTTCTTGATGATCGTTTGAAGCGCTGAAGCGTTCTTGCCGACGTTCTTGGCCCAGTTGGCACCTGAGATGTCAGGGTTCAGCCACGCCAGACCGAACTGAGTCTCGATCGTCGTCATCGTGGTCTGTAGCTGAGTCTGGGTCTGTTTCAGCTTCATCTTCTCTGCCAATGCAGCATCGTCCTGCTCGCCCTGCTGCTGCATATAGACCTTCAATGCCGGGAACTGTGCCTCGATCGCAGTAAGAATTTTCTGGACCTGATTGGGCGCAAGATCCTTGTTCTGCTGCAGGGTCTGGACGTACCCGAGCAGCGTGTCGAGTGCGCTCTGCTGAGCCGGGCCTTTGAGCTTTCCCAGAGCAGTGAGGATGTCGGTCTGGAAGGCGAATTCGCTTGGAACCTTGACGGCCTGCATTGCCGAGATGAAGTAGTTGGCCGTGTCCGTGCCACTGGTGTCGGCCAGCTTTTTGTACTTGTCGTAGCTGGTGTTCATCGCCTTCAGATCAGCCCTCTCCGTACTCGGAGTGATCTGGACTCCACCCAGCATCATCGGCTTAGCTAGTGCAGACCTGTACGTGTCCTGTGCCGACTGGAAGTCCGCATAGGCTTTGCCTGCAGCGTTCTTGTCGTCCTGGATCCTCTTGACCATCTCCTTCTGGCCTGAAGGACCGATCGCAACCGTAGATGCGATCTTCAGTCCAGGTAGCGCCTTGTTGAATTCCCTGACGAACTCTCTGCCGTAGTTGCGAGCAGGAGCTCCTCCGAAGATGCTCGAGAAGAAGTGACCAATGGTTGGCCCAAACGTCGTTCCAACAGCCGAGCCCAGCGTTGCTCCCATGAGCATTCCGACTGGCCCCAGCTCGATGCCTGCCAGCGCACCAATACCCGCAGCGGCAGCAACACCAGCTCCTGTACCAGCCAGACCACCCAGCGCCGATGCTGTGCCGCCTCTACGCAGGCCCGTAGCTCCCTGGATCGCTGTACCGCCCATATACCCGGCAAGGCCTCCTCCTGCCACTACCGTGCCCCTTGCCGCATACTTCGCAAAGTTCTCAGGTAGGAACGCCGAGTAGCGCTTCTCCAGGTTTCCGATCAGATTGTCAAACGGCTTGGTCAGCCTGGCGGCAAACCCTGTCTTGCCAACGGTCTCGGCCTCGGAAACCAGCGCCCGTTCTTCCTTCTTCGCAATGCCACCGAGGCCAAGCCCTCCGGTTCCCGTCGAGGCACTGGCCCCGAGTAGCTTCTCCAGAGCGCCCGGAGCGCCCTTGCCACCAGCACCACCAGCAAGCAGCATCTCTTCTTCGCCAACAGCCATAGTGGTGAACAGACCCGCAACTGCCTTCAGAGTCGGAATCAGTATGTGGAACTTCTGCATCGCCATCATCGCGCCCACGAACGTGGTGATCTGTGGGCTCATGGTGACCAGAGGACCGAGTACATCGGCCAGCAGCTTGATAAAGCCCGTGAACGCTGTGGTGAGCGCTGGTGAGACGGTCAGATAGAAGGAGCCGAATGCCTTGAGCAGCTTCGGCAGCTGATCAAGCAATGTCAGCACTTCCTGCTTGTGTGTCTCGAACACGCTGTGCAACTGCTGTTGACCTCGGCTGGTCGTAAGCCATGTGTGCAGGCGTCCGAGCATCCCGTCGAGCGTGGTGATGATGTCCTTGCCCGCTCCCGCGTTTTGGCGGAAGATCAGGTCCAGATCGGTAACCAGTAGCTTGGCGAACTTCTCCCACACCTTGAAGTCGCCCACGAGCTTGTCGACTATGCCGGTGAAGTAACCCGAACTGCGCTCATTGATCTTGGTCAGGAACTTGTCGAGCGTCTCGGTGAAGTGACCGGTGTGCTTGGACGCGGCGTCCACGAACCGCAACAGGATCTCGACTGCCTGGCTGAATGCATGTACGGCAGTGGGCAGGTTGCGTCTGAACATGCCCTCGAGGTCGTTGAAGATCTTCACTCCCTGCGGACCCTCGAGCCAGCTAAACAGCGGCTTGATGCCCTGGTTGATGATCTTCAGGTTTTCGTTGGCTGCGTTGGCTATCCGAGGCGTGTAGTCCCGGCCCAGCGTCACGCCCTGCTGCATGATGTTGACTGCCTGGACGCGGGCTTTCTGTGTCGAGCGATCCCAGAACTGATCGAGTGACTGAGCGCTCTTGGCAAGCTGCAACTCGGCCAGCGCACCGACGCCAGGCTTGCCGCTCTTAGGGTCGCCGCTGAGAGTCAGCAGCTGCTGGTTGAGCTGTCCCTGTGCCAGCGCTGCCTGTCGTGATTTCTGGCCGTATGTCTGAACGGCGTTCTGCAGTTGGGTGTAGGACCCTGATAGCGCCTGGGTGTCGGTGAGCGTCGACTTCAGGACCGCGAGGTCAGCGCCACCACCCACGGCCATCGTTCCTGCTGCCCCTGCCAGCAGTGTCGCTGCACCTGCACCGCCAGCTATCGCACTGGCACCTATCGCTCCTGCAGTCCCGAGTAAGTGCTCCGGACCGAGACCTGCTAACGACAGCAGGCCAAAGCCCGCACCGGGGACAGCGCCGAGGAACGGAATCCCTCGATTACGACGACCGAAGAGTGCCCGTCGAGCAAATTCACCCCAGCCGCCCTGGCCCGGGAATACGAACGGCGGAGGCCGACCGCCATCTCCGCCACCAGGTGCACCAGGGGCAATCTCTGTGACGTTGGTGACATCCTCTACGACCGTTTCCTGGAATGGACGGAACCGGCTACCACCGCGCATCGCCTGACGCGGGATTGCCCGTTGCGGTCCACCACGCGGGAGTGCCTGTCTACCTCCACCACCGACTCCTGGTGGTACTCCTCGTGGAAGTGCCGGTATGGCTGCGCCCATAGCTTCGTCGGCTGCCCTGAGTGCCTCCAGCCATGCCATGAGGTGCGCTGCTGCCTGTGCAAATCGATGTGGGTCACCTGGATCCTGCGCATGAATGTCCTCGTAGGCGTGGAACATGTGCAGGAGATTCCCGTAGTTACGCATGACGGTCTCAGGCGTATGCGGGGTGATCTCGCGTCCCATTGGGACTCCTGGCCCAAAGGGCACCATCTCCCGACTAGGTTGCTCTGGCCATCGATATCGGCTGGGCCCAGTCTCCGGTCCTACCCACTGACCACCTCTCAGCTGACGGCGTCGCGGTATCGGCGCTGCCCCCGCAATGCCACGCGGCACATCAGCCTGTGAAGCGATCTCTCTGGTAATCGCTGCGCGTATCTCCGAAGATGCCATCGCCCCCATGACACTGTCGATATATGCGAGTACATCTCGAGGGGTTCCGGTAGTGCCGGATCTAATGGGCTCAATGGGAGCACGAACTGGATATTGAAACTGTGGTCTCGGGTGGCCGAACGTGACCACCTGACCGGAGAATGGGTCATATTCCTCAGGCGTGAGCTGGCCCGTGCGAATGTTCGGTCCACCACGGGTGCCATACATCGGCTCGAAGTGAACGTAGCCAGGCTCGGTGCCAATTGTCTCGCCCCGAGGAAGCTGGCGCTGAGGTCCGTAGTAGGGCTCGCGGCCAGCCAGGCTCGCATACTGACCAGGTGTCAGTCCGGTGCGCGGCACGCGCCCGGCTGGCAGCCGTGCCAGGATCGACTCCCGTTCCAGCAGTCGCGCCGCCAGGTCCTCCTGGGTCATCGCCGGGGTTGCCTGCGTCGGCGCATGTACCACCTGCTGCGGCTGAGCGGCAGTACCTGCCGTTGGAGCTGCCTGTGCGACTCCGGCTGCAGTCGACTGAACCTGTGGAGCTGGCTCGTTTTCGTAGTTGGCTGCATTTGCACCGAGGCCCGATCTGGCCGAGCTCACGAGTGCGGTAGGCAACGGGTTGTTGGCGTTTACCGGAGTCTCGGGTGACTTTGCGCCTCCCAGGATTGCGACCGCGTTGCCCGGCTTGTTGCCGCCCATCGACAGCCCCTGGCGGGCGAAGCGCTCCATCATGTCCAGGTAGCGCTGCGAGGGCACGATCTTGTCGATGTCCTCACGTGTCAGCATCCCCTCGGGCAGGTTCTGCTTGACCGCATCACCGACCGCGTTGGCGATGGGCTCAGCCATGTACTGGGTGATGTCTCGCCTGAGCGCCTCGAGCCTGGCTATGTCCTCTCCACCAGCTGCTTCTGGCTCAGCAGCCTCTCGGCCCATCTGCGCCAGCAGAGACCTGATGCCACCGAGTTCGTCCTTGGCCTCCTTGGCTGCCTGAGCGCTGGCTTCGGCTGCCGCAGACTGGACGTTGATGCCCTGCGCCCATGCTGCACGCACAGGAGCCATGACCTTGTCCATCTCCTGGGCCATGCGGTCGAAGAACTCGGGCCCCATCTCCGGCGCTGGGGCAAGCTCCTTTGGACGCTCGGTGCGCGTATAGCGAGGAGTGCCTCCACCCAGGATCGAGTATTCGCCGGTCTGCAGTTGGCGCTCGAGGAGTGCCTCGAGTCTTCGTCCGGTGTTGATCGCCTCGACTATGCGATCGCCCATCTCCGGTGGCAGCTCTACGCGGGCAATGATGGGCCCTCCGGGCCCGGCTGCCTCCGTCTGCGAACGCATCAAGCCCTGGTAGGCAGGCTCGGTGGTAATGCTCCGGCGTTGCTCCGGAGTGAGCATCGGTCCCAGAGCGCGTATTCGCCCATGCAGGGTGATGAACTCACCCATCGATGCATTGACGTCACGGAGCCCCTGGTCCATATCATCGATTTCAGAGTTCCACTCGTGGACCGCCTCACCCGCCAGACCGAGCGCCTTGGTCAGCAGTTCGACCTGGGTAGTGGTCAGGCCCAGCTGCCGTCTGGCATCACCCAGCTTTCTCGCGAGGTCGTCCGTAGTGGCTGCTGCTGAACCCGCTGCCAGCTTGTAGGCCTCGGTGGCACTTCGCAGCTTCAGGAAGGAATTGGTGAGCTCCCTAGTGGCAGTGGTGACGGTGGCGAACTGCTGGCCACCAGCGGTGAAGTTCCGCATCGCACTGCCGAGCTGGTCCAGCGAGCGCTGGAACTGGCCCGTGCTGCGGGCCATCTCGTCCATCTTGATGCGGGTGTAGGTGCCCGCTGTTTCAAGCTCACGGCGTAGCGGAGCCCAGTCAGCTCCGAGCTCGAGAATTGCATCGCCAAGAGTCTCGTGAGCTTCCATTCTGCGGCCTTCTAAGCCCCTCTGAGCCCCTGGACACGGTTAGGGTCGACCGAAGCCTCGGAGAGCCTCTGTGAGGCTCCTGTGAGCTCCTGGGGGTCAATCCATAGACACCTGCTGCTTGTGGCCCATCGCTCTGGCAAATTCCTCCATCGAAGAGGCTCGTGGGGCCACCGCGCTGATCGGCTTATCGGGTCCGGCTGCCTGGATCTTGAGATCGTTGAAGTACGTGTTGCCGTCTTCTTTGGAGAAGGCCCCGAAGGCGTAGGCGAACTCGTTGATGCGCATGATCGATTCACGCGCTTGGAGAATGGGCATCTGCTCCACGAACCACCAGAGGTGTCGGGATGGCATCTGCAACCAGGCACTGGGATCGCCCCCATAGAACCGCTGCAGGCGAGGGACTAGCTCGCTGTACTCGGGAGGTCGGAGGTTGGGATCCCGTCGTCCTCCTCCTGCTGTGCCTCCTGCTCCGCCTCGCGCTTCTGCCGCTCGAGCAGCGGCACCATCGTAAAAGCCGTCACCACCCGGCTCTTTACGGTGTCGTCCACGTTGCGCTTGACCTCGTCAGGAGCATCGAGCACCTTGAAGAACATCGCGTTCAGGAGCCACTTCATCTTGACCCGCTCACGCGGCGTCAGATCCTTGCCGTCCTTGTTCCACAGCGCCTCGAAGCGCTTTGACCAGGACAGCAGCTGCTGCTGTTCTTCGATCCCAAAATCGTCCAGGAGGCGAAGCTCATGAACCTCGCCCTTGGGGCTGCCCTTGACCGGGATACGGACCAGCTTGCGAGGCGGCACGATTGAGGTCAGATCGAGGATGTCATCCTCATCCGGTTCCTCTGTGCCAACGTTGGCACCGGGCTCCGCCAGTTCGATTGGGGCCTGCGGCTCCGGAGTGATCTGAGCTTCTGCCTCGTCCTCGTCGGGCGGCTCGGGACCAATCTGGTCTTCGATCGAGGGTTCTGGCGGCGGGATTGTTACGGGCTCTGGCTCTGCAGCGACAGCACTGGCGTCAGGCGCTACTTCGGTCGTCACTGTTCCTCCTTTGGGATGTGTGACTTGTTTGATTTGGCTCAACCCTGACGGGATAGCTCGCCGGTTCGATTATGACCTCTATCCCCATCGCTTCAAGGTCTGCCTTGAAAAGATCGAAACGCTGCATCAACCGTCGCTGCTCAGCCTTGGCCTCGTTGACAACTCGCCGCAGCTCTCTGGCACGCTCGTATGCCCTCTGCGCCTCCTCGAGCTTACGGTCCGCTGGAAGAGACCTTTCGGCCTCTTCCAGCGCGTACTGCCGATACTCGGTCTGCGGCATCCGTCCTACGAGTGCGTGCTGCTCTGAGCACGCCAGACAGCCAGCTGGTTCGGGTTCAGCTCATAAGCGTGGAACTCGATCGCCAGCGTGGCCGGGCCCTGCTTTGAGTAGCGCGGTGCCGGGTTGCCCATCATGAACGCCGAAGGCACTTCATACTGCGCCGCGTATGCCTCGTTGATCGGGCTGATCCCCCGACACAGCAGCGCGTACTGATTGACCTGAACCCCTCGCATCAGCTGGAAGTTCGAGTCACCGCCCTTGGTGGTGGTTGCAGCGTTGGTGTTGACCGTGATGTTGTCGAGGATCAGCGCGTACATGGCCGGGCTGAGGTCCGCGAGCTCGAAGGCCATCGTCAGGCCTTCCTCTGTGCGCCACGCCTTACGCACCGTGGTGGAACCGGCCGGGGTGAACGTCGACACCGTCTGCGTGTGGGTGACGGTGATGCCCGTGTCGGTGTAGTTCTTGTTGCCCGATGTTCCGACCTGAGTCCAGCCACCGGGACCGGTGACCGGAACTGCGTCGATGTTCGGGAAGGCCGTTCCTACCGTCGCTGCATAGACGGTGTACGGGCTGCAGACAACTTCGAATGGTTGCATCTCGACTCTCCTCTACGGAGCAGGAATTGGTTTGACCTCGTGCCCGTTATGGGCACCGTTTACCTCGCCTCCTGCATCCAGCGGATCGTGGAGCGCGTCCGCCCACGCGGTTTGGCCGTGCGGACAGAAAATCGGTTTGAAGTGTTCGACCAGCAGGGTGGGTAGTCCGTAAGTCTCAAAGCCGTGGCGGCGAGCGCGCACGCAGAACGTCACATCCTCACCCATCCGATGAGAGGTGCCGTCATCAAAGCGCAGCAGATCAGAGCCGAACGTGTCCCAGGTGTCGTCCGGGTAGTGCTCGTGCTGGAAGTTCGCCACCGCCTGCAGCGCATCACGATGGATCAGCGTGCAACCCATCCCCACGGCCGTGACCGGCATTGGGTACGGATTCTCCGGCAGCGCTGCCAGCGCTCTGATCCCCTCAGTTGAGAACGACAGCCAGGTCAGATATGGAGGCTTGTCTCCGTACTGGTTCCAGTAGGCCGCACCCAGGATGTAGATCCCGTTCTCCTCGGCTGCATCGAGCAGCCGGTAGAGCGAGTCCGATGGGAACTTGATGTCGTTGTCCACGAACCACAGCCACTGATAGTCCGTGTGCTCGAGGAAATATTTGGCGACGCGAGCGCGGTTATCGTGGATGTAGGGCCCCGGTGCATCGTGATACTCGATCAGCCTGCGCCGCTTTTGCCTAGCGTCCTCGGCAAACGCTGCCAGGAAGCTGTTCATGAACGTGGTCATGACGCTGCCGTTGTGGCAGAACGCCAGCAGCACATCGTTCTCGCGGTCGCAGTCGATCATTTCTTGTCAGCTTCTGCGTCCGTCGAGGATGAAGCCGATGCTGCTGGCTTGGCTTTCTCAGCGCCGGGCAGGTTGGGATCAAACGATGGCTCCTGGGGTTCCGGCACGACTGGCCCCTCGGGCAGGTTGGGGTCGTACTGCGCCGTACCTGTCTCGGGCGTGACCGGATCTGGTGGCAGGTTCGGATCGTACTGAGCCGTACCGGTCTCTGGCGTAACCGGCTCGGGCGGCAAGTTGGGGTCAAACACAGACATGGCTGGCCTCCTGTCTCAACGGCCCCTCAGGCCGCAATCGTAAGGTCTGATGCACGGACTTGCCAAATCGAAAGGATGTAGGGCCATTGCAGTTGGGGTTCGATTAGTTCGGTGCCGCGTGTAGATGGGTTGGCGTAATGAAGATACGTCTTGGCCCAGACGCCTGGCTGCATGTTCTTGAGCGCGGCGTAGACAGCTCCGTCGAGGTTCCACGCCAGGTGCAGCGTCTGGCCATAACAGAAGGTAACCACCCTCTGATCGTTGAGTTGCAGGGTGGTGTAACCACCCGGGCCTCCACCTGCACGCACCAACACGCACTCGATCGGCATGTTGTTGTCGATGCTCTGATCGAGCTCGAGTAGGAAGACTCCGTGAGGCCCGGTGGTAGGCCACGCAAAGCCTGCACGCACCGACGCCTGCACACCTGGGTCGGCTGCGAGGAATTGCTGGATCGCATACGGGATATCCACTAGTGCCCTGGCCCGAAGACCTGCTCGAGACTCATGAACGTTCCGCTGCCACCCATCCGGTAGCGGAAGTTGGATGGCAGGCTGTCGTAGAAGACCTTGACCAGAGGCATCACGGTGAGCTTTTCGCGGTCCCAAGCCGGATACAGCCACGGATAGCGCCGGGCCTCCCCCATCCGGGTATGGAAGCCGAACTCGAGCATCAGCGCCACGTCCTTGGTGGATAGTGGCCTGCCCTCGTATTGGGGATAGTTGCCCATGTTGATGCGCAGCGGCACACGCGGCATGTCGCTGACGCCCCAGACCCCCCAGAGCTGCTTGGTGCGAACGTTGTAATGCGCCTGGCGCACAAACACAGAGCTTTCAGTCTGATAGGTGATGTCGGCCCAGGGATGGGAGGTGCGAGCATCCTCTGCCCCTGCCTCATTGGCAGCATTAATTGCCAGTCTGGCTGCCTCGATTACTCGGTGGGTCACCTGACCGCCCAGCCAGTCCAGTGCCCACCCACGTCCCTTGGCAATGTAGTCGCCGTCGGTAGCCCCCACTCCGAATGAGAAGTCCATGCAAGTCCTTACTGATACCGGCAGATGTAGCGAGCACGCCCCAAGCCCCAGAACTGCCGGTCGACCGTGCGTACCTCGAGAGTAAGGGTTTCACCATCGTTGGTGTGGAAAGTGAGCAGATCGTTGTTCTGGGGCTCGTAGGGCAGGTTGAGCGGCAGCTCAACGTTGACCTCACGCAGCAGGATCCGCATATTGCCCCGGACCTCCTCAACCGTCTGGTCACGCATCAGCGCCTGAGCATCGCCAGTCCACTTGGGCGCAGCTGGTCCACCAGGAATATCGAGTACCGGGTCAGGAACCGTAGCCTGGCCAGTGATCGATAGAAGATGCGCGTTGTGGGCTGCGAGGATCATACGACCAATGGGAATCCGTAGGCATCTGCCACAGCGACCACCTCGGGTAGGTCGAAGGCATCCATATGAGAAGCAGTGAGGATCGACATCTCGCCACCGTCGCGGGTTCGGAAGCCGGTCGTGCGCTCGTCCCAGGGAGATTCAATACACCAACGTCTGGCTAATAGAAGCGCCGCATTTGCGACTCGAGGCGGAGGGAACCTATAGCCATGCTCGTAGGCCATCATGATCGGGCGGGAAAACCAATTCCACAGCGTTGGCATATAGACCTCATAGCCTGCAACGATCTGTAGTCCATTGAGGTTCGGCAACGGCACCTGGCTGCCACCGCTCGAGCTGGTCATAAACGTCGACAGCTGGATCACATTCTGGATGTTGCGGCGGGATCCGTGCAGCAGCCCGTAGCTCTCGATCGAGACCTCCTCGTGTCGGTAGCGAGGAACGAAAGCAACCCCGCAGATGTCCTCGATGGCATCCTCTGCCAGCGTCCGCATCTCCAGCAGCTGATCATTGGTGTAGACCGTCGTGTCCTGAAGCGGAGATATCTTGCGAGCTCGCGCCAGCGGAAACAGAAAGCCACCGACCACCTCGGCGTAGGTAGTCAGAACTGAGCCATCAGCTGCTATCCACGTCAACGTCAGCCAGTCCAGATTGACAGTCTGAGCTGCCGTCAGCGACACGGCCCGCACCGGACCGGGCCCTCCCGTCGTTGGTGCGGCAGTCAGGATGTTCGAGGCCTGGCGATCAGAAGCCACGGTAACTGCGACCGTCCCCGGATCGGTTGCATCTCCGCCCTGCTCCCACTCGGCGTAGATCGTGACTGGCTGCCCCACTGGGACCCGGTCGACTGATGTGGGTGTTCCGGTAGCTGACAGCATCTCTACTCCGTCGAGCCAGTCATGTCGGGATCGATCTGAAACTGCGGATTGGCGCTCTGCTGGTTGGGCACCTTGGTGATCTGCGTGCCTCCAGAGTCCCAGTGGATCGCTGCCTCGACATTGAAGACGCCAGTCGTAGTCGTATCCGTCACTGTTGGCGTATAGCTAACCATCCCCCGATTAGCGACAAAACTGATTGAGCCCGTGGTAGTAGCTGCCTGGGAGATCGTGAGCGCATTATTAGTCGTGTCGATCTCAACGATGGTGGCGTTAGCCGGTACACCAGGGGCAACTAATGTCGAACCCTCGATCAGGTTGCTCATACTGGAGATGCTCTGCACGGTCGTACTGCCCGCTTGCGTGGTACCGGTGAACGTTGTTTCCGCCGTGATCGAGCAGTTGCACGGCCCGATACTGGCTCCGCCGCTTACCTGCTTCATGTAAACCCGTACCGCGAACGCACTGCTGAGAGGAATCGGCCCCTCGTCGTCGTTGAGTGCGAAGATCCAAGGTGGGTATGTGTCGTATTGCTTGATGGTGGGCGGCATTACTGGACGATCCTCAGCGTAGTGTCGTATTCATCGATCGTCAGCTGGCGAAATCCCCAGGACGCAACAACCGTAAGCTGGCTTGGCATTGAGAGCTTGGGGATCCCGGTCGGTGGAGGTGGCGGAGGCGCAATGCCAGGAGACATAGGTATGCCACCAAACATGCTCTGGGCGGGATATTCGCCTCCGATCATGACTAGACATTTCCAGCAGAGAAGTTGTCGGCGTACACGGTCGGAAAGAGGAGATAACCCGGCTGCCCGCTGGTCACGGTCGTATTGGTGATAGATATCATCTCAACTCCGTTGATCCGAGCCGAGATACGCGAACCCTTGGCCACGGCTGTCAAAGTAGTGCCGGTAGGGAATGGACTCGACGTACCCGGGCTGGCAGAGACCGCAAGTAGATCGGAGCCCGATCCGGCAATAGCCTCGTAGATTCCAACAAAACCATTCGGGGTCGATCCGAAGAAGACGATCAGATAACCGGTAGAGCCGTTCCATCGCACCAGCGCTCCGAGGAACGGTGGACTCGAGCTAGTCGTAAGCGCGGGGGTGCCCATTGTGATGGTCGCCCACTGATCGTTGCTATAGGTCTCAGTTCGGTAGGCACCCATATGGTTCGACCCAGTGTTGGCAAGCTGATTGGACACAATCTGCCCATCAACACATGCAGTGCCGCTGAACGTGGAAGTGATTGCTGTCCAAGGCTGACCACTCGAGGCTGCACCATTTGCCCGGTTAAAGTTGTCGGTGCTGATGGCAGCACCCAGAGCAACTCCCATCGATGCGTTCCCGCCCGAGAAGTTATCTATCGTCATCGATCCGCCGTACGTATTGACCCCGACGAAGCCACCGCTCCCAATGGTCGTGTCTATACAGCTCGCACCGCTTATCTGGACGTGCGGGTATGAGCCACCGAAGTTCGGAGTGGTGGTGATGAGGGCTCCCAGCACGTTTCCTATTACCCAAGCCGTAAACTGATCTCCAGTTGCAAAATTGACTCCGATTCCTTGGCTCGAAATCACTGTATAGCCACCGGGGGCCGTCCGCTGATAGATCCCAACTTGTCCGTTGTTGGTACCGGCGTCGTACGCAATAGCGGTGTAGTCGGCGTTGCTCGAGGAGTTATGCCGCAACAGAACGCCGACATAGCCACCAACCTGATTCGGAACGGTGCCGAGAGTAAACTGGCCGTACTGATCGTTACCGACAGTCTCAGTTCGATAATTGCTGGCAAACGAGCCACCCGTACCCACAAGCTCATTAGACGCGATTGTCATTCCACTGTCCGAGGTACCTGCCCAGTTGTTAGCACCGACAATCGCACCGTTGGCACGATTGAAGTTATCGGAGAGAACCTGAGTCAGCGTAAGCTGAGGCACACCAGAAGCTGGAATCGATACGCCGCTGGCAGTAGCAGGTGTAGACCCAGTCACATTGGTAGCCGTGACCGTGCAGCTGAGTGTGTGGCCCTGGTCGCCCGATGCGATCACGTAGGTGCTCGACAGAGCACCGCTGATATTGCTTCCGTCTTGCAACCACTGGTAGGCGTAGCTGGTAGGAGAGTTCGACCAGGTTCCCTGAGAGCAGGTCAGCGTCGCGCCAACTGTTGTGCTGCCGCTGATCGCCGGTAGGACCGTGTTGATCGGTGCAGCTCCAGGAATATTTACGCCAGAGCTGGTAGCAGTTCCTGAACCGGATGCATTGGAAGCCGTAACCGTGCACGTGAGCGTGAATCCCTGATCGGCAGATGCGACCACATAGGTGCTCGAGGTAGCACCACTGATGTTCGTACCGGCCCGCAACCACTGGTAGGTGTATCCGGTCGGAGAATTGGTCCATGTGCCCTGGCTGCATGTGAGCGTAGAACCGACCGATGTAGAGCCGGTGATTGCGGGCAGGACAGTATTGGCAGGGCTACCTGCAGGAATCGAGACACCTACAGCCGTGGCAGAGTTCGACCCGGTCACATTGGTAGCAGTGACGGTACATGCCAATGTGTGTCCCTGATCGGCGCTCACAACGACATAGCCAGACGAGGTAGCACCGCTGATGTTCGTGCCATCTCGTTTCCACTGGTATGCGTAGGAGGACGGCGAGAAGGTCCAGGCACCCGTCGAGCAAGCGAGAGTAGAACCCACTCCGGTGGAACCGGAGATCAACGGCAGTGTCGTGTTGACTGGTGGGCCAGGCGGAATCGACAAAGCGCTGGAGGTAGCAGACCTCGAGCCAAAGGAGTTGGTAGCCGTGACCGTGCATGTCAGCGACGTTCCCTGATCAGTGCTCGTGATCACGTATGTACTGGCCGTGGCACCCGAGATGTTGGTTCCGTTGCGCAGCCACTGATAACCGTAGGACGTAGGAGCACCGGTCCATGTGCCCTGGCTGCATGTGAGCGTCGCACCAAGCCCGGTCGAACCACTGATAGCGGGCAGCACCGTATTGGCTGGTGAGCCGGGAGGTTGAACAGCGGTTGTCGTCACCGAGTTGGTACCGCCGTTGACCGAGACCGCAGTCACGACGCAGCGGACATGGTTACCACCGTCAGCCGACTGAATCGTGTACTGGTTACCACTGACGCCAGTGCTGACTACGGCATAAGTCCCGGGCACTGCATCGTCAGTCTGCCACTGGTAGTAGAACTGGCAGGTCGGGTCAGACCAAATGCCCGATGAGCACGTCAGCACCTGGCCTACAGCAACCGTGCCGCTCAAGCTGGGAGCCACCGAGTTGCTCGGTGCTGATGCCGTCATCGCTCCCATCGCATTGATCGCGTTGGCGACCCACGCGCCCGTGGGCGAGGGAGCCCAGTTATGCGAGCTCGCAGCCGCCAGCGTCCCGGCCGTGTACTGAATGCCCTTGGCGGCGTACATCGTCCGAAGGTCGTTCAGGTCTGTCTGGAAAGCGCTATAGCCCCCTGACCAGAGCCGCGTATTGACGAGGAACGGAGACATCAGCTCCTCGAAGAACTGATAGCTCAGCGCGTAGTTCTGGTTGAAGTTGTCCTGCGTTCCGAACGGACCTGATGTTCCGCCAGCGCCTGCGGTGGTGAAGTCCCACATGTCGAAGGGGTGATCCCAGACCGCCTCTTTCTGGAACACGTAGGGATGCTTGAAGATCAGGCCCAGCCCCCCGAGGCCTCCACGGGAGAATCCGATGTGCCAGAACTGCTCGCCACCCTGGGCAAACGGACTGCTTCGAAGCCAGTTGACCACATCGGTGGCAACGGTGCTTTCGTTGCGCTGAGTTGTGTCGGTGGGGTGGTCCCCTATCCAGGCATTGTTTCCGAAAGAGACCTCGACCAGCGTCAGGTTCCACGTATTGTGCATACCCGCTGCTGAGATCGCATCCAGACCGTTGCCGTTGGTAGTCGAGTGAAAGCCGGACTCGACCGGCGTGATGATCAGGAAGTTATGCGGTACGGCAGCTGGACTCGTGGGCGGCAAGATTCGCAGCATCCCTCCACCGCTGCTCTGAGGGGCTGGGGAATGTCCCGCCTGCGGGTTGTTGGTCGTGTCGAAGTTCCAGTCCTGGATCCCACCCGCCTCGGTGGTGCCCAGACTTGGAGTCGAGTAGAACGTCCCCGGCGTAGCGAAGGCAGTTGGCACCTTGATGGTGCTGCCACAGGTGAAGGTGTTGACCTGACCGCTCGTCCCAAATGCCGTGAGGCCAGGAGTACCACCGGACCGGTAGGTAAAGTCGCCTGTCTCGATTACAGCGGTACCGTTCAGCCAACCTCTCAGACGCGCTCCCTCGACCGTGAGCTTGAGCACCGATCCTATGGCCAGGGGCGACCCACCGATTGTGTAGGTGGATCCGAGCTGGGTCCCTGTCCCGCTGACGATTTTGTAGATCTGCAGGACGTACGATCCACTGTTGTTGAAGTAGACGAGGCAGTAGCAGTTAGAACCGCTGGTAGTCCGTACAGTCGGTCCGATGTAGTCAGCAGTGTTCAGCGTGGCGCTTGCAACTAGGGCCTGCGCAAACTGATCGTTTCGATAGGAGCCGGTCCTATAGCTACCGGTCATCCCAGAGCCACCACCGACAAACTTATTGCTCGTGACGTTCAGAGCAGTAGCCCAGCCGACCCAGCCTCCACCAGTAAGCGGCCCATTAGCTCGCGCTGCATTATCAGCATTAGGGCTACGATGCGCCAGCCGCGCAACGGTGGGCATTGGACTCATGCAAGGTCTCCACTCAGAACCCACTCGTTGGCGGCACGCTGGCGGATGCCAGCCGTCGCATACTGCGCAGAGGTGTTGACCTTGGAGCCGTTGGATCGCAGCGTCACACCCGAACCGGCAACGATCGTGACAGTGCCCGCCCCGTACTGAAGGATTTCGATGACTGTGCCGATCGGAAAGGCCACCGAGGAGTTGGGCGGGATCGTGAAGTTGATCGCCGTAGCGCTGGTGCTCTCAACCACAGTGTTGGCATCGCCCAACGCAAAGGTATAGCTAGTGGCCTGCGTAGTGGAAGCAGCGCGCTCGAGGTCGGTCAGCGTCTTGGCCGTGATCGCAGCCATGATCTGATCCGTTGAGATGATCGTGCGAGCGGAGCTGCCCTCCTGAGCTCTGACGATCGTAAAAGTGTCAGTGGCCCGAGCCGTGACCCGGATGATCTCGGCGTTGGTGGTGATGGGCGTTGTTCCGGTGGCCCATACCGTTGCGTTGAACGGAGGCGTAGGGAACTTCGCACCCTCCCCGGAACTGACCGTCAGAGATGTCCCGGAAGTAGCAGGAGAGGGCGCGGTGACCACTGCACTGATCGCGAAGTTCGCATGTGCGTCTGGCATGACGTCCTCCCCCGCTAGTTCTTAGGTGGTTAGCTCGATGGGCCCTTGGTGGGATCTCCTGGAGTGCCGATCTCCTGATTGGGACCGCGCATGGCAGCTTCCGCTTCCCTGATCTGATCGTGGACCAGCTGGCGCTCTGAAGCCTCGAACTCCTCCCGGGCAGCCTGAGTAGCCGCAGCCGAAGCCTCGACAGCCGCGACTGCCGCAGCCTCAGCATCTTCGTTGTACTTCTTGGCACGTGCAGCCTCGGCAGCTGCTGCGCCTCCGTTACCTGCCATCTTTGGTTCCTCCTGTGCTTGGGCTGGTTGCTCGGGTGGCTTCGGGGCTGGCGGCGGTGAGCTCGGAGGCGGTGAGGACGAACCTTCCATTCGTTACTCCTTAGTAGCTGTCGCCTTGGCTGTTGCCTTGGTGGGTTCCCTGACGGTCTCAGCCTCAGGGTCATGATGAACGGCCTTCTGCCGGGTGATACGAGACCGTCCAGCCACCTGGCCGGGCTCGTTGGTTGTAGTCGCATCGTCGACATAGGACAGGTCATCCTCAATCGGGCGAAAGCGCGTGGGATACGCCTTGGCCAGCTTGTGCGATGCGTGGACCCTCGTGATCATGGTCTGCACGACGAAGCGCTCTCCGTCTAGATCGCAGACAAATCCTTCGGTGGCCTCGAGGATCTGGTCGGGGTTATTGGGCATACGATCTCCTCTCGGACGGTGGGACGTCATAAGTCTTATGACGTCCCATCTTACGTCCAAGAATCAGGCCGTGGTGAGCACCCTCCAAGCAGCTGGATCCACCACCACACCGGTATTGCGCCAATACGCAAACAGGCCGCGCTGGCCGGTCGGTCGCCGGTTGGACCCGAATAGATGCGGGACGAACTCGACTTGCATCCCGATCCGGTCCACGATCAGGTAGTAGTCGGGATCACCCAGCGCCAGGATCTTCGAGCCGGTAGTGAGCGTCGTCACCATGTCCGACACTTCGTTGGTCGGGTAGCCCAGCAGCAGCTGCCCGAGCGCACCGCCCTCACCGAATGGACGATTCTCCAGTCCCTGAGCAAGTGGACCACCACTCGTCAGAGCGAAGCTCATCCACAGGTTCTGGTTGGCGTTCGCGCCAAACTGACGGATCAGGTTGTAGACGTGGCGGTTCCCGAAGAACTGCCCCAGTGGACGGAAGCGCGGAGGAAGCGCTTCCTCGAGCGCGTACAGATCACCGATCGCGAACGATGCGGCGCTGCCCGTAGCCGTTGTGGTCGTGGCTCCGGTCAGCAGACCTGAGGGCTCGAATGAGCTGTGCCCGGCACCAAGCGTGAACTTGTTGCCCTCCAGCACATCCTTGGCGTCCGTGATCAGACGTGCCAGGTTGGCCTGCAGCCCCGTCCAGTCCATCCCGATTTCGATCGAGTATGGGACGAAGGTCTGCGCCCGCTCCACAAACACGTCCGGCTGAGCGATCGTCGGTGAGTTGTCCGACGCCTCAGTACCTTCCTGGGCGTAGGAGGCAGTCACCGCGCCAGCCGTCAGACCACGGTACTCGAGGCCTACGATGGTCTCGATTCGAGCCACCCGGCGCATCGGGTTGACCACGCCGTTCGAGATCGGGATCAGCGTTGGGTCCAGGGTGATCGGGATGGCATAGCCACCCGTCGAGCCTGTCGACTCCGCCAGCGCTCGAGTCTCATCCGTGGTCAGTGACTGACCCATAGCGGTCTTCGAGAAGGCCCGCTTGTACAGCGGCGAACCGGCACGCAGCATGTACATCGAGAGGTCGCCGCGCGAGGTGTCGGCGGTCTCGAGCAGGGTGTTGAGATGGTTCTGGATGAAGCTACGCTGCATCCTGCCTGCCTGCACATCCGGATGCGGGAAGACGAACTCATCGATCGCCCGCTTACAGCGATCCCGGGCTTCGGCCAGCTGCGCCTCTGGAGAAGCGAAGGCCGACCGGATGGTCGTCATGTCCCAGAGGTCCTCGCGGGCTGTCTGGGACCGTGCCGTAGGGATGTTGAAGCTCGTCCCTGCCTCCCGGTTGGCGTCGCGCTGCGAGAGCTCTGTGAGCCAAGCGTCGCGCTTGGAGCCCTCGTCAATCGCCTCTTCGTTGTTGGTGTGCTCGGTGGAGAGCTGATTCCACTCGTCACGCTCTTGATCAGAGAACTGACGTCCCTGAGCCTGCTGGTTCATCTCAAGCAGACGAGCTTTGATCTCGTCATTGCGATGCTTGAGCTCCTCGATGGTCGGTGCCCCGCCCGCGATTGGCGGACAGACACGGCCATTGACTACAACCTCCATGTCGGCTCCTTATCGGTGCGATGGGTGAGGAGCGCTGCACGCTTCTTGAGGGTGGCTCCCGGTGGCGTTGGGCCCCGGACCGGCGCTCGGTCTGCGAGTGCGCTTGGTGCTGGTTTTACGGGTGAAGTCTCTTCGTCCTCTCGGGCTTTGTCGTCCTCCGATTCTGCTTCGGAGAACATGCCCATTGGTCCGCTGTCATCATCACCGTCATCGCCGTTATCGTCTGGGCGACAATCGGCAGCCTGGGCTTTGATGGCGGCATCCACTGCATCCTCAACGTCATCCAGAGCAGACATAACCGCGTCGTCGTCTGAGTCATCGTCATCTGGATCCGTGAGTTGCATGCCCTTGACCTGGGCAACGTGGGCTTTGAGGTCCTGCAGCGCCCAGAGGATTGAGCCGTCCACATTGGTGGGATCGTTGCGCTCCTGATCCGGCTTTGTGCGCTCTTCTGCTCCTGTGCCAACGTTGGCACCGGGGTTATCCGTGGTCACGGACACCGTGAAGTTGGGCGAGGCGCTCTGAACGAAGGGCACCATCAGACGATTGGATTGAAAGCCGGTCTCCTGAAGCTCATGCTCCTCAGCGATGGCACGAGCAAACCGCGCCACGGCCCCCGGGTCTGAGCGTGCCATCAGATTGAGCTCGAGGCCCACAAGGTCATCGTTGAGCGAGCGCAACCCGGCCGTAGCTGTCTCGTACTGGCCGAAGGTGACAGGCCCGAACTCCTTGACCTTGCATTCGCGAATCGTTGATTCCGGGATCCCCTCGGGGTTGTGGTCTGAGCGATCGGGGAACTGGTCGAAGTCCTCGCGCCTGATCTGGAAACGGAAGCTCGCCCCGAACAAGCCCTCCTTGAGCCCTGGCACCAGGTCGCGGTTATAGGAGGTGTCGAGCAGTGCCACCTCATAGAAGGCTCCGCTTGAGTCCTCACCGAGCTCGCGGATCGGCCCCAGCGGCTTCATGCCGACACTGGGATCCTTGCCGTGATTGAGCAGCACGCGCATGTTCTTGCGGTTCTCAGAGAAGGTCTTGGTGAATGCTCCTGGAGCCAGACGCTCCATGAAGTGACCCTCCAGTGGAGAGTCGATTTCCGTCCAGCGGTCAAACACGGCGAAGTGTCCGGCGAGTGTTCCCAGATAGCCAGGCTCAGGCTTCTCACGGAGCTCCCACTCATGCTCAAGCGAGGCCAGCGCCCGGTCACGGTAGACCGTTGAGGCCTGGTCTGACTTGCTCGAGCTCAGCGAGTCGGGTGGATCTTCACCGAGTGTCTTGTATGCGCTACGAAGCTTTGCCTTGGCCGAAGCGAGCGCCTCCGGGCAGGCATTCTCCACCTGATTGATCCGAGCTGCGGCAGCGTGTACGCCAGCACGAGACAGCTCCCCGCCAGGCTCCTTGATCGGCAGTGAGCAGCGCGTCTTGGGAGGCTTGTCAGCCCACTCCTCGCCACACACCTTTCGGTCCAGCACGCAGGAGCTCTCATACTGTTCGTCGGTGAAGCGACCAGCGGAGCCGTCCCACTTGTCTTCGGAGATCCGCTCTTTGTCAGAGATGGCCATTCTCGCCTCGCTTATTGCTTTTCTCGCCTCGCCGTGCCGCAATAAGCGCCTGCGCGAGTTGTGGAACATTACTGACGTTTCCGGCTATTGTGGCGCTCCGCTTGCCAGCAGGCAAGGCTCCCGGCGCAGGCTGGGTGCCAGTCGGCTTGCCGTTGGAGCCGTTGCCCTGACTCGGAGGTCCTTGACCAGGGGTGGGAGGTGGTGTCCCTGGACCCGGTTCCCAGCCTGCGCCTACGGCTGGTAGCAGCGTCGTACTCGGTGCTTGCAGCTGTACCGAGTACAGACCCGAGTGCTTCAAGAGCGTGTAGTCATCAGCCTCGACTGCGTCGACCACACTGTCTGGCTCGTAGCCTGAATCAACAAGAAGGCGGATGGCAGTCGCTTTGGTGAGCTGCACATCCGCCTGGTCAGAAAGGTCTGCCTGTAGGAACGAAATGTCCCGGTCGTCGTACCAGAGCTCCGAGCCGCCCGGCACCTCAACCAACGGTGCAAGTGACCCAGCAGCGTTGCGCCAGAGCGGTCGGAGCAACTGGTCTGCGGCAGCTCTACGGGCCTGACCGTAGTTGGAGTAAGTGGAGGCCTCCAACCCGGCCTGAAAGCCCATGATGATCGGTGGTAGACCGGCTGCCGAAGCGATACGAGCTTCACCGTGGCTCTGGACCACCCGATAGTCCAGGTCCTTGATGGTCGAGCCAATCACCTGAGCCGTCGACCCGTGACCCAGGTACAGAGTCTTATAGGCATTGAATGAGCCTTCGTGCTCTGCGCGGAAGGTGTTGACCCAGTCGGTGAAGGTCTTACGATCCTTGAAGTTGGTGTCCATCGAGACCACCAGGTTGGGCGTAGCTCCGTTCTCGAAGAACATCAGCTTATGGGTGGTCATTGAGCGGTCGCCCATGATGTCTGCCAGCACCGGCTGCAGCCACGACATGCCCCGGAAGTGCGCCATCGGGTCTGGCACCACCGCGTAGTGGCAGACCCTGTCGGGCTGGTAGAGCTTCGGCGGTAGACCAGAGCCAGGGCCTCCCGGCGTGTACAGGTAGCCGATCTTCACAGCGGTGGGATCGAAGGCATCGACTGTGTGATCCTCGAGCGAGCCGAGAATGATCGTCACCCAGTCTGGTCGCATCCGGCAGACACGCTGGCCGCTGGCCATCGTCTTGTCAGGCACAGTGGTCGCATAGAAATTGCCAGATAGGCTGAGGTCGACCTCCATCCGCGTCAGAAGGTCACCGGTTGTGGCGTTCTGCCAGGGTTCCTCGAGGAGTCTCAGAGCCTTGGTGCCGTAGAGCTTGCCTGGACGACCGTTGTTGGAGCCTCGGAACTGGAAGGTCATCTCGCTGAACAGCAGCATCCGCATCAGGACGCAGGCAAAGACCGGTCCGTTGGTCTTGTAGGCCCCATTGATATAACCAACGAAGTCCGACTGAATCGTCTCGGTCTTCTGCTGGTAGGTCTGGATCAGAGCGGGCCCGTAGCCAAGGCCCTGGTAGCCGAACTGCCCCATCCACGCAGGCAGTTGATCGAGCGTCAGCAGCGGCCAGGGGCTACCCGACCGGCTTACGGACCGTCGCGCCCGCTGTACGAGATTCGACACTGGCTATCGATCTTCCGGCGCTACCCACGCACTCTGGCGATGGTGGCTATCGGCTCCTCCGAGGTTTCATCAACAATATTGACTGCCTCGCCTCCAGGCAAGCGATCTGGAATATCGATCGTTGCAGCTCCGAACAGAATGCCGACCCCGGCAACGCACAGCGCTGCAGGCCAGAAGATAAACCAGACCCCGGTCACGAACAGCCCTAACCCTACGATGAACAGCGTGATAACGATCGCAACGCGCTTCATCGGCTCTTACGTGGCTTGTTACTCCACTTTCGTGCATTTAGCGCGAACGTAGCTCGCTTCCTCGTTAGCGGGTTGGGTGAGCGCTTGAGCCGGTTGAGCTCTGCCACGGTCAGCTTCTTACCCTTCTTACCTTTGCCTGCGGCTTTGCGCAACTTTCCTTTGTTCGCCGGGTTCAGGGGTTTGATCGGCCTTGAGCCCCTTCTGCCTCTGGCCACGACTACCTCCTCTTGGCTCCAGGTGCTCGCTTGGGTTGAGCGGCCTTCTGGGCCTTCGTTCCGTGAGTGCGCCACTTGTTGACGGTGGCGTAGAAAACGCTCCTGCCCTGCTTTGAGCCATAGCGGCTCTTCATCGACCGCATGACCTTACGACCGTGGCCCTTGTAGTAGCGAGAGACAGGCACGCTATCTCCAGGCCACCAGCGGCTCACCCATGCCAGCAGAGCTGGCTGCGTAGTGGTTGACCATCGCAGCTGCTGTAAGCGCATCGATGACCCGAACGTTCTGGCGCTTCTTGGCTCGAGACTGGGATGGGCGGTCAAACCGCTTCTTGTCGGCTGGCATCGATCTGACGATGGCATTCATCACGTGGTTGCGCAGACCTCGGTCGCCCGTGTGCTTGAGGGTACCGTTTCGCAGAGCCTGCATGAAAGCGTCGTAGTCCTCGATCGCGTTGGCGTTGCCCTGAGGCCGGTCGATCACCATGATGTCCAGCTCATCCTCAAGCCAGGCGGCAATGTCTTCCGCGCGCTCCATATCCATCACAGCTGCATCGATCGTGTTCTCTGCATGCATTTCGTAGAAGGCCTGCTTGACCTCGTCAGGATGCATGGTCGACCCGTCACGCGGTGGCACCAGGATTTGCGGAGCTCCTAGTAGTCGATACTCAGGTCCACGCCAGAGCGGGGCAATCGCGAAGGTATCGTGCTTCCAGGCAACGTCCACACCCACATCGATGTGTTCGCCGCCCGGTAGCTGACGGGCCTCTTTGGCGTCTTCCCACTCAGCATCGGTGATCGCGGCGCGGTTGGTACGTGAAGGAATGTTGCAGACAAGACGCTTCCAGTCGCCAAGATCGGTCGTTGGTGATTCGAACTCATCGCGCAGTGTGTCCTCAGTGATGATCGACAATGGGTTGGCTTCCTTGACCTCGTCCATCTGGTCAATGAAGCGAGGGTCGCGCACCTGCCACTCATGCATGGTGATGTTGCGACCCTCGGAGATGATGTGCGCGCCCTCGGTGAGTTTCTTCTCGACTTTGGAGCGAATCAGGTCTCGGGTTTCTTCGAACTCAGAGCCTGGTTCGCCAGCCGTCGAGATCATCACAATCTGACCTCGGCGCTTGTTGAGCTTGCCCTTCCACAGCCGGTAGAGCGAGAGGTCCGGGTGACGGTGACCCTCGTCTAGGAGGGCGAGCGTGGGGATGACACCGTCACCCGTGCTTGCATCAGCAGCATATACCCTGATCCCTCGACCACCGTTGCGCAGCGAAACGATCTTGCGGTAGCCCTCGTAAACCCGAAAGCGCTTGAGCATGCCTGGACTAGCACGCACGATCTCCGCAGCCTGCATGAACATGATCTCGGCCTGGTCGCGTGAGGACGCACCGATAGGCACCCAGGGACTGGGTGTGTAGTCAGCGTGGTAGAGAGCCATGATCGCCATCAAGGTGGTCTTGGCATTCCCTTGAGGAAGGAGGACCCACACCTCTCGGATCCCCCGCAGGATTGGGTCGACTATCTCGAGCTGGAAGTCTTCAGGTTCCCAGTGCTCACCCGTGTCGAGCACCAGGCGCGAACCGTAAGAGACGAAGTGATCGAGGGTGAAAGGGTCCGCTCTGGTGGCTACGACCATGCCAGAACTCTAGACCCGCTGGGAAGCTAGAAGCGCTTCTTAGCCCTCGCGTGGTCCAGGGGCGAGACATTGTCCAAGTCGGCGAAGGGATCGCCTCCAGGAGCCGCAGGTGGCCTCACAGGGCCTGTCTGGCGGTCGGGCCCGGCCACAGCGCCCTTGATTTCGAGCCAGGTCCTGGCAGCGGACACCGATCCGTTGATCGCAGCCTGGTAGAGCGCCTCCTGGACATGCTCAATCGCATCGGTCTCCGCGTCCTGTACGGAGGCCTCGAAGGCGGGATGGGTGAGAATCCACTCTCTGACCTTACGGCGGCTCAGCCCCAGCGCCTCGGCCGCTGCACCGCGTTGCATCCCGTTACGGATGTGCTCGAGGTAGATCTGCTGAATCGTGGGCCCGAAGCCCTTGAGTGTCTCGGTGGCCACCGGCACAGGATACATGCTGAGCCTGGCCATGATCGTGGGGCAGATAGCCCAGCCGGTTGACGTGCATGGTCAATCGCATGTCCATCACCCACCAGGCACGAGGCGGGTCGGGATCGGGCTCTGGTCCAAAGACCAGTGGCTCACCAGCTCTATCAGCAAGCTCGGGATAGCCTCGGCGCAATCCACCCGAAAAGCGCGTGCAGCCCAGGCCCCAGCCGAACGGAATTGCCTGCGAGTAGTCCTTGCCGTTCTCGGTGGTGGGATGCAGGTCATACGAACAGACGCACCAGTGCGCCGGGCAGCCCGCGAAAGAAAAGAGAATGTCAGGTGGCGGCACGATGTCCTGCTCCACGATCACCAGATCGCCAGGCTCTGAGTCAAGCCACCATTTACGGAAGGTCCAGTAATAGCTCTCGTCACCAGGAGGCAGCGCACAGAGCTCGGCGTTATTGGCCAGCGCCCACAGCAACGTCTCGGGCGCAAGCATGCCTTCGAGATAGGGAACCTTAGGCCTCATTCTTCTCACGTCTGGCCCTGGCTTTGCGCTCGGTGGCTGAAACAGCTACGCGGCGCTTGGCTCCCTTGGGTACCATCTTTGGCGATCCTCGATAAGGCACGTCGGGGCGCAATCTGGGTTTGGCAGGAGTCTTGAGCTTCTCGACTGCACAGGCCCAGTAGGTGATCGTCTGGCGGGTATAGCGCATTCGCTCGAGCACCCGCCAGCGGTTGCCGATGTAGTCCTCAAACCACGGCCACACGTAGCGGCTCAGGTAGAAATAGTTCGGCGCTTGCTTCTCGTACATGTTCGCCGGATAGGTGGTATGACCGTCCGGCCATACGTGGATGCCGAGCCGCAGGATCGCCTGGCGGTGGCCATCGGTGAAGAACATCACCAACCGGTCTAGCTTCTGTGCGTTCTCCCAGAAAGCCTCGAACGCCGGGTAGGGGTGATCGTAGGCATCGAAGTCAGCAGCTGCGAACTTGGTCTTAACATCGCCAAAAAGCCAGGTGTCGCAATCCCCCTCACGGATGTCGCCTTTGAGACGTGATTGGGCTGTAGCCACCCGCTGTGGGTCGAGGTCAGCGCCGTAGATCTGACGATCCGTATAGAGCTTGACCGCCAGATCACCGTCCCCGATGAAGGGCACGTAGATCGGCCCTGGGAGAGCCCAGCGCAGCATTCGCTTGCGCTGGAGCTCCTTGCGGAACAGCAGTACGTGCTGGCGCTGTGCGTTGGTAGGCATAGTCGAGCCAAACCTTACCGTGGCCTACCTGACCCATTCCAAGACCAGCCAGGACATGGGGAGCCTTGCCTTGCCCTGCCGCTCCGCACCCGACCACACGGCACCGGAACGCACCGTACCTCACCGAGCCTTGGGGAGCCTTATCACACCCAACCGAGCCCTCATCCTGCCGAACCGGATCTTGCCGGACCATACGGAACCGGAGGGAGCCTCACCTTAACGCGAACTACCTCGCCAAGCCATGACATGCATTGCCTTGCCCCGGGGAGCCTCGCCAAGCCCGAACGAACCGAACCTGAGCCTTACCGCCCGTACCACGTCACGCGAACCAAGCCCAGCACAACATGCCGTGCCTTGGGGAACCGGACCAAGCCGAGCCCCACTACCGCATCGTGCCTTGCCCTGTCACGACCAGCACTGCCAGGGGGAGTCTTGTGCCAATGTTGGCACCTCCTTAGCAGTTAGTTGAGCAACTAACTGCGCATGAAGTCCATCTACGGACCGAAGCGCTCGAGCCCGATCCTCCTTGAGCTCGTGGATGTAGTCCACGACTGGCTTGGGTAGCGAGAACGGAACGCCCTTGTACTCAAAGCCAGGCACCATCACAGCTAGCTCTTCTTCAGGAGTCATAATCAGCCTTTGCCTTTAGGGTGCGGAGGTAGCTCGCGGATACACGGCCAGCAGTAGACCCGAACGTCTACCGGATAGCCGGGTGCGCATTTGACGCCCGCACCACAACCTTCGCATGGACGAATGCTCCAGGTTGAGGCGGGCTCAGCCATCAGAACACCAGCACCTTTCGATCCCAGCTCCAGGGATAGTCACGATAAATCTGTCCTAAAGCATCCGGGCGCATCTCGGTCCGGTATGCACTGTCCTGCTTGAAGAAGAAGTGCACGGCCTCAGCCCTGCAGCGCCTCTGCATATCACGAGCCCAGTCCAGATCCATATGGCGATAGCCCCTACCGGACTCTCCGCCCACGATCATCCACTCGACACCCTCGAGCTCGATCTCATCACCGGGACCGATGGCGGGCTCGTAGCTGATGAAGTGGATGTGAGCGGGAACCCCGGTCAGGATTGGCGACCGCTCGGCTACCCGATTATCTTCGATCGAGGTTCCCAGCCATACATTAGGCCAGTAGGGATAGCCGGAGCGATGCTGGTCCCAGGTATCGGGAAGCATCCGCTGGATGTTCTCGGGCCGCTTGGTCAGAATCTGGAAATCAAGCCAGTAGCAGGCTTCGATGATCCCCCAGGCTTCCTCCCGCCACTGGTTCAGCTGCGGCGCATCCTCGAAGAAGTCCCCCAGGCTCATGGTGAAGACACGGGAGGGCTGTCCAGCAATGATGGCCTCACGGTGCCAGCGGTAGGGCCTGTTCCAGACACTCTGTCCGGTCCGCTTACGCTTGGCCGTGTCATGCCCGAAAACGTCCAAGCCCATCTTGTTCGAAGTCAATGTATCTGCATAGCAATGCGTACATCCCTGTGAGACCTTGAAGCAACCCATCCACGGGTTCCACGTCTTATCCGTCCACGCAATCGCTGTGCTGTCACCCATCGGCACACCTCCGATTAGTTCAGGTATAAAATCATTCTACCTGAATGCAAAAAGGGTGTCCAGAGCTGCTCGGGCCCATCCCGCACTTTGGGACTTTCTACGATCGTAGATGATGACTATGAGTCTCATACGCTCAAACCTGGCCAAAATTAGAAAGTGTTCCATTTTGGCCGGGTTTAGTTCTGACACGCTCAGGCAGTGCAACGCCCCTTCTGCGCAATCTGACGATGAGCTGTCCAACGCTTGCCACCGTGTAACCCATCGCCTCACCAATCTCTCGGTTGGTCCAGTTCAAGCTCATCAGATGAATGATCGCTTTGTCACGCTCTTGGCTGTAGTCGGCCCAGCGCTGGCGCTCGAGCTCTCCCGACCTCTCACCGTTGCAGGACAGGCACAGCTTCGGAGCATTGGGCCCATGCCCATCAGAGCCGCTCATCGGCTTGCCGCAGCTTGGACATGGCTGAGCATAGAAAGCTCGTCGACACTCATCCGAGCACCACTTCAGTGGCTTGCCGTTCTTACCTAGGGGAGTCGGTCCCGCACAACTAGGACAGACGCCTGGTCTAGTCTGTGGGCTTTCCGAAGTAGGGACGATTGCCTTGCCTAACCATTGCTCCATGTGTTCCACACCGTGGCGGGGGTTTACTTGGATCGGTGACAAACACCCTCTGCGGAATTTCGCACTTGTAACAGACGTAAGCGAGCCGCTTGTGATCTCTGGCAATCGGATGAGATGGTACAGGTGGCGCTGTCGGCACTGGTGGCTTGCGTTTTGGCTGAGTCATCCCAGACGTGCCTCGATCACATGCAGCGCCGCTCTGATCGCTGCCAGCACGAGTTCCTCTGCGTGATAGGAGATCTCCCGCTCATCGTTGGCCTTGAAAGCCGCCTCGAGACCCGCTTCCTCTGCCTCGTTGCGCACTTCCTGGCGCAGAACCAGGCTAGCCATCCTCGTCTACTTGATCGGGTGGCACAAAGGTCTTCTGCATGCTGTCTCGTATCTCGTCAAGCGCTGCCGTCAACATGCCTACGGCCTCCCACTGGGAAAGGGTCTGCGTAGCAACTAGCAGCAGACGCGGATCTCCCTGGGCATCGAGACACTTGAGGATTGCGACCCCTTCGACGGGCATCCAGTTTTCCGGCAATACGACATTTGTATCCATTCCGCAAACACGGATTCGATCTGCCATCAGCTTCCCCTTTCCACGGTTCTCTAGACCATAACGGGGGGATCGGACAGAACTAGGCCGCGTGCGAATCCTTCTGGCCGCCACCCTTGCCCGACCCCTGTGCCGGTACGGCCAGCACAACCTGAAGCCCGCGCGATGGCGGCTGACTGTTCTCGTTAGGCCGCTTGACACCGTTGGGTAACGGCCAGACCTTGACCCTCGTTGACTTGCCTCGACTAGCCATTGCCGATCCCGGTAGGCGGCATCCCCTGCGCGTCGGGCGCTCCGAGATTCTGCGTCGCGGTTGGTTGAGCCTTGGGGAGAGCAGCAACCTCAGCTGAGGTGGGCGATGTGGGTGGCCGGATATTCCCTTCGGTATCGCCGTGCTCGCCGGTTGGAACTGCGGTGATGTTGTCGGTGTTTGCGGGCACCGAAGCCGGAAAACGTTGGATGGAGCTGAGTGAAAGTGCCATACGCAAAGCGTACCTCCAGGGGCAATTTGTGCCAACGTTGGCACGATCCGCTCCGGGGCTTATGCTTCCGCCATGCCTTCGGTCCGCAGCTTTGGTTTACCCGCCAATACGATCAAGCCCGGCTCAATGGGCGGAAAGCAAGTCGTTCTGGCCGCACCCACATTACCCGGTCAGGGACAGGGGCAAGCACCAGCAACACAGACTCGTAGCTTCGGCGTTGGCACGCCTAGCCTGTTTGCCTCCCAGCCAATCGGCGGAGGCCTAGCCACACCACCACCAGAGTAAGGAGCAGCTATGTCGGAGTTCGATGCCCACGTCAACTTCGGAATCAGCTACGTAGGGACTGCTCCTAACCCTCCTGCTTCTGGCACTTCTCTGCGCGTACGCCTGGGCGATGGCGCGAAGTTCCCGACGCCACCATTCAACGCAACCTGCTGGCCTATTGGAACGATCGCCACAAGCGATACAGCCGAGATAATGCGCGTCACCGA
>Ga0126373_10000132_pt1 | contig 52539 bp, 68 predicted proteins | sample PanSoiMetPlot_11_FD_92545 | JGI IMG/M metagenome (GOLD analysis project Ga0126373, IMG submission 92545) | Tropical forest soil microbial communities from Panama - MetaG Plot_11 | ecosystem: Environmental > Terrestrial > Soil > Tropical forest > Bulk soil | place: Panama | collected 2016-02-17 | reverse complement strand
GAGGGAGGTACAATGCCCAGGAACACCGCGACCGAGACCGAGACTCCGGAAGACACCGGAGCGGCGGCCGACACGGGCGAGACCAACGGCGGAGTCGGAATGCGTTTCAGTCTTCCGGCAGGCAAGGTCACGCCGATCCAGCTCAAGAACGAGCTGGTCAAGCGAGGCCTGGCGCCGAAGGACATCAAGCCGCAGCAGTTCTACACCTTCGTGAAGAACCCAGGCAAGACCGATCCGTTCCCCGTGAAGCACTACGACGAGGACGGGATCGAGTACGACGACCCGCAGATCAACGAAGGTGAGACCCGAGCGTGGACGCGTCCGGGTCTCGACCTGGAAGCGGGCGTCGAGTGGTGGCAGCGACGCAAGGAGCGCACCGGCACGTCGGGCAAGCCTGCGGGTACGTCCGGGAAGCCTCGCGATGGACAGGCATCGACTAGCACCGAGGAGAGCGGCGAAGACGTGCAGCTCGAAGTCGGCGAGGAGGACAGCTTCTTCTCCGAAGCCGAGTGACCTGAAGGGACGTCTTGGGTCACTCAAGGGGGCTCCTGCCTTCCTGTAGTCTCCTTTGGCAGGAGCCCCTCCTAAGTCACGCAAGGGAGTATTACATGGTCTTGACCAACGAAGAACGTGTAGTGCTTCGAGACGTCCTCGACATCGAGATCGAAGGATTCGAGGACGCGATGCACAAAGAGTCAGGAGGAGAAGGATTCACCAGCTGGGAATCACTTCTCTCCTGCACAAGTGATTACGGAGACACGATCAGAGTGCTCCGTAGCATTCGAGAGAAGGTGACAAGTGACAGCGCAGATGGAGGAAGCACCTCCGAAACTGTTTGAGCACTGCTTGTCAGTGTTCGCACGGATGAAGAGAGAGTCGCACGCGACTCAGATCGAGGGAGTACATGCTCTTGTGTACGAGGGCTTCCTGACTCGCCTCTTCAGCGACTTGCAGCTGGCTACTCCGTACTACACGAGTGTCATGCAGCGCCTCAAGAAGATGGGCTGTGTGAAACAGCTCTCCAGAGGAGGTGGCAATTCGCCTTCGCGCTGGGAGCTCATCAAGGACCCTGTTTGGGAGGACTTCGAGATCGCTGATCAGCGACGCCTTCGGAGCGCGACCAAGCTTGGCCAACTCGAAGGTCAAGTGACCGCACTGAATACGCGCCTCACTAACCTCGAAGACCAGATGCGTCGACTGCTAGAGGCATCTTGACCGACACCAGCTTCGAAGAGGCCGCACGCTGCCCTAGCTGTCAAGTACCGGGCAAGGAAGTCTCTGCTCAGCGTCCGCGAGGTGCCCTTCGCGGAGTCAAGGTGCACATCTTCGTCTGCGATAACAGCCGTTGTTCGGACGAAGGTGAACGTTGGGCTGTACAAACGAATCCTGATGGCTCGATTCCCCAGCCAGGACGAAGGGGTCCGAAGGCGTTCGAGAGACCACGTGAGTCGACTATGGTTATGCAAGCCGCACGCGACGAGCTGCGACTCATTGACTACATGTCAACTCATCCGAACCTCACGGAGCGTGAAGCAAGACGCGCACTGGGCGACTAATCTAGGAACAATCATGGGTATTGACGAAGTTATTGCCCAAATGAGCTCAGGCGACTCAAGCACGTTTACGAATAGTGACGAGCTCATCAGGCGAATGATGCTTGATGACCTTGATGACGAGTCGGCTAAGTACATCACACCAGTCAACTACGGCAAGCTACGAGGTATCACACCGCAACTCATCTACTACTACATCCGTCGACAGTACATCAAGGTACGCACGTGCGATTGCGGACGAAAGGTTATTGAAAGGGAGGAAGCCGATGACTACCTACGTTCAGTCGGCAAGCTTGTTTCCAACAGCGAGGGACCTTCTGAATCTCCTACACCTGATGGAGATGGAGGATCCAGCGAGTCTTGACAAGCACATCGGCTACTACGACGAGGACGGCTACTGCGTTTGGCAAGGCAAGCTGGAGATCGAAGACGGAATGATCAACCTCAGCTACGACGCGTCTGATGCCATTGCCAACGAGCACAGACGTGCACACGAAGCAGCTCAGCAAGCCGCTCATGAAGCTTACCTTCAGACAGATGAAGGTAAGGCTCGCAATCAAGAAGTAGAAGAAGCAAGAAGACAAGGACTACTGCCATGAGCAAACGTAGGCTTCTGGAATCCCGATTCGGTGTAGTAGGAAGGGGATGCTCCGGGACCGAGTCGGGTTTCGAGAGGCCTACAACGGGTAGGTCTCCCGGCCCGAAAGGGAGCATATGTCCATCATCACGAGGACCGTCGTGGGGGTAACGGCCGCGGGACTTCTCGCGTTCGGCCTCAGCCAGTCCGCAGCGCACGCCAGTACCGCTGGTGGGCAGCCGGATCCGACTCCGACGAGCGACTGCACGACAGCACCACCACCAATCACCTACGCTCCGACAGCAGCGTTCGGCTACGACCCGTGCCCGAGCACTCCTCCACCGACGCCGAAGTGTCAGGTCGTGCTCGAACCCGTTCCGCAGCCACTGGATCCGAACACCGACTTCCGGTTCTGCCGCAACATCAAGCAGCAGGAGTTCGACGTTTCGGATCACGGCTTCCTGGTCGCGCCTGGCGTGTTCCGTCAGCAAGACCAGGTCCTGGGTACCGGCCCGATTCGGTTCGACTTGGGGCGTGACATCACCGTGAGCCCCGTCCTCGACCGCTTCTCCGACGTGTTCGGTGACTCGGTGCTCGTGCATCACAGGGGCATCGTGGCGAACGACGTCAGCATCGATCTACTCACCTGCTCTATCCGCGTCACTCAGACCGACGTGCCGTGGTGGATCAGGGGTGGAGGTACTGGCATCGACCGCAACGCAATCGCGGCTGGCCTCTACGACCTGAACGGCCTCGTATCGTTCCCGACGCGCCACTTCCAGTGCACGCTGCCGCCGAGGCTGACTCCCCTACAGGCAGCATATGACCTGGACGCCAACACCGGACTTCCGATTCCGCTGATGTCCGACTTCGCCGTCCAGGCCTCCGGGTGGGCTTCGGTCCAGCCTCACCTGACCAACTACCTCGACACTTGGGTGCACGCGAACAACCCTCGCGTCGCTCCCGACACATGGGTGCACGCCTAACAGAGAGATGACCATGGACGCCAAGTGGCGTAAGTCGCGACACAGCAACCCGAACGGCTCGTGCGTCGAAGTACGCAGGCCTCGCAGTGATCGGGTCGAAGTTCGCGACTCGAAGGATCAGGACGGACCAATCCTCGGCTTCACCGGCCAGGAATGGAAAGCATTTCTAGCAGGAGTCAAGGACGGAGAGTTCGACCTGGCCTAGCCTCGAACGTCCTGTACAGGCGTCCCGCTCAGGCTCGCCTGGCCTGTACAGGGCCTTGGAGACTAGGAGGTGAGAACAATGCCGGATACTGAAGCTGTCTGGTCGGTATCAGACATCGAGGCTTCAAGTCCAGACGACACGTCACACGCTATTCAGCATCTCTAGTGCCTAAAAGCCTGGCACGCTGGGAGGGAGACCGGCCATTCACGGTGACCCAGCGTGCCAGGTAAGGGAGTAAGATAAACCAGCTAAGGCTACGGATGAAAGACGAGACAAGGGACTTCATTGGAAGATACCGAACTAAGTGGCACAGGAAGAGATCGCACGACGGCGTCTCTTGGCGACCTCCTAGACTGCAAGACGTAACTGCAGGCTTGTGGTGCAGAAGATGTCACATACGACACCCATACAACGGCAAGGGAAGACTTGGGCTTGACTACGAGCGCCGTAGAGAGTTCATCGTGTTTCTATGGCTATGTCCAGTTAGCGGCGACGTTCTGGGCGAAAGGAGCAGAGAGTGACTACGATGCTGATCATCATCGTAGTAGCAGCGATGCTTATAGGCGCGATAAGGGAGTAAGATGAAGTGGCTAAGACAGCTCCACTTCCAAATCGTACTACGCACGTTCGAGGTCAAGCACCAGTTCTGCGAAGGCTTCGGGCAGGCAGGTTTCGAGGAAGATGGGCGCAAGATGTTCGGTATGTATTGTCCTGTACACGGTGAAGGTCTAGCAGCAATAGGAAAGAAGACTGATGCAAGTTAGAGGCAAGTACTGGAACCTGTTGTACCACTTCCAGCAAGAAGGCGTAGCGAAGCTAGTCCCACTCGAAGGCGAAGTCGCAGAGGCAGCACTCATCGCCGATGACATGGGCCTTGGCAAGACGTACGAAGGCGTCGCACGTGACATCGAACTGCGCAATCCCCACATCTACGGAGGTCACCCGACGCTCATCGTCGCACCAGCAGGCTCGCACTGGAACACATGGGTGAAGACGATCGTCGAGCTTCTTGGTCCGAACACTGTCATCTGGGTGATCGACAGAAAGAAGCGTATGCTCCTCGACTACGCGTTGAGAAAGGCCATCAAGGAAGGTGGCTGGCCTCGCTACGTCATCATCCACTACGAAGCTCTCCGTCTTATGCCGGTGCTCAAGGAGATCGAGTGGTTCCACATCATCGCAGACGAAGTCCACAGGATCAAGAATCGCACAGCGCAACAGACACGAGCACTGAAGGCTCTCAAGACTAAGTACAAGACGGGCATCAGCGGCACTCCTGCAGACGACAAGCCCCAGGACTTCTGGAGCGTCCTCAACTGGCTCTGGCCCAAAGACTTCAGGTCGTACTGGAGATTTGTTAAGGAGACTTGCGTAGTCGAGCAGCAGTCAGCGATGGGACGTAGCTTCAAGAAGGTCGTTGGAGTGAATCCCGTAGGCGCAGCCGAAATGCTATCGACGATCTACCCTTGTTACTTGCGCAGAAAGAAGTCCGAAGTCGGAATCGATCTGCCAAAGAAGACGTACACCGAGCGCTTCGTTACCCTTCCTCCAGGACAACGTAAGGCCTACGACGAGATGCGTCGAGAGATGATCGCATGGGTCGGAGAGAACAGGGACAAGCCCCTCGCTGCAGGCGCAGTCGTCGCACAGCTAGTCCGTCTCCAACAATTCGCCCTAGCGTCTGTGGACTTCGAAGAAGTCTATGAGCAGGACCCGGTCTTCAGAGGACCAGGCGTTGAGCCTTGGCGCCACCTTCGATCCAAGGTCACTCTAGTCGATCCAAGCGTCAAGCTTGACGACCTGGAAGAGATTATCGATGGCAATCCTGACGAGTCGATCGTCGTATTCAGTCAATCGAGGAGCATGAGTCACCTTGCTGTACGGCGTCTTGAGGCTCGAGGAATTGTCGCTCGGCCGTATACTGGTAGTGTATCTCAACACGACCGGGACCTCTATGAGACAAACTTCCAGGCTGGTCACATTCAGGTCCTCTGCGGAACGATCGCAGCTGGAGGGGAGAGTATCACTCTTCACCGATCTTCGACAGTCGTATTTTTCGACCGCCATTGGAACCCGACTAAGAATAGGCAAGCTGAGGACCGAGCTCACCGCATCGGTCAAATCCATCCCGTTCAGGTCATCGATATCATGGCACGCGACACTGTCGACCTCGGAAGAAAGACGCGCATAGCGAACAAGTGGAAAGCCCTAGAATACATTCTGGGCGACAGAACCAATCCGGAGGCGTACTTCAATGCTTGATTCAGACCTTACCGAAATCGAAGAGCGACTCAAGCCGATGGTCCTTTCCGCTCTGGAGAGTCAGAGTCTTGGGCTACGAATCATCAGCTGGCAGCTCGTCTTCGTACCTTCGATACCAACGCCTCAGGGTCCCAGGCCAGGCTTCGGTGTCTACTATCAGGCCAAGGGCAAGCTGATCGGGCCCGACTACTATGTTGGTAACCTCTCAGCCTGGAGCGATCCCTGGATCTCGCAGGATGGCGTCGACGAAGCAATTCGAGGCGGCTGCGAGATCCTACGTAAGCAACTCTACCAGCAGAGCATCATTAGCGACGGGAGGAGTAGTCATGAGTGATATGTTCGTCACGCCTGCCATCGACGAGTTCAAGATGGTCGAAGACGCGAAGTACAAGTCCAAGGAGGATCGCATATCCAACCCAGATGTCGAGGGCGTCGTCGTTCACTACCACTCAGCACGCGACGTATGCAGAGGACACAACCACCGATTCTTTCTAGACGGAGAGGAAGTCAATGGCCCGAATAGTGCTACTGGGCTTCGGGGACAATGATGCAGCCGAGCATTTCATCGCAAGTCTATGGGCAGCGCAAGAAGCAGACGACAACCAGACGGAAGTCCTACAGCAGGAGACTGTCGCTATCGGTGCCATCGCAGCCGCATGCGCTACTGTCGAAGCGCTGGTCGCCAGACCGACGACTTACTGCGAGTGCAAGATCGTAGGCAAGGGCCGCGGTTCCTCTCGAGGCAAGTTCTCGGCACAGACCGAAGACTGGATTAGGACACAACGGTTCGGCTGGATCGTACACAAGCGCTGCAACAAGCCCAACCGATGGGTCGTGAGACGCTTCGTTCACCAACTACTCGCAGGAGTCGGCATTAAGAATCTTCTGCCCGAGCTGGACGCTCAGCTCTACCCACCGACCGCCGACGACGTCGCGGAGGAGCGTGCTGAGGCTCGTACGCAGGAAGAGCGAGACGAGATCCGTAGCGAGACCGACCCTGATCAGGTTGAGAACGTCATACCGTCATTGTAATACAAGGGGTTGTGCTACATAGATGATCCATGATATAATAGTCTTAAGCAGCCTAAAGGAGTTCCAGTGCAAGCTGATCAGCTGGTTCATGAAATTCATACGACCGAGCTTAGATCGTTCAGAGGCTGCCGTCGGCGTCATCACTGGTCCTTCGATCTCGACCTGCAGCCTGCTAAGACGCTGTCGATGTTCGAGTTCGGAATCGCGTTCCATAAGGGTATGGAAGCGATGTACAATCCCGAGACGTGGGGCGCTCCGAAACAACTCATCGCTCAGTTCGCAGAGGCTGCCTTCTTCGACGAGGCACAGAGGCAGAAGAAGGCGTTCTATTCTCTGCAGGACAGGGGCCTGGGCGACGATGAGGAGCGCGACTACGACGAGCAGGTGAAGCTGGGGAGGGGGATGATTCACTGGTACGTGATGAATCACCTCCCAGTGGCTGAGTTCGTACCGATCTACGTCGAGGTCAAGTTCCAAGTACCGATCTTGCATCCTGACGGTACGCCGCTCATGTGCAAGTGCGACAAGTGCTGGGCTAAGGTCTGTGCTAGTCGAGATATCACGATGCCTGAAGACCCTGAGCGCAGACACTACTTGAGGTACGAAGCTGACTGGATAGGCTTGCCCGTAGTCTACGAAGGCCGCATTGATGTGATTGTAAGGGATAACAGAGGCGACTTCTGGATTGTTGATTGGAAGACAACTATCAGGCTGATGGGTGAGGACGCAGATGTCATCCTCGAGCTCGACGACCAAGTCGCAGGCTACGTTTGGGCACTACGCAAAGCACTAGGCCTTAACATCCGAGGCTTCAGGTACATAGAACTAAAGAAGGGCTTTCCGCAACCTGCAACCGAGCTGAAGGTCGTTAGACTCGGAAGATCGTTCAGCATCAGTCAGAACCAGGACACCGATGCAGCAACTTTCCGTGCGACAGTGATGCAGCGTGACAGAGCTGCGTACGACGAAGGTCTTTACAACGAGTACATCTCTTGGCTTGAGACTGAGGGTCCAAAGTTCATTCAGGACCACAGGGTCTACAAGCGCCCGATACAGCTCGAAAGCTTCGAACGCCACCTCTACGAGCAGGCTTGCGAGATGCTAAATCCGAACCTTGCACTATACCCGTCGCCAGGACGCTTCTCCTGCGGCTTCTGTGCCTACAGAGAACCTTGTATGGATATGGATCAGGGTGGCGACTACCAATACGCACTTGACACACTGTACGAAGTCAAACCGAGGTACTACGCACTACGCGAAGCAACAACCGATCACAAAGGCATAGGGTAATGGGAGACGCAGCAGACAGGGCGCAAGAAGCAGTAGACACAGCAGGTCCAGACGACTTCGAGTTCGAGAAGGAAGAGACGTCGGAAGACATACTCCCTGACGACGAGCGAGCAGCCGCAGTGGAGGAGGAGAAGGAGCAGGTCATAGCTGCACTGGCGAGCCCTAGGTTCTTCGCAGGTATTCCGATTGCTCCTCCGACAAAGTCCGAGCTCGATATCGTCAACACCATGATCTACGGCCTGCCAGGTTCAGGCAAGACGCACCTCGCAGGTCAGGGAGCTAGCTCTAAGCATCTCGGGCCGATGCTGTACATCAACGCCGAGGCTGGAACGTCGACTCTGAGAAAGCTCCAGCTCAACAAGAACATTCAGATCATTCCCGATCCGCAGCAGCAAGGTGCGGTCACCTGGGAACAGTTCGAAGCCATCTACGACGAGCTCGATCGTCAGTGTTACAACTCGGCCGACCTACCCGACTTCCGAACGGTCACGATCGACACCGGAACCGAGCTGCAGAAGATCAACATGGACTGGGTCATGGGACGCACACTCGCTGCCCATCCAGACCGAGATCCTGACGTGCCAGGTCTCCACGACTGGGGCGCGTCAACCAACCGCATGAGGAAGACGCTAAGGCAGTTCCGAGACCTGCCTATCAACTTCATCTTTCTCTGCCACGAGACTACCGAGCGGGACAACAAGGGCGTTATGTGGAAGCGTCCCGACCTACCCGGTAAGCTGGCGAATCAGGTAGCGGGCCTGTTCGATCAGGTAATGTACCTATACACGAAGGAGGGAGCATCAGGAGACGAGACCAAGCCTACCGAGGTTAGTCGGATGCTACTGACGGGCGCGCTAGAGGGATACGTGACCAAAGACAGGTCGGGCAACCTGCCTCTCGTCGTAGTTCAGCCGAACATGCACGACATCTTCGAACTCATCCACAAGTAGTCGAAAGGTACAAGGTACAAGTCACATGTCTATCAAAGTGAATACTGTATCAGAACGAGAATCCAAGTCTGGTGACGGCAGCGGCTATCTGCCCTCAGGTAGCTACCACGTCGTCATCACCGACGTCGAGTTCGCCGAGTCGCAGTCAGAGGCGAACCCCGACAAGCCGCTCCTCAAGTTCACCGCGGACGTTCAGGACGGTCCCTACGCCGACAGGCAGATCAAGTGGACAGCGTGCTGCTGGGAAGGCGCGCTCTACACGATCATCAACCTGCTCAAGGCGCTCGACATGTATAACGACGCGACAGCCAAGGGCGGCCTCGAAATCCCTGACGCTCCCGAGGCGTACATCGGACAGCACGTCATGGCTCGCCGAGGCGTGAACAAGAACGCTAAGAAGGCCAATCCCGAGGACGACCCGATGTCCTGGATCGAAGTGCGTGGCTTCGCGCCCTACCAGGAGGGCATGAAGTCAGGCTCTCCTGCTCCAGGTGCCAAGGCCGGTGCTGTACGCGGCAACGCGAGCATTCTCCCTTAACTACTAGCCGGAAGGCGAAGTCGAGTCGCAGCGAAAGGGCCGGCATACTCCGTTTACCAGCAGAGAGCGACTGGACGGGCCGGAGCTTCGCCTTCCTTTGGAGTTAGCGTGGCAGGACTAGTCGACTTCTTTGAAACTGCATATGGAGATACGACAGGTTTTATCTGCATCGCTACCCGTAGGCCTGAGGGCAAGTTCGCAGAACAATTCTTCTCGTACCCTGACGAGGCACAGCGAGCCGAAGAAGTCATCCGTTCAAGAGCACTAGTAGAGAATGTGTACTTCTGTCCTCAGCTACTGAAGGAGAGGCGTCGTGTCAAAGTCAACGTCGACCAAGTCGGATGCATCTGGGCCGACCTCGACGAGTGTCACCCCAAATACCTTCGTATCAAACCTTCTATCTGCTACGAGACGAGTCCTGGAAGGTACCAAGCACTCTGGACGCTATCACAACCAGTCGATGCTGAGGATGCTGAGGATGCCGCCCGACGCATTGCTTATCACCATTCCGATCAAGGCAGTGATAGAAGCGGATGGGATCTCACGCAGCTACTCAGGATTCCTGGCACTCGAAACTACAAATATGGACAGGGAGCTGAGGCGCCTAAAGTCAGAGTCTTGGATTGGAACGATGACACTCACCCACTCTCTGACTTCCGAGACCTGTATGATCAAACTCCCGGATACGAATACCTAGACATACCGTTTCCGGAGTTCGTTCCAGAGGATGGAGAGAAGATCCTTGAACGCAACAGGCACAGGATCAACGGGGCCGCATTCACGCTCTTCCACAGGGAGCCTGAGACCGACCGTAGCTCGGCTCTCTTCAGGTTGGAAATGTACTGTTTGGAAGCTGGACTTTCGCTACCGGAAGTATTTCAAGTATGTAGAGACGCGGCATGTAACAAGTTCACCGGTCAGCCTATACGCCTTTGGAAGGACATTTGTAGAGCTCAGTCTCGGCATGCCGAACAGTCGCGGATGGCCACTCTGCCGCCTGGTACTGAGCTGGCGCTCGTCACACGAGCGGAAAGAGAAGCTCTAGCCAGAGAGCCGTCATTCATAGAAAGGTACGTAGATTGGGCGAAGCAAGTAGGAGACGCAGCGATCCAGTATCACGAAGCTGGAGCTTTCACAGCACTGTCGACGCTCCTTGCTGGTTCTGTCAGACTACTCACGCGCTATGGGTCTATACAACCGAACCTCTGGTTTATGATCCTGGCAGATACGACGCTGACGAGAAAGTCGACGGCGATGGACCTAGCGATGGACATAGTCCTGGAAATCGATCCGGACCTCCTGCTAGCGACAGACGGCTCAGTAGAGGGCTTCATGCAGGCTCTATCGACGAGGCCAGGACGCGTGAGTCTCTTTCTACGAGACGAGTTCACTGGCTTTATGGAACAGATGTCCAGAAAGGACTACATGTCAGGAATGAAAGAGTTCCTGACTAAGATGTACGACGGCAGAACCCAGAAGCGCCTCCTGCGTAAGGAAGAGATTGTCATTCGAGACCCACGAGTAATACTCTTCGCAGGTGGCATCAAGACAAAGATGCAGCGCATTGTTGATACGGAAGACATTGAGTCAGGCTTCCTTCCCCGATTCGTATTCATAACAGCCGAATCAGATCCATCTAAGGTTAGACCTCTCGGCCCGCCTGAAGAAGAGAATCTCACTGGACGGGATCGCATACTGACCGAACTCCAACAGATTGCCAAAGCACACGAACGCACTGCACCAACCACGTTCAAAGGCAAAGTTGTCGGCGTTCACACAGTGCCTGTGGATGTCAAGATGACAGAGCGCGCGTGGTCGCGGTACAATGAAGTCGAGCAGACCTTGACACAGCTAGCTGTTGACAGTGGCGAGGACCTTAGAGTGACGATGGTTCCGATGTACGTACGACTAGCTACGTCGATCCTCAAGGCATCTATACTGCTAGCAGCGTCACGGTGTCTCGAAGGCGACGTTGTAGTAGAAGAGCAAGACATTGTTCGTGCAGCTATGTACGGAGACGTTTGGCGACGCTATGCACAAGACATCATCACTAACATCGGCAAGGGACCACTCGAGCACAAGATCGAACTCATACTGCACGCTATTCAACGGCGAGGCAACTTCGCTCGATCTAGACTTATGCAGACCTATCACCTGACGGCTCGAGAGATGGACGATATCGAGAAGACGCTGGTAGGTCGAGGACTCATAGCTAGAGGTGGAGAAGGAAGATCGGTAACGTACAACAGTCTACTGGGAAAGGACGAAACGTGAAAATGACTACGGGTGTTGCGATCGTGAGCGGAGGCCTAGACAGCGTCACGATGCTACACTACCTTGTCAGTACTAACTACCGACCTCACGTCGTATCGTTCGACTACGGGCAACGACACGTCAAGGAACTTCAGTTCGCAGAGATGGCAGCGGAGCGATTCGGCCTACCTTGGTCACTCATCGGACTCAACGACTTCGGCGACGCGATCAGGGACTCCAAGTCCAGCCTCGTCAACGAGAAGGTCAAGGTACCCGAGGGCCACTACGCGCACGAGACGATGAAGCTGACGATCGTTCCAAACAGGAACATGATCATGACGGCTATAGCCGTCGGAGTGTGCATTGCCGAGGACGGCCACTACGTAGCAGCCGCACCTCACAACGGCGACGCAGCTATCTATCCCGACTGCAGACCGTCGTTCTGGAACTTGCTGAGGGACACTATTCGTGTCGCCAACCTCGACGTCATCAGGGACGACTGGAGCTTCGTACTCCCCTTCCTCGACAAGACTAAGGCCGAGATCGCGTTCGAAGCCAAGCGCCTCGATGTGCCTGTGCATCTCACCTGGTCGTGCTACAACGGCCGTAAGCACCACTGCGGACGATGTGGCACATGCGTCGAGCGCCTAGAGGCACTTGCAGAAGCTCACGTTCCCGACCAGACCATCTACGAGGACACCGAGTACTGGAGAACGGCGGTAGCCAGTGTATAGCATCAAGAAGCGCTTCGACTTCAGCGCAGCACACTTCCTTCGAGGTCTACCTCCGACGCATCCGTGTGCTCAGATGCACGGACACAACTACCAAGTCGAGATCGAGATCGATACGATGGATCTCGACGAGATCGGATTCGTTCTCGACTACAGAGCACTCGACGGCTTCAAGGCTATAATCGACGGACGATTCGATCACAAATGCATCAATGACGTCGTCGACTTCAACCCAACGGCCGAGAACATCGCTCGACACATCTGGGACATCGTGCACAAGGGCGTAGATGCAACGCTCAGGGAGAAGCACGACAGCTACGGCCTAATCATATACGTCTCGGAGACTCCGAAGACGTGGGCGTCCTATGATGGAGCAACGTGATGAGACTAGTCGAGCACTATGTGTCGACGCAAGGAGAAGGCCCTCGAGTTGGCATCCTGACGCAGTTCGTACGCTTCGCAGGGTGTAACCTGAAGTGCCCCTCCTGGCCTTGCGACTCGCAGTTCGCGATCGACCCGAAGCTGTATCGAGAAGAGCAGTACTCTCGTCAGCCGTGGGAGCTCGCGCAGGACATCGAGGCGAAGTACAAGGAGACAGGCGCGTCGAACATCTGCTTCACAGGAGGCGAGCCCTTCCTCCAACCTCACAAGGAACTCATCAGCCTCCTGCAACGGCTATTCGACGGGCCTGAGCTTCCATGGACAACGGAGGTCTTTACCAACGGTACGTTCGAAGTACCAGCCGAGGTCTTCTTGATGGGCACGCAGCTCGTCATGGACTGGAAGCTTCCAGGCTCAGGAGAGAAGACCTGGCTCAACGAGCGATCACGCAACTTGGTAGAGATGACCAAGTACGGAGGCGTAGTCAAGTTCACAGTCGCGGATGCCGAGGACTTCGAGGTCGCTATGGACGTCTGGAATACCGTAGTCAAGGACTCAGGTGTTTCGGTCTTCGTCGGTCCGGTCTGGAGCGACACGTGGGGAGCTACCGATATAGTCGAGCTCATCAAGCAGTACAAGGTGCCCTGGCGCCTTAACATCCAAGTCCATCAGTACATTTACGGCGTCAACAAGAGGGGAACATAGTGCTAGAGTTTCACAATCTAAACCACGCAGCCCAGTACATACTCGCAAACGTCGCAGGTATGGACGAAGAAAGCCCTCACACCGAACGTACAGCAGCAAGATTCCTCAAGATGCTGAAGGAGATGACGACACCAGAAGACTTCCACTTCACAACGTTTCCGACGAAGATCCGGAACATGGTCGTCGTCAAGAGGATTCCGATCGTTAGCCTATGCGAGCATCATGTCGTTCCATTCCTCGGGCACGCTGACATCGGATACATTCCACAGGACCATATCGCTGGTCTATCGAAGATAGCCAGGCTAGCGCAGAACCAAGCAAGGGCGCTATGCGTGCAGGAGGAACTGACTGAAGACATAGCAGACCAGCTCGAAAAACGACTCGGGACCGAAGACGTAGCAGTAGTAATGGAGTGTGAGCATCTGTGCATGACAATCAGAGGAGTCCAAGCCCCTGGCACTACCACCTACACGGCGACGATGCGTGGCGTGTTTGGCATCCACGAGCGCACTGCCAAGGACGAGTTCCTGAAGGCGATCGGACAATGAGCGGAAGTATAGGCGAGGCGCTAGAGGCTCTGCTGCGAGAAGCCGACGAGAGCTTCGTACAGAGGTGTCAGGAGCGCCTAGAAGAAGGTCGGAACCTGCATGGAGAGCTGAAGTTCTTCCAGGTAGACACTCTCGAAGAGGCGATACAAGAGGTTCTCGACCTGGCTAACTACGCACGCTTCACCTACATCAAGCTCTACCTGCTCCAGCGGTCTGTATCGCACATGCTGCAGCAGAACCCTTATACGGACAGAGAGGGCTTCATTACTCTCAAGGAAATGTTCGAAGGCAAGGAATGAAAGTCGCACTGATTCCTCCAGCGAGTCTGCTCAACTTGACAGCGGTCCAGCCGCTACACATGGTCATTCCCGAAGGGCTCAAGGTTCGTACGTACGCTGAGTTCTACCGAGACCACTACCGCATTCTCAATGCAAACCTGAACTCAACCGTTATGCTGGACAACGGCGCCTACGAGGAGGCGAGCGGCAAGTCCATGCACAATGACCACCTCGTATGGCTCGTCTACGATCTCAAGGCAGACATCCTCGTTCTGCCCGACGCGATGCGCGATCAGAACGAGACCATCAGGCTCGTCGAGAGCTTCATGCACTACTGGGACATCTACCACGCTCTGATGATTCCCAGACCCGTTCAGTTCATGGGAGTGGTCCAGGGTACGAGCCTGAGTGAGATGAAGGACTGCGTGGCTCGCTACGTAGGCATCGAGGAGAGGTTCGAGATATCGATCATGCTCGGCCTCTCGAAGTGGACGACAGCGGAGATCGAACCAGAGGCACGTATCAAGATGGCCTACTGGATCAACGACCACTGCGCGCACCCGATTCACTTCCTGGGCATGTCGCGGATATGGCCGAAGGAAATCCTCTATGCAGCACAAGCTGTCCCCGACCTCATTACTAGCGTCGACGCGACAGCGCCCTTCACCTACACCATGGCTGGCCTCAAGCTCGGAGTCGACGAGAGCCCAGGAAGACCCAAGAACTACTTCGGCGCCGACGTCGATCACGTCGATGCAGGTCTCCTGAACGCCAACCTACAGACCCTGCGAAACTGGGCAAATGGACAAGACGCGTAAGCACCCAGAAACTGTGTCTGAGCCTCAAGGACCTAAACCGCAGAGGCATCATCCACTAGCAGAATGCGAGCGGTGTGATCTGTATGCGTACAACTCCTACGTCCCATCGGCTGGGCCTCCGAAAGCAACTCTGGCTGTCATGGGCGAGGCTCCGGGTAGGGTTGAGCAGCAAAAAGGAGCGCCTTTTGTGGGGGCCTCAGGTAAGCTCCTCGACAAGATCCTCGAGCACTACGGCATCGAACGTTCATCCACTCTTCTCACAAACGCCTGCCTCTGCCGACCACCCGACAACGCAACCCCTTCCGCGAACGCGATTCATTCTTGTAGGCCCCGTCTCCTTCAGGAGCTACAAGACAGAGGGGTCGAAAAGGTTGTGGCTCTGGGTAACACCGCGACCGGAACGCTCATGGGAACTAAGGGTGGTATCACAAAACTACGCGTCGGACCCCCAAGGCCCGTATCGGAGCTTGGTCTGGAGGTCATACCGACCTTCCACCCCGCCGCATGCCTGAGACCCAAGGGCGACGGCTTCTTCCCCAGCATAGTCAACGACTTCGGCAAACTAATCAGGAGCAACGATGGATGGACTGAACCCGTTTACCTCGTGGCTGACGATCGTAGCACAGCGCTGCGGGCGATCAGCGAACTTCCCGATACAGGCGTCTCAGTTGACATTGAGAGTGATGTTGATAAGGACGCCTCATTCGAGCATAGCTCCAGACATCGTCTTCTCTGTGTGGGTATCGGATACCGTCCAGGAGGCGTTCTTGTGCTGGGCGAAACTGTCGTCAACGATCCTACGGTCCTCCAAAGACTTGGGTCTTACCTTCGAAGCCACAATCGAATCATTGCTCAAAACGGCAAGTTCGATCTTGAGGGACTCTATCACCGCATCGGTGCTGTCAGACTATGGTTTGATACGATGCTCGCATCCTATGTCCTGGATGAACGTAGAGGTATTCACGGTCTCAAGTACAACGCGGTCGAGCTACTCGGGACCCCACGATACGACGACGACATCAAGCGGTACCTGAAGCCAGGATATGGCTATGGCGTCATCCCCCGAGATGTGCTATACAGGTATAACGCTTACGATTGTGCCGCAACTTTCGCACTGTACCAGCTCTTCAGTCAGATGCTTGCACGTAGTCCAGAACTCCGAGCACTACACGACTTCCTAGTTCGCGTATCAAACGAGCTCATATACGTCGAGCTAAATGGCATCGGAATCGATCTCAAGTACAACGACGAGCTGGCTCAGGAGTACCGTGGGCAGCTTGCAGTCCTACGAGGCGACATGCAGATCACCTCAGGCATGAAGGACTACAATCCCAACTCGCCTCTGCAGACAGTTAAGGTCCTGCGGGAGCACTTCGGCATTACCGTACCGAGGAAACGAAACCAGGCAGGCGAGTGGAGACCTTGCACTGACAAAGAGGTCATCGCCAACCTAATTGCCAAGATTAGAGAACCATGGGGAGAGTACTATGACTTTCTCACAGCTCTTCAAGAGCATCGCCTCGACGCTAAGTCTTATGGCACTTACGTCAAGGGAATACGGCGTAGGGTTTATCGCGGTAGGGTGTTTCCAACGTTCCTCCTCCATGGCACTACTACAGGCAGGCCGTCTTGCCGAAACCCAAATCTTCAGAACATCACCCGAGGCTGGAAGCTACGCAAGCAGTTCGCCCCTGTAGACCCAGACAACGTATTCGTCAACGCCGACTACAAACAGATCGAAGCCAGAGTTCTAACCTGGCTTGCCAAAGAGGACTACCTGCGCGACATCTTCAACGATCCCACTCGTGACTTGTTCGACGAGCTAACACCAGTACTGTACGGCGATACTTCACATCTCGACAAGTACCAGATGAAGGAGCTGCGCATTCGTGTCAAGGCTTACTTCTACGGTCTGGGTTACGGCCGCGAGGCAAAAAGCATTGCTGAGGAGCACGGACTGACACTAGCAGAAGCGCAACGAGGTATGCGTGCGTTCTTCAGTGTCATACCTAACATTGTCGAGTTCCGAGAGCAGACACGAAAGGCCGTCCTAGCAGGCGAAGATCTAACCACCGTCTTCGGCAGACATCGCCGCTTCTGGCTCATAACGAACGAGAACAAGCACGAGATACTGAACGAGGCACTAGCCTTCAAGCCTCAGTCGACAGCCTCGGACATTTGTCTGCAGGCTTTCACGTGGGTAAGGCCAGCACTTAAGGGGATTGGCTACGTACGCAACATCGTACACGACAACATCATTGCAGAGTGCCATAAGGACGACGTAGGCAAGGTGTCAGACATTCTGCGATATCATATGGTCAAGTCCGGACAGCTAGTCGTGGGAGACTACGTGAACATAGACGTCGATATCACCGTCGGAACAGATTGGGGCCAGTTGTTATAATGAACGCGTACTTCCTCTGGTTCCATATTGCCAGACTGCGTGAAGCCAACGGCGACGTCGAAGGCGCTGCCCGCGCTAGACGCAACGCACGAATGCTACCCAACAACAAGATGCGTCGCAAATTCCAAGGATACTGCTTCTGTAAGGAGGTGTGCAAGCCATGCCTAGGGGACAAGCAGCAGATGACGGAGCGACTTTCGTCAACCAGAACGGTTACCACCATACCAAGGCCAATGGACGCTTCGTAGCTACTCACATCCTACTCATGGAGGAGAAGCTAGGACGAAAGCTCGTGAAGGGCGAATTCGTACACCTCATTGACACCAGCAGAGAGAAACGTGCGAACCCTACCATCGACAACTTGGAGCTCCGGACTCGGGGAGACCGCAAATCTCCACAGGCCCGACTAGCGCATTTGGAAGCGCAGATAGAAGAGCTGCAGTCGGAAGCCGACGAGCTTAGGAAGAAGATCGCAAGCAACGGTGGCTAAGGGTCTCTGTGCTCGCTGCAAGAGGAATCCAGTCTACGTAACGGCTGGAGGCAACGCTAGCGGCTACTGCTGGGATTGTAGAAAGTGGCACCAGCAGACGCTTCAACGGATCAAGAAAGCGTATCCGTACGAGAAGACGCTGGCAGCGCAGGGCTTCGCATGTGCTCTATGTAGAGAGCCCATCGGCGAGGATGAGACCTTCCACTACGACCATGATCACGAGACGGGTGCCTTCCGAGGCCTGATATGTCACCTATGCAATCTTGGCCTCGGAGGCTTCCGAGACAATCCCAGAATCCTATTCGCAGCAATGATCTACCTGGAAGGACACAACAATGCCAGAAACAGAAGCGCATAAGAAGTACATGCAGAAGTACCACCAGGCGCAGGAGACAGAGCGTAGAGCTGCATCCCTACGCAGAATCATAAGTGACCTATCGGGTCTGGTAGGACCAGATAGACCTAGTGGTATATCCGAAGTCCGAAAGGCCTTCCACTTCGTACGTGGAGGCAACAGACTGGAGGACTATCCGGAAATCGAACAGCTGTCTATGCGCGAAGCCCTACTAGCGATCGACTTCGCTACCGGACACCTTCCGACTCCTGCTGGCTGGACCAAGCGCAACTTCGAACTAGCAACGAAAGGCTGGAGCGTGGACGCGCTAATCAAATGAAAATTCTGCATTCTTAAGATCAAAGGAAACAGATGTTCTCTCGTGTTCTCTTAATGAGAGCCATGCGTGATAGCGTCGCACTAACGTGATTATCTAGCTTTGGCGCCCTTAATGATAGACCGCGAGAGAACTAAGAGAGACCGTTCAAGGAGAAACATGAAGATCATCTCACTCGACCCAGGCGGCACTACCGGTTGGGCAATGCTAGACATCGACATGAGCAGTACTATCAGCAAGGCAAAGGCGTTCCTCCGAGACCACGTCAAACAAGGCCAGCTAGGCGACAGCACGGAGCATCACATGCTCCTGTGGAACTTTCTCATATCACAGGCACCGGACGTCATCATCTGCGAGCGGTTCAAAGCTTATGGCAACGAGTTCGCTAAGCTTATGTCCATTGAGTACATCGGTCTCGTGAAACTATACCGGTCTCTATACAATTGCAAGGTTGTGTGGCACGGCTCAGACAAGAAGGAGTGGGCTAACGATAGGAAGCTGAGTATACTGTTGCTTCTCTGTACTCCGCTCGTCAAGTGGAGACACGCGAACGATGCACTGAGACACCTTGTCTACTTCCTCGTCTTCGAGACACCACGCGAGCTTGAGCCGTTGCACGTATTCATTATGCTTAAGCTGAGAGCACTCCAGTTGGCAGAGACCTAGCCGGGCCTCGAGGGAATACGACGCAGCTGCGGGACGGCGCCGGAGGCCCGGCTAGGGGTTTGAGCTTAGCCGTCAGTGGGGCGTCATCTCCGGAGGCGGAGGATGTGCCTTCGCCGTATGCACCTCCTGCGCTTCCATCGGTATGTAGGCCTCACAGACCTCGCACGGGCGAAGGTGAACTGCGTCGGTCGTAGGGCCCTCGGTCGTGTCAGGTACCCATGCCAGTACCGGAACGTAAGACACCTTTCTCCTCCTTACTTGGCAGGCCAGTTCTTGCTAGCCCATTGCCATGTGTTCGAGCCCGGCTGCTGCTCGTAGATGCAGATAATACCACCGGTGTTGGTGTACGTGATGGTCTTCTTCCCACCTTCGTTGATGGCGAGACCGACTCCGCTCTTGGCCTTCGAGTTGGGGTCTACTGTCCCACCGTTGCAGCAGACGCGACCGACCTGGTCGATGTAGGCTATGATCTGCCTACCATCGCGCGGATCGTATGCGATGGCTGATGACATAAGGTCATCTCCTTCCTCTGGCGCGGTACTAACGCCACCGCGTGCCTTGTCGATGACGACGTCCATGGGGAAGCCTGAGCCGCAGTCGTGATGACCTGAACCCCAAGATCCGAAGTTGACGTGCTGACAGATCCCTCGTGCGTTCGGATCTTGGGCTTGCGAGTTGCTAAGAACGGTCCAGGGGATCTTGTACTTGTCGACTATGTACCGGAGCCACTCGGCAGCGTTGTCGACGAGAATCGGCTTGCTGAGCCAGGTACTGCGTGACCATGCAGCGTAGGCGCACAGCTCGATGGACAGGCAGTACGGATTCGCGTTGCCCTGAGTCCAAGCCTTGTAGTTCTCGTACACGTAGGCACCGAACAGGCCGCGCGAGTACTGATCGGCACCGTGGTGACTAGAACAGCCTGCCGACGGGTTGGCGAACCAGTTGCCCAGAGCCTCGATTGTCATTGCGCCCTCGGTCGTATGGAATACGGCCTTGTTGTACGGTCCGCGACTAGTCGAGTAGTGCGGCGAGGGCATCCACTTTTCACGAATTTCCACGCGGATGCTCCTCCCTGTACTTCCTCAGTGCGTCACGGATCGGACGAGGCACCCTCTTCCTCTCAGCCTCGCCGTAGCCCCAGGGCTCTGCTTGCTGATCCTCCGGCGGCGGGTCAGAATCTGGCGATACCTCTTCTAGCTCTACCTCTCCGTCATCTACCTCCTGACTGGTGAACTCCTCACCAAATCGGACAAGCCTTCTGCGCACAGCATCTCGTACAGGCTTGTCGCTACTCATTGAGCCACCTCCGTTCTTCATCTTGCTACGAATGCTTCGTACTAGCTCTTCTAGCGTCTCTCCCATCTCTCGGACTCTTCTTTGATTGATTATGGCCATTGCGGTATTAAACAGAGCTGCTATGATTGCTGCAATGACCGCCCAGAAGTCGAGCATGGCCCAGTGCAACGCTTCGACCAGGGGCCCCGCCGCCTCCATAGCTCCTCTGTTATGCCAATATCAGTCCTGACGAATCGAGTGGATATCTGCCCGCAATGCATACGAGCGTCTGCGCCAACGACGTAGGTAGGAAGTTGAGAACTAGTTGACCACTGACATTTATAGTGCACGTAGGAGTAGCAGAGCCGTCTGCTGGTCCCGACACAAGCCACCTATGTCCCGCGTTGGATCCTGGTCTGTAGGCTGCAGGCAAAGTCGCGAAGACTACGCTGTTGTAGTTGCCAGTAGTAGGAGGTGTCTTGATGTAGCCTGCAATCTCAACACCTCCGTCTCCAGTCAGCCTGTACTGTGGCGGGTACTCGCCTGCATTGGTTCCGACAAACGCGTTCGACAGTGGTCGCATATCTTGCCAAACGCCAGGACCAGGAGACGACGTTTGCGTAATGATTCCCGTCACATACGTCGCAGCAGAGTCAGCCGTAGGCGAACCGACAACAGGGTAAGCAGAAGCCGTACCAGTAGGAGCTGTAAGCGCAGTAGAGATCTGCGTCCAAGTGTTAGGTGTGACTGTGACACTAGTGTTAGTAGGACCTACCAAGGGGCTGTTTGAAGCGTCTAGCCAATTGAATCCGATCTGAACCACTGATGCTGTCGAATTGACGTAAGCTATTGCTTGGTACTGCTGCAAAGGTGTCGCCAGAAAAGGTGTCAGCGACAGTCCCAGATAGCCTGCAGCGGATCCGTTGTTCACGTACAAACCGGTGTAAGGGTACGGAGGACTCGGTGCATCGCTAGCGACTACGAATGTACCATTAGTAGCTGCCCAGCCAGTGACGTCGCCTCCCCAGAAGTACCCGTTCGTACTCAGCGAGGCCTGAACCTGATTCAGACTCTTGCGAACGAGACCAGGCTGTAGCACCTGTAGCTTGCTAACGGACGACTGCAGGTTCTTCACAGACCGTACAAGGTCGAAGGTGTTTGCTTGCTGGTATCTAGGCATCAGCTGCCACCAGTTCCTGTTGCCTCGTCGAACACAAGTGCTATCTGCTCAGTACCTTGACCCGTATCAGGAGGTGTTATTGTCCAGCCGATAGCACGCACAGCGAACGACGAGCCGCTTGGCCAACGTGAATCGACTATGTTCACGACAACGTAGTCGCCCATACCGTACGATCCGAACTGAGGAAAGGCATCGCCTTCCAGATCGACGTGATGAGTAACGAGAGGTGAAGGAAGCGCCTTCAGATCCGAAGCTGCGTGTGCATCGATCGTAGACTGAACAGTCACACCGTTGTAGCTATTCACACCTTCCCAAATCGGGTAGCCTGAAGCAAGCGCATTAGCGTCACCCGCCGAGCCTACAATGGCAGCTGCTCCATCTCCGTCGCCTACGGCCCACCATTGATTGCTACCTGCAGCAGCATTCTCCGTGTAGACGTAATCGACTACAGAACCAGGGTAGTCGACGGCCAAGTCCGTTATACCAATAGGATTGCCAATAGGTTTCTGTACGACCAGCTGCTTCTGAGGATTGCCATAGCCGTCTTCGAACCAGCCGATCGTATAGTCAGGACCACCACTCTGAGTTACAATGCTCTGAATCAAATCGTCATACGACGTAGAGAGATCGTAACCGTTAATAGTAAGTTGAACAGTCGCATCAGCTGCAGGAAGGTTAGCAGGCATTACTCCGATATTGCCACCTCTGACACTTTGCAGCTGTCTCCAGAGGTAGTCAATTTGCGCACACTGACCCTGACTCATCACCTGAGTCGTCTTGCCCAAAACGTAACGAGGAAAACGCTTCGCAGCATAGCACTCGAACGTCTGACCTGTCAGTGACAACGCCAGACCATTCGACTGATACTCCCGAGACAGAATGATCCCGCCCCAGACGATAGTATTCTCGCGGTAGGCCCAGAACGCGGTCCTACCAGGTGCAGTCCTCGCTAGCATATCGTCGTTGGGGACTCTAGGATCGTCCAAATTCGCACCGCACGACATATTTCCAGCTCTGTTCAGCTGACAGTCCATAGACACAGAACCAACAGGCAGCTCGCCGAGGATGGCGTTAGTTACCAAGTCGGTTGTCAAGTACGTGTACTGAGCTACCATTTACAAGTCCAAAGGAACATCGACTTCCCAAGACACCTCGCTAGCTGCGTTACCAACGAACCCCCAGCACTTCAGACTGCCCGTCGCATCGAGCGTCATACGAGGTACGCCCTGGCCAGATCCTACGCCATCGGCGGAGACGGGAAACTCATGAGTAGAGATAGGCCTGTAACCTGAGGGGAAGTTAGTCGATACGACAGTACCACCTGCCAGAGTACCTGGCGTAAGCTTGGCAGCACTGATCTTGATCGACCGACCGTCATCAGCCCACCTGTACTGCGCCCAACCTCCGGAGCCGACCGCCCACGAGTTCGACAGCGGATTGAAGGCATGCCAGGTATCGTTGGAAGTCGAGCGCGTCGTATCTACTAGGTACTGATAGGCACCGTTGAGAATGACTCCGAGCGAGTGCGTGTCAGCCTCGTACCACATCGTACCGTTCGGGCAGGATAGCGACGGCCTGGCACTTGAGCTCGTAGGCCAAACACCATTCAGGTCTCGGAACACACGAGCATCAACTACAGTGCCGCCAGCATTGGTAACGGTCATGTTCGGTGTAACACGAATGATTGCCAACGGAACCGAGTTCGCAGGAAGAGCAGGCAAGGCACCTGGCGAAGATGAAGAGAACGTGCCTGTAACAGCAACGACGTTCCAGTTCGCCGTTGCATCTCCAGGATCAGTCATCTGCGCAACGATGTAGTCTGATCTGTACTGAGTAGAAGACGCAGCCGCTATAGCTACGTTGAAAGTCGCCGTGTTATAACCAGCATACACGCCGTTCCAGGCAGTCGTACCAGGCATAAACACTAGGCCCGTACCGATCTGCACGTTCATCGAAGCGAGGCCAGTAATAGCCATTGCCTGACCCATATAAGGGTCAACGCCGCCAGCAGGACTAGTACCACCAGCAGCGTACGGAGCACCACCTACACCTGCCAGTGCTACTCGAAACAGCTGCGCCGGATGATCAGCGCGCCCCTGGCACGCCCAAGGAGGGTTAACTGCTGCCATGTTACTGCCTCAGTAGTAGGTATTGTAGAGCTGGACCGTAGCCGATCCTGTTCCCGAATCTGCGGTGAAGAAGATAGTATCGGATACGCCAGCAGGGATCGAGAACCAACGCAAGCCTGCCAACGTATTTCTCCGACTTACAGTACCGTTCAAAATAACTGACTTCAGCTTGCAATCGACCACCATAATGTCTCCTGCAGCAAGCGTTATAGCAAACGCCATCGTCCAACCGTTGTAGCTGTCAGTCAGCACAGGATTAGTAATCGGTCCTGCAATCGTGATCTGTGGATACGCGACGTGAGTGCCTGCGTTGGTAACAGTAGCACCGTTGAGCGCGATCGCGCCTCCGAAGCCGACGTTGAAGGCCATATTGAAGCCTGTGCCAACTGCTGCAATTGTAGCTGACTGCACCTGACTTATTGAGGGTGGATAATCGTAGATGTAAGGATCTCCTGCCAGTATCGTAAGCTGAATAGGAGTATAACCTACTCGACGACTTTGATCGACGTCGTAGACTACGCCTCCACCCTGACCGTTGATGAACTTTAGCGTCTGGCCTGGTAGCTGGAAATAGAACGGCCTAATAGTATCAAGGGAGTACTCTTGCCGTAGCGTGTTGAGCAACGTATCGGGATCGGAAGGGTCAGTATATACCATACCTTGCATAATGATTGCACGTGAGGACTGATACTTCGTATGAATGTATGTGCCGTCTTGCCCTTGACGCTCGTTAACCGTCGACCTGATTGGCGCAGTATCGAGGCCTGCCACTTGCGTAATGTCAACGAACGGAAGGGCTTGACCATCAGGATTCAAAACCGTACCTGTATCTCCAAATGCGAACGCGTAGGTACTCATCGGCGGAGGCATAAGCTCGACCTCCTAGCAAGCTCCCAGCCCAGCTGCGCTGCGTGCAGACGCGGATTGATCTCCTGTGTATTGACCGTAATGTTCTGGTAGGTAACGCCTCCTGCACCGTGAGGCATGACCCTCTCGCCACCTCGGAAATATATCATCTCAGGCCCGCGCTCACCGACCATAGCCCAACCTGAAGCCGCGTAGCTAGTCCCTGACTGATAGCCCTTCGGGAGCTTGCCCTTAGGCACTTGGAACCACTTAGCCGCTTCCTTGCCCAAAGTTGCACCTAGGTTCTTCATGATCTTGGTGAGTGCTGCCTCTTGGCTCTTAAAGCCATCAACAGCTGCCTGTCCGTACACGGCAGCTGCAGCAGCCCGACCCGTAGCAGCAGTTACAGCTCCGATCTGAGCAACGGCGGTATTCAATTCCTGTCGATACACAAGCGGACCTTGTAGCAGCGCCTGTGCAAAGTTGTAACCGTCGTCCGGACCCATAGCTACGATCTGCTGGATTATAGCAGCGCTCACGCCTGCCTTCTTGAGCTGACCCAGAACGGCTGCGAACCTCTTGAGCTGTGCCAGCTTGGATTGTACACCTGCGTAGATCGTTGCCGACTGTCCTGCAACAGGAGTACCAGCAGTTGGTATGAAGTTCGACAGTGCAGCGTAGCCTGACAGGTTGCTTGTTACCGAAGCCGCATACGCCGACGCTGCCTTAGCTGTAGCCTGCAACGCAGCCAGCTTCTTGTCGGCGTTCTCCATAGCTGTCGTCTGCCGCTCGACCAACGCCTCGCGTGCACGCAGCGCTCCACCCGTATAGTACTTAGCAATGTCCTTCAGATACTGCGTCTGCAACGATTGCATCTTGGACAGCGAGAGCGGACCAGACTGTACGTAGGAAGCAAACAGTGACAGTCCGACATTAATCTCAGCCCGTGGAATCTTAGTTGGCTTAGGAGGCTTTGGAGGTGTACCAGCTTCTAGCTTCGCAATACGAGCACGCAGCAGGTTGATATCTGCATAGTATAGGTTGCGCTGAGCTGCTGTCTTCGCCTTAGCTGCCAGCCTCTCGTAGTTGACAATCTCAGCCAGGTACTTGGCAATCTCAGCCGACCTTACACCTGCACCAGTAGCGTAGCCGCCGTGCGGTACGACAACCTCTCCGCCTAGGAAGTTGACAAGCTCAGGACCATACTCTCCAACCCAAGCCCAACCTCGTCGAGCGCCCGAAGTGCCACCGGCGTAGCCGTGGCCAGAGCCTATACCCATTCCTCCGCTCATCAATGTCGGACCGTACCTATGCATTGCGTAGTTCAAAGCTGCTGCAATGTTAGCTAGCGGATCGAGAATGTTCAACGACGTGCCTGGAACGTGATACGCAGCGAAGGTCGAGCCAATAACCTGCATCAAGCCACGCGATGGATCGCCTGCTGCAGCGTTAGAGTCCCATAGGTTGATTGCACCTGGATTGCCTCCGGACTCCGTTTGCATCTGATACAAGACGTTATTGGCCAGAGATAGAGGCAGTCCCAACATAGCGAGGGCCTTCAGCACGTCAGGCTTCCACTGCTGCACACCAGCTCCGGCCTTGTACTTGACGTTGCTCCCGGCCCCCGAAATCTTATTCCACACGCTTTTCACGGCATCTTTAGCCATTGCTATGGGTAGGGTAGCAATCATGGCGGCGAGATTGCCTGCAACTCCCTTTGCACCCGGGAACGCACTAATGAGAGCATTGACGAACGCTGTTTGGTTACCTGTCATAGCAGCTAGTGCCATCTTGCCTGCTGCTCCGCCTAGGTGGAAGATATCGGAGCCTACACTAGTAATAGCGTGTCCTATGTTATGAAGTACGCCACCACCAGGAATCGTTGGGCCTCTAGTAGGATTAGAGCTGATGCCTGTCTTCATAAAGGCTACGCCGCCACCTTGGAACCCTGGTACGCCCATAGCTCTGAAGATGCTTGCGTACTGTCTGGTCCTATGCTTATCAATAACTGTTTCGCCAGCCTCTAGCAGCGCAGGAATCCTGTCGCCGCCTCCGTAGCCCTTTAGCCTTCCTCCACCTGCTAGAGTCTTGACTGCAGGAAGGTTAAGGTGACCAAGGCCGATCGCACCCATGACGGTATTCCATAGCGCCCGAATGCCGTTGTCGTAAACAGTACCGATGAGGAAGTTAACCGGAATCTTGAAGACGTTCTCCAAACCATTCCAGATCTGTCCAAGTCCACTGACGAACGACGAAGCGCCAGACTTGATTGCGTTCCAGACAGTGCCTAGGAAGCCCTTGATGTTGTTCCAGACCTGCTGTGTCGACGTGTAGATAGCATGCCAGGCGTTGAAGAAGCCGGAGGTTAGCGCGTTCCAAATTGGTACAGCAGCGCTCCTCATCGCGTTCCATACCGCGATGACAAAGTTCTTGATCGCGTTCCAGATCTGCTTACCTAGGTTCTGAATGTCAACGAGCGCTGTATGCCAGTGACCAGTCATAACGTCGAGGAAGATACTGAACATGGCAACGATCGTATCCCAAGCAATCTTCATGATTGCCTGAATCGACGCCCAAGCAACCTTCGTGACAGCCGTGATGACTGCCCACCAGACCTTGAAACCAGCTGCTATGATAGCCCAGGCAACGCGGAAGATGCCTACGATAACATCCCAACCAGACTTGAAGATGAGCTGAATCTGACCCCATATGATCTTGATCATAGCTTCGATAGCTGCCAGTGCAGTCTTCATATACCCTGTAATCAGACTCCAAGCAGCTGTGAAGATGTTCGTAATCGCTGACCAGGTATTGCTCCAGACAGCCTGGAGAGCTAGTCCATGAGTCAGCCACCACTTGTCGAAGTTGGTAGAGATCCACTTCATGATCGTGTTGAAGAGATTCTTGATCTTGATCCAAACGCCGTTGATCGTCTTCCAAACGAGCTGCCAGACGTGATCGATCCACTTCCACATAGCAAACCACATATTGTGGAACCATGTAGAGATTGGACCCCAGTGCTTGTAGATGAGGTATGCGGCGATAGCAAGAGCCGCTACAGCAGCAATGACCAAGCCTACAGTAAGAAGGATTGGCGCTAGTGCGATTTCTGTAGCAGCAAGTACTGCCGAGAACACAAGCCAGACACCAACGACGGTCATAACAGCGCCGGCGAGCAATGCCAGAACGGAAATCACACCCAGTACGATAGCAATGATCTTTATCGTGGACTTCGGTAGCGAACCTAGCCATCCGAAGAACTTGCTTAGCGCTCCTGCAACCTTACCCAAGATCGGAAGCAGTTGCTGGCCTAGAACGATCATGAAGGCCTTGAACTGGTTGCTAAGCAGCTGGATCTTCATGGCAGGCGTCTGTGCCATCGTGTCGTAGGCGGCCTTCAATGCTCCCTTCGAGTTGGCCATGTTCTTGACCATCTGATTCAGCTGGCCATAGTTCTTGACAGCAATGTCGAAGAAGCGCATGGCTTGAATAGAGCCGCCCGTGCCCTTGAACATTGCTGTCAGAACATCGTTCAGCTGCGTAGGGTTCAAGTTCTTCAACGAGGTGCCAAGCTTGGTCATGATTTCGTTAACGGGCAGTAGCTTGCCCGAAGAGTCAGTGACCTGAATCATGCTCTTAGCAGTGAATCCCAGCTTGGCGGCGACTGCTGGTCCTAGAGCCTCCTGAACCGTCTTACCGATATCCTGAATCTTAGCACGTGACTTACCTACAGCATCGAGAGCACGACCGATCGACGCAGAAGCGTTAGCAGCTGACAAACCGTTCCTGGTTATGAACGCCATCAGCGCAGCAGTCTGACTAAACGACTGATTAGCACGAACAGCAGGACCTGTTACACGGCCGATAGAGTTGGCAAAGTCCGCGTAGGTGCCGACGCCAAACTTGACAAGGTTGAACATGATGTCTTGGACCTTAGTGACATCAGTCACCTTCATCCGATACGCGTTCATGATACCAATAGTCGCGCGCTCAGCTGTGGAGAGGTCTACCTGACCAGCGACAGCCTCCTTCGAGAAGTTGGTCAGCAGAAACTTGGCTTGTGTCAGATTGACATCCATCGACGAGAAGATGTCATACAGACCTGCCTGGATCTGATCAAGCGGAACTGCAATGTTACGAGCAACGTCAAGACCAGCTTGCGACAGCTGGTCTAGCGAAACCTTCAAACCGTAAGTCTGAGTCTTAGTCAAGGCCACTTGTCTGCCATAGTCAACAGCAGCAGAGGTAGCCTTGCCCAGGAATAGCAGTCCCGCAGCACCTACAGCGCCAACAGCAGTGCCGACAGCCATCAGCGCCGAGCCTGTCTGTATCTGTCGCTGAGCAGCCTTCTTGGCTGCATTATCCAAGTTGGTAAAGTCGCCAACTAGTCCACGCAGCACTCCCGAGCTAACGTTCTGTGCACGAATAACGAGGAGAATTTCACGCACGCCTAGCGGCATTACCTCCTCCTTCTACCTGACAGTTCCCGCTTGTGCTGCTCTTCAGCCTCCCTTGCCTGCGTCTCCATGATGACCATGTCCATTCCCTCTACGAGGAAACAGTCCTGATCGAGCCAACCTCCTGCCTGTGGCAAGCAATGAAGCTCTCTGCAGGCATTGGTTATCGCTACGAGCTGTTCCGCGACTTCGGTCTCCGCTGTACGTTGCCATCCGGCGACGGGTCGATTACCTCCGACGACAATACGGCGGATTTCACTACGGAGTTTGGGAGGTCGGTGTCCCAGTCGTGCATCGTATCGATCAGACTCGAAATCTCCTCGCCGATGCGCCCGTCGAGAAGCTGACAGTCAATCGCACTATGAAAATTGAGCGTGCGTCCCGACTCGTCCTCAAGGTTGTGCTCGACAACACAGGTCTGGAGCTCGAAGGCTGCTACCTGCGTCTGAGTCGGCGTCACACTCATCGACGCCGTCTTCCCCTTGTTGTCGGCTTGCATTGACATCTGCATCGCGATGTCCTGGCGGTGGAGCCGCTCGCCATAGGACATACGACGAAGCTTGATCCAACCTCCAGGACATGAGCGAAGGTCGAAGGTCTGTGGCTCAGCTGATACGGTCGCGCGTGGCATAGATCCTCCCTCTGGATCGGAGCCGTTACGGAGTGATGACTTCCTGCGTCTTGTAGACGATGTCGTACTCGTTACCCGTTGGATCGAGAACGGTCTGGTAGGTGATCGAAGCCCGAATCAGATCACCAACACCCGAAAGCGGAACCTGATAGACGTCCATGATCCCGTTGAATAGGTCGAACTGGATACCGTTGTTCGCACCGCTGGTAACGATGATCGTAATCTTCTGACCCGTCACCGCCTTGAAGGCTAGGTAGTCAGAGTTGGAAAGGAAGTCACGAGTCGTCGTCATCTGACACGTGCGCTCGCCGAACGACGCGAACTGTGCACCGCGCGCGTTCTTGAGACGGAACTGCTCCGCACCCGCATCGTCGATGTCGAACGAGAACGTGTCCATATCGAACACCTGCGTCGGCGTTGGGATCTGGACTGTCCACGAACCCGGACCGTAGGGTACCGAGGTCGGCCAGACAGGCGTCAGAGCGGGAGAAGGCGAAGCGTCAGACAGGCCGAAGATATCGAACGAGGCCTCGAGAAGGTTGTTGTTGACCGTAAAGGTCGACTTCCCGACGACACATCCGACGTAGCCGAAGGTGACGCCGTTGCGCACGACGGTGATTGACATCGTCTTGTTCGGAACCGCATTCGAGTTCGGCGTGTAGGTGTAGATGAAGTTAGGTGTCGTACCTGTCTTTACACCTGTCGCCCTAGCACACTCCGTGAAGTACAGACAGCAGTCCTCCGTCGCCTCCATAGTGACTGTTCCCTCGACGCTGAAGTCACCAGGAACGACACCGATCCGTGCTGCCGACTGACGAATCGGCGTACGGTAGATGTTCGTCTCCTTCAGCTCCAGCGACTCGGACAAGATCGGGATGAACTTTGTCGGAGCGGTGTATGTACCTGAAACGGTTTCAAAGGCTACGCCGAGAAGACCGCCCGCACCCATACCATAAGGCATTACTCCTTACCTCCCTTCGAGCTCTCGTTCGACGTCCTCGGCTTGACTACCGTCACGGTAAACCAGGGTGACGAGTCAAGCTCGCTGACCGATGGTCCCAGAACGGACTCTACTTGAAGACCGCCATCAGGAGTATGCGTCTGGTTCTGTGTCGCGTTGAGAGCCTGGTACATCAGGTCTTGCTCGTCGGATACCTCTATCGTAGAGCCGTTCCTGAACGTGCCTAGCCCATGGACGAAAACGTCCTGGTCTCCCATGTCGGGATGGTTAATGGTTACTGAGTAGGACATCTCACCTCCTATGGGAGTTGCGTCTTACTGACGGACTGAAAAGTCATTCGGTTACCCATCATCAAGCCACCCATTCTATTAATCATTCCCGGCTCGTTCTGAGTACATAGTGTCCAGATGACAAGACCGCCCAATGTCATGTCTGCTTGCACAACTGGCTCTATAGCATCAGCAAGAGTCTGTGCAGCGTGCAAGTTCTGCTGCACATCTTGGACCTTGCCGAAGTACACGAAGACATAGGTCTCGAACGTATTCATCGTTCGAAGCGAGGCACCCTGAAACTCACGAGTCTTATTACCGGGCGATACGCAAACAGCAGGAGTTTGGGGCAGCTGGGTCTGATCTCCGTAATACACTTGCTGAACACCCAACGCTACCATCTGAGTCCTAATAGCATTCATGATAGCAGTAGCAACCGTCTCTGCACTGGCTGTCAGAGGCATCAGGAACCACTCCAGTGCTTAATACCAATCCCGAGCTCTATGCGCTCAGCAATCCAAAGATCAAAGACCTTGGCAATGTCGTCGAGGTCCTGAGGGTCTTGCAGCACTGCAAACGGCCTCTGAGGAATATGGACGAAAGCCTTCCCTCCAGATGCCTTTATCTCCTCAGGCGTCGCGAAGCGTCCACCTAGCTGGGCGTACATCGAAGAACCACTTTGACCATAGCCCGCCTGATGCAACGCACCGTACCAGATCTTCTCAGGCAAGTCAAGAATCGCAGCTTGCGTCGTAGTTATAGTCCAAATGCTGAGCTGTTGCATCGTCTTCCACAGGAGCCCGGAACGCATGAGGATGAAATCTGGCCCGTACTTGTTCTTCGGGTCTCTAGCCTTCATTGCGATCGTGTCAGCTGCGTAGGGAGTCCAAGCCTCAGGCCGACCGTGAGCGAGAAAGGTCTTGTTGATCGACGGAGCAATGACTTCTTGGATAGAGCGCTTGAGTGGAACCCGGAATGAACGAATGTCCGTACCTAGCTTGTCGAAGGCCTTGGCGGACATTGCCATAGTAGGCTTGAATGAGAAGTTGAGATCGATCATCTGATCGATTCGGAGACCACTGCCGAACGTCGTAGTGGCCATAAGAACACCTTTCCCATTCCGAACTTCGCAGGGCCTAGGGAATTGTCGTTGCAATCAATGTTAGCACGCCATGCATCCCAAGTCGAACTCACATCGGTCGGATAGAAGATAGGAGCCTCGTTTACGGGACCTGAACCAATCTCCGCAATTAGTATGCTACCACCCAGTATGTCATTGATCAGATTCGTAGCCCAGCCTCGCAAGGTTGCACCGTAACTAACTTGAGCCTCGTTCGTTACTACTTCAGAGAACGCACGGTCGTAGACCCAACCTGCGTACTCCATTGCAATGATCTGCTTGACAATTTGAGGTGTACTAGTGTTGTCTACCCAAGTAGGGGTGTAGGCTCCAAACTGCCCTGTCAACTGGCTGATTACCTCGTTGGATACATCAACCTCTAGCGTCGGATCAATAGAGGAGATGGCGAGCTTAGTAGTCTCTAGCCAGACTTGCACGTCCGACGTAGTAATGTGTGCCACTAAGCTCGCCCCTCTCCCTCTACTTGGTGGGCGGTTGATTGCGCGGCTGCGACCGCGACTGCCCAGCGTGGGCGGTTCCCTCCTTCTTGACTCCCGACGCCTCCTCTTCGGCCTCATGAGACTCGGGGTGCACCTCGTAGTTGCGAGTTTGTTGCTGTCCTTGATACATCTCGAGCTGCTGCTCGAGAGCCCTGATGCGCTGCTCCTTCGGATCCTCCGAAACCTCTTCCGGCTCCGAGGCGGCCGCCAGAACGTTAGGATCGTGCGGTCCTCCTGCACGAACGACGTTGCCATGCAGAACGTGGTAGGCCCACTCCTCGTCGTCGAAGTCGCCCTTGCTAACAGTGTCACCAGGAGCGAGGCCATCGGGACTGCTCTCGGTCGCTAGCAGTCCGTTGGTATACGCTACGTAGCCAGCCATGAGTCCTCCTAACCCACGAAGGAGCCGGATAGAACGTTGGTGAACAGGAAGCCGCATATGGACTTGCCGTTCGTGTCGAGCCCGATCAGCTCGAGGTCGTAACGCTGACGGAACCGAATGACGTCAGAGGCACGACGCTCCTCACGCCACCTGTCGACGATTCCGCCGCCGAGATTGCTCTGACGACCGTTGGCCTCCGAGGACGGGTTGAGCGTTGTCGGTCCAGCGCTATCGATACCCTCACCCGAGAACGCACCCGAGCCGAATCCTAGACCGCCAGCTCCGCCGCCAGGAAAGCCCCACGTGAACTGGTAGGCGAACGCGGGAACCTTGAGACCCGGACGTGGAGGCGCGTATGCCATCAGTACCTCAATGTTCCAGAGGTACGTCAGCGAGAGCGTCTGGCCAGGGTTGTTAGTTGCGTAACCAAAGCCCGGCACGACGACATTGTCCAGCGACAGAAGAGATGCGACCAGGTCGGGCGTCAGAATCGCTCGCTCGACATACTGGATGCGACTGATCAGGTCGGAGTTGTCCTCGAGCGCCGACATGACCTTGTAGGGGATGATCGCTTGGTTCGGCTGGAGGAACGCCAGCTTGTGAACCATTCGCATCGAGGTACGAATGTCCTTGATCGGAGTCGTTGACGCGAGATCCCACTGCGCACCGTAGCCGCCGCTCGCCGTGCCTGACAGCGCCTGTGTCAACGACGCGTTGAAGTTGGCTGCGGTAGCGACCAGGTTGTAGATGCGATACTCCTTTCCCAGAGCGATCCTAGACGCGAGCATCTCCGTCCCGTCGATGTCAGGGCTGAGCGGGCTATCAGCGTTCTCCCGCTCCTCGTCCGTGACTGCGATCTGGAGCGCGTGCTCCTGAGCGTAGTAGGTGCCGATCGAGACGGTCAGACCAGGCACCTCGTTCGCTTCGGTGCCAGGAGCACGCGCGTCATCCAGCGCGGGGTACCAGCCCTCGCGACCTTGGAAGATGTAGTACTTGTTCGACTGCTTCTGGACCGGAACACTAGGGAAGAGGATGTTGCCAACCAGTCCCTCGTTCGGCCATGCAACCGAGATCTGAGTGAGCACAACGTCGATATGAACGTTGCCAGACCCGGTTGGGGCGTAGACTGCCATGAGCTACCTCCTCTCAGTACATCATTCCGGGGACGAGCTCGACATCCAACCAGTCACCCGCAGTCGCAGTCTGACCGATCGAGTTGCCGAGAATGTCCAGGACATACCCGAGGCATGCAGCGGGCTGAACACCTGCCGCAGCCTTAGTCGCGACGGTGACCTGACCGTTGCCGGTGCCTGCCGCCTTGGCCGAGAGCTTGACGACCGAACCAGGAGTCGGAGCAGCGCCCACGCCATCCCAGATAGCCTTGACGTTGCCCTCGAGTGCGATGTTGATCATCGCCTTGCCTGTGTTGGTCTTGACGGCGTCGAGGTCCTCCATGCAGACACCGAGAGGCAGAACGGCTGCATCAGTCGTCGACACCATGACGGCACACTGCGCCGGAAGCATGGTCGAGCCGCCGAGCTGCTTCACGACCTGCCACCTGCTGTAAGCGACAGAACCTCCCGTAGCCAGAAAGGCCTTGGCGAGTACATGGTCCATGCCAGGCATCGGCTAGTCCTCCTTCCCAGCGTACGAGTCCTGTCGGTACTGCAGGTACAGCTCGGGGTTGGTCCGAACGACCTGAGCGATGGCGTCGGTAGTCGACAGCTGCTTGCCTGTCGTCTGCAGATGCTGCGCTCGAGCTGTTGACACGAGCTCGGACAGTTGCTGCGCTGCGGTCTTCTCTTGACCATTGCGTGTCCGGCCACGCTCTCCGAGCTCGACGTAGCCGGTACGGCCGAACGCCTCGATGGCGTCGACGAACTTCCTCGACATCTCGGCAGGATCCGAAAGCGCGCTACCCTCGGCGACCGCGTCGATCACGGCTGGCGGAAGAACGTACTTGCGCCCGTTCGAGACAGTCTCGAGACGCTCCAGGCGCTGCTTGGTCTCGGCGAACGTCTGTGCTCGCTGCGTGTCGGCGAGCTGCTTCTGAATACCCACGAGAAGCGGATTCTCGGCGAGCGCCTTAGCGATCGCCTCGTCGAGGCTGGCTCCCGTGAGAACGGGCTCGGATGGATGCGACGGAGGAGGCGCAGGAGGCTCAGGAGGCGGAGGAGGTGCCGACGGACCAGCCGTAAGCTCCGCGATCTTCGCCTTGACTGCCTCGTCCGTGGCGTCCTTCTCGAGACCCAGCAGCTCTCTGATCTGCTCAGGTCCCATCTGACCTCCTTCATCTGCCTTCTTGGTTGAGGTGATCTCTGACAGGTTGATGGGAAGCAAGTCCTTCAAGAACGGACGGTTCGTGAGAGCGCCACCGAACAGAACGTCTTGGTGCTCTACGCCAGCGCTATCCTTCCACGCATCGTCGAACTCGGGACTGAAGTACCTGTACTCCCCTGCACGGATTGCTTCGGAGGCTCGATCTGTCCAGTCGATCTGCAAATACAGACCGTCAGGACGAACGTCAGCGGCTCTAACCCAGCCTGCAGCCTTGCCGTCCTGAGCCTTGTGATCGTAGTCGATGTCGAGGTCCTGGCCACGAACCTTGGCCTGAACGCCCTGAGCGAAGCGGCGAATACGCTCCGGTGTGAAATTCATCTTGCCATACACCGGATGCTCATACTCACCGATAGGCAGCGCCTGAATCCACGAGGTGTCGCCGAGCTGCCGACCTTGCAAGTCGATCCAGTAGCCATAGCGACTCACTTACTTCCCCCCTTTCCAGAGGGCTTCTTGATGAACTTGCCTCCCGCAGTCTTGGTCGTACCCTTTCGAGCGACCTTCGCGAGGTTAGGATTACTTGCACGCGCCGACTTCGAAGCCTTCTGGCTAGCGGCAGCAACGATCGCTGCTCCCTGCTTAGGCGATACACCTGCAGACTTGGCAGCTGAAGCCGCTGCTGCTTTGAACCCCATCCCCTTGCGCGCGCCGCCTGACTTCTTCCCTCCGCCAGTCCTGCCTGCCACGCGCTTACCTCCCGAACCCATAATGCGGTCGACATGAACGTTTCCTGAACCGCTGGGGCTGTACACTGACATTTGCTGCCCTTCCACTATCTCCTATTATATCAGGAAACCTAAGAAGGCCACCCGAGGCTATATTTCCGCTGTATTACAACGGCGTAATCGCCACCTTTCCAAAAATAGCAGTGTTTCGCTTCCCTGCGTTGACAGTATCGAGCCTATACCAGTTGTACACTGTACCACCTGGCTGCAGATGCGAGCTCGCTACTGCAGCGGTCGCAAGTCCACCTGCTGCATTGGTGATAGTGATCTCGCCCGTAGCAGTCGATAGCTTGAGCGTTGACGGATCGGTATCCGCAATACCTGATGCCGTCTTCAGATACATCTCGAGCGTCAGGCCCGTAAGATTGAGAGGACTCCCGCTCGACGTTATGGCTAGAGCCAACGTCTCGTCGTTGAACTCTGCTAGTCCGATATCCACTTCCTGCATTGTCCACTCATCCAATCTACTGTCGTTGGTCGTTCTAATAACCGTACCGCCATAGACGACTGCGTGCGTCGCGTTACCGCCAAGACTATTGTTATTGATAGCAGTACCTGCAAGCGCATTACCATTCGAAGCAGTACCACCAAGGGTATCAATTCGCGCGCAGGCACCTCCTAGCGTATTAGTCTCAGTCTCCGAACCGCCTAGGTGCAGCGGCGTTCTAGTATCAGCGACTCCACCTATAATGACTATCGAGCCCGAGGCGGAGCTACTATTCGAAGCAGTACCAACTATGCCTCGTATGAGAACGAAAGAGCCCGAGGCAGCTGACGCATTGCTAGCAGTACCCGCCAAGCTCACAGCAATAAACGCGCCCGAAGCAGAGCTACTGCTTGCTGCAGTACCAGCCAACGCCATTACGAGAGCAAAGGTACCCGACCCTATACTCGTATTCGCAGCTGTACCTGCTATAGTACGCGTGAACCCTTGCAAGCTACCGCTTGCAGAGCTAACATTCGAAGCAGTACCCGCAATCACCTGCGCACCGAAGGTACCCGTGGCACTGCTACTAGTAGAAGACGTACCAGCCAAAGTCAGGAGTAGCGTTATCGACCCAGATGCAGTACTCGAGTTGGAAGCTGTACCTGCTAGCTGAATAGTCAGAGCTATGGAACCAGAAGCAGCGCTCGTACTAACTGCGGAACCACTCAGCTTGGCAAGCAGCGTTACGGAAGCAGAAGCTGATGAGGTATTGGAGGCCGTACCCGCCAAAGTCAAGAGCTCAGTCAGACTACCGCTCGCTGAGCTAACGTTCGAAGCTGTACCACTGAAGACTGCAAGAAGAGTTATTGACCCTGTGGCCGTACTTGAGCTCGAAGACGTTCCTGCCAAAGCCACAAGCAGAGTCAGAGAACCGCTAGCACTGCTGACGTTCGAGGCAGTACCCGCCATAGGGGTCGCGAAGATACCTGTAGCTGACGAGACGTTGCTAGCAGTACCAGCAAGAGCAAGGATCTCGACAAACGAGCCAGAAGCCGAGCTTGTATTAGAAGCAGTCCCGAAAGCTACAACGAGCAGCGTTATCAGTGCTGAGGCAGAACTAGTATTGGAGGCAGTACCTCTAAAGACCGCAAGAAGAGTAATCGCACCGGAAGCTGAAGAAGAGGAAACAGCTGTACCGCTGAATACTGCAAGAAGAGTAATCGTACCCGAAGCTGAGCTAGCAGTAACCGATGTTCCTGCTATAGCTCCTGCTGGCTGAACAATTGCGGCCTTGCCCGGCACCATAGCGCCCGGAACAGACGCTCCAGGAACACCACTAAATACGGTAGAGACACCTTGAACAGGAATACTGATGGAGCCGGAAGCACTCGAAGTTACAGTAGCCGAACCTGCTAGAACTAGCAGCAACGTTACGACGCCAAAAGCGGACGAGCTATTAGAAGCTGTTCCAGAGACAGCTCCCTGCATTCCAAATGTCCCAGAAGCACCCGACGTAGCGGTAGCAGATCCTGCCAGAGCCCATGTTGTTCCACCACCTCCTGTAGTTTCTGTAAACAGGAAATGGTAAATGTTGTTCCAGACGGTAGTGCTGCCAGCAGCTACCGTCTCCGCGCCAGGCGTAACCGTTGCAGACGAAGTAGAGGCCTGCCAGGAAGCCGTTACGCCATTAGCGTTCTTGGTGCCTGTACCTCCGACATACCCGCTAACAGATATTGCGGTCCATCCAGACGAAGGTGTCTGTGTGACTCCAGTAGTAGCTCCAGAAGCCGACGCCTTCACCGCGTTGAGGATAACACTTACCTCTCCAGCAGCTGCTCCTGCTGCTGAGTTAGGGGTAAACGAGGTAGCAGCTGTCGTGACTACCTTCAGGGTGGCCTGCGTATCAAAACTAGCAGTAGAGCCGGAATCAGGAGTCAGAGCAAATATCAGGTAGCTTGACCTAGTGCCATTAAACGTCAAAGTCGGGCAAGTATCACCAGAGGCCATAACGTGATAGGCAGCCCAAGTGCAGAATGCTCCTCCTGAGTTCTGATCGCCTGCGGTGTTAGGAACAGTAAACGTGAATGTACCGCCAGATTGCGCAACTGTCGCTACTGACACATCAATAACCTGAATAATGACCAGGACATCACCAGTCTGCGGATTAGCAGTCGTCCAGCCGGTAACTGGAGGCGTAAACGTAGATGCGTTGCTCGCGCCACTGCTAGCGGCAAAGTATCCGCGCAGTGTCCAGGCCATAGCACATCACACCTCAACGGACGCCGATAGCACGACTCAGCTCGTTCCAGTTTGTTCCATCGTAGCAGAACGTATAAATATCTGAGTATCCGGCTGTCGTAGACTTGGCGGCCGATGCACCTCCCGCAAACTTCATATTGGCAGCAGTGTTATAAAGACCACTGGCTGCTACTATCCTGAATATGAACGTGATGACCTGACCGATAGTGGGATTGATAATGGTCAGCGCCCCAGCCGACGTGCCAGAGGTAGACATGAACACCGTACCGTCGTCAGGAACAAGAGAGGCATCTACGTTCTGTGCGGAAGCTGATATCGTGTACTGATTCTGCGACGACACAAATGGCGAGATGGGAAGCGTCTGGTTATTAGGCAGAATGTTGTTGTAGTAGGCTAGGGTATTAGCCTGTGTCGCATGTCCTGCTACTAGGCCTGATATCAAGCCAACGCTGTTAGTTGCGCCCTGCCTAATTATATTGCCGGTGAAGCTAACGTTAGCAGAATGGCCGTTGGAGCTACTAGCGGTAGGAAGAGCGCCAGATGGCGTAACGGATCCGGTATCGGTAAAGGTGACATTGCCTGGAGCAGTGATCTGCGAGATGCCCGCTGGAGTCATGAGAAGCTCGCCCGCTACCGTACGACCATATACGTTGTATCCCTTGGCACCGTAGACGGGAGGCCAGCTAAGGGCAATGCTACCTGTTGTGCCTGATGCGATAGTAGCTGTAACTTCTGTCGATGCTACAGTAGTTGACCCATCATCTAGGTAGGCCGCTACCCGATAACCGTACGCTCCGTGAGCGGCTGTCAGGGTACCGCCGGTGTTCGACGGCGTAGCCACAACACCGGAAGGCGTAATGAGGGATGCGAACGCATTAGTGAAACGAGTGATGTAACCGCCAGAGCCCGCAGGCGAGATGTGATCGAAGATGTTGCCATCTATCTTCAGGCGCTCACAGCGCATGATCTGTATAGCGATCCCGGCCTGGCTAGATACATCCTTGAAAGTGTTACCTACTATCTCGATGTCCATACACTTATAGTTGGAGCCGAGTAGAATTGGATTCTGAGTAATGTCGAAGAAGTTGTTATAGAACTTAACCCCTCGTATACCCTCAAGGTCTGCAACGTATGAGAGTCCTGTATAGTCGGCTTGATTGCCTCTGAATACATTATTGGAGACAATTGCATCTAGACGAGGCGTAACATCAGACGGATAGTTGGGGTCGGATAGCAAGATGCCTATAGTCGAAGACAGACAATTGTAAATGTAGTTGTTCTCGAATATCCAGCCCTTGTGCGCGGTAATGTACCAGTCGGCCGGAGTGTTCAGGTATATGGAGGCGACGGCCTGATTGCCACCGATCATGGTAAATGTATTGTTAGTGATCCTGATCCCACGCAGCCGGATAAACGTATAGTCATTCGGTTCCGAATCGATAGCGCCAGGCATCAGCTCGTTAGCCCAGCCTGTAAAGAAGTTCTTGTCAATAGAGACGTCGGTTCCATCGATGATGGAGATAGCATTACGACACTGATTCGCTACTCCGTCAAAGCGACAGTCCTCTATGCGTATATTCTCATTGTGCCGCTCGATTCCGCCCGCAGTACCAGACCCGAGATAGACGCCGTCAGATCTGGAGTTGTAAAACTTGCAAGAACGCACTGTTACACCGGAAGCCGCATTAAGAGATAGCAGGTTGCTACCGTTCTCCAGAAAGCCTTCTTCAACCTGCGTCCCCTGAAACTGCATGTTCTCGATAATGACACTAGACACGTTGGTAGACGGATCGGATGAACCTCCGCTACCAGTGTTAATGCCCCATAGCTCCCAGCTTCTATTCGCAGGGTCCTCTGCACCGAGGGATCGGATGATAGTGTCCCAGCCGTCTCCAAATATCCGAACGTTAGCCGGAATGTTCATAGCGTTAACGCCGAGATGAGAAGGCTTGGCCAGATACATACTAGCCGGGAAGTATAGTGACGTCGCTGATGGAGTAGCGGCCCATGTGAATGCATTAATGATAGCGGTCGTGTCGTCAGTTCCATACGTCGTAAGCGATCCGGAGCACGTGCGAGTCGCGGAAGCCGCTAGTGTCACTGTAGTAGCGTTAGTGTATCCGCTAATTGTTGTGTTGAGACCAACTGTGTTTGCATTTTCAACGTACACTGCCTTGCCAACATCATTTGCCGTGAACGCTATCGTCGCCGAAGTGACAGTCGCCGAACCTGATGTGGTGACAGCATCAGTGACAGTACGAACACCATCCAGTACCATAGTCATGCCTGAACCAGAAAGAGCGGCACTGACGCTAAGGACTGCTGTTGTCGCATTAGTCACAGAGGCAATACGCCCCGCGAGCCTCATGGATGTCGACGTGGCCTGTGCCACAAGTATATGCTTGCCGACGTCTGCTGCTGTAAACGCCGCTGTAGCAGAAGTGAACGTAGCCGAGCCGTTAGTCATGGCTCCGTCAGTTACCTGCTTACCGTCACCCTTACATCCAAAGTGATACTTCGCATTGTACACACCACCTCGTACGTCCGAGCCGCTCAGGAATGTAGGCCCCACCACCTGCTGGATGGTAAAGCCAGCGCTGTGAGCTACAGGAGTAGTACTCTCAACTCCGCGTGTCACGCTCCATGATGTCGTCCGGTTATCCGTCACAAGAACAGACTCTGATGTCGCCTGCGGATCGGCTATGTGAAATTGCGTATTGGGAAGAGCAGTTGGGTCTGCAGTAGGCCAGCCGGTATTGGAACCGACGACCCAAGTTTCAGTCGTACCGGCAGCAACGGCTGTCTTGGCTATAGCGACAGTCGTCGAAGGATTGAACCCAAATACCTCTAGAGGCATGTCACCCTACCTCCCTACAGTCGGACTGGAAGCCTACAGCTCACCTACGTGATTCAGCAGAATCAGGTCCTTCGGACGCAGCATCGCTACGCTAGATGTACCGCGCTCGACGCATTCAGCACACGCACCACGACCACGAGCAATAATCCAAGCATGACTCGGACAAAGCCAGACGTTACGCGAGTGTCCATTCAGGCAGCAACGCTCCCAGAGAGAAGCAGGTGTCGCACCGCACATTGCAGCGTGAGATCCTATTCCCTTCGCCTCGCAGGGATACATACGCGACTCGTTAGTCGAAGGACCCGAGCCAAACTCGAGCTGGACGACAACCATCAGACCTGAGCAGTGAACGCTGACGCTGCTGCCTGAATCGAGTCGCCAGAGATCGGCGTACGCGGAGTAGTAACGAGGAAGGCGCACATCAGCTTCGCAGTTGTACCAGACCCTGCACCTGTCGCATCTGTACCCATGCCCCAATTGATCGTCGTGCCTGGCGAGGAGGTTGTAGGCCCGAACGTGATCGCAGACGTGTTCGAAATGACCGAGGGACTAGCCACCGAAGGCGTGTTGGGACCGAAGACCTGACGAGCATAACCCGTAGCACCGTACTCAGTAGCAGAGGCCATCGTGGTCCAGGTATTGTCGACCGAACCAGACGTTGCGTTGGTAAGAAGCGCCAAGTAGTAGCTGGAAGTCACAGGCCCTTGCGTCTTCCTGAAAACCTGCGCCAGCGCCTCCTGCTCAGCAGTAGTCATGAGCTGACCAGCGGAGATCGTACTCACTCAGACACCTCCGAGAAGTGCTCGAGGAAGAAGTCGGGCTCGATGGAGGTAATGCGTTCCGTATCTAGGCCATCTATCCAGCCCACACGATACAGATTACGCTCACCGTCGTACTCTAGAAGCTCGACCAGCGTGCCTGAGGACATATCGAGATCCCGCATCGACGTCTCTCCTTCGGCTGCCTCTACATTACCTTGCCCGACTACACCTTGCCACGCCGCAGAACGTCTGCTGAGCGCAAGATCGCCCCTACCCGCGTGGTGCTCACCAAGGCCCTTGCCTTCGGGATGCTCATACCTGTACTGTGTCATTGGCCTCGCCTACCTGAGTTCCCTGATCTGTCGCCTCGTCCTGTTGAAGGTGATACCAGTCCTGGCTGTGACTGCCGCGTTTGTCCAGCAACCGCACCAACGCCTTGCTCCGTAGGCCCGGACGGCTGTTGCTGGTTGAGTAGCTGCTGGAGCTGCTCCGGCGTAAGCTGCCCGGAGAGTATAGCCGCGTGAATATCTGCAGCCGAGCCAGGCAGTTCGGCCGGAGGAGGCTGAGCGATGTTCCTGTTGGTTGTCGAACGCACTAGCCGTGATGTCGCTGGGTCTGCAGGAGGTAGACCCAGTTCGTCGCGAAGGTGAGCCTCGAGCGGATCATCAGGAACAATGACACCTGCTCCAACGTAGTTACGAATCGTGAACGAGGCTGTACGCCAGTCTTCCTGCTCACCAATTCGCTTAACAGTCAGCTGCGGATACTGAGCGCTAGCCCAATTCATGTCTACAAGCTGCGGAATCGCATACGAGTTAATGACGTCTGTGACAATGTCCGCAGTGAAGCGCGTTGCCTTGAGAAACAGAGTCTGATCGGCTTCAGCCGTCTTCATGTTAGGCTGCAGAAACTGCCCTAGAATCTGCTTCTCTATCTGCACGTCATGGTGCTCAATCGACCTTATGCAATCAACAGGCTGCGTAGACAATTCGGCAAAGGATAGAACCCATAGCGGAGGCAGAACTACGTGAGCCCTATCATTCGTTCGTAGGTTCCGACCAAGCTGATCTGCTAGCGCCAAGTCGCCTGCACTGTATCCCTGCGGCAACTGTATAACCGGTACGCCTATACCGTGACGTTCCTTCTGAATCGCATCAATCTTGTAGAGGTTGTCCTTGTAGTACCAGTGCTTGTAGGCACTACGTAGAAGACTAATCCCCTCAATGTTGCCGGCTTCCTTGTCGAACGAGAAGACGACGAGCTTATCAATCGGAATGTTAATGTACTGGAGATACTGGCCTATCGTCGTTCCACCCTCTAGCGTCGGAACGAAGATAGGCGAAGTCCAAATGTCGACACTAAGAGGTCCGCCATTGAGGTCGAAGAACCACTCCCGAACGTCCATCGGATGCCGAGGCGCCCACTTCTTCCAGACAATCTTCCCACGAGCCCTCGGGTCGTTCGTAACCGTCTCGCCACGCTCAAATACCTCTTCGAACATGTAGTAGCCGAAGTCTAGCATCAACAACGACTCGGTCATCGTCTGAGGCCACGAGGACGACATCCACTGCGTCAAGTTGGACCAAACGAAGTCTGCGATCATCTGGTCCTTAGACGATGACGACGCAGGCTTCATCGACCACTGACCAGCAAGCACAGGAGTCTTAGCAAGACGCATAGTACCACGTACAGTACCGTCGGACTTGCGCATCCTATCGTACATCCGCAAGCCTTTCAGGCCAATCAAGTCGCGGTTGTACTCCTGACGCATCCATGACGTAAACGGACTAGGCGCAGCGCTACCCAGCTCCGAGTTCAAAGCAGGAACAGGCTCCATAGGACCAATGCCCTCGCCGACAGCCATATCTACGGGCGTATGAACCCTAATCTGCCTAGTCATACGCCCAATACCTAGTCGCTCCTTCGGCGGCGGGTCTACCGGAATGTCTTGCGGTACGTTAGCAGGTCGCCCAACCGACGCGCCTCCCTCGACTCGCTGCCTCAGAGGCCTATCAGCAAGCATCTGCGAGTGCTCATCCGGAGTCATTCTACGACTAGGAGTGGATTCGACAGGCAAGTCTGTACCTTCAGGCACTACAACGACAAACTCCTGTCCGTCCTCTCGCGACACTACAACGGGCGCGTACCCTGAAGCGAGCAGGTCGTCGAGATTGACTCTAGGCAAATCTTCGAGGTTCAAAATTCCCCACCCATCTGGAAGAAGCCCTGACTTCCCGACGTACCCGCCAGCATATCCGCAAAATCGTTCTGCAGTGTCCGCTTCGCCGCGACCTCCCGTGGAGTTGATTCCACAGGCGCAGCGTCGACCATTTCGGACACGAGGTGATTGCCTCTCGCGCCCATTTTGAACGTGGCTAGGAGCGCATAGCGCATCGCGTCGATAGTATGGTCTTCGACCTTGTTGCCTAGCTCCGGCACATTCTGACCTTGAACTGGCTCTTTAGATCGGTAGTTGTTGAGCTCACGAATGTGATTCACGCACTCGTACGCGACGTGGTAGCGTGGAGCCTCAATCGGTGCGCCCCACTTATCCTTGTCAATCTCAACGGGGTGCATAAAGCCAGACATCAAGTCGATACCGTCACGCCAAGTATAATCCGACTTCAACTCCTTGGGAGCCCAGCAACCTACACCCATCAGCCTCGACATGGTAGCCGCAGCCTCCGGGTCTGCGGGGTCACCGACCATAAGGTCAAGGTGGTAGCCCGGAGGCTGCGGCCTGCTCCTCAGCTCGTCGGCGACCGCTGGGAGCGTCTTGTACTTGCGATAGTACTCACGCCAAACATAAATCTCGTCCTGTGGACTAATCTGGAACTCCATAGCAGCAAGCGGGTTCGTGTATCCCCAGTCGAGAGCAAGGTAGTTAGGCCAGCCAGGAATGAACTTGTACTCCGAGGTCATGACACCGCGACTCTCGTCCCAGTCCGGGAATATCTTGCCTACGAAACTTGCGAAGTCCGCACCAATCTCCTGCATGAACCACTCAGGCTCCGTAGTATCCTCCAGGAGCAGAATCTCCTCATCCTGTCGACCTCCAGGGTACACGAATCCGTTCTCCCAGGACGGAAACCTCCAGGACTCAAAAATTCCACGGTACTTATCGCGGTGACCCAGCTGCCAGAGGTCATGAAGCCAGTTGAAGCCCTCGGGAGTAGTAGGAAAGTCAGCGCCTCCTCGTCGGTCCGCAAGTGCCGGTCGGACGTACCGCTCCCAAGTCTCTCGCTTATGCTTCGCCGCTTCTGACATGATGACATGGTCTAGCGCCTCCCCAACCAGATACTCCGGGTGCTCAGCGCTCCGACACTCAACCCGCGTTCCCCACGGCAGCTGAATGTACATATCGCCCGAACGCTTGGCGTAGGACTTCTTGACTCGCTTATCACGTCCCAGCCGTTGGCCTACAATCAGGTCGTTCCAGATTACACGGAACTCCTTCTCCGCCAAGTCATAAGTGGGCCCCACTATCCAAATCATCTGGTTCGGCCGCATAATGTGCTTGGGGGTAACGTCCCTCGCAGCCATCGTGCTCTTACCAAACCTGCGCCCGCAGCAAGGAACTCGAAATCGAGCAGGGCTCTCGTGATACAGCCTCTGTGAGCGGTGCGGAGTATAGCCGACCTTTGCCCAGAAGGCCTCGGTCAGCCTGTCCACTACTTCCCCTTGTCCTTGTACTTCTCGACCTTCTCGCGCTGCCGCTTCGCGTTCGCGTCCCAGTCCTTGCCGGACATAATCGCGGCCAGACGATTAGCAGGCTTGCGGCCTGCCATCCCCACTCCTCGCAGGTCCTTCACCGTTCCCAGCTTGTCCTTCTTGCCCATTACTGTCTCCACCTCCCAAGATCATCGAAGACCTGTACCCCGCTCGCAGAGCCATCACCCGCTGCCGGTGAATCGCCGCGCCATGGTACTGCCTATGCAGCTTCCGAACTACACGCAGTTCACTCATTTCCGGACCTCCACTCGCGCGCCACCCTTACGCGCTACTCTCCACAGGGTCGCAGGATTGCAACCTAGTGGCCGTTCGCCATCCCCTCTATACCCTTCAGGAACTCGTTGAGCACGTCTTGCTGCTCTTCCCGTCCAACTGGCCCGAGCACGCGGTCAGTCACGTACTGTGCAGCGCGCAGCCGAATCGAGTCCGACGTGGCATTGTGAACCAGATCGATTATCGCCGCTGCAGCGAACGGCGCATTCTCGTCGAATATCCTCTGAGCACGCTCCTTCGGAGGCTCATCGCCTGCGTAGAGGTCCTCGAGTTCCTTATTTGCCGCCATGCTACTATTATATCATGGAACCAACTGGCTGCACACTAGGCTTGTAACACTTTGTCACACTGAAAATGTCACCCTACTGACACTGAGCCCTACGGGTCTTGCTTGAATCGAAATTTCACAATATAATATAGTTAGAAAGTGAAACGAGTTCCAAAGCTACTTGAAAACTCAATAGTGTGCCTGCTGAGACTAGCGATTCATCAACTCTTCATCAGTTCAGCTCTACGTCACAAGGAGACTACAATGAGCGCTACGTTCTCTAACCTTACTCCGTTCGCTGCCGCGAAGGTCACGAACAAGGTCCTAGCAGCTAAGGTCGACGGAGACTTCACTGAGGTTCGTCCTCAGATGATGTACAACTACGCCAAGAAGGGTATCATCGAGTCCAACTACGACTCGAGGATGGATGGCGAGAAGGTCTACTTCGAGGGTACTGCCTTCAAGGCATGGCTCGACAAGTACGTTCAGAAGGTCATATCGGGCGAGTCGACCTCACGAGTCGACTACGACACGCTAGCCGACCAGTACATGTAATAACCAGTTAGTTCTTAGCAGGCACACTATTGGGTCTTCAAGTACATACACACCGTAGGAACTGACCCACCTACACAATTCCATAAGGAGCGCAAAATGCGCAACAGGCTTCTGGCTACCGGTCTCGTTCTGGCCGCGGCTGCGGGTTTCGCGGGTTCGCAGGTGACAACGTCACACGCGGCTTCGTTCCCGACGCTCTCGACGTCTTCGCGTAACGAGGTTCTCGTTTCGCCGAAGTGCTATCGCGAGGTCCAGAAAACGACCACGTATTACCGCTACAGCACCAAAGCCGGCGGGTACGTTCGGTACGTGGCTCCGAAGGTCACGATTACGTACTCTACGCACTGCCACGCCTGAGCAGTGACGGGTAGGCCCCGAAGGGGGGTCTATCCGCCAAGGTTCATTTCGTGGTACCAAAAGTGGTTCCGCTTTTGGATCTTGCAATTCCATCTAGGCTGCTATAAAATAGAATAGAGCCAAAGGACTAGGTACCTGGAGGTACGTATGCTGCCAGCAGATTGGGAACAGTACGTCGCAGGCGTAGAACGCGAATTGAAGCGTTCACCTACGCCTCCGAAGCGACGCCAACCACGTGTTACGCGAATGCAAAGCTCGCGCCAACGCCGCGCGTTCAGTCAAAGTCCGAATTCGGTTCGCGCGATCTACAACGGCGAAAACGAGCTCAACGCGACGCCGACTAAGCCCGAGACGTGGCGCGGTACGATGGCAGTCGGAGGCAGCTGCGAAACCAAGCAGTACTTCTCGGCAAAAACCACTCAAATCCGCCTGCCGCGGAGCTGGGACGAGATCGGAGCGCCGAGCATTGACTTTCCTAGCTGAGCGTGTTCTGTTTTATTCAGACGATGTCCCCTGATGGTCTGCGTTTAGGGTTGGGAGCTTTAAGCTTTTAACAAAAAAGCCCCTGAAGTGTAACAGATTTGTAATTATCTCAGTATCTACCTCTGTATATTCTATTAAAGCATAAATTTCGAATGTTCGACAGTGCTGGACGGTGGACGCCCGCGATGACAACTGTGAGTTCACCCTTCTGGCACAATTTCATGCTGGAGCATTCTATTCGCGCAGTTCGCGTTGGTGGCCGAAACGCCAACTCAGTAAGACGAGATAACGATGTATTGTAATACACAGGATTGAACCTCACTTGAAGAACTGCAGGCACACGCGATATAATAGAATAAGACAGCCAAGTAAAAGCACACAATACAGCCAGGGAGCACAGTAGTGCGCAAGATCACAAAAGAGGAAGCGCCGCAACCAAGGTCCGCAGCGGGACGGCCTTCGAAGTATCCGTGGGACGAGTGGCTCGTTGTCAATGAGCCATGCGAAATCCTCCAAGACGTCGATTACACCGTTCCAACGGAACACATGCGCGTAATGGTGAACAATGCTGCGCGTCGCAGGAAAGGTCGCGCAACTACGCAATCGGTCGACTCAGGCCGCGGGCTACGCATTACCTTCGTGCTCAACCCTGAGACAGGCTCGAACGCTGAGGACTTTGAGTTCGACAGGAACGAACGCGATCCGCGAACTCAACCACTAGGCCCAGCATGAGCTACGAAGAAATCAGACGCCGACTAGATACGGCGGAAGCGAAGGCACGTGAGACAGAGGCTATCGCACTGACGGCCAAGTGCTCAGTGTGCTGGAGCAGCGTAGGTCAGCGCTGCTGCTACTGGGATTGGCAACGCCAAAGGCTGATCGAGCACGAACCACACATGCGACGCATCAACCTAGCGCGGCAAATGCCTAAGTGACCAAAAGTGAGACCAAAAGAACCTCTTCAAGAGCCTTGCTTTTTCCAAAAGGCTAGGATACAATTAGAGTAGCAAGGAAAAACAAGCACACCTAGGAGTACGGAATGAACGATGTAGACGAGATGATCGTACGCATCGACCGAGCGATCTGCGACAACGCGCCTGATGAAGTCGTTATCGATCCGGCGCAGTTGAATCGGAAGGCGATTACGGCACTCGCAGAGATGCTCGTCGACACAGGATGGCCGCCAGAGCGTCTCGGCAGCGTTCCTGTGGCGCAGCACACAATGGCGCTCGAAGCGCTGTACGAACTAGCATGCAGACTTGTGTAGCACTTCCGCTGCGGTTGGCACTCAATGAGTGCCTTCCGGAACGAAAGTCGTTCCAGCTCGAGAGTCAAGGAGACTACAATGAGCAGCAAGCAGTACAGCAACATCACTCCGTTCGTCGCAGCGAAGGTTGCGAATGTGGTTCTGGAGAAGAGGGGCCTGAGCGGTGACGTGAAGTCGCAGATGCTGTACTCGTACGCCAAGAAGAACATTATTCAGAGCAACTACGAGACTAGGGCCGAAGGTGAGAAGGTGTACTTCGATGGAGCCGCGTTCAAGACGTGGCTCGACCGGTACGTCGTTCGCATCGAGAACGGCGAGACCGGCTCAGCTCGAGTCGACTACGACCTGCTCGCGGAGCAGTTCATGTCCGACACCGAAGAGGTTACTGCCGAGTAAGCAGTGACGGTGAGAGCCTCCTCACGGAGGCTCGATCCGCCAACGCTTAGTTGGAGAAGGAGACCAAGGTGTGAGGTACGTAAGCGTCACTCCGGCGTACGGAGTGGACTACAGAACGAAACAAGAGGTCATCGACGCCTACCAAGCAGGCGCGGACTTCAAGGTGCACGACTACGAGCTGCATGGCTACGTCAACAAGAACGACAAGCCTGACGACGTCGTGCTGACGGTTCGGTACAACAAGGGCAGGTCAGTAATCAACCTAGGAGAGGAACAATGACACAAAGGCTAGTCAGTCCGAACGAGATGCTGGATGCCGCGAAACGGATACAGCTCGACGGACGTGAGCCGGAAACGAACGACGATTGGGTTCTAGTTCTGAACTTCGTCGCGTTCAACGCAGCAGCGGGTCTCGAACGGGAGATCTGTAAGCTGTTCGCCATGATCTACGACATGCCACTCGCAGACAGGTACGTTCAGGAGATCGCCGACTACCAAGCAGCATCGAAGAGGAGCAAGATCTGATCCTACGTTGAAGGTGAGGCTCTCTTCCGAGAGCCGATCCTTGAGCGAAAGGAGGGAAAATGGCAGACCGAAGGCACGTCGTGAAGCCAGACGATGGCCGCCGACGTGGAAATACGTCACGTAGGCCGATCGTCGTCAATGTCGGCCTCAAATGGTACGAGTTGCCTGACGAGTTGGTGACTCAGTTGTTCACGCATATCGGCGACGAGCCGTACACCGAGGACATGCTTCGCGGCAGAGTCCACTACACAACCATCGTTACTATCAAGGAGTAGAAGTGTCAGCAGTAACGCAGGCTACGTACACCGGCACGGTAGTCGTGTGTACGACGAGAGCATGTCCAATGTGCGGCAAGATCGGAACGGTCGAAATACCGATCTCGGAGTACGAAGCCTGGAACGACGGCAGGGGTCCGCTGATCCAGAACGCAATGCCGAGTGTGTCGGCAGGAGACCGCGAGATGCTCCTGTCTGGTACACACGACGAGTGCTGGGACAAGATGTTCGCCGACGAAGAGGAAGAGCCTCATCCTGACATGTAGCACTTCCAGTGCGGAAGGGACTCTCGCCGAGAGTCCCGACCGGAAGGGATGAGGCTATGCTTAAAACGTACAAGGGTGACAGGCCGTGTAAGAACTGCAGCTACTGGCCTAATGTTCGCCGAGCGAAGTACGAAGTCGCGGAGATTTGGTACGACACCGACAACCCTTTCGAGATATGGATCAGGTGCAACCTATGCGGAAACGTATGGCACCTGAAAGCGGAGAGAGGAGGTACAAAGTGAAGTGGCTAGTTGAAGAGCACATGCAGAATCTTGACGGATCCGAGTACATCACGTTCCACGTGACCGTAGAGGCCGACGACGTCCAGTCCGCCTTCGCAAAGGCCGAAAACATCAAGGCGCTCGAAGGCGAACGCAAACACATGGGCTACTTCGGATTCTACTTTGGCGGCGATGAGCTCGAGCCTGTGGATAAAGACTACAGGTGGGCCGCGTCGGACGGGAGTAGCGTCTGCTACGAGGTAAGGAAACTAGATGGGTTATGCATGGACGCCACCGCCGCGCGATACGTCCACAGGACATCGCGTAGCAAGAGAAGACGGGATGCGGCCAGTAGCGACGCGGAAACTGCCTTGGCAGGCGAAGCTCGCAGAACTGCCAATGCGCTGGCTAGCACGGAGACAAGGTTTGCATGCGATCCAGTGGGAAACGAGCGAAGACGCCTGAGGAAAGGCGTCGACGGTATCTGGAAGCACAATCCAGATACAACACGAGCCCTAAAGGCCAGAGGCGTAACCGCGAGTACGAGGAACGCAAGCGTCCAAATCGCATAGGCTGGGAACCGATGCGCGACGCAATTCATCGGAGAGGAGGTGAAACGTGAAGAGGGTAGGCAAGAGGTACCTAGCAATAGACCCGATCCAGAACAGCGGTAGTGTCGTCGACATACGCAGAGTCTGGGCAGCGCGAGTCCCGGTGACGGTCGTGAAGGTGCATCCGCTTAGGGTGCGCAACCGTTACGACGTGAGGACCGACAATGGCATCACATTTGCGACTGGTCGACTCCAGTCGCTCAAAGAAACACGGTTATAAGTTTGTCAGGAGACTAGTTCTAGCTCTCTCCGGCGGACTTGTTGCCCTGCCGTTCATACTAACGATCGTTGGCATTCCGATCGCATGTATCATCCTACACTACTCAACCAAACCGCTCAGGAACTACTTCATCGACCAAGCAGTACGAGAGGAACAAGCACGTGTACACGCCAGAAGAACTGACAGAAGAAGTGGTACGTGAGTACCTCATCGAAGTCGGAGACATGAACGAGAAGGTCGAAGCGCTGAGGGAGGACGAGCGCTGCTTTGTCTGCGCAACGCTTCCGGGCAATAGCTGGACGGCGCAACAGGTCGCACGCTTCATCGGGCAGGCCGAGGCTTGGAGCGATGGCAAGACACCTGTGCGCATCATGCGACGCGACTACCGTGGCCTTGAGCTGGTCAAGTACAAGGACCGCAAGCAGCTCGAGCAGCAAGTCGTCGACAACGAAGTGGCACGCAGACAGACCTCCAACTACGACGAGAAGCGACTTATGACGGGGGAGGCAGTGTAAGTCAAGGGGTACCCATGTGACAAAAAATATTTCAAAAAAATACCGCTCCAATCTCTTGACTTCCTAGCGGGGGCTGTTATATAATAGGAGTAAGATCAAGAGAGGGCAACCTTGAGGG
>Ga0126373_10000131_pt1 | contig 52854 bp, 37 predicted proteins | sample PanSoiMetPlot_11_FD_92545 | JGI IMG/M metagenome (GOLD analysis project Ga0126373, IMG submission 92545) | Tropical forest soil microbial communities from Panama - MetaG Plot_11 | ecosystem: Environmental > Terrestrial > Soil > Tropical forest > Bulk soil | place: Panama | collected 2016-02-17 | reverse complement strand
TTGTGCAGCCACCGTCTCCTGGCTCATGCGCGCCGCCGTCGCCTGCACACCCACAATCACGCAACTGTCGTTGTCCACTAAATAGTTATCGTAGTAACCCAGCAGTGCCGGTGTGCCGCCTTTGGTGGCATAGGTCGAATCAGGATCGGTAGTCGACACCTGATCCTGGTCATGGACCGGCTCCTCCACCGGGTTCTGTTCTTCCACCTCTTGCAGATACTGGCGCACGCTGAGATGAACCTGTGCCGCCTCTCGAGACTGCATTAACTGCCACCCAACTGCCACCCAAAATGCGGTTTCAGCCCACCAAGGGCGTGATGTAGTAATTTAGAATGAACACGATAGGCAGGCACGGCCCCGTAGCTCAGATGGATAGAGCAGCGGTTTCCTAAACCGTTGGTCGGCAGTTCGACTCTGCCCGGGGCCTCCAGTCTTCCCATCTGTGAAGCGTCACTTCCAACGACGGCAGATTTTTCTGGACAATGTACCAATGTTTACCATCCATATTAGCTGTTGGTCGATATAGGATATTCACGAAAAATTGGAATGAAGGCCGTCCCTGAGATCGTAAATAATTGCGCAACAATGACTTCACCGGGAATCAGGTGGTGGTGTCAGCGGACGAGCAGAACGTCAAGGTGATTGTGACATGTGTCCCGCAGAACCAGCCATGACTGAGACTCCGGCCCAACTCATCAGAGACCTCTGCCGCTATTTCCTTTCCTGGCAGCAATGTGCGGTTAAGAATGCTCGGCGCTGTGGCAGCCATGACAGTCGGAAGGGGTGGCTTGTTGTTCTGGGAGCCGAGCAGTAATAGATGTGAGGTTCATCTCCTCAGCGGGAATTATCCGCGTCTGGATCTAGACGAACTGCGTGATGTGCCGGGAGTGCACTGGAACCTAGAGCAGAAGGCTTGTTCAACAGTGCATCGATGCGATGACGCGGACTGTCCACTGCGCGACTGGGCTTAGAAGCACTTCCATCCCGAACCCGTAGAGAAAGCCAGAGCCTTTGTACTGCTTCCGCCCGTGCACGTTTGACCTTCGGAAGTTATCGCCGTTGAATCCGTGACATAAAAGATCCCACCAGGAACTGAAGAAGCCGATGGTAATATGCTCACGGTGAGGGCCTTCGGGAACGCTCCTCCAGATGCAGAAATGGCAAATGATGCTGTCGGCACACTATTGCAAGTCCCTGAGCAGTCAAAGAATTCCCAGCCGCCTAAGCCGCCCCCATGATTGTTCCAGAAGTCAGCTTCCCCGATCTTCCCCACAGCATTCCAGCTGATGCCCGTGCCTTGGCTGGGAAAGCCGCTTTTCGCCTGTCCTATGATTTGTAGCTGGGTCAGGACGTTGGCGTAGCGATTCTCAGCCGTACCAATTGTGGGAAGGCCCAAAGCGGCAGTCGTGAGTACTCCTGCCAACTGAATCAACTGCCCAGAGGGATTAAACGTAGTTCCACCGCCTCCGTTGGATAAAACCGTATTGGAAATGGATGAAAATGGACTTTGGTTGTCGATAAGGTACCCCAGAGTGCTGGACCTGCTTCCATTCGTAAACATACTATCGGTTGCATACAGGTGACCATAGGTAGCGATCCACTGCGCTGGCGCTTCCATGTGCGAGGAGGTGAGATTAATCGTAGCTGCCGAGTCGCCGTTGGCAATCTGCCAGCCTATGTTGTAGTCAAACGAAACTCCAAAAAAATGAAGGTCCGTGTCTGAAGGTGTGCCAGCGCGATTGAGCACTACTCCTTGACCATTGTTGCCGATAATTCCCCCGCTGAAGCTGATGTTTTCCCCAGAAGTGCCGCCTATCGAGCTAGGAAGGTAGACTCCCGTTCCGTTCATGCCAATCGCGGCTTGGTGGAACTGCTGTAGCCATGCATTTCTCCCCCATTGCGCCGCAGCTCCAAAACCCCATAGACGGACGCGATTCATGGAGTAATTGGACCCAAAATTTTCGCTTGGATCTTCGGTACTGGGAGGACTCCCAGTCACATACCACGTGCCACTGGAAGCCGAGGGGCAGGTTCCACCTGCGTTTGTCGGAACTAGCCTCAAGGAGGTGGAACTCATAACCGATGCGATGAGTTGGGTCACGCCGTTGAGGATGATCGGCTGCCACGCGGGCCAAGACGTATTAAATCCGCTGCCTCTAACGGTGCAATTTGAGACGGAAGCCGATCCGGTTCCGCCGGGCATGCTATCGCTTCCGCCGAAGTAAATTCCGCCAGTCTGATTCGCAAAGGCGTTGGTCAGGCCAGCAGGACCATAAAACGACAAGTCCTCGATTCCCCCGCGTCCCGCAAAGATCCCGGGGCCATAGGCATCTGAGGCAATCACAGCCCATCCCGAAGATGGCGTATAGGTGATCCTGGTCTCAAAGGCACTCGCACCAGTTAACATCACGTTACGCGGCAGGTGTATGGTCGTAATTTGGGAGTAACTACCGGCGGGAATCAGTATCCGGGCCGCGCCTTTGCTAATCGCAGCATTGATCCATGCGCCGATATCCGATCCTGAACACCAATTGGGGGCAGGTGTTTTCGCACAAGCCAACGGATTCCATACTCCATTCCAATTTCCTGCTGTAGTTGGGCCCGGAATGTAATCGATATCCGCCTGAGAACTAGGGCTGTGCTGTGCCAGTGCGCTGCTGACGAGAAGGAGACAAATTAGATATTTCATGGATTCAGCAACCCCCTTGTTATGGCAATGAGATTGGAGCCCTCCGAACGGAGCAACTGATAATTGACACAGTGGCCTCAACCGTCAAGCCGCTCCCGCAGGCCAAGTCAGTGGCGATACTTTCCTTACTCTTCGACTTCAAGCATCTTTTCACGATTTCCGGGCCCGACAGTCTCGGCAGAGTCTGGAGGATAATCACGCCACTCAACTGAACAGACTTCCACGGTTCAAATCGCGGTGACTACCAAACACTTTTGCAGACTGCTTGTCTGAATCTTTTCCCTGGACGATATTTTCCCCGAGTCGGCTAAGAATTAGATTCTCCATCGCGGAGTTGTCGGCTTTTGAGTGCTCGGCCTTTGTCCATCAGAGCTTTTGTCTTTTTGGGCAGCATCGCGAGCACGTCAGCGGGAACAGCAGCGTAACCTTTCTTCGATTGCAACTCACTCGAGCCCGCCTGACGCAAAGCCTCTCCAACCGGCGCTCCTTCACTCTGGAAATCGCACTAGCTTCCTTTTCTGCGAAAGTGACTTCCGGTTGCGGCCTGAGGTTTTCTGTTCGTCTGCCGTCACTGCCGTCCTTTTTCTCGTAATTGTTTCTGAATCGCCAAGGCGCTGAGTTGGTCGTTGAGTACCGCCCGCGCGAGGACTGCGTCATTATCTTCAAAACGTGGTTATGCTGGGTTGAGTGCGGGCTGGGCAAGCGAAGCCCTTTGCGACAGTTCCGCTGCGATCCGTTGTTCTCGAAAATTCTGTGCTGCTGTTGCCATGAATTTCATACCATCTTGTGCGTCGCTCAATGCAGTTGCAAGTCGCTCATTTGCGGCAGAACAGTTTTCGTTGACGCTGGTGGGCCAGACACGGATCAGATCGTTGGTTTAGATTCGGATAAGGGACTGTGTCGGAAACCCTAATGCTCAATACACCGATTATTTGGCTTGGAGCGGATGAGGCCGTCACCACGAGACATTAGAGAAGAGGCTTTGGTATCAAGAGACGCGAGCAGATCGATTTTCCTCGCAGCATGGCTCGCCGATTTTAGATGCAGGCGAACGAAAAGCGAAATTTCTTAGCCAGCACTTACTCAAGTTCTACACTTGACATTGACGCAAGGCGTCCCGTTAAATGACTTGCGCTTACGTCAGCACATTTCAACTTGGAGGCGGACATTGAGAAGCTTCCGTATTGCTGCGACTCTTCCCCCGATCTTTCTCGCTTTGGCGTCATTGGGTTGCGGGATCAATAATGTTACCCAGCCGTCCAAGCCCGCCATTACGACTACTTCGAACCCGCTGGTGGCACAATACAGCTTCCAGGCTTTTCAGGCCGGACTTACCGCATGGGTCGAGTTTGGAACCGACACCAACTACGGCCGACAGACTTCTGTCCTGCAGGATTCCTCCACGACGCTTAGACCCCACACGGTGAGTATTCTGGTGGCCGGTATGCTTCCGCAGACGACTTATCACATGCGCGCCCATGTGGACTGGCCCGGCGGTTCGTGGGTTGATCAAGATCGGACGTTCACGACAGGTGCTTTGCCCACGGACCCGCCATTCCCTCAATTTACTGTGACTGGAGGAGCACCCGGCAGTTCGACGGCGTCAAGCCCCGGAGTCGAATTGCTCAGCTTAGTGAACACTTCGGGCGCACCGGTTATGCATGCTGTCGTTACCGATCAAAAGGGCAATGTCATCTGGTTCTGCCCCGTTGCGGCACTGCCCATAAAGCCCCTGGATAATGGCCACTACATCGTCGTGACTTTTAGCGATCTGTTGGAAATAGACCTGGCATGCAATACGATTCGCGATATTTCACTTCCGCAAATGAATCAGTCACTTCAGGCTCATGGCTATTCTTTTCCCCCACTTAACATATTCCACCACGACGTACTGGTCCTGCCAAATGGACATTGGATCGCTCTGGCTCAGGTCACAAAAAACTTTGATGACCTGCCTGGATACCCCGGAACCACGGGAGTGTTGGGAGACGTTTTGCTGGACATTGATCCGAATGGAGAGGTGGTATGGGCATGGTCTGCGTTCGACCATACGATCACGTCGTCTCCCCCTGATGTTCTTGATATCAATCGGCACCTCATTGCATTTCCCGACTGGACCCACAGCAACGCCCTCGTTTACACGGCTGATGGCAATTTGTTGCTCTCGATGCGTCACCAGAGCTGGGTTCTTAAAATTGACTACGCGAACGGGACAGGCAAGGGAGATATCTTGTGGAGGCTTGGCCAGGACGGTGATTTTACACTCTTAGCCGGCGATTCAACTCAGTGGTTTTACGCCCAGCACTATCCCAACATACTTTCCAGTGACGGTTCGAAAACGAATCTAGCAGTCTGGGATAATGGAAACCTCCGGATTGAGGCTGACGGCACAGCCTGCGGTTCCACCCAAACCGCTCCAGCATGCTATAGCCGCGCCACAATCTTCCAAATCGACGAGAGCACTCATCTGGCAAATATGCTATGGCAGGATCTCCCGGGTTTTTTCTCCCAGTGGGGAGGCAGTATAGTAACTCTGGCCAACGGTAACAACGTTGAGTTCGATATGACCAGTCCTGTCGATCAGGCTACCCCGGTCAATCAGTCTACGTCACAAATTATGGAGGTGACGCAGACCGATAACCCCCAACTTGTGTGGCAAATGAACGTCAGCGGAGCGAACGCTTATCGAGCATACCGCATTCCAAGCCTCTACCCCGGCGTGACGTGGCAACAGTGACGAACCCGCTCGTCGTTACCGAGAGCGAGCTTCGGATTTTCACGTCTGGCTGTCAGTGCCAACGTCAATCCAGCCGTAGCTGCTTTGTGACCTGTTTCATGGAATACCGCTCGAGATAATTTGACGTCTACCTTGGCGCTCAGGGCGAGACCGCGATGGTTGCGCTCGCGTTGATTCCGCCTGCATCTACGATGTAGCCGGAAATCGTCTGATTGCCTGGAGTCGACAATGTGAATCCATCGGTCCAAGTGTGTGATCCGGCGTCCGTCGGCTTGAAGTAGTAGTCGCCGGGGAGGACGGCGGCAGGGTCGGAACTGGTGAAGTGGATGTGGTTGTTGATGACAGTGTCCGGCTTCCCTTTGTACGTAACGGTAGCGGTTATCGTGAAAGGAATGCCGGCTACTGCCGTGGACGGAGCACTGAGAGCGAGAGTTGCATGCGTGGTGCCACAGCCGGATGCGATTGTGGAACCAATTGCCGCCGTCAGCACACAAAGCCGGAATGCCCTAGAGACTTTACGCAGCCTCATCCTGCTCGATTTCACGATGAGCACTTTGCACCCTCTACTTATGAACGCATGTTGAACATTCTATTTGCAAATCGCAGGTCAAGATGCATTGCAGGGTTTTAGGGTGAGAGATCGCAATTCTGGCGTCACTGTGAGGCACGACGAGGTTTAGTCAAACGAATGTCAATTCCGAACATTGGTCCGTAAACGTTGATGCCATAGTTCGAAAACGCCGGCTCCGACAAATAAAGATTCGAAATGTGCATCCAGTTCATTCCCGCGGACAATGAATATCGTGAATTGAAGTTGTATCTCGCTCCGGCGCCTAAGTTCATAGTGAACGTGAAATTTTGACCTTGGGCGTATTGAACTCCCAGCGGTTCTTTAGCATCGATTTCCCCTAGGCCAAGACGTCCATCGAAGTAAGGTGCGATTTTCCCCCGATGAGGGACGAAATTCCGGCGGATGCCCATGTCGTAGGAGAAATAACGAGTTTCTGGTCCCCTTGGAATCACGGTAATCGACCCGCTGAAAGTCACATCCCAGTTGCCTCGAAAGATCCAAGGTCCCGCAACGTCGTCTATGTGCCAACGGAGAGAAGCGATGAGGGGTACCAGTGTGTATTTGAGCGAGGTCATCGTATACGCATCGCCCAAGAACACGTCGAACACAAAAGGAATGTTTTTCGGAAGCCAGCCGCTGTCGAAGGCGAACTCTAACTTGTTCCGATAGTAAACGCTGCGATCGAGTTCGGGCTGACTCGGTGGGTGAACGACAGCAGTTGAAGGAGGTTTTGAGTCTTCGCCGAAATCACAGTTGACGTCTGCGATCCACCATTGATCCTTGCCGGAAAAGAAAATTTGGTTCTGAGAACTTGAAGATTCGTCGCAGGACCTTGTCTTCGGACGAAACCCGTCAGAAACGACTGTGTACTTCGGATTGACTTTACCCGTGAGCGTGCCAGGAGCAAAACAAGCAAAACCCGAGTTCTGTCTCAGATGTGTTATACCGGCATCCGGATCAACCGCACCATCTGGACAGCCACAAACAAACGTATGCTTCTGACCATCATTCGCGTGAGACACTGCAAACCGCCAGGCTAACGATTCTGACGCGGACTGTGCCTGCAATGGCAATCCCACTGTCAGCACGACGAGTAGGGCTCTCATGAAATGGACCGTGGAGCGACGGGGCATACCTCTCCGTGAGGAAATCGAAACTTTATATCAAAGCCGTAACAAAATGGAAGCGTGTTCGCGAGCAGCAACCGTTGCAAACACCGTTCAATGTTGCCTTTTGACTCGTTGCACGCAATTCACTATTTGCGGGGAGTGGGCCAGAAACTGAATTCGAATGCTACGGCGATATTGGACTGCGGCGTAGCTGCTAACAGAGGAATTCTCCAGCGCTCGTACTGAAGACTTCCGGTGAAGCGGAAGCCCGACCCGGCGAAGATGTCTGCATTCACGGCGACGTCGTTTTGGCTCCCGCCTTGGGGGAGGTATCCCGGATCGGGTATGCGATGCCGGAGTTCAAGGCCAATTTTCTTGCGGGCCGCAAGCCAGTAGTTCGCGCGGATCAATTCGCCCTGCGCAGCACGTCCGATCCACGTGCCGATCAATCGTCCGTCGTTCGTATATCCGCTGATGTATTGGGCATTGGAATACATGCAGCTACCGCAGACCGAAAACGGGTTGGTATATCCGCCTTCCAGTCTGAGATCGATTTTTGAAAGCCCGGGAAGTTTTGCGAGGTAGAGTCCTCCTTGAGCTGCCGACTTCCGCATGAATAGAATTGGGGAAACCTCATCTTCGCTAATCGCCTCAGCGTAAAAGGTGGCCCAATTTCGAATTCCCGGAAGGCGGTAGCTGATGTCGGCAGTTGTTCGGCCGTCTCCCAGGACGTCTCCGTTATTTGGGGCATGTTTACCGAAAAAGCTATCCAAGAAAGTTGTAATATTCAGCGGGTTTCCGGGTCCGCCATATACGGTCGTCTTCGATATTCCCATTTCGAAGTTCGGCGTCAATTTGGAGCTCAGCTTGCCGCCGCTGAGATAGGGTTGCGGATGCAAATTCTTCCCGTATTGACCGATCAGAACGGGACTGGTCGAGCCAGTGAAGGTTGTGGTTTGAAATTGCAGTCCCGTCATGTGCCCGATAAATCCCTCGAGGCGCAGGTCGCCTAGAAAGCGGAAGATCCACGGTAATCGGAACGGGCTGACCCGATTTACCGTGAAGATGTTGTTCAGCGGGGCGGTGTTGTTGGTGAGAATCATATTCCCACCCTCGCTGGGCCCCCACCACAAGCTGTTTTTCCCGAATGAAAACTGCCAGTTGCCGAGGTTGAGTCCGAGATACGTATCGAGCAGGCGAAAGCGGCTGACGGAATCGACAGGAACGGCGGGACCAGTGGGCCAGCTATCAGACCGATTGTAGAAGTCGAGCACGGCTTGTGTGGGAGCCGGGGCAGACGGTGCGTACTCATATTCACCGCGGACGTAAAGCACAAGCGGCCCGGCTGTGGCGTAGCCAGAGGCACCATTCGCGGTGTTAAATCCGCTTTGGTACGGCCGACCGTAGTCGTTTAGAAGCGTCTGCCCAAAATGATAGTTATCTGTGAGCGGCGAGCCGGATATACCCACGAAACGGGCGTAGGCGGATTCGAGCTGGGCATTGAGGTTCTGCTCTCCGGTCATCAGGCCAGATTCGTACCGGAATTCTGCGGCAAGGGAAGTATAAAGTTGATGAATGTCGGCGGGAGCCTCGGTGTCCGCAACACGGGCGGCGGCTTCGGTAAGCAGACGCGCACATTCAAGGCGGGTCCAAGGACGAATGCCTAGTGATTGGGATTGGATGTAACCGAGAGCCACCAGTCGCTCCATGGCTGGATAAACCCAGCTGTCCAGGGGGACGTAGCTGGAACCCATAAACCGCGTCCTATCGAGCACCTGGGCTTCCTCGCTTTCCTCGGCCTTGTAAAACGTGCCATAGCGAGCCATATCGGCGTCGCCATAGTGAGAATGGGCGCGATAAACCTGTCGTCCCATGTACCAACCCAGCGCGGCGCCGATTACGACGTCCGATGCGAAATGCTTCTGCGCTGCCCAGCGGGCGGCGCTGACGCCACCGGCAGTGCCATAGGCGAGCAACTGAGTGAGCGGCCCCGGATATTCATGGGCGATCACACTGGCGATTGCCCAGCTGACCGATGAGTGCAGCGAAGGGAAGGAGTCTCCCCCGACGAAGAATCGGCCTGTGCCACTACCAGTGAAAGGCCGTTCTCGCCCGGCGGCGTATTTGAAGATTTCGGTATCGGCGAGCGCACCAATCGCCGCTTCCCCCGCGAGAATGCCGGTTTCGCGTTTCTGGTCGTCACTCTGAAGATGTCCTAGGAGAAAAAGTCCCGCCCCAGCTCCGGTTAGCGCCGCGACACCGGCATTAGAAGCGGTGTTTGCATGTGAAACGGTGGTTTTGCTGGTTGGAACATGCTTCTCGATACTGTCATCCGCCTTTATCAGCAGACCTCCGACCACAAGCGACGGAACAGTCCATTCCCATTGCTTGTGGGAGAAGCGGAGGGGGGCTGTCCAGAAATCCTTTTGGTCGAGGATGAGATTCTTGGGAACGGACTTAATGTCGACGGGAGGGGATGAGAACTGGTGCGGTGTCGAGCTTTGAGCGGGAACTTGGTTGTCTGGGTCTGGTGCTTGTGGAGGCATTTGGGCGAATACAAAGGTGCCAGAAAGAGCAAGCAACCAGATCGCTATGACTTTGGCCGGGGAGACGTCATAGCTCAACAAACGCATAGGAACTCTAATGCCGTTTTGGAAAGATCCCGTCGGGTTGATCAGAAAAGATTGAAACAGCCTGCCAGCGAAGCGTTGCGACATTGGCCCGGAAAGCAGATTCCTCATTCTAAAGGGGAATTCCGAATCAACCAAACTAGCACAAAAATCCTCCTTACTGGAATCTGGTACCGTATATCGGCAAGTTAGATGCAGGTTCCCTTAAGGGCATCATACGAGGGAAAGCAATTTGTCGTAAAATCTAGAAACCTTAAGTTGTAGAGAGTCGGATCCATTGGTCCCAATTCGCACTGACACAACTGCTCAAGCCGATTCGCTTCTGCTAGAAGAGAACGGGAGAGTGGTTCAAAATCCAGTCAGCGAGGTTTCTGTTCTCGATATCGCTGTTCTGTTGGTCCGAAACAAGCGTTTCATTCTGCGCTTTGTGCTAAGCGTAGCAGTTCTGGCAGTTGTTATTTCTTTGCTCCTTCCGGTGAGTTATGAGGCGCATGTCACGTTGCTGCCGCCAGTTGCACAAAATTCGTCCATAGCGTCGGGGTTGCTGGGACAAATAGGGAACTTGGGTTCCCTCGGCTCGCTGTCTGCCGTTGCGGGAGGCCTTGGGATGAGAACACCAGCCGATATGTACGTCTCATTCCTGAAGAGTCGCACCGTAGAGGATGCGACAATTCAGCGGTTCGGATTGATGGCGGAATACCACGCAAAGCGAATTTCAGATGCCCGGAGGGCATTTGAGAGCCGCTTGAATGTGGTGGCTGGCCAGAAAGACGGGTTGATTCGCATCACAATCGAGGATCACGATCCAAAACGAGCCGCTGAATTGGCCAACGGTTATGTGGAAGAGTTCAAGAAGCTTTCAGCTTCGTTAGCCATCACCGAAGCTGCCCGTCGTCGGTTGTTCTTCGAGCAACAGTTGCAGCCGGCGAAAGAGCAGCTTGCCTCGGCCGAGGAGGCCATGCGCAAAACGCAGCAAGCAACTGGAGTTCTGCAGATCGACAGTCAGGCGCGGGCGCTCATCGAGTCCTCCGCTGTATTACGTGCTCAGGTCATGGCTAAAGAGGTGCAGATCCAAGGCATGCGATCGTTTGCCACTGAGGACAACCCCGAACTCGTGCAGGCGAAGCAGCAACTGGCGGCTCTGCAATCCCAGCTCGAACAACTGGCCGGATCGCGGCAGGATACAGGTTCCGACATCGTACTATCCAAGGGGCGTGTAACCGGAGCCGGTCTGGAATATCTCCGTCAATACCGAGATCTGAAGTATTACGAGACTGTTTACGAGTTGCTGACAAAAGAATTGGAAATTGCCAAGCTTGATGTGGCGAGGGAGGGAGAGATTGTACAGGTTGTCGATGCAGCCGTACCCGCGGATGGAAAGTCGTCACCACACCGAACCGTCATTGTGATGGGGATGACAGTCCTTGCTTTTTTCGTCGCGGTCTTTTGGGTCATCGTGCGCCACGGATTGGAGCGCACATTTAGGGTCCCAGAAAACCAAGAGCGTTTGGAAGCCATTAAGTATTATTGGAGGGGGAAGCGGAAATCAGAATAGGTAACCTTTTTTCAGTATCTGCCCGGACCGCCACTTGTCAATAGGGGAGTGACCCGGTGTTTTTGGGGTGGACAACGCGCCGCAGTTATTCCATGGTTTCACGATGATTTCCGATTGGTTTCTCAGATTCCTTTCAGCTATTGCGTAGCGTGCTGAAGCTTGCTTGCGGTAGACCATTCGCCGCCGGATCGATACTTGCGTGTGTAGCAGGGGCGGTATGCCGGTATCGAGGCAGTGCGGAAACATTTTGCGTGCCCGGGCGATCTTCGCGTCTCTTAGCCCAAGGCCTCCGCTCGGGAGCTTCACCAAAGAAATAGGCTGACTTTAGTCTGTTTTTGCAGATGCTTATCCTCTCAGTCTATTTTCCCGCAACGGATTTGGTTTCGATTTTCGATCCTTCACCCTTGCGAATCTAGCGCCGCGGCCGATGCAGAACAGACAGCAGGCGCTTTCAAAGAAGTACAATATTCGCGTTCGGAAAGCTCCGTGATTTGTAATTTGCAGCCGAGGTGAGATTTGCGCGGTAAGGCAGATGTCGAGGTTCTGCTGGCCACCTACAATGGGGAACGATACCTCAGCGAGCAGATCGACTCGATCCTGGCACAGGACTATCCCAATCTGCGCGTCTTGGCGAGGGATGACAGTTCGCAAGACGGAACGCCCGCAGTTCTGAACGAGTACGAATCGCGGTTTCCAGGCTACGTTCGGGTTCTGCGATCGGGGCATGCAACGGGAAGCGCCAAGGATAACTTTTTGCAGCTCCTGCGGGCGTCCACGGGAAAGTATGTTTGCTTGTCCGACCAGGACGACGTGTGGATCCCGCAAAAGGTAACCGTTACCATGCGCTGCATGGATCAGCTTGAGGCGAGTTGGGGGGCCAAGCTTCCCTTTCTTGTCTTCACCGATCTGCGTGTCGTCGATGAAAATCTCCGGACTCTTCATGACTCGTTCTGGAAGCACGAAAAGGTCGATACCGGGCGCGTTCATCGGTTTGGAGCGCTTCTGGGCCAGAACGTCGTTACCGGATGCACGGCGCTGTTAAACCGGAACCTCGTGGAACTCGCTTTGCGCATGCCCTCTGAGGCATACATGCACGATCAGTGGGTTGCGCTCTTGGCATCCGGCATGGGCAAGGCCATTGCCCTTGACGCCCAAACGGTTCTCTATCGCCAACACCAACGAAATGTCGTCGGCTCCAGGCAACGAACCGCATCGTTAACGGAATTCATCCGGCGGGTACGCAACGGAGAAGCGCGTCAAAAACAGTGGAGAACCAGCCAGAAGCAGGCAGAGTCCTTTCTGAGGATCCACCAAGCCGAACTCCCTGCCCAACAACGGGATCAGCTTTTGGCCTTTCTACGCTGTGGACAAACGAGGAGCAACCTCGTGCGAACATTCCTGTTGATCCGCCATGGGTTTCTCCCCAGTGGAATATTGGAAAAATTGGCCATGTTGACAGATCAATGGGCAATCCGAACGACGAACGATTTTTGTGGACACCACGACGACTGACACTGCAAAATCCACCAAAGCTATGGTACAAGGTTGTTGTTTTTAGCGTGCCTTTACAGGCCTGGAACCATACATGAGATCATAGCGCGAGCCCTTTTAATCGAAGGCGGTTTCCGTCTCCGGGAGATCCTGTTTGCTTGCAGACGATGAGCGCTGATGTTATTGCCAAAACCTAAACACGATCAGAAGAAGACATCGGAGTCGAAGTGCGATACTGGATCATCCTGCTCAACTGGAATGGGTGGAAAGACACAATCGAGTGCCTGGAATCGGTTTTTCGTCTCGACTGTGCGAGCGTTGGCGTAATAGTTAGCGACAACGGCTCGACGGACGGGTCGATGGAGCAGATCAAGGCCTGGGCGCGCGGTGAAATTCAGGCGCAATCGGACAATCCTCAGTTAGCCCACCTCATCTCTCCCCCGGTTCCGAAACCAATTGCCTATCACGAGACCACCCGCAACCGAGCCGAATCGAGCGCTCCCCATGAGGAGGCCCCGCTGATCCTAGTGCAGAACGGAGGCAATATCGGCTTCCCTGCAGGAAACAATGTCGGGCTGCGTCACGCACTGCGCGACCCGGAGGCGAGATACTTCTGGATGTTGAACAATGACACCGTCGTAGATCCCGGGGCGCTATCGGCGATGATCCGGCGCATGGAGCAGGAGCCGAAAATCGGGCTTTGCGGATGCCTGAACCTCGATTATGTCAACCCGACATTGGTCCAAGCGCAGGGGGGATTCGGCTACAACCTGTGGATGGGCCGTTCGCGCGCGCATGCAGTGTGTACGGTGAAGGAACTGACCCCGCGCCCACCGCAGATCGATTATGTCAACGGCGCTTCGATGGTAGCCAGCCGAATCTTTCTGGAGCAGGTCGGACTGATGGAGGAATCCTATATCCACTATTGCGAGGAAACGGACTGGGCCATGCGCGCCCGCGGAAAGTTCACGCTGGGCTATGCGCGCGATAGCGTTATCTACCACAAGTTGGGCATGGCGCTAGGCTCGAGCTCCGATCGCGCCAAACGCAGTCTCCGGTCCGAAGGCTTAGCCGCACGAAGCCGGATTCTATTCACGCGGCGGTTTGCGCGGTGCGCTTTGCCCTCAGTCGTTCTCTTCACGTGTCTATCCGCAGTCCACAGGCTTACGCGCGGCGACATCGAGCGCTTCAAAATGATCCTTGTGTGGATGTGGAAGGGATTGACGGATCCCATTCCGAGGACCGCCGCGATGGAACCACCCCGGCGGACCGGACCGGATTCAGCTCTTGACGATAGCACATTGCATAACCCAGCCAAGCTCTGAAAGTTCCCTGCTGGATGCATTGGCTACGATTGTGCGACTACTCGGACCGACACTTGATGGAGGAATTCCGGAAAACTCCCTCACTCCCTCCAGCAGATGATGCGCTCTTTAGCTTTTGATGGGCGACTATCGGAGCTCCCGACCGGGAAGAATGCTTGACGCCGGATAAGCTCTGGTATGCTTAAGATTTGATCTCGGCTCGAGGACGCAAAGCCATGCCGCTCGAAGTGCTAGGTTCGCATTTTGGTGGAGACGTGGTGCTTCTTGCGCCGAAAGTTCTGGGCGATGACCGCGGCTTTTTTATGGAGACTTATCGAGCCGATGACTTTCGCGATTTTGGGCTCCCAACGAAGTGGGTTCAGGATAATCACTCTCGCTCATCGAGGGGGGTTTTGCGAGGGCTGCACTTTCAGTGGGACCCGCCGATGACCAAGTTAATGCGCGTTACCAGCGGTGCTGCGTTCCTTGTCGCAGTCGATATTCGCAAAGGTTCGCCAACGCTGGGCCACTGGTTCGGGATAGAAGTTAGCGCGGAGAACAAGAAGCAGGTCTATGCCCCCTACGGGTTCGCGCGTGGATTCTGCGCTTTGACCGACGGCTGCGAAGTTCAATACAAATGCACGGGCCTTTACAATTCTGCTGGGGAATCAGGGATCTACTACAATGACCCGGAGATCGGGATTGAGTGGCCACTTAAGGACGTGCAGGTGTCCAACAAAGACGGCAACGCGCAGTCCCTGAGGCAGTGGTTGGCTTCACCTCTCGCTGATCGTATTGTGTATCAACCAAATCAACATCGTGCAAAGAGGTGAAGCGATGCGCATCCTGATTGCCGGTGGAGCCGGCTATGTTGGTTCTGCCCTCATCCCGAAGCTTCTCGACCGAGGCTACAAAATCGCCGTTGTAGACCTGTTTTGGTTCGGCAATTGCCTCCCGGGCGATGTAAGTATTGTCGAAAAGGACATTTTTGACCTGCAGGTCTCGGATTTGTCAGGCTTCGACCAAGTCATTTTCCTCGCCGGCCTTTCCAATGACCCTATGGCGGATTTTTCTCCAGCCAAGAACTTTGTCTTCAATGCTTCGGCCCCGGCCTATCTTGCCTATATTGCCAAGAAGGCTGGAGTCAGGCGTTACATTTATGCCAGTTCGTGTTCGGTATACGGCTATTCTCAAAATCAGTTGTTTGACGAGGACTGCCCCGTCAGCTCGTCCTACCCATATGGCATTTCTAAACTGCAGGGCGAAGGGGCCGTTATGCAGATGGTGACTCCGGAGTTCTCGGTGATTTCGCTTCGCAAGGGAACGGTTTCGGGATACAGTCCGCGTATGCGCTTTGATCTGCTCGTGAACACAATGTTCAAATGCGCCTTGCAGGAGGGTGTAATTCACGTCACAGATCCGGCAATTTGGAGGCCCTTTCTTGCAATCGACGATGCGACCATGGCCTATACGCGAGCGATCGAAGCGGACGCGTCCCTCAGCGGCATTTTCAATATTGCGTCCGGCAACCATACGGTGGGTGAAGTTGCCGACCTTGTCAAGATGTCTTTAGAAGAAGAGTTCGGCAAGAAGATCGCACTCGACATCAAGCACGTCAAAGACATGAGAAACTACAAGGTGTCAATCGAGCGCGCGAAAACCGTTTTAAGCTTCCACCCACATCAGAGTGTCCAATCGATCGTGCACAACTTGATCTCGAATATGGACAAGTATGGAGACCTTCAAAACCCCAAGTATTACAACATCATTGTATTTAAAGAGCGTGAGAAGAAGAGCTTGACACTTTCACAAGTGACGTTTGCAGCCACTGGGGTGCAGCAATGAAGGTTGCAGTTCTGGGCTCGAATGGACAACTCGGAAGCGATGTATGCGCCGCGTTCGTTCGAAATACGGATGACGTAACGGAGCTCACTCACGCTTGTGTAGAGCTGACGTCGGCATCATCGGTTGATGCAGCCCTTTCGGCCGCGGACCCGGAATTCATTGTCAATACCGCTGCTATGCATCACGTGGAGAAATGCGAAGCTGATCCGGCGGCGGCCTTCGCGGCAAATGCACTCGGTGCCAAGAACGTTGCCGATTGGGCGAAGAAGGCCGATGCGGTGGTCGTATATCTAAGTACGGATTACGTCTTCGACGGCAAAAAGAACTCTCCCTATCGTGAGAGCGATGTTACCTCGCCATTGAATGCGTATGGAATTACCAAGCTGGCGGGCGAGCACTATACTGCGGCGCTTAGCCCAAAGTATTTTGTACTGCGAGTTTCAGCCATTTACGGCCTCCAGCCTTGCCGGGCTAAGGGTGGTCTCAACTTTGTTGAACTCATGCTGAAACTTTCTCGCGAACGGGACAAATTGCGCGTAGTAGACGATGAGTTCGTCACTCCTACGCCTACAGTGCAGATTGCGGAGCAACTCGTCGCGCTGAGTCGTTCGAAACGGTATGGCCTCTATCACGGAACCGCCGAGGGGAGCTGTTCCTGGTACGAGTTTGCTCACGAGATCTTCCAGGTTACCGGTACGACGGTTCAATTGGAGAGGGCCGAACCGGGAGAATTTCCGACCAAAGTGCAGCGGCCTAAGTACTCGGTTCTGGAGAATGGCGCTCTCAAACGGGCACAAATGAACCTATTCTCTGACTGGCGACTGGGACTGCAGGATTATCTTCGCGCCCGTGTCAAAGCGGATGCGCCCGAAATACGCGCGCACTGAAAATGATCGTGACGCTTGTGACAGAGAAGGATCGGGTATCCAAATCGGCCTTATCACGAGGTGGATCGCCGTGTACTTGGCGGGCCGGTCTGGTTTCTGTGTTCTTTGCCGATCACACAAAGGAACATTCCAGTAAGCGTACGACTTTCCGTTCAATTACGCACAATTCTGGGCTGAATATGAGTACGCATTAGTGCGACATATTCGGCCTAATTCGGGCCGAAATGAGGTACTTACCTGTGAGTGAGGCCGTGTAGCGGACTGTTAGATTAGACATGAGGAAGCCACGACGTGTTCGGGCCGCCGAGTGCCGGGATTCGTCGAAGTCCCCGTCGGACAAATGGATAGACAATGAAGCAATGGGTTGCAAATGGTTTGCGGCTCTTTTAGATTTGACGGTATAGCCGGATAGATAGGGCAACAAGATAGATCGCGGCACAGTGCAGAACGGGGTTCGAAACACGGGGGATATCGATTCTGTGGGAACTATCCGGTGTTGCTGTTAACCTTGTTGGTTCCGGCAGTGTCTGATTGATGGCTTGTGGCTGGACATTTCTCTCGGGATAGCTACCGTAAGCTCGGGGAAGCCGATTTTCTTCGGAGCCAGTTTCGTCGCACTGGCCTTGGGCATTCGCTCGGGCGCGACCCCTGGCGAACAGTCGGGAAACGAACCGCTACGCAGGGGAGTGGTAGTGGCGATCGTCGTCGAGGAGCCAGCCTTGCTGCCCGGCCTCGCTGATGGCCAGTTGGGCAGTTCGTTTGGAACATTCGGTGAGTGACATGATCTGTTGGCGCAGTTGGTTGTAACACGCTTCGCCGCCGAGATCCACCAGAGCCTGGGTGATATCCACCGGTTTCGATCTTGCGCCGCGCGGAGTTGCGGCCGGTGGCCGGCGGGAGAGAACCATAAGGAGTGCGGATCGAGTTCGAGCAGGCGCGGCGGTTAGCTAGTGCTGTGTTTGAGTAGTGGTCTGCTATACTCCTCGTTACAATGCGTGTTCTGTTTCTGAATCCTCCGTTCCATCCGCGCTTTTCGCGCGAGCAGCGAAGCCCTGCGGTCACTAAGAGCGGAACGTTGTATTACCCGAAGTGGCTGGCCACGGCTGCCGGCGTGGCGATCAAGAACGGACACAATGTGGATCTGGTAGATTCGCCTGCTGCTGGCTTCTCGGTGCAATCGGTGATTCACCGAATTGCAGCTAAGAACATCGAAGCCGTGGTCTGCGACACCTCTACGCCCAGCATTCTTAACGATGTGAGCGTAATTGAGTCTCTGGTTGCGGCAAAGCCAGCGTTACATGTTCTATTGGTCGGACGACACGTGTCGGCCTTGCCCAGAGAAACGCTGGAAATGTCGAGTGCACTGGAGGCCGTGGCTGTTCGGGAATACGAGTACACGGTGCGCGAATGGCTGGCGGCCAAGTCCTGCGGTGCAGATCTTGCTGGGGTTGAGGGCCTGGTATGGCGCCGGCAGACCGGAGAGATTGTCAGTAATCCTCCGCGTCCAGCCATTGAGAATCTCGACGAGCTGCCTTTTGTCTCAGAGGTTTACAAGCGTTTTCTCCACACACCAGATTACTTTTATGGTCACTCGCTGTGGCCGCTAGTGGTGTTCGATACCAGCCGCGGGTGCCCTTACCATTGCTCGTTTTGTGTCTATCCGCAGACCTTCAGCGGCCATAGAATGCGCTATCGCTCGGTTGCGAATGTCGCGGACGAGTTCGATTTTGTGGCGCGCGAGATGCCCGAAATCAAGACTGTCATGCTGGAAGATGACACCTTCATCATCAGCAAACCCCGAACACTGGAATTAGCCAAAGAACTGACTCGACGGGGTAACAAGCTGCCCTTCGACGCCAATTGCCGCGCCGACATCGGCGCAGATACCGAACTCCTGTCGACATTGCACGAGGCCGGTGCTCGGCTATTTTGCGTCGGCTTCGAAAGCGGCGATGTAGAAGTCATTCATGGGATGAAAAAGAATAACGACGACCGCCGTGACGCCAAGTATCACGAGGAGGCGCATCGCTTCGTCCGCCGCTGCCGGGAGTCGGGCATTATGGTGCATGGCTGCTTCATGGTTGGCAATCTGAACGAGACTCCGAGCAGTATGGAGAAAACTCTGCAGTTTGCCAAGAAATTGCAGCCCGATACAGCCCAGTTCTTTCCCATCATGGTCTATCCCGGGACGACCGCGTATCAGGAAGCGAAGAATCGGAACTACATTCAAATCGAGAACTGGGGCGGTTGGCTCACCAAAGACGGGCTTCACAACAGCGTCGTGAATTTGCCCAACATCACTCACGAACAACTGGTCAGCTTCTGTGATCGGGCGCGTCGAAGCTTTTATCTAAGCCCCTCCTACCTTTTTTACAAGCTGAAGCAGTCCCTGAAGGATCGGCGTGAGTTCCAGCGCAACGTCAAGGGCTTTCTGACATTATCGAAATATCTGGTGCGCGGGAGCCAGCACCAAAAGCCCGGAGCCGTTCATCAGGATCATGGCGGCGATCGCTTGACTGGAATCACAAGTCCCCAGGGTGGCGACTGAGTTCCTCGTGAAGTCCACAGCTGTTTTGCGCCACTCTCGATGGCGGAGTCATATCGTGACTTCGAAGAAGAATCGTGCGATGTTTCCGGCGGGGAAGAAGTTACGACAATTGCCCAACGTCGCCGCACGATTTCTGAATTGATAAGATTTCGAGCTACTTGGTTCTCAAAGCCTTGTGGTGTGCTGAATCGATGATGAGAGAATTCCGTCTACTCGGGTGTTTAGTCTTAATTCTCGCGGTACCAAGTCTCTCGCAGTCCAACAATACCTCCGTTGGCCAGAGCGGAGTCTCGCCGAATATCGGAGTGGACTGCTCAGATCCGTTCCAAGCTTCAAGCCCGGAGTGCTTGACGCTACAAAATCAGACATCCGGAGCTTCGCGGCCATCGGTGTCAGTGGCACCGGGCGAGGGCGTGCCGCAATTAAAGGCTCCCTACGACGTCAACCAGTATCAATACCCAGCGGGAACCAATCCACCAAATCCTTCGCAGATTGCGAAACCAGGAGCTCCATTTCCGCAAACGGAGTTCCAGCAAATGGTAGCGGATTCCGCGGGTCGACCTTTGCCTCTATTTGGGCAATCGTTGTTCGAACAGCCGCCCAGTACCTTTGCCCCGCTAGATCTCTTACAAGTTCCCAGCGACTACATCGTCGGGCCCGGGGATCAGCTTCAGATCAGGATTTGGGGGCAGCTGGAAGCGAATCTACGCGCGACTGTTGATCGTGCTGGACAAATCTATATCCCGCGCGTGGGGCAAGTCGCCGTGGCGGGTGTGCACTACAGCGAACTGGAGCAGTTCCTCACGAACGAAGTTGCGAAAATATTCCGGAATTTCAATCTTACTGCAACGGTCGGACGGCTGCGTTCGATCCAGGTGCTGGTAGTGGGTAACGCGCGCTATCCGGGAACCTATACGATCAGCTCCTTGAGTACCTTGATAAACGCAATTTTCGCGTCTGGCGGTCCTTCGCCCCAAGGATCTTTGCGGCATATTCAAGTGCGTCGAGATGGAGCGAGCATCACTGATTTCGATTTCTACGACCTACTGATCAAAGGAGACAAATCCAAGGATGTTCACCTGCAACCCGGCGATGTTCTTTATATTCCGCCGGTCGGTCCTTTAGCTGCCATTTCTGGTTCAGTGAATACACCGGCGATCTATGAGTTGAAAGGAACTTCCACGCTCAGCGATTTGATTGAAATTGCAGGCGGTATGAGCAGTCTGGCCGACACGGGAAGGATTACGATTGAGCGTCTAGTTGATCACCAGTCGCGAAAGACGCTGGAATTTCCCTATGACGACTCATCCCGACCGATGCCGCTTCAGGATGGAGATATCGTTCGAGTCTTTTCGATCATTCCCAGCTTTCAAGATACTGTCACGCTGAGAGGAAACGTTGCGAATCCAGGACGATACCCGTGGAAGCCGGGAATGCGTGTTCGCGACCTGATTCCGAATGCGGATGCCCTATTGACCCGGCGCTACTGGCTCGATCGCGCTGCCATCGGGAACGGGCAAGCTACCGAATACCCGATCGGCCCGAATCTCCAAAAAATCGTGCGCTGCCTGCCCAGCACCCCGGCGAATACGTCGAGTCCTGCGAACGCACAGCAATCTGCCACCAATGCCGCTTCTGCGACGCAGGGATCTGTGGCAACTGAGAATGGTGGAACCGCTGCAACCAATTCAGAGTCGTCGGGTGTCATTTACGTTCCATGTGCGCCGGGTCAGCAGGTGCCTTCCGAAACCGCGTCTGGTACACCTGACCAGGGCGCGCTGATAGGCAATAGCGAAGCTGCAGAAATGCACCAAGAGATTGCCACGACACATCGTACGGCGACGAATCTGACTGCAGATCTCCGACGCTACGCCCCAGAGATCAACTGGGACTACGCAATCATTCAGCGTGTCAATTCTACCGATCTCAGCTCAAAGCTGATCTGGATGAGCCCGCGAAAAGCGATTCTCGAACATGATGACGCTAGCAACCTTGAACTACAGGCCGGCGACATTGTCACTATTTTTTCACAGAGGGACATCAGTCTCCCGCAGGGCGAACGCTCTCGTTACATCGTCATCGAGGGCGAGGTAAGGCGTCCGGGTGTCTATAAGCTCGAGGTAAATGAAACCCTGCACTCAGTGCTGGATCGTGCGGGCGGGCTGACGCCGAACGCTTACGTATACGGATCGCAGTTGTTGCGCGAATCGGCGCGAATTGAACAACAGAACAGCTTGGATCAACTCGTGCGCACTATGGAGGTACAAGTGCGCCAGTCGGCACTGGCTATAGCCGCAACTGCAACGGGAGGAGATGCCCAGGGTCTGGCACAGTTGCAGGAGGGAATTGTTGCGCAGCTTCGCGCTGTGCGTGCTAGTGGCCGCGTCGCACTGCCGGTGAAGCCCAGTGACAAGAAGCTAACGGATTTTCCCAACATGGTGATGGAAGACAATGACCGTTTGATCATCCCGCACACTCCGTCGACGGTTTCGGTCGTAGGAAATGTGTATAACCCCGGCTCTTTTATCTTCGACTCGCATACCAACAGTGGAGCTTACCTGGAGATGGCAGGGAAGGGAAAACCTCAGTCGGATCTAGGCCACGCCTTCGTACTGCGGGCGAACGGAGTTGTCGTAGCGGCGAACAATGTGAATGGGCTTTTCACTGGCGCCAAATTCGAGCATCTGCGGCTCTATCCGGGCGACGAAATCATTGTGCCTTACAAGCTTCCTACCGGTGCGTTCGTACGTGGATTGCGTGACTGGAGCCAGATCGCGTCACAATTGGCCATTACTGCCGCAGCTCTGGCTGTCGTAGTGCCTTAGCGGGCGGCTAAAAATACTCCTAATCAGAGCCTCAGATGTTACGAGAAGGCATTCAGCCTGTTAGGTATGAATTTCATTGCTTAAGGCGTTGTGGAAGATTTCTTCAGGCGAGCAGTGAAAAGCAGAGCGAATGCGCGTGACACACGCGCCAGCCACTTGGATGGAAGACGCCACGGGATCAATCCTTTAGTTAGGGTTGCGAGATTCAAGGAAGGACGTATCCCAAGAGCATATCAGTGTTCTGCCCCTCGCACTTGGGATCCTTGCTGACAAAATGATCGTGACCGCTGCTGCAACGATAAAGAGGCGCTAAGTTCAGTCCCGAGACGGGTCGCGGATATGCGTAACCGTTAGTACCAAGCATCCTTTGACCCTCGCAATCAACGTCGAGTGATACAAAGTAGTCAAAGCTCTCTCTTTTGCATGAATAGAATCGGACCACAGCGTCCTGGAACTGAGTCGAGTAAAGATGGCCAAGAGTCGATTCTCGTTGGAAGCCTCCATTTGGACTAACCCAACCTGTCGTCACTTCGTGCACGCTTCCGTTCGAGTAACGGTTAAGAGGGACCGTCGGTTCGGTGCTTGGAACCCACTCCATCGGGAACAAGATAAATCTTGCAATGGTCGCCGAATCCGCTGCTTGCGTTGGTGTTGCGTTCCAACTGGCTGGCGGATACGAGATCGACGCGTATATTCCGATCTTTCCTCCTGGGCCTAAATTGATGTTGCCATACGGATCGTGCACTAATGCAGCGATAAAATTCGACTCGAAGCCAGTACCATTCGTGTCCATCGTGGACAAATGTTGCCACGAGCCCCCAGTCAAGAGCGAGTCGTTAGGAATTTTGTACAGCTCAATGCCATACTGTCCGCGCTCCTGTACTCCTCCAGTGGACGACGTCGGTCGAAGTGGGCGATTGAAAAGGGCGTACCACTCGCCTGCGTTTGGTTCATAGGCCATATCACCCCAACTGGGGTCGGGATTGTCCGAATTTAGCCCGTTGGTGGCGAGGATGCCTTGCACTGTGAAATGCACACCATCACTCGAAACAGCTGCAATATGGGTTGCGGCTGGATTATAGTCTTCGTAATAAATGTGCAATAACGAGTTTTGAGCATCATAGTAAAGGGCTGGTTGAGCTACACCGTAGCCCTGCGATGAAGAGGGCCGGATGACGGGCGATGGATACTTACTCCATTGGATGCCATCATTAGAAAATGCGACGCCGATGCTGTTGTTGGTCCCGCAAACGCAGGATGTGCCCACGTAATACATCGCGTAGCTGTAAGTTTGCCCGTCGCCGAGAGGATTCGCGAATTTACCGCCAATCACCTTTGCGTTGCATGTGTACGCTGAATCCCACGCCCCGGGAGTTTCCGCCAGAACCAAGACGGGTGGGCCATTAGTTTGAAGGGATTTGACGTTCACCGATTGGTAATAAATGGCGTCTGTATTCTGAGAATGATCAGCCGGATTGACGCCTGAACTACACCACCAAAAATACCGTATTCCTTGGGTCTCGATTACAGACGGCGAATAATTGACTTTGCCGATGTTGCCAACAGCGCCTCTGGGGAGTTGCCTAGAGCCTCCACAAGCGGCAGTGGCGAGCATCATACTTACCGATAGAAAACTGATGATCGTGCCGCGGTGCCGATTTCTCAAAAGGACCATTTGCCGTGATTGAAAACCAAGAGCTGGGACAGCGAATAGTTTTATAATTCGCGGGTCGAGAGGTGTCAAGGTTTTGTTCTAGAACGGGGGTCGCAATGGATCGGTTTGCAGTGTTCCTACCAACTACACCCTGACAAGTATTATGGGTGCCGATCTGAATAGCGATGGAAAAGCGGATGTAATCGGAATATTCAATAGCGCCGCTCTTGTTTACCTAAGCAACGGGGATGGCAGGTTTGCATTAGGAGCTTCTTACAACATTGGGCCAACCCAGACGACTGAGACGGCCCTCTCGGCGGGAGATTTCAACGGCGACCATCTCGTAGACCACAGAAGTGAGCCAAAAAGACCCGTTTTCATGCTGCAAGCCAACGCGGCTATTTTCACGCATTATGGATCTGGGTTGGAGAAACGCAGAGCACGTCCTTACTTCGCGTAACTAATTTTTCATCCGGAGGAAAATAAGAGGGTCCACATAACCTAGCGTCCGGGCAACATTTATTCTGGATGCCTAAGTGTGACTCGACGCACAGAATGACTTTCGTAGCTGAAATAGAGATTTGCAGGGCTAAGAATCTGCGATGCCGGGCCCCTTTCCCCTTGGCCTCCCGCAATCATGGCAGTCTCCTGTTTCAGAGGGTAATTGTGATGGTTGTCAACTTCGGCATGGCTTTTTGGATGTTTCTTTCCTTGTGACTTTAACTGTCGTTGTCCTTGGACGTGATGGCGGCGTTCGTCTTGGGGCTTCTGTTTCTGGTCTTGCTGATCCGGATTGTCTGAGCAAGACAGGGTGGGAGGAAATGGCGGCACGCCTGCAGCAACCAGCACCGTTACGGCCACGGCGTCAACGAGCGGCTCAGGAGCGATTAGCTACACAGCAGTCCTGACAATCACAATTACGCATTGACCGCGACGACGGGGTCGACTGCCCATCGCGGATGGCCGAACTGAGGAAAGTAATAATGGCCTGACCTGAATGGAGGCTTGACCGCATACATATGCTCGCTTCAACTTCGTGCGGGTCGATTGAAATGAGCAAACGCCCTGTCGCGAACTGCAAGCCTAGCCCGTTTTGCGATTCATGATCGACTTGGGCCGGCAGAATGGACGGCTGAAGTCAGCGACTCCCTGGAGGGCCTCCCAGTTCCAGTCAGCCCGCACAATGCAGTGGCAGCGAAAATCATGATGAACGGATCGACAACGATCTTGTAGCGAGGAAGGACAAAGACCACAATACCCACGGCGAATGCAAACAGGATCGAAGCGAGCAGCAGCAGATCCTGCCCCAGGAGTCTTTTCCTGCGCAAAACGGCCCCCCATAGAGCCAAGAGTGACAGCAAGATCGATGGCAGCCAATACATTAATTGACTGCCTTTCTCATGTTGGGGGTCGAACACAAAAAATGCGAAGCTCTTTTTCAGCGACAGTATCGCTTCCTCCTTGGGATGGATGCGCATGAAGCTAATCGCTAGATGTTTGAGCACTTCATCTTTTGCAATCTGCGAGTTCGGGTCGATTGGAATTCGGCTGAATGCCTGCTTCACCTCGGCCGGCAGTTGCTCGAACTCATCTGGCGATACCTCGCCCGTCAAGAAGTCACTGCGGACAATGTCTGCCACGCGGTAACGATCATCTCCTGTAGCAATCGGATTGTTCCCGATCCACAGATTAAGACCGCCGGAGGCGCACACAGGTACAATCCTGCCAAAAACCCGATAATTCCGGATCGTCCACGGGGCCAGGCATGCGAACGCGATGAGAAGAAATACCAACGCCGGTTTCGCACCTTTCAGTCCAGCACGCAGCAGAAGGATTGCCGCATACAGCAGTATCAGAGCAGGTGTCTCTCCACGGAAAGACATCAAGATCCCTGCGGATATCCCGGCTAGGCTCAGGTCCCTCCACGATGCGGAAAGCTCCAGATAACGCACTAGGAAGAAAACGGTCGCCGCTTCCAGAACGATGTAAATATTAATGGGATGAAACTCGTTGCACATGTAAACCTGTGTGGGATAAATCGCGACCAGGCAGGCAGCCACAATAGCCTCAGGCTTTCCCAGTAGGATCAGCGCCAGACGGTAAACCAAATAAACCAACAGAACTCCCAGGCCTGCTTGGATCAACGCAACAACCAGGAACGTAACTGGCCGTTCCCCTCCGATTCGATAGAAGATCGCCAGAAAGTAGGGATACGCGGGGGGCATGTAGATCGACGGCTGGTAAGTTCCATTCCGCATCAGATCCGAGTAGCCGAGACCCTTCACAATATTTTCCGCGAGCGGTCCGAATTCCCACGTTTGAGGATGGAGGAAACTACGTATGAGCGCTAACGACGCAAGGCGCAGCAATGCTGCAGCAATGAGCACAACCCGCAAGCTTGGCCATTTGATTTGCGGACGCATTCGTTTCTGATTGATTAGCAAGTGCCACCAGGCCGAGATTCCAATACGGCTTGGGTTTTGGAGTTTCTGGAGGCGAGAACCATGGGCTGGGAACTTGGTAATATCTACTATATCCAAAACGTCATATCGTATACTAATCGGGCTCTCCACTCAATTGAAGCAGCATGTGAATAGGGGCCAGGGCGTGAGGAGATGAGCTTTGGTCTCGTGAGTGCATCCCGCCCGTTTGCCTCGCGATGATTTGCGCAGATCAGCGTTGGATCGGAGACCACGGGATTGGTCGTTTCGCCCGGCACGTCCTGGCGGGTCTCGATTATCGCCCCGTTCGGCTGACATCGCATCCAGCCGCACCCTTCGATACCTGGCGTTTGGCGCGAGCCTTGGACAAGCTGACTCGCGATGATCTTTTCTTCTCTCCCGGCTACAACACCCCCCTGTACTGTAAGTCTCCTTTCGTATTCACGATTCATGACCTCAGCCACATCTTCTGCCCAGAGAACAGCAGCCTGGCGATCAGGCTGTATTACGCAACTATCATGAAGCAAGCCTGCCATCGTGCTGCTAAGATTCTCACGGTCTCGGAGTTCACCCGCAGTCAGATCGTCGAATGGTCTGGAGTCTTGCCGGAGAAGGTGGTGGATGTAGGGTGCGGCGTTGACGCTGCTTATCGGCCCGAAGGAGACTTGTACGGACTTCCGTTTCCCTATGTGCTCTGCGTGAGTAATCGCAAGCGGCACAAGAACGAATTCCGCGTTGTGGAAGCGTTTGCCAAAGCCGCTATCGATCCTCGCATGCACCTCGTCTTTACAGGGGAACCTATCGAGGATCTTTTGCGACTTATAGAACATTTGCAGGTCAGAGAGCGGATTGATTTCGCAGGCTTGGTGCCAGAATCCAAGCTCCCAGCTCTATACCGCGGTGCAAGAGCCTTGATTTTTCCATCCCTGTATGAAGGCTTTGCTCTGCCAGTCGTGGAAGCCATGGCCTGCGGTACTCCGGTTGTCACCTCAAACGTCAGCGCCATGCCTGAGATCGCGGGAGACGCCACCCTGCTAGTTGATCCATCGTCGGTGCAGCAGATCGTAGACGCAATTCAGCAAATTATGTCTGATACTTCGCTGCGCGAGCAGCTTCGAGAGAGGGGAATTGCCCGAGCATCCCAGTTCTCTTGGGCACGCACCGCTGCGGGAGTACAGGCGTTGCTTGGCCATACATAAACGAACAGTCGCTTCCTTCTTCGGTTAATTCGCGGACCGCCAGTATTAAGAGGCACTAGGTACAGCTCCCGTCCAGAAGTTTTGTTTCTAACTAGCCAAGGGCTGCGCCCTTGATATCCCATTCCTCAGTGCAACGGGTGAATGGATGAGTGGCTACATGGCTGATCAGCGATTAGCTGGTACTCCATTGTGCTCGAGAAGCATTCAGGAGTTAATCTCTCTGTTTCTCACGACAAGGAGATGGCTCATGAACGCATTCTGCGAGCACCACAAGAATCATATCCGATCCCATTACGCCTGCTTCGATCGCATCCTGCTGAACGGTTTGATTCAGCCCTTTCAACAACCCGAACGGGTAATTGGCTTTTTTAACAGCTACCGCAATCAGTTTCCGGTCAGCCGCAAGGTGCTGACCGACATTGCCGATCAGTTCCACGGCTGGGTCAAGAACCGTTCGGAAAAATGGAACGCTCCCATCATCGAAGCCCCTCTAAGGGGCGAAGAGACGAGTTCGTGGGACCCTACTTCCGCGGGGCGCAGCCGGATCAGATTGTCGCTGTCGTTAAAGCCCGCGAGCCAGCACGGACCATGGTCGCCATCGGCAACAACAAGGAAAATCGCTGGCATTTGCAAATGGCCAGCGGTGGGTCGTTAACTACAACTTCTACGTGAACGATTCGCACTGGGGAAAGATGTTCGTCCGAATGTGTCCGTACCATCCCTTCTCAGCTCGCGTGTGCCTGAATCAGCACCACTGGTTGGCCAACCGACTGGAGAAGGAAAGCATTGGATTCACAAAGTGCTCCAATGCCTTCCTGAAGTGCAGCAACTTCCAGCGCTTGCAAGAATTGGCTGATTCACTCACCGCCAAAGACCTGCTGGCCTGCGGACAGAAATGGCTCGCCGCCTTCACTCCGTTTTTTACCCAGCAAGAGCGCAAGCACTCAGGTTGTCAGCATCGACTATTCTTCGCCCAGATCGAATACTGCCACAACCTGATCTTTTCCCGCCGCACGGCACTAGATGAGTTAGGTGAACGTCTTCTGGATGCCAATCGCACCATCGGCTGCCCCCGACAAGATCACCGTCATCTTCGGACGTAAGGTCACCAGCCGCCACCGCGGCAAGCTACAAACCGAAATCGAGGATATGCACCTGCCCAATCCCGTCATCCGTAGCCATTACGGCCACGGCTTCATCAAGCAGTACGTCCGTGATCACCGCATTCTGCGAACCGAAGCCGCCACCAACAATGTCAACGATTATGGAGTTAAGAACGCCGTGGAAAACCTGCCCCAACTGCGCCAGAGGCTCTCGGCCATCAATGAAAACTACCTGGATATTCAGCAGGACATTTTGGAAACCTTCCTCGATAGCGGGCAACTGCGGAGACTCACCGAACCCACTCGACTGGCTAACGGCCGGCGCGTGCCCGGCCTACAACTCGATCATCCTCGCCTACTAGCACTCATGCATGCCTTGGTTCGTTTCGCCCATATCGCCGCCGGATCCACCTTCACCACCGCAGAACTGCATCCTTACGCGGCCGACGCGCTGGCTTGCACTCCTGCCGACTATACCCTCGCCTCACTGCGCTATGACCTCTCCAAGCTGCGAGCCAAGAATCTCGTCGAAAAACTTCCGCATTCTCGAAAATACTGCCTCCTAGCCTGCGGCTACTCTGTTTGTCTCCTCTTCCTCAAACTCTTTGAACGCATTTATGCCCCACTCACCGCCGGCCTGCTCTGCCCCTTCCGGAGTGACCCGAAACTCCAACACGAAAAACGATCTCAGTTGGACCGCTTGTACCAGCGCGTCCTCAACGATTTAAACCAACTTGTGCGTGCGGTCGGAATCGTCAGCGCCAGAGCTGCTTAAAATCCACCCACAACGAGAACAAAATTATCGTTGCCGCAACTATAACGGTCTAAGCCGAGCGGGATAGCTGGCAAATTCTGTGTCGGGATTAGCGCATCCCCACTGCGACGCCGGGCTCAGGTCGTAGCTTCGGCTTGAATGCCCAGAGAACGGCAAGAATAAGCCAGAACATTGGGGATGTATGAGCCTGATAGGGCAGACTAAACGTGGCGAGGGCAGCGATTCCCGGTGTGGCACCCTCTCTTCCTACGATGGGATATCCAAACATTATCATCAGAACGATGAACGCGGGCAATCCGAGACCAGCGAGAACCGTCACGTAAAGGCAGTGGAAATTGCCGTGTTTGTCATCCCCAAAAAAGTCACTTAAGACTCTCGGCTCCGCTCCGAGTCCGATTCCCGCGATCATCGTCCGCGTTGAACTCGACCACGTCTCAAGACCCCGTTGTATTAGCTGTACGTGATCTCCTCCGGAACTGCCTTCGTCAGTTGAGAGCCGTGCAGAAATCATGTCTGAAACCTGCCACAATTCCACCAAATCCATGATCTCATTCTTGTATGTGACCCAGAGGAGCGAACACAATACCGTCGGTACAACTAACCATGGCACAGTTCGCCGAAAGGTTAATTGTCTCCAAAACGCCTGGGAGAAAACTAAGTACGCGAGCCAACACAGCAGGGCAGATCTCGACAAGGTCACCAATACAAAGATTGCAATCGCAAAACGAAGCACGCGGGTGTAACGTGATTTGGGAACAAACGCATCAAGCAGTACGAGGTACATGACGAGGATAAATCCTGCACCGTTCGGATCAATTGCGGAACCGGAGAGGCGCGGGAACCAAAAAAAAGAACTCGATGGTGCGAACAGCATTGCTATCCCCGAACCGGTTCCCGAGTCGACGTCTTGCGGTGCGATTCCATAGGCCCAGGCGATGCATTGTCCAATACAGAAAACCAGGTGCACAATCAGACCGAGAGATACTGCCCGTAAAATCAACTTCTCACCGGTAGGATGTGAGATTATCTGTACGGCGACGCAATAGCCCAGAACCGAGACCAGCACCACTTCGGTAAGCTGCATCAGCCCGCGAGAAGGATCCAGCCCGAAGATCGTCGAAATGGAAGAAAGGAACAAAAATACGACCAACACAACCAGAAAAGGCATTTGACGCCGCACAGGCGGCGTCGTGAAAATAAAAGGCCCCCGTTCGGGCGCAATGATGACGAGACGAAGGAAGACGCCCAGCGCCGCCAGAACCAGAAAGGGTGGCAGCCTGAATGAGCCCGTTCCGCCCAGTAGATCAATGCGGTCGGTGCCGATCAGCGCAATGCTTCCAACCAGGCAACTGTATTCGAGTGTTCGCAGCGTCATGAAATACCACAGGCACTTCGCCGAATTTCGCCACACACCTGAGAAATAGTTTACCTGAAGTGCCCCCGTTCGCTGTACCAGTCTCAATTTAGTCCTCGGTTGATTGATCGGACCCCGTTTTCTGTACCAAATCGAGAGTTAGTCTCCGGCATTTGCAAATTCGTGTGGCGTGCGCTCCCCCAGAGCCCGGTGAGGACGGCTCGCGTTGGATTCCCACCTCCAAGCCTCGATGCGCTCTGCGGCTTCCGACCGTCCCGGTAAACGCTCCAGAAGGCGTGACCACTAGGTTGAATGTTCGAGCATTGAAAAAAACCAAACGCTCGTGAGCAGAAGGCATCATCGGTGTGCTACTTAAACAGTGGATATTCTAATGCTGTAGACTTTAATGCGTCAATACGCAAAATTATGACGTGCAATCTGATCCAAAAAAGTTGTTTGGTCAGAGAGTGAGGGAACTGCGCCTAGCGCGAGGAATCTCGCAGGAGGCCCTTGCAGATCACGCTGGGGTTCACAGAACGTTCATGGGAAGTGTCGAGCGTGGCGAGCGGAATATCAGCCTCGAAAACATCGTGAAAATTGCTAAGGCATTGAACTGCCGACCAAGCAAGCTCTTGGATCACATCACTTGAGGTGCCGAGAAGGATCAGGAACCGAAACCCAGGCGGATTTCCCGCATCCGGCTCTCGGAAAAGACACACGCCCGAGGAACTAGGCATGTGACGCCATCTGTAACTTCTGAACACAACTCGGGGTGGCTAGACTCATCGTCAATCCCCAATGTCCTGTGTCGCTTCGAGCGTCCGTCTTTAACTGAGGTCCCTTCCCTCCACTGGAAATGCCCGGTTTCATCGGTACTGCGAACTTCTCCGCCACCCACACGGCCCGATCCTCTCTCACGAGCTACCGGTTGATCCTTATCTAATGACGATCGCTGGGCCTTCCCGTGTTGCGTCTGGTCTCCGTGGAGCGAACCAGTTTCCGGGCGGGAGTGGCACCCGCTGAAGACCAGCGCCTTTCACGGCGCACTGTTGCGCCAACAACATCACGGCGATACCTAGCCTGTCCCCAAACCTGCGTAATTGGCCGTTAAAGCGACAAAAGTACCCGAGGCTCTACAACGTTCCACCCGGCTTGGCTGAGCAAGTCTGGACGACGTTGGTTTAATGGTTAAATTGGAAGCTGCTGGTTTTCTTCGCCGACAAACTGCATGTACTGCGGGTGATCAAACGCGTGGAATGACCACATGTGAGGGTGCCACTCTGCCGGTTCCATTGAGTCCCGGAGATAGTAGAGGGGTGATAGCTTTCGTTCAGTGTGATCATTGTTGAATTCGGCTATGGCGAGACGCACTCCCGTGTAATCGTTGTAGTACTCGACCTCTCCTCCGATCACATCATCAAAATATATGGGAAGCCGGGGCAACAAGCATCTGGATGGAGCGTCGAGAAGTTTGAGCGCTGCGACTGTGGACGAGTAGTAGTCCAAGTCGTACGAGATTGCACCAATAGGCCCAGAGCTGAATTGTGTGACGAATGTCTGAACTGTTTCGCGCACATCTCCGATCACGAGCTTTGATCTTTTCAGTCTGGATTGCAGCAGTGGGACATCCATCTTGTAAAAGCCAGACTTCCAGTGATATGGAAGATCGCGGTAATCGATAGGGGCAAGCAAGCCGACGCCGGTATCAAAGCCAAAAACTTCAATCGTAACACTAAAGATTTTTTCAATATTCTCGGCGTGATATTCCATCGCAAGCAAGCCATCGCCACCTGCCACGCCGAATTCAAGGACGCTAACCTTCTGTTCGCCGAGCCTCCGAGCAAGCTGTGCCGCCTGGTAAACAAGGTAGGCGTAGTTGGGACGGTGCAGAGCACCGATGCCGTAGCGGAATTGGTACTTTCCGACTGCAGTGTCCCTAATCAAAGTCCGGGTGATCTTTTTCAAGAGAAAGGGTGTATTGAACAGTTTTCTAATGGAGATCAAAAGGGATTTCCTCTTTCGATTAGGCTATGCATAGCCAGTGCCACTCGTACACAACAACTCCGGCCCGAAGGTAGCCAGTTACAGATCGCGTATTCACATGCAAGTGTCTCTGCTTTCCTTGATTGTAGGTGAAATATCGAACCGTTGAAAGGCGACGATTTCACCCATTTGACATTCAGCGCAGCAGACTTCGTTCAAGAACAGTGTACTTCTAGTCTGTTGCTCTGAGCGGATGCTTGCAGACAGTGGATTCCTGCCCTATATCTGTAATCAGTTCAGAACACACATGTTCCAGCTGTGTCTAAATGAAGTGCCCCGTTCGCTGTACCAGTCTCAATGTTAGTCCTCGGTTGACAGCGGTTAACTTTGCATACCATCAATATGCCATGTCAATATTGAGGTGCACGGCGGGCCGGGGAGAAACTGGTGCGTTCAACTCTGTTGGTGCAGGTTTTCTCGATTACCCATTCTACCGATCAGACCATCCCACGTTCCCAGTAAAAAACTTCGAAAGTGACAGGCGCGATCCTTGTCCGCGATCAGGCAAACTACCATCTCATGCAGCTGTCTGTAAACAGCCTTCAAAATCCATTTCGGAAAACAAAACAGATACTTCCTATAAAAAGCTATGCAATTGCGTGAAATGTAATAACGCCTGACCGCGTTGTGCTGACTGTAACGTATTGTGCGCCCCAGGATGTTGATCATTGTAGGATTGCCGGGGGAATGCAACAGTTTTGCTTCGCTTGCATCGGCGACCAGAAATCCCCGCGTCCTGATGCGAAAAGAATACTCCCAGTCCACAACATCTATAAAGTATTCGGATGCAAACCAACCAATCTCGTCAAAAATCCAAACAGGCATGAGCGTTCCGGAAGTCATAGGGAATACTGGGCTGCCATCATCGGCGCGGGGAACGGGTGCTTCCACCATTTTCGGGTCCACATATCGAGGGTGAATCGAGGCTACCCGTTCCCAGTCGGAGTGGGTTCTCAATGCCTGGAACATCTGATCAATGAATCCGTCCGTTATCCCGCTATCCTGGTCGAAGAGAATTATCCAAGGATAATGCTGGCTTTTTGCCCAGCGGACGCCCTGATTCAGAGCCTCGGCTATGCCGAGGTTTTCTCCATTTTCGATCAGGTGGAAGCCAAAGGTAGGGCTAGCCACACGAAGTCGGCCAAGTTCATGGTCACTGGAGCCGTTGTCCACCACAACCAGGGCTTGCACCTGCTGGAGGATCTTGGAGATGTGATCAAGAACCGTGCTAGCGGGTCCATAGGTAACTATCACGGCACAGACAGATTGCGGTGTCATTGTCACGGCTTGTTATGAACGTAGCTTCGTATATGCGTATGATCGAGGAAAAGGAGCCCAACTTCCGGTGCCATTCAGGCACATGACTTGGCACGGAACTCTGCCGGTTTGCGGAATGCCCGAATCAGACCGGCTAACAAACCTACCACCTGTGCACAGGCCCGCAATGAGAGTAGTGCCGGAGAAAGCAATCCAACTGCGGGGTCTTTGACGGTCGCGCGGACTGCAAATGGCAGCGTGCTGACGAGAAACATAGCCGCGACAAAGATTGAAGAGGGCACTGCTGGCCGCATTGCAAGATCTACGAGGGCAGTACAAAGAAGGGAAGGAGCAAAGGCAAGCTGCAGCTTCATCAGCTGTGGAGTGTGGCTGTCCTTCAAGGCCTTGCTGGGATTCTTGCGTACGGCGAGCACACGCCACAAAGCAAATTTATACTTCTTTTTAAGGTAGCGTGCCAGCGTATCTGGGTGGGTATGGTAGACGATTGCGTGGGGGATAAACTTCATCTTCCAACCGCGCGCCGACATGCGATACGACAATTCGATGTCCTCAGCGCACGGTACCGGGAATGAGGTGTCGTAACCTTTCATTTCTAGAAAGCGATTACGGCGGAACCCCGCTGAGTAGGTGTCGATGAAATCAACGGAGGGAAAGCGAGACATGAGGCGGTAGCGGTCCTCATATTCAATCTGTACAAATCGCGCAACCAGACTCCTTTGCTTAGTACGGTAGACTCCTTTTACAGCAATGACTTCCGGATCGCTGAAGGGATGGAGCATTGCGGAAAGCCAATCAGCCGTGGGCACGCAATCATCGTCGGTGAATAGGATGATCGATCCCTTGGCTTCCTTCGCACCGTGGTTACGAGCTGCCGCAGGGCCAGCATTCATCTGATTGATGAGACGTACCCCCGCGTAACGGGCAACTACATCCTCAGTTCTGTCGGTTGAGCCATCGTTGACCACCAACACTTCCGCCTCCCCACGTGCAGTCTGCTTCATGAGTGCGTCCAAGCAGTTCCCAATCCGAGGGGCACCATTGAACGTGGGGATGATGATCGACACTGACATGGTCTCGGACACTTCGAAACTCAGAGATTAATGGACTGCCTGTATCCGGCTCATTCCGGCTAGAAGCTGAGCCAACCCACGTTTAGATTAGCTCAAAGTGCGGAAGCGGCACGATAAATTTACCTCTCGAAGATAAGTAGGCATGTTCTCGCGCCTTGAATTCCTCGATGAAATGCCATGGGAGTACGAGGAAGTAATCTGGGTTGGCGGCGCGGGCTGTGGCTTCAGAAACGATTGGAATGCGAGTACCAACGGTTACCTTGCCCCATTTCTCGGGATTGCGCTCAGCTGCAGCGTTGATGATCGAGTGGTCAAGCTCGAAATATTGCAGCATTGTGTTTCCCTTGGTCGAGGCGCCGTAGACGAAGACTTTCTTTTTTCGCTTGACTTCCTCCCTGATGAACCCGGAAACCTGCTGTTTGATTTTGTCAACTCGCGCTCCAAACTCGAGATAGGGATTCGCGGTGTCCAACGCAAGCTCAGCTTCGCTTGCACGTAGCCTGGAGAGGCGATCAGCTGCTTGTTTTCGATAAAGCTTGTCACCAAAAGTATCCTCGTTCGCCCCACCATTGCGAATGTAAGCGCGGATGCTGCCGCCGTTGACGTCATTCAAATGTGCATCCACAATCGAAAATCCGTGCATGTCAAGAAGATACTCAAGCGATTGCAGTGAGTAGTACTCCAAGTGCTCATGGCAAATGTTCCCGAAATCATTCTGCTTGAGCATGAGTGGCAGATAACTCATCTGGATGATCCATAGACCGTCCGGATGCATAACTCGTTGTATGTCCATCACGAATTTTTGCGGATCCTCCAAGTCATAAAACATCGCAATGGATGTGACCACCTTAGGACGAACCTTCGCAAGATCGGAATCCGAGACAAACCTTTCCGCGTCAAAGGATCCGACAAGGACCTTGTCCGCGACTTTCCGTGACAGCACCGCTAGATTGTCGGCAGGGTCGAAACCAATTTTGTAGAGACCATGTACGGCGTATGAGCCAAGAAGCGTGCCGTCGTTGCATCCAATATCTAGAACAGAGTCGCCGGTCTTCAGGTGCATAAGCTTTGCAGCCGAACCCGAAACGTCCGCGAGGGCTTCGCGCATGGTCTGGTTGGTTCCAGAACGGTACCAGTACTCTTGATACATCATTTCGCCGGGAACGGTATGTCGCAATTGAAGCAGCCAGCATTGCTGACAAAGAACAAGCTGCAAAGGCGCTTTGGGTCCATCTGGCTGATCAGGCGCCAAGAAATTGGAGACGTACTGTTCCCCTAACGAAAGAATCAGATCGAGTGAGCCTCCGCATACGCGGCAGTGATTCCAAGTCTTCATTGACTCTTTTGATCTCCTCAGCGATAGCTTCGTCAGCCGTCGTCGGCGCCCTATTTCGAAAACGAAGGATCCATATGGATGCGTGTCGCCAACGATTGCAGATCGCTATCCACCAGCATCTTCACTAACTCTTCGAATGTCACGCTAGGAGTCCATCCCAAGACGAGTTTCGCCCTGCTCGGATCTCCAACCAGCAAAACCGTGTCTGGTGAGCGCCCACTTTCTCGATCTTCGATCACGTAGTCCTCATATCTTAGGCCCACGTGAGAAAATGCGATTTCGCAGAATTCGCGGACCGAGTGGGTCTTACCGGTAGCAACAATGTAGTCGGCAGGCGCAGGTTGCTGCAGCGCTAGCCACATTGCGCGAACGTAATCGGCGGCAAACCCCCAGTCGCGTCTAGCGTCAAGATTGCTGAGCCGAAGTTCCTTGGCTAGTCCCAGCTTGATCCTTGCTACTCCATAAGCGATCTTCCGGGTCACGAATTCCATGCCGCGCCGGGGACTCTCGTGATTGTACAGGATACAGGAGCATGCAAACAGCCCTCGTTGTTCGCGATATACGGATGTCATCCAATGAGCGAAGGCCTTGGCAATTCCATAGGGATTTCGAGGCTGTATGGGGGTAGATTCATCCTGTGGCGCGATGCTGGTGTTCCCGAACATCTCGCTGCTGGAGGCCTGCAGAAATCGTATCCCTTGATCGAGCCGCTGAATAGCGTCCAGCAGCCGTGCCACTGCTATGGCATTGAGTTCTCCCGAGATGACGGGCTCCCGCCATAAATCTTTGCTTGACGCACGCGCCGCGAGGTTATAAACCTCGTTCGGGCGAAGCCGATTGAGTAGTGCCTCAAGGGGCCAGTTTCCGGAAAGGTCGCTTTCGACCACCTCGACAGCTTTGGGGAGCATTCCAGTCCCAGGCGAGTCCCGTCCCCACTCTGCATGCTTTCGTACGATTCCCGTAACCCTGTAACCTTCATTTAGCAGCAATTCCGCCAAGTAGGATCCGTCTTGGCCCTCAATGCCTGTAACTAGTGCGCTGCGCATTGTCTATGGTGCACTTCTGGCAATCACGAGTCGATTATTACACCGTTCAGGATACACCAGTTCACGAACCACGGTTGCGTCTACGAGGAAGCTTCCAAAAGCAAAAAGGACTGTTCGCAAGATCAAGCAAAAACAGTGAACGGTCGGACGCTCGATTAAAGGCCAAGTAGTAAATGAAAACGATAAAGTTAGCAACGCGACCGGGTACGTAGGCAATAGCCTTGGCTCTAGCTCGAGCCCATTTAGATGTCAGGCGCGGTCTTAACCATTTTCCATATTCCTCTTTTGTGTATGCGCCTTTCCCTCGCATATGCATGAGGGTCCTCGGACTCCTCCATGGCTCCTTTCGACATACGCGTAATTTGATCGAGCTCGAGAAAGCGACAAATGACCAAATTAAGTTTGGCCATTTGAACATCCAAACCTCAAAGTACCTTCCCAACCAGGACGCGTTAGCATAACGGATCACAATCAAGGGCTTGACGAGGACAAGAGCGTCTTCCGGAAGGGCCTGCTGAAATATGACGCCCACATGAATGAAGTGCGAACCAAAGTAATCCTCTCTTTTTCGAGCGTTCCATAACGCTCGTTTAATGACAACACAACCGATAAAAGTCAAATAATTGCCAACATCGATCAACAGCCGATCATGATCGCACGGCTTGTAAAGCCGGTCTTCTTCGAAGGGCAGCCGTTTCGATTCAAGAACCGTACACAGATCTGCACCTCGGACTTCACTATTTACTATAACTAGAGAATAATTGGCTTGGAGTGCGTCGAGCACAATTTGTATAGCACCAGGTTTGAGCACATCGTCATCGGAGAAAAGCCAGCAATAATCACCCTGTGCTAGGTCGACCGCATTAGCGAAATCGCGATCTATGCCAAGATTGGTGTCCTGGCGAAAGTATCTGAGATGTGGAAAACGCGACTGATATTGCCGAACCACCTCCTCGGTATTGTCTGTAGAACCCCCGTCTAATATTACGATCTCCACGTCATCGGTGGCTTGAGTGATAATGCTCTCCAATGTCGCGCCAATAAAAGCACCACGATTACGAGTAGCAATGCAGATCGAAATGATCATCAGAGCGATTGCGGGTGGTAGTATTTACAATAATTCTGAATAAAAATTCCTGTGTGCATCTGCGATAACGTCCCACTCGAATGCCGGGTCCTCCATCACGTCAACCCTCCTTCGGCCCAAATACGTCCGCAGCGCGTATTTCATATCGTTGATGTCGTTGCAAGTGGCGTAATAGATGTTTTTAGAGGGATCATAGCCATGTCGATCCTTGGCGGTCGTAAGAAGAAACGAACCCTGAGCGGCAGTTGCATGGATCGATGTGTTCCAGATTCCGCCACCTTCGCGAAAGGGTAATACTACGGCATCAGCGGAACCCAGTATTCGTGCGACATCCTCGGATGGCAGAAAACCTGTTACCGTCACGTTTCCGAGCCATGGCTCTCGATTAAGACGCTCAAGGAGTGTGTTGTGATACTCATCTTGTGGGTTCAGTTCACACATTAGAACGAGGTGTTGCAGCGAGGGGTCCACGATCTCGAAGAGTAAATCCACCCCTTTGGGCGGATATACAAACCCAAAGTAGACTATTAAACGCCTAGACAGGGGAGCAAATCGTAAATGGACCTTCTCTCTCTCAAGCTCACTCAACTGTATCTGAGGAATAGCAGATCCGTTGGGTATAAACGTGAAGCGTTTCCGTTGAGTAAGCCATCGAAACCATGATGGCATCGTTTCTTTGTATTGTGGTCTAACTGCAATAAGGCCACCGCTTAGAACTGCATTAATAAGGTTACGTCTGACTTTTTCCATGTGATACTCATGCCAGGTCTGAACTACCGGTATATTCACGATGCGAAGTATTGCAGGAAGCAGCCAAGGCAGGCGCTTGGGTCCATAACCCTGTGTAGGATATTGGATGTGCACAAGATCGGGGCGCCACTGACGCATCACAGCCGCAATACTGAGAAGATCGCGGATTTCCCATCCGTCGACCACGGGAAACACTTCAAAACCGAAGTCTGCAGGTACCGGAGTGGCCGCAACGTCGGTTAGAACCGCGACCGACAGGTCGCTACGCCTCTCCAGTGCCTTCGCAAGGTTAGCAGTGTAATCTCCCACTCCGCACATCATCGGTGGAAAGGACCCAGAAACCAGCAGAACTCTCATAAGGTCAAGAAGGTGCGCTTTGTGCCTTGGTATCTTCTCTGTGCAGTACGAGCCAAGCGAAGGTGTATTCCCGTTGCTCAAAGCTGATCGCTTTACCGGGGCTATCAAAAGTCGCCTCGCCGCGCGGAGATAGTCCGTATGCTCGTGCGTCCTGAATAAACGCTCGTACTTCTTCTGCAGAGAAGATTCGCCATTCCATGCCGAAAATTGTAATTCCGTCGGTATTAATCTTATCTGGCCAGTAATCGAATGAAGATACAAAATGCCCACCCGGGCGCAGGAGCCGGGAAAGTTCTTGAAGAAGAGCCCGACTGTTAAAACCATGTTCAATGACCGAAATCGCGGTAATGAGATCAAAACACCCGCTCGGGAAAGACGTGTGCATGAAGTCGGCCACTTCGTAACGGACAGAACTGGCATGCGGCATGTTCCGGACATCCGGGTTTAGGTCGATCCCGACTACGTTGGAGTAGTTGAGTTCGTGCAGAATGCATGGCAGCTCGGAGGCGAACGCGCCCAAATCTAGAATCGAAGCGCTGCGGGGTACGTTCTTCTCGATAAACTGAACAGTCTTGAGGACGTCCCAACTCTTTACATGATCTCCGATGTCGATTCCGTCCCACAAGCTAGCTTTGCGGGCAAGGCGCTTCCACCAAGGGCTAGTGAAGGAGAGCTTCCTGCGATTCAATTCGCGGCGCGCGCGTTCGATATCGGTCTTCGATTTCAGAACTTCAATCATTGTCCGGTTCCGGCATGTTACGCGAGTGGCAATCGATCATTCACTGTCTACCTATGAGGCGGATGACTTTGCAAGCAAACTACAGCGTATCTGAGGCGCTACCGATGTTGCCGCCAACAGCGCTGTAAGTAAGACGAGTACGAGCACTCCAAGCGTCAGTAACGGTGGCATTGGAGTACTGACAAAAAGTCGTGCCAGGCCTACCACCAGGACTGAAACTGCTAGCGGTGGAGCTATATCCCGCAGAAGCCACTCCCCCATTTCGTGCGGAAGCAAACGGCGATGTGTTAATGGAACGCCCAAGAGCATATTGATCACCTGCAGACCCAAGAAAACGTAGGCCGCTCCTATTGCCCCGTACTGCTTGGCCATCAACCAAACTGCTGGGACGACGATGGCTGTGAGGAACATTGTGATCTTCAGTCCGAGGCTAGTCCACCCGTAAGCAAGTTGTAATGTGAATGGCAGGAACATCAGGGCGTTTATCGCCGCGCCGACAACAAGAATTGTTGCGATTGGACCCGCGTTTCGGGCCACTTCTGGGTTTCTCGTCCACAGTTGCAGGACTTCGGTCGAAAAGAGCGCGAGAACCGCAGTAAGTGGAACTACAAGAAGCAACATTAACTGAGTTCCCTTATGGTAGAGACGGATGATTGCTTGTTCGTCCCCCTTAGCCACAAGCGCCGAGAACTGCGGAAATATGGTGTTGAAGACAGACGTTACGATCAGAACTAATCCAGTCCCAAAGACCCCGGCGATCGTATAGTATCCAAAGAACTTCAGATTGAGTACTCTGCTAAGGACCAGTTTGTCGGCTTGCCCGAGAATCAGCGAGAAAGTCGCGATTCCACTCATCCCAGCGGCAAAATGCCCTACGTTCCGCAGCAACGTAGCTTTCAGCTGAGGGGGGCGAGTCCCATTAGGCAAACTCTTCCAAAAACACACCGTCCAAACGGTGACCATTACTGCGTTCGTCGCTACTAGCCAAAGAAATAAAATGTGGATGCTGGGGTTGATGAGCCAGAGCGCGAGGACAGCTCCGCCATTGGTGGCGGTCGCCGCGATGATGCGCAGCAAATTGAAGAGCACCTGTTTTCGGAGTCCGGTCAGGCCGCCTTGGTAAAAGCTCATCGGCCATTGGAAGACCGCTAAGATACCCATCAGCGTCACTGCCTCCCTGACATCGGGAACAGGTATGGCACTCGCATTGATCCAATGGACTGCAATCCACGGTGCCGCAGTGACCAAGGCGATGCCAATAAGAAGTCCAATTGCCCAATAACCAACTTCCAGAGTGTGAACGAGGTCCCGTGCCTCGTCGGTCTTTTCCGGTTGAACCGAATAGCGGGCCATCTCCCGATTCATCGTTGGGCTCAGGCCAAGATCCAACACCTGAAGCATCGCTTGCAGCATGAGGTAGAAGCCCACCAATCCGTATCCCTCAATGCCGATAAACTTAATATACAATGGAATACAAAGGGATTGGACAAGCACCGCCCAGGCCGAACCGGTTAAGTTCGCTGCCAAGTTCAGCTTCAAGCCTGAAAGGTATTCAGAACTCAGGTGAAGTTTCATTAAACAGAATGCGCCTACTCGATCGTGATATAGAAGCCGAAACGCGCGATCACTCCGAAGAGAGTGTACGCGCTGCCAGTCGCCCGTCAATCTGGTCAGCAAGCAGCCTGATATCCGCATCGACCATCAATTTGACTAACTCTTGTAGTTTAACTTTGGGACGCCATCCGAACTTCCTTTCGGCTTTGCTGGCATCCCCTTGCAGAAGTTCGACTTCGTTGGGACGGAAGTATTTGGGATCGATATGAACATATTTTCCCCAATCGAGCCCTACATAATCGAAAGCCGCCTCTACAAATTCTCGCACGGTATGAGTTTCGCCGGTGGCGACCACAAAATCTTCAGGTTCTTCCAGTTGCATGATTCGCCACATCGCATCTACGTATTCAGGCGCGTAACCCCAGTCGCGTTTAGCGTCAAGATTTCCCAAATAAAGGCGTTGTTGTAGGCCGGCGCGAATCTTCGACACTGCCCGGGTGATCTTACGACTGACGAATGTCTCTCCTCGGCGGGGCGATTCGTGATTGAAGAGAATGCCGTTGCACGCGAACAAGCCATACCCTTCCCGGTAATTGACCGTTGTCCAGTATGAATAGAGCTTGGAGCAACCATATGGACTGCATGGTCGAAACGGCGTAGTTTCGCTCTGTGGGGTTTCCACTGCTTTGCCGAACATTTCGCTGCTCGAGGCTTGATAGAACTTTGTCTTGATGCCAGTTTCTCGTATCGCTTCCAGCAAACGGACGGTGCCTAGCGCGGTTATGTCTCCCGTATATTCAGGGATCTCGAAGCTCACCAGAACATGGCTCTGAGCACCGAGATGATAGATTTCATCCGGTTGAAGCCGATAGAGAAGCCTGATGAGGCTTGTCGAGTCGGAAAGATCAGCGAAGTGCAGAAACAGACGCGCATCGCGCTCATGCCAGTCCGGAAGCACGTCCTCGATCCGCGAGGTATTGAAACTACTCGAGCGGCGCTTGATGCCGTGCACCACGTACCCTTTGTTGAGCAGAAGTTCGGCCAAATAGGAACCGTCCTGCCCCGTAATGCCGGTGATTAAAGCTGTTTTTCCCATCAAATGCTTCGTTTCCTTCGAGTTCTCAAGCGGCTGTACATTTGCAACCCGAGCCAGACCATGCCGCAACCAGCCTAGCAATGTGCTCCTTACGGACTTTTACCTGACCCTCTCGGATCTCTGAAAAGAATATACCAAGAATCTGCAGAAACATAAGGATCACTTCTCAACGGCCGACACATATAGAGGCACTCATGCCTTGATTGTAGATGTCGGTGGAGGCTGTTCGGAGGTGAGACGCGCCCTTGAACATCGGAATCAGGACGGAGAACCACAGCACCGCTGTTAAGGACTGGCAATTTAGGAAGGGTACCCTCGTACGGCAATGAAGATTCGCCTTACGCATCAGTCTTCTTGTAGTCTCCGCGGCTGAAATATTTTTCCAGCCATAGATAGAGGCAAATGAACAGGTAACGGCTGCCCATTTCCTGGATTTTGAGCTTGGCCACTCCGGTGCGGCGGTTGCGCCAGGTAATCGGCATCGTCGTCCAGGAATATCCGCGAATGATGGTTTTTAACGGAATTTCAACTGTGAGGTTGAAGTGGTGGGAAAGCATAGGCTGGCATCCTTCAATGACTCTGCGGCGGTAGGCTTTGAAGGCATTGGTAGTGTCGTTCAGAGAAATGCCGAACAAGATACGGATGAACAGGTTGGCCAAGCGATTGATTCGTAGCTTGAGCCACGGATAATCTATGACACCGCCCCCTTTTAGGAAGCGAGAGCCGAAGACGGCGTCCCAGCCCTGATTGAGAGTGTGCCAATAGCGGACGACATCGCGGCAATCATCGGACTCATCGGCCATCATAATGACGACTGCGTCTCCACTCATATTCTGCAAACCATGATTGATCGCACGGCCAAATCCATGGGGCGGACAATTGGAGACTAGCCGAACTTGGGGTACGCGCTCAGTCATTGCAGAGACAAGGGCTGCGGTACGGTCGGTACTTCCGTCGTCCACGACCACGATCTCGTGTGGCACATCGTGCAGCCTAAGCTCCAGGTGTAGATGTTCCAAAGTCGATTGAATGCAGCCTTCTTCGTCACGAGCAGGAATCACGATAGACAGAAGTTTGAGATCAGATCCGGGGTGCTCCCCAGCGCTCATATTCCGCACCGTTTGAGCCAATCCGGATTGGCGACCGCATGATCAGCGATCTCGTCGAGAATCTTCTCAAGCGAAATTTGCGGTTTCCACGAGGTAGTGCTCGTGGCTTTGCTAGGATCGAGAATGAGCCAAGGGACGTCGTAGGGGCGTTCGGAGCCGTCGGAGATGGGACAGTGCGGGCCGAAGTGTTGATCGCACCACGCTGTGAGTTGGGCAAGAGACATCGAGTTCGCCGAGCCACCGGAGAGATTAAGAAGTGTGCCGGGACCGACGGTCCGTAACTGTAAATCAACCATCCTAGCCAAATCGAGCGGATGAAGAGCATCGCGGACCTGGTAGCCTTTTCCGCCAAAGCCAAGATACTTGAGAGTACGCCGAGAGGAGTGGGCATGAATCCAGTAAGAAAAGATACCCTGCTCGGCGGTTCCAAATTGGCCGGCTCCGGCCATTACACCGCAGCGGTTGATCCATACGGGAACACCAAATCCCGCGGCGTACTCTTGCGCCAGCCCCTCGGAGGCCAGCTTGGTGGCACCATAAAGTGAAATTGGCGCCTGGGTGCTAAAATCTTCGTCGATTCCTGCTGTGCTCACGCCATGCGACCATTTATGCTGGCCGTCAAGAGCGAAGGCGCAAGACTCGACGCGCAAAGGTAGTTGCGTCAGCGATCGAATAGAGTAGACGCGACTTGTGCTTAAAAGGATGAACCCCGCCCTCGAATTCCGGCAGTACTCAAGCAGATTGATAGTGCCGAGCAGGTTGTGCTCGAGCAGTTGACGTGAGCTGGTCTTGCCGTCACGCCCTGCCAAAACACTTGGCTGCGCCGCTGCATCAATGACCCAATGGGCAGCAGGGAGGGTGTCGATGTCACTCGGCACACGGATGTCACCATGGTACAACTGCACGCCCAGATCCTTCAGAGAGACTCGATTCGTCTCACTGCCGAATCGCGCGAGGTTATCAATTCCCAGAATAGTAGCGTTTTCGAAGGATTCCTTCAGATGACGCGCCAAGTGACTGCCAACAAAGCCGCATATTCCTGATATGAGCACCTTCATGCTATTTCGCATTCACCAGCCGTTCGGACCATGACGTAGCAATCTCAGCGATAGTCTGCTTCAGTGTCTTCGTAATATTCCATTCCGGATAGTGAGATTTCATTTTGCTCAAATCACTGTAATAGCAGATGTGATCGCCGATGCGATTAGTTTCGACATAACTCCAGACCTGCTCGCGTCCGGACGATTCTTTGGCCAAGGCGAATGCTTCGAGAATTGAGCACGAATTCTCGAAGCCACCGCCCAAATTGTAGACTTCTCCGCACCGGGGTTTTTGGGCAAAAGCCAGCATGAAGCTGGCGACATCTTCTGAATGAATGTTGTCGCGCACCTGCTTACCCTTGTAGCCAAAAACCTTGTATTCCTTACCGTTGAGATTGCAGCGCACTAGATAACTGAGAAAGCCATGGAGCTCAACTCCTGAATGGTTAGGCCCGGTCAGGCAGCCGCCCCGTAGAGCACAAGTGGGCATTCCAAAATAGCGGCCGTATTCCTGAGCCATGACGTCGGACGCTACCTTAGAAGCACCAAACACAGAGTGTAGTGATTGATCAATAGAAAAATCTTCTGAAATCCCATTGCGGTACTTGGGGTCGGCATAATCCCACCGAGTCTCTTTTTCGACCAAGGCCAACTTGTTCGGGGCATCACCGTAAACCTTGTTCGTCGACATGTGAATGAACGGGGATTCGGGTGCCCAGCGCCGTGCAGCTTCTAGAAGGTTCAGGGTGCCGACCGCATTCGTATCGAAGTCATCGAAGGGAATCTGGGCAGCACGGTCGTGTGACGGCTGAGCGGCTGTGTGTACGATCGCGACCGGTCGAGTGGTCTCCACCAGGCGAAGAACTCCTTCGCGATCTCGAATGTCAATGGCGTGATGCTCGTAAGCAGGAATTTCGTGACGCAAGCGTTGCAGCGACCAGGATGTGTCTCCTTCAGGGCCGAAAAACACCGCCCGCTGGTTGTTATCGATGCCGGCGACCGAGTAGCCAGCATGATAAAAGTGAACGCAAACCTCGGAGCCGATGAGCCCGCACGAGCCCGTGACCAAAACGCACTTGTTTTTCATGTATCTTTAGCGTGCCACATCTCGCCGCAGACGTAAATGCCTCGAATCGCGAGCACTACCGTCCTGTTGCCAACCGCAGACATGACGCTTAACATACCTGAATCTCGCTGCGTTCTGGCCAACTCTCGAGATCTTCTGGAACTCGAATCCTAACAGAACCAGCGGATTCAGAAGTGAGTGTTACACGATGAGGCATTAGTGGCTGACTAGTGGTGACCAGTGTGTCCGGAAAGGCTGACGGGAATTGAATACGAACGAAAGTGAACTGAATACCGGGGAGAAACACGACGCCGCAGTTCTTTTCCCGCAGAAGGAACTCGGAGCAGTTGGACAAGCAAGAAACGTGCGATGGACTAGGCTTTGGCTTTTCATCGCTGTCGTTCTACCCGCTGTCGTCGCCTTCGGAATCCTATACCGGCAGAGAATTTCTGTGCCATACCAAGATGATTATCTGGTGATTTTGGCCTTTGCCGATGACTATCAACACCTGCATGGTTTCACTGAAAAGATTTTATACGTGGCAACGGCGCAGACCAATGATTACAAGCTCGGCTTCCTGCACTTCATCGTTGCCCTGCAGTTGGAACTTACCGGCGGCTTGAATTTTGGTGTTCTGATTATCGTGGGCAATTGCTTGTTACTCGTTATTGCTTATCTGCTCTGGCGAGTGTATCGCAGGGACGGGAGCGATTTGAATCAACAATTGCTCGAGTTTATTCCAGTGAGTTTGCTTTTTTTCTCCCTTGTTTATTGGGAAAGCCTGAATTGGGCGATGGCGGGGATACAAAATCTGTCGGTGATAATGTTCAGCCTTCTGGCCATTTATTTTTTGAATTTCAGGTGGACGAAGTCGCCGCCGTTTGGCGCCCTGCTGCTTGCCTGTTGCTCGGCGGTCCTGGCGGCCTTTTCTTCAGCCAATGGTTTTCTATTAGCTGCCGTAGGTCTCTTCCTGCTCTTACGAAGACATGCCGTAGTACGTGCTGGAGTCTGGTGCGCGGGCTTTGTGCTGCCCTTAGCCGCTTATCGTTACCACTACATCCCATTTTCTGTTTCGGTTAACATCATGCACAGAGGCTCCTACGGAGGAAAGATCGCGTATTTTTTTGGGTTCCTCGGTTGTGCCATCCAGCAGCGTTGGGTCGCCGGGTTCCTTGGACTTTTTATACTTGCACTGCTGCTTCTTGCGACGCATTTCGGCTTTGAACGAACCCATCCCGTTCCTTTTTATTTCAGTCTCTGGATCTTGCTGACGGCAGCCCTGGTTGCATGCTTACGCCAGGGTATCGCATCGCGATACAGCATCTACTCCCTCCTGTTGCTGATTTCCTGTTATTGGTTCCTGGCGCAATACCTTCCAACCCGCTCGGCTGCGTTTTCGCGGAAGCGCGTCTATACAGTTTCGATTGTTTTGGCGGCGGTTCTTTGTCTGGCGAGCGATATTGTCGCATACGGCCATCTAAGAGAGCGCCGTGACATGGTACTCTCCGGTCTGGAAAACTATCGTGCCAATCCGCAGGTTAATACCCCGCTGAATAATCCCGAGACACGGCAGGCTTCACCTAGCGAGGAGGGATACGAGAGAGATACGCTGAATCAAGCGATTGCAGGGCACGTGTATAGGTTGCCTGAATAACGACGATACGAGCAATTCAGCGAGGGAGGTGGGAGAATCTAGGCGACAAATCTCGTCGCGTTGTAGGCGATAGGGAAGTGTGACCAGATGGTCGCGTCCGACAGAGTAGCGAAATGCAAAACCAGACGTGCGTGACTCTCATGCCAACTGGGAGCAGTCGTCGATCGGCAAGGTATTGAAATGACCGGAACAGCGCTTAATATCGTGCACTACGTTCTCTGTCAAGTAGAAGTGCAGCCAAGCAGGAACCGTCTTGACCTGTGATGCCGGTGATCAAAGCTGTTTTTCCGATCAAATTTTCGTTCTTCGGAATTCAAGCCCGCCAGCTCAATAGGCTCAGCCGATCGACACAGTGGCCGTTCGGGCACTTTTAAAGGACTACACGAAGAATCTGGACAACCATAAGCTAAAGCAAGGGTGCTTTGAAGCACAACGACAAGGATTGGTGTCAGATTTGGTGGCGAGGTCGCCGTATCGAGGCGAGAATGGAAGGCGAGAACAAACTCGGGAAATCAATTCGCCTAGTATTCATTCGTGCCCGTAAACGCTACGAATGCTGTGCGGAAGATGATTTGTAGATCCAGTCCGAAGCTCCAATTCCGCATGTAGTAGAGATCATAATCCAGCCGATCAGAGATAGATGTGTCTCCGCGAAGCCCGTTGACCTGTGCCCAGCCGGTAATGCCTACGTGGCATCGATGCCGCGAATTGTATTTCTCGAAATCCTCCCCAAACTTCGCAACATAATACGGACGTTCTGGACGAGGACCAACCAGGCTCATGTCCCCCCGCACCACGTTGAAGAGTTGAGGCAGTTCGTCGAGACTGAATCGGCGCAAGGCTGCTCCGATGACCGTGCAACGAGGATCGTTTCGCCTCGTCCATAGCGTGTCACTGTCGTTCTTGCTGCTGCAGTGCATCGTTCGAAACTTCAGCAAGGTGAAGGATTTGCCGTGGCGCCCAATGCGCTCTTGACGGAACAATACCGGACCTGGAGAGCTAAATTTCACTAAAGCAGCAATGGCGAGAAACACCGGGCTCAGGACGATGAGGCCCAGGGTGGCAGCGAGCAAATCGAATGCTCTCTTGACCACTGTGTATGCGAAACTTTCCACCGGCGAGATTGCCAGGTTCATCATCTGCAGTCTGCCGGCCTGGAAAAGTTTGCTTCCGAACGAGAGCCGCGGGCCAAGGTCGAAGACCGCGCGGATCGGTTTCCCGAGGTCCTCAAGGCTTTCGAGCGCGGTGGAAAGATTCGGATATGAGGAGGGTGGGACCGCGACGACCACTTCGTCGATGTTCAATGCTTTTGGGTTTAGCCGGTCCGCATCGCTAATCACGGGCGCATCGGCCACCAGCACCGCTTGGCCAGGGAGTTGCAGGTAGGCCTCGACGGTGCAGTCGAAAAACGGAATCCTCCGCAGAAGCTTCACGTAACGCTTTGCATACTGATCGGTTCCGACAATGAGCAGCTTTTCGCACTTCCTGGGCCAAATTGTCGAAGCCGAGGTCAGACGGAAAAAGTTTCTGGCAACCACTACCGAGAGGAACAGAACAAGATTGGTCACGAACAGGAAGGTTCGCGAAATTACCAACTGGCGGACAAAAACCAGCAGCCCCGTTTGCAGTAATAGTGTCGTGAAGCACGCGAAAAAAGCAGCTCGAATTCCCGTGTGCTCCCAGAACAGATCCGAAACGGTCGAGATTTTAGAGTAATCGGCGGCAAGAATCCAGGCGATCTCTGTAAAGACAAACAGAACCAGATAGTGCTGCCTTCCGGGGATGTTGAGGCTAAACGTGCCAAACTTCAGATACCCGCAGATCCCAAACGAGAACAAAGGAAGCAGGTATACCAGAATGCGCAGCGACAGGTTGTAAACGTACACTCGCGACATCATCGACTCAATCCCCCGGGTTTACGACCGCCTGCCTTCGTCGATTCCCGCAACCGCATTAGAGCCTGCAACAAATGCTTGGTAGAACCCGACACTCGTTTAAAGGTTTCCCAAAACTCTGCTTCAAACACCTGCGTTCTCGATCGGCAGCATTAATCGATTCACTAAGCTGCCTTGGAGGTTGGACGGCAAAAATAGGACTGGGTCCCGCCACCTTACAAGATTTCAAATTGGGATCCAGGGGCCTCTCCTGAACGGATTTATAGATTGACGCGCATACCGTGTATGGCGAAGCCGGAAGCCCCTTTTTGGTGCTTCAGAGACGGAGTTGGCGAATGGTGTCGCGTTCTCCTTACGATCGTCTTCCCGACACACGCCCACAATCAAAACGTTCAGCCCCCGGTGATCCCAGAGCGGTACGGGAGGGGAAGCACATCCCGCATTTCGCGGTTGCTTCGAGGACCGCTGGCTAAGCATCACCGAACGTCGCATTCTATGACCTTCCACTAGATTTTCGCAAGTGGTTTCTAGAGCACCACAACGTTATTTCAGTCTGGCGTCGAACCAGGGAGCACGCTGTCGGCTTGCTACTCCTATCCGGATGGGAATGCGGAGGTTCGTCGTTTCCCAAGGCGATGCACGGAACACCAGCGGGAACGACGACGATAACAACCGCCGTTTCGGAAGGCATGACCAGCCCAACGGCTTTCAAAGTCGTAGTCCAATGTAGAAAAACCAGACGAATTGCGATTGCGCGAGAAATGTTATTCGACCGTGGCGCCTTGGACGAGCTCTGCGTTAGGATATCTATTCTGGTTGGGGCTGGTTATTAGCGGGCTGGGTAGTCGGAGCTATGTGTTTTTCTTCCGAATCCACGGCGAAAAGCATGTAGTGGTCGAAGCTGTGTTTTCGATAGTAGCGATGGCGCCGGAAGTCTAAATAGATCTCAGCACTCTGTGGGAGCCACAATTGAATATTCCTTTTTGCGAAGGGCACGGGGCCGTACTCAACCACTTGATGCTCGCCAGCGAGCCGAATCTCGGGAACCGGACTTATCAATTCCGACTCGATACGCTCGATCTGGAACTTGTCGGCGGTAATCCACGCGCGGCCTTTCAGATGTAGCGAGTACAGCACCCCGCCAACGCGATAATCGTGCATTTGTGCCGGGCGATCTTCGCGCTGCTTGAAGTGGACCAGCCAGGTGGGTTGACCACGTAACTCACCCAGTCCCTCACAACTCATCTCAAAGCTGTCCCGCATCTTGGGGTGAAACACCAGAGCCAGGGTTGCGAAACCGCTGCTCGAAATGTGGTCAGGAAAGTCCCCAAGCCCAAGATGCACTTGCCGATATTCGTCCACGGCAATAGAACCCTGTGCTGATTCCACGAACGAGGCGACATAGTTGAACGTACGGGTTTCTTTCGTGAGCGCGTCACCCATTTCGTCGAGCTGTTCGTGCAACAGACGCTCAATCGCAGCGATGCGCGACACATCCTCAACGAATTCTTCGACTCGTGTGCCGGTCTTTTCAACGATGTCAGCAGGACAGCTCGCATTCGCAGCGACATAGGGCTTGTTCAGATCAATCGAGGGCGGCTGCCATGGACGCACCGAAAACGTGGGTTCTGCGGCAGCAACCAGTGGATCCACGCCCGCAACCTTTGGCGGCATTGACGTGTTTGTCGAGCTTGCGCCTCTTCCAGAAGGTTCTGCCTCCAGTTGGGCGATGAATGCCTGGACCTGCGGTACGCTTGGGTTCTTAGGTGCGGCGGCGATGAAATCCTTGAGAGTCTGGATGCCCTGTTCTCGTTGGCCGATGTTAATCAGGGCCTGCCCGAGAACTAGCCGGGATGCGGTCGCAGCTTCTTTGCCCTTACTGATGGCAAGCTCGGCCTGCTGACGAGCCTGATCAAATCTTTGCTGCTTCAGATACGATGCCGCGAGCAGATCATGGGCGACCCAATAATCAGAATCCGCAATGACCGCCTTTTCAAGATTAGATACAGCTCTCCCATAGTCTTCTTGCACGAGGCTGACCCGACCCAGCAAAGTCAAGGTTTGGACATTGCTCGGACTCAGACTCGCGGCAGTGCCGAGGAATTGGGAAGCTTTCCCGAACTCTTTTTTCTGATAATAGAGATAGCCAAGCAGAAAATTTACATCCGGATTCTGCGGTGCCAATTTGTAAGCAGCGGCGAGCCGCTTGTCCGCCTCATTCCACTTTCCCGACTTCAGTGCCGATACTCCGTGCTTCGTCTCCTTTCGCGCCCGTGCAGGCATTGCGATGTCGACAAAACTGAGAGCGACTGCGGCAGGGTCCTTCTGCAGAATGATCTCCAGGTTAACCGGAATGAACGAACTAGCTGCCTGAAACTCCTTGTGCGTCGTGAGGAACCCGACGGCACTCACTTCTACGTCGTACCAACCGGAAGGCAAATCTCCGAAGCCCACTTCCGATCTGTCGTCCGTCGTCTGCCAACTGATGTTTTGAGAAGTCGTATTGGTTAGCTTTATTAGGGACTGCCGATCAAGCCTGGTTTTCGTATTCTCAGCGAAGACCGTGATGCGAAGGGTAGTGCCGCCCCGGTTCTCGTAACCCGGGACATTGCTCGTTGTGCTTCCCAGACTGTTGAAAGGATCGTAGTGTTGGGCGTGAGCGGCAAGAGACGAAGCGATGAAAAGCACGAGCAGCGATGTCCTGCGGCGGATTGGTGCCTGCATTGGAAGACCAGGGGCCATAAATAAAAAGGTGGGGATAGAAAGTGTCTCACCACGGTAAGAGTCCGTCAATCTGCATTACGTATGCTGTCAAGACTCGATAGAAATGTCCCCTTTTTGGGGTTGAGGTTGTCGTTGGAATGCGCACTGAAGCGAAGCCCTGTTTTTAGGGTGAAGCGGAAGTGCGTATTCCAACGAGCGGCGCTTGGATCCCGGTCTTCGGAATCCAGGTTTTCATGTTCTTGTAGCCCAGCCGCCAGGGGTGGTCTTTCTGCACTCTTCGCAGCACAACGGCC